>Ga0209980_10000708_pt1 | contig 18417 bp, 24 predicted proteins | sample CR02metaG_FD_183611 | JGI IMG/M metagenome (GOLD analysis project Ga0209980, IMG submission 183611) | Deep subsurface microbial communities from Mariana Trench to uncover new lineages of life (NeLLi) - CR02 metaG (SPAdes) (version 2) | ecosystem: Environmental > Aquatic > Marine > Ocean trench...
GGTCTAACAGCTCTTAAAATTGACATGCATGAATACAAAGAACTTGGCCTATCTGTAGGCGATAAAGTCTCTTTAGAATTATCTAAGATTGAAAGCTTAGGTGTATAAAAAACTTAATTCTAACTAGTGCTTTTAATTCTTTTGAATACTAGAGTTAAATTTTTGAATAATGCACTTGCTCGTTGTTCTAAATTTTCCCATTCAATAGAGATTTCATCTATTTTACGTTTAGAATTTTCTTCATCGTTCATTTTTTTTACCTTCACATAGTTGAGAATTAAAAAAGAAAAAAAATTATGACTAAATCAGTTTTTTACATTCTTAAAAGATGTAAAACATGATTCAATCAGATTATTTTGGAATTCTGCAAATTCTTCTACAGACTCGTAAAACGATTTTACGTTTTTTTCTGTGGCTTCAATTGCTGCATTAACAAACTGATCTTGGATTAGTTGTGCTTTGATCAATCCATCAACTGCTCTATCTATTGCCCTACCAGTAGCTTGAGGAACCTGTGTGTCTAATTGAGCCTTTTGTGCATATTTCTTTTGAGCATCTAATACGGCATCAACAGTATTTTTCCAGGTTTCAAGAAATGTTATTTGATAGCTAGACACAGAACGAAAATTCTGTGGTACTGCTTTTTCAACTTCACTAAAATATTTGCCAAAGTTTTTTTGGTAGATTTGGAAAATATCCTTAGCTTGCTGAGAGGCGTTTGAATACCCATGTTGAGTTGTTTGTTTACTCATAATTTCCGCTCATTGGCAGGAATATATATATCTATTGGTAATGATTGGTAATTACTGGTATTCAATACCAAAACTTATAACGTATTGAAAATAAGATCAGGCGTGAAAATTAAAACAGTTAATCCTGCTACAGAAGAACTTCTTGCAGAATATGAGTCAGTCACACCAGAGCAAGTCAATCATGAAGTACAGGATTCTAGAATTATTTTTGAAAAAATTTGGAAAAAAATCGATATTACAGAAAGATCTAAACTTTTGAGAAATCTTGGTCACATACTTCTTAAGAGAAAAAAAGAGTATGCTACAATTATTACAAACGAAATGGGAAAACCAATAACTGAATCCACTGCAGAAATTGAAAAATGTATTTGGGTTTGTAATTACTATGCCGACAATGGCAAAAAATTCTTAGAACCAGAATACATTGAGACTGATGCAAAAGACAGTTTTGTTAGATTTGATCCAATTGGAGTTATTGGCTGTATCATGCCCTGGAACTTCCCATTCTGGCAAGTATTGAGATTTTGTGTTCCAGCTATATTAGCAGGAAATACTGTTGTGCTTAAACATTCAAGTGTTTGCCCTCTATCTGGAAATACTATTCAGAAAGCTTTTGAGGAAGCTGGATTTCCTAAAGGTGTCTTCAGACATATTGTAGGAAATTATATCGTTGGTGAAGCTTTAGCAAAATCAAACATTAATGCTATATCAATTACAGGAGGTACAAAAGCTGGAAAACGAGTAGCAGAAATTTCTAGTCAGAAATTAAACAAATTTATTTTAGAGCTTGGCGGAAGTGATCCATTTATCGTTCTAAAGGATGCTGATATTGACAAGGCAGCTAAGATTGGAGTAAAATCAAGATTTCTAAATAATGGACAAAGTTGCATTGCAGCAAAAAGATTCATTGTTGAACAAGATGTTATTGAAGAATTTACCAAAAAATTCATTGAACATGTAGAACAGCAAGTAGTCGGTGACCCACTTGATCCAAAGACAACAATTGGTCCTCTAGTACGGGATGACTCTAGAGATATTATTGTGAATCAAATAGGACAATCTGCACTAAAAGGCGCTAAAGTTTTACTTGGGGGAAACGTACCTCAAAAAAGAGGGTTCTTCTTTAATCCGACTGTAATAGGAGACGTCACTCCGGATATGACAATTTCAAGAGAAGAGGTTTTTGGTCCAGTAGCACCAATTATTGCAGCTAGAAATCCTACAGAAGCAATAAGCTTTGCAAATGATACAGAATTTGGTTTAGGTTCAAGCATTTGGTCTGAAAAATATGCAACAGAAAATAATTTGGTGAAGGACATTGAAGCAGGTATGGTCTTTGTTAACTCAATGGTAATTTCTGATCCTAGAGTACCTTTTGGAGGAATAAAAAACTCGGGAATTGGACGAGAGTTATCAAATTATGGATTAAAAGAATTTGTCAACGTCAAATCTGTAATAATTAATTGATTAAAAATGAGTATATGTTGTTGCCAGCAATGCAAATGCAGTATAGAAGGTTTACATGAACAATATAATTGGATCTGTCCTTTCTGTAAATCAGGAAACCACATTTCAGTAAACAAACAATCCTAAGCTTAATTAAAAAAATTGTTTAAGAATTTTATCTGCCGATCTCTAATCGTAAAATATCATATGCCTTAGATGCATCTTTTTCTTTTAGAACGATTATGATATTATCTGGACTAAAGAAAGCATTGACTATCTCAATTCCACCTGCATGTAGAATTTCAGGTATATACGATGTAGCACCTGATCGATTTTCTTCAGGAATAATAATTTTGATTTTGGCGAGACCCGTACTAAAATTTTGTTCATGCGGTAATGGCACTAAGAGTTTTCTGACATCATCCATATCTTCTGTTAAGATTCTAAAAGAATCTGCTAATCTAATGAATTCGTAATCAGAATTTATTTTTGAGAATTTATTCATTAATGCAGCAGCATCTTCTAATCCAAAGTCATTAGAAGAAAATTTGATATCCATAATTCCGTCAGTAACAGTAAGCCTTGCATTTTTTAGAACGGACTCTTTTTTGACTTCTTCTTTTTGTTCAAAGGAATCAGCAAATCGTTTTATTGCAACAACAACAGTATTGAGGTTTACAGTGTTTCCTAGGTGTTTTTCAACTTCGGATTGGATCTTCACAGCTAAAGCAGTATAGTTTATCACATCCATTTTCAAACAATCATAAATTGAACGATTTTGAGTAATTATTTCTCTGACAACCTCAGGAACAGATGCATTTATCATACGCATACAAATTATTATATAATGTCAGTATATTAGGATTATGTAATATATCAGTATAAATACCATAATACTTATATAATGTCATAGATATGACATACTATAGGTGAATATGACATATGTACTTTGATGAAGAAATTGATAGACTCTACAAAAGAATGTCCAGATCCTTTATGAATCTAGACGAAATTTTTGATGAGGCTAATAATTCCGGTTATATCCAAAGCTATGGTCCATTTTATTATGGTTATACGATGACCGCTGGACCTGATGGAATGCCGGTAGTAAAAGAATACGGGAATGTAAAACCAGAACTACTTCCAACATCTGATATCCGAGAACCTTTAGTAGATACACTAGTAGATGAGAAAGAAAAAGTTCTCACACTAGTTGCTGAGATGCCAGGAGTAGAGAAAAAAGATGTCAAAGTTGTTGTAGAAGATAAAACAGTTTGCATTGATGCAGAACACGGCAAGAAAAAATACCATGCCCAAGTCCCCATAAAACAAAAAGTAAACAAAGATTCTGCAAAGGCATCATACACAAATGGAATTCTTGAATTAAAATTCAAGCTGGAAGAACCCGAAAAACCAAAAGGAAAAACAGTGGAGGTACAATAAACCTCCTTTTTTTATGGTGAAAAAAATGAGTGAAATTCAATTAAAGTTGAAGCAATGGATTTACAAAAAACAAATTGGGGGGCTGAAACGAAAATGAGTCTTATCTGTGCAGTTTGCGGAATCACTATCTGTATTAGTGATTCACCTGTTCGTTTAGGCGGTTGTACATTGTGTGAACTTACACATGAAGATCGAATAAGAATTAGAGAATCCAAAGAGAACTTCAAAAACCAAATGGAAAAACAGGGGAGGTAGAATAAACCTCCTTTTTTTATGGTGAACTAATATGGCTGAAATTATACTAAAAATTGAGGAAATTCCTCAACAACATGTTGGTAAAGGACGAGCAATAATTGACCCTAAAATTATAGAAGATACAAAATGGGAAACTGGTCAAATTTTAGAATTAACTTACAATAAAAAAACACATGTGAAGCTATGGCCTGGATCAACTGAAGATTATGGTTCTGGAATAATCAAAATTGATGGATTAACTAGACATAATATTGGTGGAGGAATTGGTGATAAAGTAACTGTCAAATCTGTTGAAGCTGGAGAGGCAGAACAAATCGTATTGTCCCCTACAGAAAAATTGGCAATTGATGAAGCACAGCTCCATGAAGTGATGATCAATACTTTTCAAAATCATGTTTTTTCAATTCATGATTCCATAGTATTGCCAACTCATATGGGAGGAAAAATTCAGTTTGTTGTAACTAGTACCAAGCCTGCCAAACCTGTAATAGTTACAGAAAACACAATTTTCAAGCTTGGCTCTATGACAAAAGCTATTGATCCCTCAATCCCAAGAATAACCTATGATGATCTTGGAGGTTTGAAAAACGAAGTCCAAAAAATTAGAGAAATGATTGAACTACCATTAAGACACCCTGAATTATTTGATAAATTAGGAATTGAAGCTCCAAAAGGTGTTTTACTATATGGTCCTCCAGGAACAGGAAAGACACTTTTAGCTAAAGCAGTTGCAGGAGAGACCAACGCTAACTTTTCATCGTTGAGTGGACCAGAAATTATGGGAAAGTTTTACGGAGAAAGCGAAGAAAGACTAAGAGAATTTTTCAAACAAGCTGAAGAAAATGCTCCAAGTATAATCTTCATCGATGAAATTGATTCAATTGCTCCAAAAAGAGGAGAGGTATCAGGAGAACTTGAAAAAAGAATTGTTTCTCAATTACTATCTCTAATGGATGGAATGAAAAGTCGAGGAAAAGTTGTAGTTATTGCTGCAACCAATAGACCAGATTCAATTGATCCAGCTCTTAGAAGACCAGGTAGATTTGATAGAGAAATTGAAATTGGAATTCCAGATCAAGAAGGAAGATTACAAGTTTTAAACATCCATACTCGAGGAATGCCTCTTGACGAAAAAGTAGATTTGAAAGAAATCTCTAAAATCACTCACGGATTCGTGGGTGCTGACTTGGAATTTCTTGCAAAAGAAGCTGCCATGAGATCTCTTAGAAGAATTATGCCAGAAATTGATTTTGATCAGGAAAAAATTTCAACAGAAATATTACAAAAGATTCAGATCACAAATGAAGATTTCAGAGATGCATTAAAAGAAGTCCATCCTTCTGCATTAAGAGAGGTTTTAGTCCAAATCCCCAATGTTACATGGGATGATGTTGGCGGTCTAGAATCAATAAAAGAAGAATTACGTGAATCAATAGAATGGCCCCTCAAACACAAGGAGGCATTTGAATTTGTAGATGTTCACACACCAAAGGGAATTTTATTACACGGTCTTCCAGGAACTGGAAAAACTTTGATAGCAAAAGCTGTTGCAAAAATGACCGAATCAAATTTCATTAGTGTTAAAGGACCTGAATTATTATCAAAATGGGTTGGAGAATCTGAAAAAGGAGTAAGAGAGATCTTTCGAAAAGCAAGACAAGCAGCTCCATGCATAGTTTTTCTAGACGAATTAGATGCTATAATTCCTAGACGAGGTAGTGGTTCTTCAGATTCTCATGTAACTGAAAATGTGGTTTCACAAATACTTACAGAAATCGATGGATTGGAAGAGTTGCATAATGTATTGATTATTGGTGCAACTAACAGACTTGATATTATTGATCCAGCTTTTTTGAGGCCTGGAAGATTTGATAGAATTATTGAAGTTCCAATGCCTGATACAAAGAGCCGAGAAAATATTTTCAAAATCCATACAAGAAAGAAACCACTTGCAAAAGACGTAGAATTTGCAAAACTAGTTAGACTCACTGATGGTTTTAGTGGCGCAGAAATTGCAGGAGTTGCGAATAGAGCAGCCATGTCAGCTTTGAAACGATATGTTAATGGAACATCACAATCAGTCAAGGAAATACAGATAACACAAAAAGATTTTGAAGAGGCAATCACTAAAGTTCGATCCACTAGCCTCTCAAAAACAGAACAACCTTTATCCCAGACCATCAGATAAAAAAACAACATGAAATTATACCTTGATTTTGAACCTTGTCAAGAATGTAATGATATGATGAAAGAATTAGCTAGTGCTGAGATTATGTTTGCAGATGATAAAACAAGGGCAGATGAATCAGCCAAATTTCTAAGACATCTTACCTACAACCATGCTGAGGTTGTTAAGGCCATAATGAATGACATGCCTAAACAAAAAAGAAAGCAAGAGTATGATTGGTTCAAATAACATCTCCTTATATGGAAAAACATACTACTAATTGTAAATGACTAAAGAAGCAATCCTATATGAGAAATTACCTAATGATAAGGTCATATGTACTGCATGTGCTAGATATTGTGAGTTAGGTAAAGATCAAGTTGGCCTATGTGGAATTCGAGGAAACGAAAATGGAAAGCTTGAACTTTATGTTTATGGAAAAGTTATAGCCGGACACGTAGATCCTATTGAAAAAAAACCTGTAACTCATTATCATGCTGGAACGAAAATTTTTTCGATTGCAACAACTGGTTGTAATTGGCTATGCAAGTATTGTCAAAACTCTGATATTAGTCAGAGAAGGAAAGTAGAAGGAACAGACATGATGCCCCAACAAGTGGTAGATACTGCCATTGAATACGGAGCACATGGAATAGCATACACATACAACCAACCATCAATTTTTATTGAATTTGCAAGAGATTGTGGCGTATTAGCAAGAAAGAAAGGACTCATCAACATTTTTGTTTCAAATGGTTATGACACTCCTGAAACAGTGAAAATGATGGATGAATTTTTAGATTGTATTACTGTTGATTTCAAAGGAAGTGCAGAACCAGAATTTACAAGAAAATTTATTGGAGTTCCAGATCCTAAACCAATCTTTGATACCCTAATAGAAATTAGAGATAAAACCAATATTCATGTCGAGATTACTGACCTAATAGTTCCAAAGGTAGGCGACAGTTTAGAATACGCAAAAAAACTTTCAAAATTCGTTTACGATGAATTTGGACCAGAAATGTCAATTCACTTTTTAAGATTTCATCCCGATTACAAAATGATGGAATACGAACCAACCCCAATCAAAACCCTTGAGAAACATTATGAGATTGCAAAAAAAGAAGGTCTAAAGTATGTATATTTAGGAAATGTACCTGGTCATCCCTGGGAACATACCTATTGCTCTGAATGTAATAATATCGTAGTGAAAAGATATGGGTTTGATATTCAAGGATGGAACATGGATGAATATAACAAATGCAAATTCTGTGGAAACCAAATCCCAATCATAGGTCCTTTACATAAAGATTACAAACAAAATAGATTTCAATTCGTAAATTAAATCGCAACAGCTCTTACTGGAGAACCTGTTGTATTTTTTAATTTGAGCGGTAAAACAATTAACTTGAAAAAAACATTATGAATTTTATTTAAATTACACAAGTTTTCTAAAACAAGAATGTTATTTTTTAATAGAATGTGATGAACGTCAAATTTTGGATTTTTGCCTAAATCTATACTTGGAGAATCAATACCTACTAAATTCAGATTTTTTGAAATCAAATACTTTGCAGCAGATGTTCCCAAACCTGGATTACTTTGGAAATAAGATTTCTTTTGCAAATTTTTTTGCCATCCTGTTGAAAAAACAACAGTTGAGTTTTTTGGAATTTTTCCATGTTTTTTTTCAAACTTGAGAATATCACTTTTTGTGATTTCCTGATTTGCCTTTTTTTTGACATTTATCAACAATGCATCGCAAATCAATCTCTTTAGAAGAATTTGATGAATTTTAAGACCATTGTTTATGAAATGATAGGGAGCATCTAAATGAGTGCCAGAATGTGAACTGAGAAATAGTAGCTCTAAGTTGTAACCATCTCTATGAAGCTTTGACCAAGGGATAAACTGTGGTTTTGGTGAACCAGGAAAGCTGGGAAGATTAGTAGATATAAGTAAAGTAAGATCAATTGGTTTCACGGGTATAGATTATCCCACTTGCTAATCAGTTTTTGAAAATTTATGAAAGATTAAATATTGTTCTCCGAAATTCTGAATGTGCCAACAGCTTATGTTCTTCTTAATTCAGATTTAGGTTCTGATGAAACTATAATTAAAAAAGTAAAAGAAATTCTTGTAAGTGAAGAAAACGTCAAATATGAAGTTCAGGGCGTATATGGGGTTTATGATATTATTCTAAAAGTAACATCTGAAAATTCTGATAAACTTAGATCTGTTATTACTAATAAGATTAGAAAAATAGACAAAGTTCAATCCACTCTTACAATGATGGTTATAGAAGAACAAGAAAATCTATAATTTTTTTATAGCTTCAACAACCTTTAAAATTTCTGATTCTGAATTAAAAAAATGAGGCGATACTCTTAAGATCTTTTTTTCAAAAATCTCACGAACTGTAATAACAATTTTTTGTTTTTCTAATTTTTCAACAACATACTGAGGCTCATATCCTTCAATCAAAAAAGAAACTATACTATTTCTTTTTTCAGGATCTTTAGGTCCATAAAGTGTAATTCCAGATATCCTTGTTAATTCATCACGTAGTAAATTTGCCAAATTTATTATTTTTTTATGGATATTATCTAATCCAAATCGCATTAGATATTTCATAGATTCCTCCAAGCCAATAATTCCAACATAATTTCGAAAACCAGTTTGAAACTTTTCAGGAATATCCTTGTAAGCTAGTTTAGTTTTATCATAAACTATTGCAGATTCTCCACCAATTGTCATAGGTTCTAACAAATCACTTGAACTTTTTTTGCAGTAAAATATTCCTGTTCCCATAGGTCCACAAAGCCATTTAGAACCATTAAAGGCCATAAAATCACATTTAGTTTTTTTAAAATCATAATCCCCTATGCAACCAACAGTTTGAGCAGAATCTAAAAAGAAAGGAATATTATTTTTTTCGAGAAACTCACCTATTTCTTCTACTGGAAGAATTGCTCCTGTATTATAAAGTGCATGACTTAAAGCGACTAATTTTGTATTGTTGTCAACTAAATTTTGAAGTTCATCAAGTTCAAAAAAACCGTTTTCATCAATCTCTAAACTTTTCAAGGTTAATTTTTTTTTCAATCGTAACCATGGAAAATAATTTGCATGATGTTCATGACCCATTCCACGAATTACAATATTAGAATTAGAGTTGAATAATAATCCATTTGCAACAATGTTTACTCCATCAGTTGTACTTTGAGTTAAAATTACTTCTTCAGGTTGGCATTTTATAATTTTTGCAACTGCTTTTCTAACTCCAACGAGCTTTTCTTTAATAAAATCCTCTGACTCTATTGAATCAGGCCCAATCTCACTATAGCTAATTTGAAAGTCTGTCATTGCCTTTATACTTGAAAAAGGCATCAATGATACAGAAGCATTATTTAGATAGATTTTTTCTTTACCTGAGAAATCAACAGAAACATCATGTTTAGAATTCATTATTATACTGGATTTAGACTCGTTGGGTGTTGGATAAAAATCCTGAGTCAATACCTAATGATAATTTCAATAACATCAAAAAAATCATTCAACAAAATACAATTAACTCAATTACTTACACTGAACCTTTTTTACAAACGGTTTTTCTTTCGAATTTAATACCCTTAATAAAAAACCCGGTAATTTATCTTGATTTTGATTTATTGTTTAGTGGCTATATTGCCTCAGGAACAATCTCTTCAAACAGTTCTGTAACATTACTTCAACCTACAAGAAGTAACTGGGATGAAATGCTAAAAACCATCTTAAAACAAATTTCACAAGAGAAATCTGTTATCATAATTGATTCAATAAATGGTTTTTATAATTTGTTTTATGAAAAAAAAAATGTTGGAAGGTTAGTAAACAGTCTTATCATGCTTTTTGTATTTTTTTCAAGAATGTCTAATTCTCATCTCTTAATTACTTCCATGGTTAAACAAAAAAACAAAGATGAATGGGTGCTATCCGTAACAGGACGGCATACAGTTGAAACAAAACAAATGACAAAAATTCATCTTGAAAAAAAAGATGGAAACCTCAAAATGACCGTTGTTTCAAACGGAAATAATAAAGAAATACACAGAGCACTCATCAAGTCAGAATTAATTTGAAATTTTTATAAAAATTATTCTATTCCAAGTTATTCTAACATTTTAGAATGACTAAACTAAAGCGATCAAAAAATTTCTATCAATGTTATAGAATTTCTAACGGCGTTATAATCTGCATTTTTTGGGTAAGTTATATTAAGATCAGAAAGCTAGGATGTATTATAATGCCAGTCGCAATATTACCAGACATTAGTGAACAAATGTGCATTGGATGCGCACTATGTGTTGAAATATGTACAACTTTGGGACCAGATGTTCTTAGAGTAAAACCAGTCGAAGGCTGGAAGAGAGGTAAGGCATTTGTCTTTTATCCAGAACGATGCATCTCCGATGGTGCTTGTATTGGAGTTTGCCCAACAAAGGCAATATTTTGGATGAGACCAATGGACTTTACAGTTGGACAACCTGTCCCACTCTACAAAAACTCAGTCTTCGTAAAAGGTTGGACTGAACTAATAGACTAATAGTTCTTCCATTTTTTAATTTCTTTTTTTCTATTATACAAACTAAACTAGTTTTTTCCTTAGTTGTGTAAATATATGGAGAAACCAAACCTAACTAGTGAGTAAACCAGGAAATCTATGGAGAAAAGTACATGGTAAAATAACAAAAAAACCAACAAACTTTTCGTGGTTAATTGATGACAAAATAGCAGGTTCTGGAATGCCTACTACTAATGATGAAATAAATTGGGTTCTTAAACAAGGTGTAAAATCAATAATTACAATGACTGAACATGCTTTGCCACAATCATGGATTCAGAATGTAAAATATCTTCATATACCTACTGAAGATCTAAATGCTCCTGACATGGATAAAATTGATGAAGCAGTAGATTTTATGTTTGAAAGTATAAACAAAAATGAGCCTGTAATGGTACATTGTGCTGCTGGGATTGGTAGAACTGGAACAATACTTGCATGCTATCTAATAAAATATCAAAAATATTCTGCAATAGATGCTATAAAAAAAGTACGAAAAGAAAGACCTGGATCAATTCAATCTGAAAGACAAGAATTTGTTATTGGTCTTTATCAGAAACACGTAGGTAAGTGACTATTCTGGAATAGCTTGTGTAACGATTTTTCCATCTTCTATTTTGATAAACATGAAACGATTATCTTTGAAGATTAAAGTTACACCGCCTTCTTTATCAGGATCCTCCACCTCAAGTAATTCTTGTCCTCGGAGTCCATCGTATTTTGCCATGTTGATTCTCTACAAATTCCACTTATATCCTATTTGATATTAATCTCAATTTCGCCTGCATGAGATTTAGTACTAAATGGTTCTGTATAGTCATGTTTTTGCCAAGATACAAAAGCTTCAGCTCCGATCTTATGTTTTCCAGTTCCAAGTTCAGAAGCTTTAAAAATTATTTTCTCCTCAAAATCAAATAATTCCTGTCTTACTTCTTCTTCAGTAAGTCTAATGAATGGTTCAAAATTTTTAGCGATTTGAACCCATACCCGTTTTTTTTTCACTGGATTTACAAGCTTTGGATTTCGAGTCCAAAAAATGGACGCTTTTCTGTAAGAATCAATTGGTTTACCAATTTCACGTTTTCTAATTCCACCTGAAAGGAGTTTTACGCCATACTTTAGCTTAAAGAGGTTATCATTTTTGTTATATGCCTTGGTCCAGTTCTTTTCATTGAAGGCTTCTCGTAAATCACCTTGAACGGAAAATTTTACATCAACGTCTATATCGTCATCTAATGAAAACACATCCTTTGATTTTGTTAAAGAAATATCAGAAATATTGCTTTTATCCAAGTTCAAACAGTCATAATGATTTATATCCACAATAAGTTCTTTTTCGAATGCTTTGGATGCACAGATTACAAAATCGTCTCAAAAAGAAGTTAATTTATCAGTAACAAACCCTGATATTGGAATGTTGTATGTAGTCCAACACGAATTACTAAAAGAAAAAAACATTGATTTTGCAGGCTTGATTGTGAAGCATCCTCTCACAAATGAATGCTGGATGAGAGTTAACTCTTCTAAAGGAAATCCCTTAAAAGAAATCATAAACGCTACTAATTCAGCCATAGAATCTGTAAAGGAATTAAAAAAATTATTTAATTCCAAAATTAAGATAAAATAATGAAGTTTTGTCCTAAATGTGATCTGCGTTTAAAAAAAAAATATTCTGACTCGGTACTAAGTTGTCCTAAATGTGGTTATTCTGAAGGTAAATCAAAAGAAAAAAATAAGAATAAAGAAGAAGAAACAAAATCTGAATTTACTGTTTTAGCGAGTAATGAAGATAAGGAAACTCTTCCCAGTATAAAGATTGATTGTGAAAAATGTGGAAATGATGAAGCAGTATGGTGGATGCTTCAAACTCGGAGTGCAGATGAACCAACTACCCAATTTTATCGTTGTACAAAATGTAATCATACTTGGAGAAATTACGCATAACGTTAAATTGAACATCTTAGACATGTGATTAAGTTTGGTGTTCTCTGCAAAGACTAAAGGTTCCGATGATCTGAAGGCAATTATTTCTGCAATATCAACACTAGTAGAAGAAGCCACGTTTGTGTCTAATGCAGAAGGAATTACTTTTAGAGGGATGGATCCATCTCATGTTGCATTAATAGACATCTCGTGGCCAAATTCAGCCTTCGAAAAATATGAATGTGACAGTGATATCAAATTTGGAGTTCGTGTCGATGAATTTTCGAAACTGATTAAACGCGCTAACAAAAAAGATAGTATTGAACTTAGCATCTCAGCTGAAAATATGTTATTAGTTACTATTGGAAAAACAAAAAAATACAAAATGAGATTAATTGAGAGCTCTGCTTCAGATACCCCCCTCCCCAAAATTTCATATGATGCTAAAATTGGACTAACTCCAGGTAAATTCGATGAAATTTTAGGTGATGTACAAGTTGTATCAGATTATCTAACCATAAAAACTTCAAATTCAAAAGCAGAATTTTCTGGCAAGGGAGATTCTGGAGAAGTTGTAATAGATTTAGAAAAAGGAATGGACAATATTACAGATATTTCTTCAAAAGAAGATAGCATTGGAACATACAGCCTAGAATATCTTAATCCTGTAGTAAAAGCCGTAGGAACTACTTCGGGTTCTGTCACTTGTGAATATTCATCTGCAAAACCATTAAGAATTGAATTCAAGGTTGCAAATATTGGAAGAATTCACTTCTACTTAGCACCTCGAGTGGACAGTTAAAGAATTTAAGTATAAAAAAAAGGAAAATTAATTTGAAACTAGTAATAAAATTTGGTGGTACTTCAATTTCCTCTGCTAAAGATATCAAATCAGTTGCTAAATATTTACAATCTCTATCTAAAAAAAACCAAATCATAGTAGTTTGTTCTGCTATAAGTGGAATTACTGATGATTTACTAGAAATTTCCAATTTTATTAAAAAGGGAAACAAGGAAAATGCAAATCGTATAGTTACAAAAATAATTAAAAAACACAAACAACTAGCAAAAGAATCTGGCCTTAAATCACACAGTCATAGAAAATTATTAGAAGGATTAGATACCCATATTTCTGAATTTGAAGAATTAATTCATGGAATAATTCTTTTAGAAGAAGTTACTCCACGTTCATTAGATTATCTAATTTCGTTTGGTGAGAAACTTTCAATTAATTTAATTTCCTATGCTCTATTAGACTTAGGGAGTAAATCTATTCCCCTTACAGGTAAAGAAGTTGGAATTGTAACTGACTCTAATTTTGGAGAAGCTCGTCCTTTAATGGATACAACAAGAATTCGTGTTTCAAAAACAATTGATTCCTTGTTAAACAAAAAGATAATTCCTGTAATTGGTGGATTTGCTGGAGCCGATCAACATGGACATATTACAACTTTTGGACGAGGTGGTTCAGACTATACAGCAACAACTATTGCTTCTTGTATTAAAGCCGATGAAATATGGTTGATGAGTGATGTAGATGGTTTAATGACAGCTGATCCAAAGATCATAAAAAATGCTAAGGTTCTCAAAGAAGTATCTTATGTAGAAGCAATTGAAATGGCTCTTTTTGGAGCAAAACAAATCCATCCTAGAACTTTTGAACCATTGTTATCAAAAAAAATTCCTATGAGAATTCGAAATACATTTAACATAAAAAATCCTGGCACGTTAGTAACTGCTTCTCCTGATGCTGCAACTAAAAAGACAGTAAAATGTGTGAGTGCAATACCTCATAATGGTCTCATAGATGTTAGGGGTGGAAGTATGGTGGGGGCTCCAGGAACAGCAGCGAAAATTTTTTCAACATTAGCTAAGGTAGGAGTAAACATAATGATGATATCCCAAAGTCCTTCAGAATCTAGCATTTCAATCGTTTTAAAAAAAACTGATCTTGATCGTGCAGTAAATGCATTGGAAATGTATTTGCTAGGTAAAATTATTAAAAAACTTGAAGTTACAACCGATGTCTCAATAATAGCTTTGATAGGTTCTGGAATGCGTGGTACTGTTGGTGTTGCATCAAGAGTTTTTGCTGCAATAGAAAAAAAGAATGTTAATGTCGTGATGATAGCTCAAGGTTCCTCAGAACTTAACATAGCATTTATAGTTAAAGATTCTGGCTGTAAATTAGCAGTCCAGGCTTTGCATGATGAATTTAAATTAGCAAAAATTAACTAATTTTAAATTAGAAAAGTCTGGGAAAAGGGATTTATGTGAACGAAAGATTGGGTTTTCATTGAAAAAAATTTTTGTAATAATAGCAATTAGTATTATAATAACTGGAATTTTTGTGATACCACCTTTAACTGATCAAATGGCAGGTGCAGGTTCTACAAAAAAAGTTCACTTTACTGAAACTATTACATCTTCTCAAGATCCAGGCCAAGGTCATGAAAGTCATCAAGCCGCCTTTATTTTATCTCCTAATTCAGGAACCTTGTACGTTGCTACACTTACCTATACCTCTAGCGAACCAGTTGAAATCGCTATTCTACATGAAATAAGTAAAGATGAGGTTAAAGATCAACCCACTTGGACAGTTGATGGAAATACTTTTTATGGTTTATCAATGATTGATCAAGGTTCTAATGCTGGTTCAATAAAATTCACAGGATCAGCTCTTGCTTTACATTCTAATTCAAGTAAATTTACTGCCACAGTAAGTGTAGATGGTTGGATAAGAGGCCAACCAACCGAAATAATTCTACAACAACTAGAACCAGAAGAAGAAGAACCATCACTCAAATTATCAAGATCTAATGTTCCAGCTACCATTCCATTACACATAGGAACTTACGAAGGAGATCCAGTATACTATATTATCACTAATACAAACGATGAAACTCAAGCTGAATTAATTACTGAAAAACAAAATTGGAAGGTTGAACTTGCATCTCCATTGAGTGAAGCACCTGAAGAATCTTTAAGTGAAATCTATGTGTTCAAAGATGGTATAAAAGGAAAAGGCATTCATGGATTTCAAGATGAAGTTTTTTCAAATACTCCATCTCAAACAGATGAATACAGTGCTTTACGATTAATGACAAAAGTTTCATGGAAACCAGATCAAAACCCCGAAATTTTAGATTCAGTAGATGCAATTCTTAATGCATCTGAAGCTAGAAGAATCGAACTTGAAACTACTGAAATTATTTTTAACATGCCACAAATTGTCTGGCCAGATGGACAAATGCAAGTGAGAGAAAATAAAACACTTTCAGATGAGACGGCTTATTCTGGAGGACAAATTTTGAATATTAACCAAACAAACATGACTGTAACTTTTGTAGCTCATAGACAGTGGGGACCAGACGGTAGTACAATTTATTATATTATTACAGATGCTACACCAACTGGTCCTGCTGGGCTGATGGGAGTTACTGATGCACCTACTTTAGCAAACTTGATTACAAATCCAGCAGCAGTTGATTTATACCAATTTTTTGATGGAATAAAAGGCTCTGGACCTTTTGGATTTCAACCCGGAATAGCTTCTGCTGTTCCCGGAGATGAAACTTATAGTCCAATGTGTAGGATTTTATTGATTTCCTGGAATGATCCAGAACAAGCATCAATTTTAGAAACTAAAGCAGACATTGATGCACTTCATTCTGAAGATCTGATCGAAATCAATCTTGCACGTCCAATGAATAGTGTTCATATAGTTAATTGTCCTTTAATTGATCCATTCCAAGAAATAAAAACCAATTCTACAAACGGATAAATTATCAAAATCTAATTTTAAAACAATTTGGCAGGAAAACTTTTCATTGTTGGCGTTGGCCCCGGTCATCACGATCACATGACTTTTCTAGCTAGGAAAGTAATCGAGGAAAGTGATACAATTGTTGGATATGAGACCTATGTCAATTTAGTCCAAGATCTTATTGAAGGAAAAGATGTGTATCGATACGCAATGACGCAGGAGGTAGAGCGTGCAAATCAATGTATAGATCTTGCTAAAGCAGGAAAAATAGTTTCATTGGTGTCCAGCGGTGATCCAGGAATTTATGGTATGGCTGGCTTAATTTATGAAACTCTAGCAGAACAAGGCTGGGACCCTAAATCAGGTCTGCAAGTAGAAATAATTCCAGGCGTGTCTGCTCTAAATTCTTGTGCATCAATAATTGGTTCTCCTCTAATGACTGATTTTGCAGTTCTAAGCATGAGTGATCTTCTTGTTCCTTGGGAAATAATCGTAAAAAGAGTAGAAGCTGCTGCCCAAGGTGATTTTGTTATTGTTATTTACAACCCTTCAAGCAAAAAAAGAATTCATCAATTACAAGATACTCGCAAAATTTTACTGAAATATAGAAAACCATCAACGCCTGTAGCAATCATAAAAGGTGCATATAGGGAAACACAATCTGTAGTTTTGACAGATTTAGAAAACATAGAAAATTATGCAGACAAGCTAGGAATGATTAGTACTGTAATTGTGGGAAATTCTTCTACATATAATTACAAAAATCTAATGATAAATCCTAGAGGTTACAAATCAAAATATAATCTACAAGAAGAAACAAATCCAGAACTTAAAATAAAATAACTATATATTGTTCAAGAATTTTTTTTTATGGCTTCAAACAATTCATCTTTAAGAACTATCTTGTCTCTAACTGGAGAAATAATTTTAATTAAATAATCTCCAACTGATTGTTTTAGATCTGATGGATGAAGTTTCTTCTGTGCAAAATCAGACTCTAAATCTGAATAATTATAATAACTAACGTTTCCTCCAAATTTTTCAGGTCGTTCAATTTTCATTTCATCAAATTCATGATATATAACATGTTTTAAAATTTCAAGTAAAGGATTATTTTCGATGTTTCCTTCTTCGCACCAAGCTTTTTTAATTTTTGATTTAATTTCATCATTTGAATCATGAATGAAAATTCCTGAATTCGGATCAGATTTACTCATCTTCCCAAGAACTTTTTTTTCTGATGCAGAATCAGAAGGATCTGACAATCCAGGAATTAGTCTTTGATGTACTGCAACTGGCACCTTCCATTTCATTTTTGGAAAGATCTCTCTGACTAACATGTGGATTTTTCTTTGATCCATGCCTGAATGGACAATATCTAGGTCCATAGAATGGATATCTACTGCCTGCATAGGTGGATAAAGGAGTTTTGCCAGATCAATTTTTTCTTCATCTTCACTTCTTCCCATAATTGTTAGAGTCCTAATGGTACGTGCTAATGACACATGCTTTGCAAATTTTATGAATTCAAACCAATACTCTTTTCTTGAATCATAGAGATCTGAACCTAAAAGTATCTCGACATCGGGACAAATTAGCTTAAATGCATCAGCATAATATTTTGAAACTTTAGAAATTGTTTCCCAATCTCCGCTAAGCTTGTCATTAATCAGTGTATGCCAATCAGCCAAAAAGACTTTACATTTTACTCCAGCTTTAATGAAATCATTAATTTTAAATCCTGTACTAATTAGACTCCCTAAATGTAAAAATCCTGAAATTTCAAATCCAATGTAATGTTTGGGGTTAGAATTTGTTTTAAAAAGCTCAATTAGTTCTTGGCGTGTTACAATTTCTTCAGTAGGTGGTTTTGCAATTAGGTCAACTTTTTCTGTAATATCCAAATCAAAACAATATCTAGATGTAACCCTATAAAGTTACGTATCTAAATTTTTTCTTGGTTTTGTACTAAGATAAAATGCATGTGAACTTATTATAAATCCAATAAGGAATATTTTTGTTGCAAAGATAAGATTCCATGGTCTATTTGGATCTGGATATG
>Ga0209980_10000713_pt1 | contig 18332 bp, 26 predicted proteins | sample CR02metaG_FD_183611 | JGI IMG/M metagenome (GOLD analysis project Ga0209980, IMG submission 183611) | Deep subsurface microbial communities from Mariana Trench to uncover new lineages of life (NeLLi) - CR02 metaG (SPAdes) (version 2) | ecosystem: Environmental > Aquatic > Marine > Ocean trench...
TATTTTTAGTTACAAACTCTGTAAGCTCACGTAGTTTTAAAATCCCAAGAATCGTGTTTTCATGTCGCAGCATTTTTTCCAATTTTATGGATGATTTTTTGCCAGCGGCTGGTTTTTTTATTCGATCCCATAATATTTGGATAATTGCATTGATATCAACAATCTCTACTTCGTTGTCTTCATATTCTACCTTTTGATCTGTGACATAACAGCATTCGATCTTAAGATTTTTTTCATGTATGACTGTCACAAGACGTGCCAATTCAGGTCGCATTTTTGTAATATCGCGTTCAAGAAGTCTTTTTACATCCTCTTTGAATTTAATTATGGCGTCAGTTGAGTGTGATGTAGCATATTTTGATTGAAATAATCGAATTTTATTCTCAGAAAAATCCACAGGAAGATATGCATCAATACCTAGATCATTAGCACCATCTACTATTGCATCGGCAGCATCATCTTCTGTTGCTTCAAAAACTCTTGTTAGTACCCACTGAAGAAAGTTGTTGCCTTTTTCTACCTCAGTTTTTGCACTCTCAACATAATCACGAATGCTTTTACCAATGTTTTCTGAAAATCCTTCAAGAGGGATACTAGAATTTTTTTGAGCTAATAATGATCTTGATCCTGGAATGTATTCCAATAAACCACTGTTGTTTTGTGCCAATAACGCATTTTAATATATTCTATATTTAGAAAAGCTGGTAATTATATAATAACTATCATTCTTTAATATTTCAAATATTGAGAAAAAATTTCTTGTGGATATAATAAAACCATATGACGCCAAGTCATATTTTGAATGATCGAATAAGAAAGAAAATTATATTTTTTTAAATTTGATTTACCTACTATTGTAAAATTTTGACATTACAGAATTCAGTAATGTGATTACAGAAATTAATAACACAATACTTTCACTTTATAAACAAATCACAGGTGAGGGAGGGAGTCGAACCCCCTTGTATAGGCTCTGCAGGCCCACGCATAACCGCTCTGCCACCTCACCGCAGTCAGAAAAACACGTAATTAACAATTAAACTCTATTGATTAGAATTTTGTGAATGGCTTTGAGGCCAATTTTACATCTTCAGCTTTTACAGTTTTTCGACCAGCATGACTTGACATTTCTACTGCACTTTTAGCTACTACCATCGCAATCTCTTCGATAACTCTTCTTAACTCATCTGCAGATTCATCACTAACTCTTTCCGCACCTGATTTTTTTAAAATTCGATACATGGCTGACAAACCCAACTCGGATGATTTCATCGAATAAGTTTTTTTAATAAATGCTAAAAGACTTTGAGTAAAAAAATATCACAAAGAAACCGATTTATGCAGACTTGGTATAAGTTTAATTTGAAAAAACATGGCATGGTTATTTGATTCCCACATACATCTATCAGATCCAGAATTTGGTAAAGATATTCCATTTCTAATAACAAGTATGGAAAAATTGCATATCAAAGCATGTTGTGTATCAATGGACAATACAAATTCAAAACAAACGCTTGAACTTGCAACAAAAAGTAACCTGATTCTTCCATTCATAGGAATTCATCCAGAGAAATTCAATGATGGTTTAGACAAAATGGTTCAGTTGATAGAACACAATAAGAACAATATTTCCGGAATAGGAGAAATTGGACTAGATAGAACCTATTCAGAGTCAGTAGAACAATTTACAACTCAAAAACACATTTTTGAGACCTTGTTATCATTAGCTGAAAAATTCAAAAAACCTGTTTCTATTCATTCTCGAAAAACTCTAGATGATATATATGAAATTATGTCTTCTTATTCTATATCGGGAGTTCTGTTACACTGGTTTGATGGAAACAAAAAACAATTACAAAAAGCAATGGACATGAAATTTTACGTTTCGTATGGACCAGTGATGGTATACACAAAAGATAAACAAATTTTACTTTCAAAAACTGATAAAGACAAAATTCTAGTCGAAACAGATGGTCCTGTTCGATTCGGAAAATGTTTTGGTTTTAAACCTGCCCAAGTTAGCTTAATTCCAAGTGTAGTATTTTGTGCATCTAAAGTCTTAAGAGAATCATATGATGACTTGGTAACAATTTTGGAAGAAAATTCAAAGGCATACCTAGGGATATAGGTATAAAAAACCCTCTTTAATAATTCGGATAAGTGGATAGAATCAAAAAATTTTCTTTGGAAGTTTTAAAAAACTACAAAGCCCATTTTGGAACGAACTTTGAAGAGAATAAAAAAACCTTGGAACAATTTTCAATAATTCGTTCTAAAGGTCTTAAAAATGAAATTACGGGTTATATAACAAAATATATCAAACATGAAATTCTTGATAAAAAGAAAAAGGAAGAAAGAATAGCTAAACAAGACAAACTAGATGATACTCAAGAAGAAAACTTGGACATTGGTGAACCTAAAATTCAAAGTAACACTGACACTGAAAACCCCTCTGTTAAGGAAAAACCTCGGGGGATTTTTGAATAAAGTTCAGAAAATTAAAATTCATTGTGATTGGTTCTTAGTATGGTAAATTGATTCAAGTAAAACTGTTGGGCGGAGCAAAAAAATCTTTTTCAGCTGACACGATCTCTATTGATAAGGATAATCTGACTATTGCTGAGCTAATTGATTATTTACAAAAAACCAAACCTGAGAACACTCCTGATTTAGATGTAAATAATCTACTAGTAGTAGTAAACGGAGTTGATTCTTCTGCCATAGAAGGAAAAATTACAAAATTAAAAAATAATGATGTTGTTAGCATCATTCCAATAATTCATGGAGGTTCATCAAGGTCAACTATTCAAATTTCAAAATATTTTGTAGAAATATTGGAAATCAAACCAAACAAAACCCAAAGCATAGATTTTCTAAATTATTTGAGAAAAAAATATCCTGATTTGGTTATACAGGGAATATCGCCAAAATATATTCTTAGTAAATCACACGCAAAAAAAATTCTTGAAATTTCAGTTGAAGCACAAAATTCTCATAATATGCTTTCACAAAAACTTGAAATTGATATATTGATGCGATTTGCCTGTACTAGACAAATTTCAAAAGCTATTTCTGAAGCAGGAATCAAATCAAAACAAAGTTTTATCGTTATTGCTTTAGGTAAGAAATTTTCTTTGGAAAATTTGTATTCTGAACTAAAGCCATATCTAAGCTCAAAAAATATCTCATTAAACAATACTGGATTTCTAAAAAATCAATTTAAAATTTCAAACAAACAAATTGATTCAGTCTACTCAAAAAAACCCTTAGAAGACTTGTTAGCTGAAAAGGCTGCTGTCTTATTCTAATAATTTTCGTTTAGATGTTTCCAAACTAAATATATCATCTTTCGTTAAAACTGAAATACCTGAAGTATTGCCCAGTATTTCAACCAAAACTATCCAATCTGGTTTTTCTAATGACACTTTATTTTGAATATTTTCAGCAATTTTTGAGATAATCTTCATACTTGGGAGGTTTGAATTCCGTTTCTCTACAGTTATTCGATAAGTTTCCTTTTCATTGACTCTTTCCATTAAGGAGTGAACCTGATTAGATATGTCTTCTAAATTTGTATTTGCTACTTTTTGAATAGGAATTATTCGAAGACAATATCTTATTGACCAAGGTTCTTCAATAATTTTTTTCCTAATCTGTTTTATCACTTCAAAAGTATCTAACTTAGTTCTTGCTGTGAGAATTCCTGACATGTCAGTTTCAGTAATTTCGGGATTGTCATCACCAAAAACCGCCAAAATTTTTTTTAATTCATCACGAGTTTCAGGTTCAAGATGTCTAGCACATGTAATAATTAAATTCAAAATAAATTGAAAATCTCCTCTTTTGAAATATTGCCTTCTCTATGAATTTGAATTTTTTTTTCATTGATTTCAACAATGGTGGATTCCCTATCCCCAGTAATTTTACCACCGTCAAGAAAGACTTCATTATCTGAAATATTCTTGGCACATTCCTCAGGATCCGTAAACGAGCCTGAGCCTGATATATTGGCACTGGTACCTATGAGGAAGTTACATCGTTCTAAAAGTGCTAAGGCACACCTATTGTTTGGAACTCTTACAGCTACATTATTTTCTAAATTCATTGAATTTTTTAATTTTTCATCTTTGAGTGGTAAAACAAAGGTGATCTGTCCAGGCCAAAATTTTTCAGCAATTTTATTTGATCTTTCATCAAAGATTACAATTTTTGAAAGAACACTTTTTGAAAAACCTAAAATCGGAAACAGTTTATCATAATCACGATTTTTTATTCTGTAAATTTTATCAACAGATTCTTTGTTGTACGGATCACATCCAATTCCATAAACTGTATCTGTAGGAAAAATTACAATACCTCCTTTCTTGATTGTTCGTTCTGCGATGTTTATTCCATCAGCATCACATTTTATTCTCAAAGTTTTCAAATAGTAATTAACACATCTTTAATAATAATGCAAGTTTCGTATCTCAAATCTCGTTTTAAGCTAAATTTGTGGTATTTCTAATAATTACATTTAGCAATTTACTACCAAATTTTCGTTTAACAATAAACAGTTATTCCCAAAATTACTCATTTGACTAGAATTTTGAATCTACCATAACAAGACAATAGTCAATCTTGCCCTTGTAAGGTGTGGATACTGAAAAATGTCTAAAATCCTTTGATGCAACATCTACAATCTTTGAAAGACCTGTAGCTACAACATTTCCAAAATCATCGAATAGAAGTAACTTGAAAAACAATGCATCATAGTAAATATTGTCATTGGTATAATCACCAGATAAAGTTACAATATTGTTTTGCTTTTTACACAGCACCCCACTAAACTGATCATTGTATTTTGATTCGTAAAAATTCATCGAACTGACATATAGATTAGTTTGTTGAGCCAAAGAAAGCTTAGCTTGGTGCTCTTTTAGCTGCATATTCTTTTCTGCCAAGGCCGACATTACTTGAATTTCTTTTTTGGATGGGTCTTCAGTAATAATTCCTTTTTCGATAAGATACTCTATTGAATTTTGATACTCTTGCTCTGAAATTATTCCTTGTTTGTGCCACTTTAAGATTTTTTGAACCCAGCTTGGAAGGGGATATTTTTGTGAAGAATCTGTTGTAGACAAAAGTATCTTTTTACAGTTGGGACACGAAGTAGAATGATGGTTGTCCATCATAACAAGATAGTATCTTTTTGTACCGTCCATGTTTAGAATTTCATTATTCCAAATTCGCAAAACATCAAAACAAATTGTAAAAATTTTTGATTGGCCCATTTTAACTCGATCATTTGTATAGTCACATTCATTGAAGAGCTCACGAGAGTAGAAATTGTCATATTTGACTTCTAGCTCAAAATCGTAACTTACGTAATAGTTGTCTACAATCTCAAGGACATCATTATTTTGATTGTTATCTCCAATAGGTTCCATCAACCAAATATTGAACATCGTAGCATGCACAACAAAATAATCTATACCATTGTTTGTAATGTTGATTGTTATCTTGATAAGATCAGCATCATCAAAGTAATAATCTGGAGTGTCATCCATTGAGAGAACTTGAAGATCCATTACCTGAAGATCAATCAAATCCAAGTCGTAATCGCCAGGTTGGAAAGCGGAGACTAAAGGAACTCCAATTACTAATGTAATAATTGCAGGAAGGATAAAATGGAAATTCAACGACATTACATTATGATTATCTTTTTTTGATTATAATTCTAATTATTTTTGCATTCATTCCACTAGTTTCTTCCGCATTACCATTTGCCAATGCAGAAGTACTTGACTGGGTCAAAAACACCTAGATGGTCTTTTGAAAGATTTGTCAAATGTAAGGAAAATTAACATTTGATACGAACTGTTAATGGAAAAATCGTTTAAGCTACACTTTGCATATCCTTATTAATAATTTGATTCATTGTTGAATAGATATTATGGAAACATATAGTTCAAATTTTGAAGTTAATGAGTTTGAAGATGACTTTGATGATGAATTGGCTGATATCGATAATCAGGATGACTAGATAGCTAAACCAAAGTTCTCTACAAACTTACTAAATGTTTGATATGCTTGAAGAAACTCTCTTCCATTTTGACTTATTTTGTATCTACAAGAACCTTGCAAAGTATTTTGTTCTAAAAGACCTTGGGATACAAGATTGTTCAAAATTCTTGAGATTCTAACATGAGAAATATTTGCTTTTCTAATTAGGTAGGTTACACCAGCTCCATCGTCATCTATTAAATCATCTCTTGTTGTTGTTAAGATATCGCCAATTATTTTCATATGAGTTCTATATTCTGCCATCCCACATCTAACACTCTTAATCAGTATGATAGTAACAAGATACTCTGCAATGCACAATTGAGATAAAAGATTTTGACTAGGTGACATTTCACAATCATGATTTGAAAACTGAGGCTAATTTTGTAACCAATGTAAAATCACAGATCTTCATCAAATTTTATTTTCGTTAATGGAATCTTACTCACGGGAATAAATAATGCTATCAATCCCACTATTTTAATAGAAATTGAAAGATAATAGAGAATTGATTCTGGAAACACAAATGAATACCATCCAAGAAATTCTCCTAACGCAAGAAGTGACAAACCAAGCGCAACAGAAATTGTCCCTTTCTTTTTATTTTCAAGGTAAGACATTATAGTTTCAATTGCAGCATAAACTAACAAAATAAACGAAATTGATCTGAAAATATTTTCAATATGTATTAAAGAAACTAAAAACAAAGGAAAAATTCCTACAGATCTAAAATAACGTGATTTTGGAAAAAAAGATTTGATGCTGTGCGAGAATGCAATAAAAAAATAACCTATTGTTTGAATTCCAATTCCCAATGTTTGAATCCATCTTTCTATTTGGCCTGATTTTATCAAAAAATCTTCTGCCATATAACCCGTCCAGATAATAAAGAAGCCAACACAAATTGAGAAAAATGCAATCGATAATCGAAATAATGTTGGGCTACCCGTATTTTTGAAACCAATGTAGGACATTAGACCTATTGAAAGACCTACAACAAATCCAATCAAATTTAGAATATTTTCAAAAAGAAATTCCAATTATGATAAACGATCTTTGGAATTAATTATTTTAACATAATGAATCATTTAACCAGATTGTGAATCCCAATCATCCAGAGAACCTGCAGTTTGTCCCTCAGTGCTTCCTGTATAATCTCCAAGGATATCTGAATATGTTAAATCACTATGAGCAATGTACTTGATATACTCGCCATAACTCATTTCTAAATTACATTTCTCACATCGTACCATTGAAAAATCCGAAGAGAGATCTGCGCCCTTCTTGCACTTTGGGCATTTAATTTTCATATTTTATCTTGTTTTGATTATTAATTATTGGTTTAGATTGAAAAAGATTAAAGTAGTTTCAAATGACCGGTATGGTATGACTAGAATTTGCACAAAGTGCAATAATTCCATTCCTGAGAATGAACAATTAGAACCAATTGCAGATAAGTATCCATGCTGCAATAAATGCTGGACTGAATGGAAAGAATACCGAATCATGGTTATGAACGAGATGAGATTAGATATGTCGATGCCTGACCATAGAAAGGTTTTGAAAAAACATGAGAAAATCTTCGCAGGAGTTTTGACTCCAGAAGGGGATATAGTCGATTATTCTAATGAGGATAACAGAAATCCAGAGTCTAAACCCCAATCTGAATTTTAGCATTATTGGGGATTAAAAATAACAATGTTTTTTTCTTACCCACATCTAACTCAGCTATAATTTCTCTAATCGATTTTGAGAGAATTAATTTTTCATCATCATTTAATGACATGAAAATTTCCAAGATTCCGTCTAAGTGGAAATTAATTAATTTTTCAGGAAAAATAATTACCGCATTTATATATTGCAAAAATAATTCTTTTCGTTGTTTTTCACTAAACGTGACTAAGACTTGAAGCCAAGTTTTGAAGAGTTTAGAAAAATTTGGAAATGGAATGGTTGGACCAGCTTCAAGAGCATTATTAATTATTTCTTCTTTTTCTTGTTCTGGTAGAGAAAAATATTCAGTCATTCTTTTTTTTAAAATTGGCTTTCTTAAAAAATCAGGTAAATTAGCAAGGACAATGATAATGTTTCGAGCATAATTTGACTCTGTCAATATTTCCAATCAGCAAATTTGGATATTAAATAGTATCAAACAACTTTAGCTTAAATACGCGATTCTTAGTTCAGTAATGTGCCTTCAACAGTTGTAGTAGGTGGCTTTTTTGGGGATGAGGGAAAAGGAAAAATCATTTCACATCTAGCATTGAAGGATAATCCATCAATAGTAGTAAGGGGTGGAGCAGGACCAAATGCAGGACATACCGTACGAAACGGGAACAAGATTTACAAAATTCGAATGTTGCCTAGTGGATTTTTGAATAAGAATACCAAAGTTTTGATTGGTCCGGGAGTGGTAATAAATCCGGAGATTTTATTAAAAGAGATTAAAGATTTTGAAGTTTCTGGAAGGGTATTCATAGACATGAATTGTGGCATTATAGAAGAGACTCATATAAGACAGGATTCTAAAGGGGATCTCAAAGAAAAAATTGGAAGTACAGGTTCAGGAACAGGTCCTGCAAATGCTGAAAGAGCAATGAGGACTCTGAAACTTGCCAAGGACTTTACATTACTTTCCGACTATTTGGGAGATGTTCCCAGTATGATAAACTCAGCCTTAAACGACAACGAAAACATCCTTGTTGAAGGAACTCAGGGAACCTTTCTCTCACTATGGCATGGAACATATCCATATGTTACCTCAAAGGAAGTGACTGCATCAGGCATATGCGCGGATGTAGGTCTGGGACCTAAAAATGTGGATGAGGTGATCATTGTATTCAAATCGTATGTGACTAGAGTTGGCACAGGACCTCTTGAAAATGAACTTACACCTGAAGATGTTTCAGAGAAAGGCTGGTCTGAATTTGGAACTGTGACTGGTCGTCCTAGGCGTGCTTCGGAATTTAATTTTGAATTGGCTAAACGTGCTATAATGCTTAATAGTGCTACACAGATTGCCCTTACAAAATTAGATGTTCGCTTTGCAGAGTGTACAGGTAAAACCTCCTACGAGGAACTTAGTGACGAAGCAAAGTTATTCATAAAAAAAATTGAAGATGAACTAAGGGTCCCTGTTACTCTCATAGGCACTGGTCCTGATACTAGTGAGATAATAGATAGAAGAAAATAATTTTTCATTTTTTTGGTTAAAAATTTAAGTTAGTAAACTTTTCAAATACCTTGTGGACAAACTACCAAGGTATATTGAAGTAAGATCTAACTTAGAATTTTCTAGACTTGTTTGTGCATTAGAGAGTACTCCACGCGTGTCATTTCTACATGAACATGATGGAAAAAAGGTTCTTTCTGTACAAATGGATCTTCTGATGAAAAAACCAATAATTTATTTTGCGCCTGTAGAAAAGCTAGGACACTATATCTGCTATGGTTTTAAGGCGGGACGTGAAGAATCATCAGTGGTTAATTCCACGATTGATACTGCACGACTTTACTCACCTATTATAAAAATAAAATCACTTCCAGCCTCACTTCGAAGCGGAAGCGATGTAATCGACAAATATCACCCTATAGAACTTGAAGACATGGCTAGCCTTGCAAAACTTAGTTATGGCTTTGAGGATTCACCATTTCCTCTATTTTCATTCCCATTCAAGGACAAGTGGCTTCTGGGAGTTTTCATGAACTTTAGTGAGGAAGGAACATCTTATTTCTGCCATGTAGTCATGGATGAGGAGCCAAAAAAACCGTTTTTAAAATACGCAACCAATAATGGAAGCCCACCATCAATAGTAGATAACCCAAATGAGCACGGATATTCCTATATCAAAATAATAAAATTAAAAGACACTCATCCCTTGGTCGATTATGACCAAGTTTATAACTAGAATCAAACGGATTTCTGAAAAAAGAGGAAAATTAATTCTAGCTAATGATTATCCTCCATCTACAAACAAGTTAGAATCAAGAACTATTTCAAATATCAGAAAATTAAACAAGCATCTCTGTGGTTTAAAAATTAACTTTCATCTTTTACTTCAGCTTGGACGTAAAGAAATTATTAACATTAACAAAATCGCACATAACTATGAAATCCAAACAATCGCTGACATAAAACTCAATGATATTGGAAATACGAATGAGAATACCACAGAAATTCTTTGGAAATTAGGTTTTGATGCAGTAATTGTTAATCCAATAATGGGAAAGCAAAGCTTGAACAAAATTGTTGCCTCGGCTCATAGAAAAAATAAAGGTGTGATTGCACTTTGTCATATGAGTGCTCCAGAAGCAAAATTTTCTTATGAACTGAATGTAAAATTACATTCTAACAAAGAGAAAAGGCTATATCAATTATTTTTGGAGTGGGCAATTTCACAAAACGCTGATGGTATAATTGTTGGAGCAACATATCCAAAAATTATTAGGTATTGCAAGAAAAAAATAAAAAATTCTTTAGCAATTTATTCACCTGGGATTGGTACTCAGGGAGGAAAAGTAAAAGACATTATGAGTGCAGGTTCTGACTATCTTATTGTTGGAAGAACAATTCTAAATGCAAATGACCCTGTAGCTGCTGCAAAGAATTTACAGTTACAATCTTTCAACAAGTAATTGATTAGCTCTTGATAACACTGACCTTGCGTTTTGGTAAGTAGTTTTTTCTAACGCGTCTTCAAACTCTAACCAAACATAATCCAAGTGTTCATGTGAGATCTTTATTTTCTCAATACTTGTTTTGGCTAAAAAGAAAATTACTTTTTTATGTATTAATTCTCCTGCATACTGAAAATCATATTCAATACTTTCCTCAAAACCATCCACAAAATTCAAGTCAGTGATGCCAGTTTCTTCTTTTGTTTCTCTAGCCACTGTCTGAAGAGTATTTTCATTTTCCTCGATTTTACCTTTCACAAAATCCCAATGACCCGAAGGATAGTAAAGTAGAAGGAAGAGTAATTTAGAATTTTCTCTAAAAATTACAACGCCTGCAGATATTTCATTCATAACTTCAAATTTTGACCCGAAAGTTATTTACCAATTCGTCTTTGTCTTTTTTGAAAAGTCCTTATAGCTCTCATAAGATCAATTTTTCGAAATTCCGGCCAAAAAATATCCATAAAAACTAATTCACTATATGCGCTTTGCCATAACAAAAATCCACTCAATCTTTTTTCGCCAGAGGTCCTGAGAATCATATCGGGGGATGATTGAGGCAAGTGGGATGTATAAAGATTCGTTTCGATTTCTTTTTTGTCAATATCATCAACGTTCATCGTTCCTTCCTTTATTTTGCTACCAATCTTCTTCACTGCATCAACTAACTCGTCTTGACCTCCATATGCTATGGCGATATTGAAAAAATGTTTATCATAATTTTTTGTAGCAGTATCTAACCTTTTTAGAACATCCTTGATGGACTCTGGTAAAAGCTCGATCCTGCCTATACCTTTTACTCTCATCTGATTTTTATGAATTCTCGGATCATTGAACAGTTTTTCCAGCCTATTTTTTAGTAGTTCAAAAAGGTCCTCCAGTTCCTCATCTCTTCTATTCAAGTTTTCAGCTGATAAAGCATACAAAGTAATAATTTTGATATCGAGTTCCTCACACCAATCAAGAAGATTTTCAACTGCATCCGCACCTTTAAAATGACCAGATTTTAGAATTCCTAGGTTTCTTTTTGCCCACCTTCTATTCCCATCAAGAATTAATGCAATGTGATTTGGCATAGGTCCATTAAGAATTTCTTTTTCTAACCTTCGAGAATATATTTTGTATAAACCTGAAAAATAAAAAGCCGTATCTTTGACTTTAGTCATAGCTCACCATTTGTTGAGTAAGAACGTGATTATAGATATGATTGTTTTTAATTAATTTCTTACAGAACTGGAGATTTCTAACCCCTTGCGACTTTGAACAAAATCTAATCGGATAACGATTCTTCATCTGCACGCTTTTTGAATTTTTTGAACAAAATCACGGCTGAGATTAGAGTTACAGCCATACCTGCCAAAAGTGGAGGAATAAGGGTAAAGGAACTTTCATCATTGATTAAGATATTTGTAAATTGCGCTATAGTTGGATAAAGAGCTACAAGTACAATTAGTCTTAAGGAATCAGTAATTTGCTTAGAAATACCTCCTAACCAATTACTAAGAAATGTTCCTGCAAATATGGAAGCTATTCCAATCCATAGAATTGGTAGAGCTCCGGAAACAAACTGTCCAACCAAGATTTTGTTTGAAATGATATTTAATAGCTGAGCTTCAGGGTCAACTAAACTAACGTCAACAGCTACAACTCCAGCTAAAATTGAAGCTAAGAGAAGAATTATTCCAGCTATCAATGTAAACATCCTAATGAAACCTGATGGTGTAGGTTTTGTCCAGTTTGACCAAGCTTTATCGATATCAAATGCTCTTATCAAAAACGCTCCCCCCAAAACACTTACTAAAACAGCAAAAATTTCTGCAGTATAACCAACTATTGTAGCAATGCCTCCAATAAGAAGTAGAATTCCTGGCACTCCTAAAAAGAATTTTGAATATTTTGTATCATAAGCAATCATTTTCAAATATTTACCAAATACTGCATAGGAGTATTCTACAGTTCTACTTACCTTCATAACCACTCTTTGTACTGAAATTACCGGAAGGATGTTTTGGACAAGAGGTATTACACTTTCATCGTCCTCACCATCCGAAACAATAACCGCACCATTGGCAGAAAACTTTTCCAGAACAGATCTTATTTCTGATGCAATTTTTTCATCTGCATGAACGTCACGAGTTTTAAGTCCGGCTACCGTAATGACTTGAGCTTGGTATCCTTTACTGATCAAATCTTCATATGTTTTGATTGCAGAAAAAATTGAATTTGAATCCGCATCTTCTGGGTCTTCTAAAGCAAGTCTTTGTCCAGCCTCTATACATGCATCTCTCCCAACCACAGGGGTTACAATATTTGCTTTTTCACCTACATCATTATCTCTGTCTATACAAATAATCAACAATCTACTTGTTTTGGAAGCTTTAATTTCCTTCTCAATCTTCCTAGTTTTTTGGGACATAACTCATATAGTTACAAAATTGCTTTTTAACGATTTCCAACTTTTAAAATTATTATAATTAGGTTTTTCAAAGTCCAGGTCGGGTATTATCAGACCTAAGGATCAAGGACTCAGAATTTTCTTTAAATTCTTTTATTTGGTCAAAAATTTTTCCTGTCTCTACTGATTCCATGCCTTCTTCCATCAGTGTTGCAACTACAATTGTTTCTCTTAGATAAGAATTGTACTGTTTTAGGGACTCGATATAATTTATGTAACTTTCTTGCCATTCTACTGTAGCTTTACTTTCCACAAGTTGCATTATATGCGATTTTATTTGTGAAGATGACATTTCAACAGCTTCAATATATTCTTGTGGAGAAATTTCTTCATTCAACAACTTTTGAAATTTGGAATCAATCCCTTCTTTTATTACACCATGAACATCTTTCACTCGATCCAAATGAGATTCAAAATCTGAGATGACAAAAACCATCTCATTATTGTCAGGTATAAACCAGAACATAAAACTTGCAATAGTTATAGCTGCCAAAATACCTATTGTCAGAGAAATTCCTTTTTTTGATGTCATCCATATGAAATAATTGTAATGGCTTTAATAATTGGTTGATTGATTAAAATTATTAGTTAATCAGACGAAAATTAAAAATTTATCATGTCTAAATTAAAACTATCACAAAAAAATAAAAAATTTATAATTTTCATAAAAATAATCATATGACATTTTTCCATTTCAACAAACAATTCATGCTATAGTGTATAGCTAAATAATTTTTACAGCTTGTTCTATAATATCATTAAATCTGTGAATTGTTATAATGGTTACAGCATATTGCATGAAAAGTAGAGCAAAAAGAGAAATCAAAGATCTCAAAGAAACAAAACTAAAGAATGGACGGCCTGCAGTAAAAGACAAATTTCCTAAATGTGGAACAAACGTTTTCTGAATAGGAAAAATGTAGAAAGACTACCATTAGCTTCTTTTTTAAAAAACCCATATAGGGTGACTTGTTACCAAAAATATTGACTAAAGCAGAATATGAAAAACTACTGAAAAGGATTCAGGGGAACCTTTCAGTAAATAAGAGGCAAACCAATACGAGATTCGAACTGCCTATAGTAGATATAATGTGGGAAGGTCAAAAGACATATTTAAGAAATTTTGTAGAATTTCCACAAGTCTTACGCAGAGATCCAGATAAAGTTCTAAAATATCTTTCGAAAGAATTTGCAGTCCCAGCCGAACGAATAGGTGATAAAGCTATGTTTATTGGTAGAAGGGATCCTGATGATTTCACACGTTTGTTCCAGATTTATGTTAAAGATTACGTTGAATGTCCAACCTGTAAAAGTCCTGATACAAAAATCGTTAAAGAAAATAGGATTTCGTTTTTAATTTGTGATGCATGTGGAGCAAAATCAACAATGAAAGGCAAGTATGCATAATGCAATTCTCTATTCGTGTCTCAGATTATCAAAAAAACCAAATGTTGAATATTTGTGATCCAAATCTAGTAGGAAAAAAATTAAATCAAAAAAATCTACAACTTAACATAAGCAAAAGTTACTATGGAGAAAAATTAGTAGAAAAGGAAGAAGCGGAAAACCTTCTGAAAAACTCGTCAATTGTAAACATGGTTGGTAAAAAAACAATTTCCTTATCAATTAGTATAGGTGTTGGCTCAGAAAAAGGAATTAAAGAAATTGATGGAATACCATTTTTAATTGTCTTCAAAATCTAAACCATCACAATTATATATAAAAAATCTGGAAAATAATTATGGGAACAAGAAAAGTACTAAATGAAAGCGTGTTAAAACAAGTTCGATTGCCAGAAGGTGAATTATTGGGCCGTGTACTAAAATTATTTGGAAGTGATCAAGTTATGGTGAAATGTACTGGTGGAGTAACAAGTCGTGGAAGAATTAGGGAAAAACTAAAACGCAGAATTTGGGTTTGAGATAATGATATTGTTATTATTGCGCCATGGGATTTTAAGGAAACCGAAAGAGATGACATTGTATGGAGATTTACACTACCCTAGGGTGATTGGTTGAAAAACAACGATTATCTCCCTAGAGATTTCTAGATTCTCAAAATCGATTTTCTTTAAGCTATGAACGATATGTTGACAGATAATCTTGAGAAAAAATTGGAATCATTGATAAATAATGAATTAATTTCAAAATCAAAACGTGGAAAATTAGCAGATGGTTTTAAAAAAAATAAAGTCATCAATGAAGTTCTTGACAAAACTACTATGATGATTATGTATGATATGATAAAATCACACATTATTTCTTATGTTAATGGCGTCGTTAAGGCTGGAAAAGAATCAGTATTATTTTGGGCAGTGGATGAAAATCAAAATGACATTGCATTAAAAGTGTATCTTGTCACCACTACAAGTTTCAAAAAACGGGCACCTTATATTTTGGACGTCAAAAGATTCTCAAAGATAAAACGCGGTACAAGAAATCTCGTGAATTTGTGGGCAAAGAAGGAATTTACTAATTTAAGACGTTGTTTTAAATGTGGAATACCAGTTGTTAAACCAATATATGTATCAAAAAATGTTCTTGCTATGGAGTTTGTTGGAAAAAACGGCGTTCCAGCAAGGACTTTGTTAGAGTCCAAAGTAAACAAAAAAGATTATGATATGGCAATTTCGATACTTTCAAAACTTTACAGAGATGCTCATTTAGTTCATGGAGATTTTTCAGAATACAACATTTTCAAGACAGACAAAGAACTAATTGTTTTCGATCTAGGTTCCGGCGTTGACATTCAACATCCAAATTCTATGGAATTTCTTAAAAGAGATATTAATAACATAACAAAATTCTTTGCTAAAAGAGGGTTAACGGTTCAAAATCCTGTTGATGTATATAATAAGGTGGTTGAATGAGTTTTGAGAAACTGATTAGAATTCCAGCTGACAGAATTGGAGTTCTTATTGGAAAATCCGGAGAGGTTAAATCACAAATCGAGAAAGCCTGCTCAGTAAGGTTGGAAATCGATAGTGAAACAGGAGAAACTTTGATCATAGGAGTTGGTATGATAGAAGACATTCAACCATTCAAAGCGGTAGAAATGGTTTATGCTATTGGTCGTGGGTTTTCTCCAAGAAATGCAATGAAATTACTAGAAGGTGAAAATACATTACATATAATAGACTTAAGGGAGTTTGCAGGAAAATCTCCAAATCAAGTTGAAAGGATTAAAGGGAGAATTATAGGAGAGGGCGGTAAGGCGAGGAGAAATATGGAAAGGTTAAGTGATACTAGCATCTCGGTGTATGGTAGAACTGTTTCTATAATTGGAGAGACAAGTAAACTAAAACTTGCAGTTGATGCAATTTCTGCAATTTCTACTGGTAGTATGCATGGGGCAGTTTATCACAAGCTTGAATCTGCAAGAAGTAAAGATAAACTGGAGCGACTAAAATTGTGGGAAGATCAAAATGTCTTCTAGTAAGGAAACCTATAATCAAATCTCCCCTAGTGAATTTTTTTATCGAAATAGGGATCTTGCAGGATTCAGCAATCCTACAAGGTCGCTTTATACTGCAGTTAGAGAGTTTGTAGAAAATTCTCTTGATGCCTGTGATCAAAGGGGAATCCTACCGGATGTTCATTTAATAATTAAGGCAGTTGATCCTGAAAAACAGGATCCTAAACCATACATCTTGACAGTTAAAGATAATGGTCCAGGAATTGAAGGAAAATATGTTCCCTTGGCATTTGGAACTGTGTTATATGGTTCCAAGTTTGGTCTAAAACAAACTAGAGGTATGTTTGGCCTTGGTGCAACTATGGCAATTCTTTATGGACAAATTACTACAAATAAACCAGTAGCAGTAAAAAGCTGTACAGACGGAGAAACACAAGAAGAATATGAATTACTTTTAGATATTCAAAAAAATAAACCAGTAATTTTAAAACATAAAACCAATCAAGTTTCAAAAAAAGGACTTTCTATTAGTATTTGTTTGGAAGGAGATTATTCAAAAGCTGGAACAAAAATTCGAGATTATATTTATCAAACTTCATTGATTACTCCTTATTCAACAATAACCTTTAATGATCCTAAAGGAGAGAAATTCCGATATTCTAGAATTGTTAAAACAATGCCAAAATCTCCAACAATCATAAGACCACATCCCTATGGCGTTGATGTTGAAACTATACGAAGAATGATAACTGATACAACATTTACAATTCCTAGAGTAGATGATGTAATGATTGAAAAAGTTAGAAAAGAACTTGGCTTAAGTAAAAAAAATCTTGATTTCGCTCAAATCATGTTAAAAGCTAAAAAACGTTGGAAAACTCTAACACGTCAAGTTCGCGTTGTGATTGCATTGATGTCTTTTATTAAAATGGATTTTGATAAATTAAGCAAAATTAGAATTGATGATATTGATGTAGCTAATCAAAAATTAACCTATTGGGATTTTGGTAAATCTCAATCCATAGTGATTGATATGGATCCTGAAAGTGATTATTACAAACAACTTGCTAATACTGTCCAAGGAGAAACACTTGTCACATTTTTGACTAAGAGATTCCAACGAGTTGGTCGTACTACAGCAGAAAAATTTGTAAAATTTGCTGGATTCAAACCAGAAATTAGATTAGGAAATATGGCCAACATACAACTCGCTAAACTCAGTGATTCCTTACAAAAATTTGACAACTTTATGTCGCCCGATCCTAGCTGTCTTGCTCCGTTAGGAGAGGAGCCTCTAGAAAAAGGAATTCAACAGTTTTTTAATCCTGACTTTTTAGCCGTTATCCAACGTTCTGCCTCTGCTTATTCTGGGTTCCCATTCGTCATAGAGATGGGAATAGCTTACGGTGGTGACATCTCTTCAAAGGGTTCAAAAGTTTACAGATTTGCTAATAGAATTCCACTTCTTTACGATGAAGGAAGCGATGTAGTACTGAAAGTTGTAAATGAAATAGATTGGAAAAGATACAAAGTAAATCCGGATTCACCTTTAGTTATAGTCTCACACATTTGTTCTACTCGTATCCCCTACAAAACAGTAGGAAAAGAAAATGTTGCTGATAGACCAGAAATTGAACGAGAGTTAAGACTCGCTATGCAGTTTATTTTAAGAAAATTGCAAGTTTTCATGAACAAGCGAGGTCAGGCAGAAATGGCAAAAAAGAGAGCAAACCTTTACTCA
>Ga0209980_10000715_pt1 | contig 18306 bp, 15 predicted proteins | sample CR02metaG_FD_183611 | JGI IMG/M metagenome (GOLD analysis project Ga0209980, IMG submission 183611) | Deep subsurface microbial communities from Mariana Trench to uncover new lineages of life (NeLLi) - CR02 metaG (SPAdes) (version 2) | ecosystem: Environmental > Aquatic > Marine > Ocean trench...
ATTACGCGGAGTGGCTGTCCGGTGCCGGTGAGATCATTATTATGGAGAACGGACAGCAGCGCCGGGAGCGGAATTATAAAAAGGCCCTGAAATATTTCCGGCGCATCCTCAACGATTTCAAAAAAGGGGAAACCCGGTTCTACGACAATGCCCGGAACAAGGTCAAGAATATTACCCAGCCCACATTGAACCTGACCGCCTCCAGTTTTTTTCTCCCCGATTCCCTGATACGGGTCAACCTGAACTGGCGCAATATCAGCCAGGTTCAGCTGTCTCTCTACAAGGTCGACCTTTCGAAGGACGTGGATTTCCCCAACACAAAAAATGTGAACTCCTGGCTGGACACGGTCGATCTGATCAAAAACAAACGGGTGAAATCCTGGAGTGAAGACCTCAAGGACCAAAAGGACTTCCATCCCGGGCAGAAAGTTCTGGAACTCGACCAAAAATTGTTGCCCGGAGCCTACATCCTGAAAGCCGGCGGCGGAGGCCGGACCACGCGCGAGATCGTTCTGGTCACCGAATCGTCGCTGATCCTCAAAACTTCCGGTAAGCAGGCGCTCGTGTATTTCGCCGATTCCGGCAACGGCGCGCCATTGGCCAACGCCCGGGTCCACCTTCACGAACGCCATTACACGGGGCGCAAATGGGTGTGGGACGACCACACCGCCCGCACCGACAAGAACGGTCTGGCGATGTTCGATCTGGAAGGAGAACGCAACAATTCCGAGTTGTTTGTGGGCGCGGCCCTCAAGGACCGGCAGGCGTTCGTCACCGGATACAATTACCGATACCGACACGAAAAGTCCTCATGGAAACTGTATGTGGCGACCGACCGGCCCGCCTACCGCCCCAACGAAACCGTGCAATGGAAGCTGACCGCACGCACCTATGACGGCTCGGTGTACGAGACGCCGGCCAACGAAACCCTGGAATATGAAATCACCGATCCCCGAGGCTCCAAACTCAAAAAAGGAAAGCTCAGGCTCAACGAATTCGGCAGCGGGTGGGACTCGCTCGAGCTGTCCGAAAAAATTCCCCTGGGAGAATACCGCGTTACCTTCTGGACGAAAGGACGGAAAAAGCATATCGGCAACGCCGCGTTGTTCCGGCTGGAGGAATACAAACTGCCGGAGTTCAAGGTTTCCGTCCAGACCCCCGAGGAAAACGGCAAAAAGAAAACATTTCAGCTGGGCGATAAAGTGGAAGTCGACATCCATGCCGAATATTATTTCGGCGGCCCGGTGGCCAACGCCAATGTCGAGGTCGTCGTGTATCAAAAACCGTTTTATCACTCCTGGCATCCCCAACCGGAGTTCCCCTGGTATTACCAAGACATGATCCCGCGTCCCGGCCGTTACTGGGGACAGGGCCAGCAGATCAAACGTGAAGTGATCAAAACCGACGCGAAAGGCAACGCGCATCTCAGCTTCCAGAGCCAGCGGCAGAACCAGGATTTGCAGTACACCATCGAAGCGCGGGTGACCGACCTGTCGCGCCGCGAGGTGGTGTCGCGGGGAACGGTTCAGGTGACGCGCCATCCGTATTTCGTGTACCTCAACAACGAACACAACCTGGTCCGGCCGCAGGACCAGGTGCGCGTCAACATCAAGGCGCTGGACGCCAACAACCAACCGGTCGCAACCGAAGGCACGGTGCACGTCACCCGCGACATCTGGTACGAAGTCTGGACTGATCCCAATGGGCGGGAGGTGCGGGGGAAAGAACTCCAACGCACCCGTAAGGACCGCGCCATCTTCCCCCCACCACCTTCTCAACCGGGAGGCCCGCAATGGAAACTTAAGTTCCGGGGCTACCGGCACGACGACATTCTGACCCGCAAGGTGAAAACCGACGCCCAGGGCGAAGCGGAACTGACCTTCACGCCGGGGTTGCAGGGCTATTACCGCATCGCCTGGACCTCGCAACCCGACCGGAAAACCCTGCCCGTCAAAGGCGAGACCACCGTCTGGGTCGCCGACAACGCCACCACCGAACTGGGCTACCGTCACGGCGGCCTCGAGATCATCGTCGACAAGGACACCTTCCGCGCCGGCCAAAAAGCACCGGTGATGATCGTTGCGCCCACCAATGACCGCTATGTTCTATTCAGCATGGAAGCGGACGACCTGTACAGTTATCAACTGGTGCATCTCACCGGGACGGTCAAGCTGTTGCAACTGGACATCGAGGAAAAGCACGTGCCGAACGTGTTCCTCAAGGGCGTGATGGTGAGCGATCATCAAATATACAGCGACGTCAAACAGGTGGTGGTTCCGCCGGTCAAAAATTTCCTCAACGTATCGGTGACTCTCGACCGCCAACAATACCAGCCACGCGAACAGGGCCTCCTCACCGTCACCGCGCGCAATCATGAGGGCAAACCGGTATCCGCCGAGGTGGCGGTGGGGCTGGTGGACGAGGCGGTCTATTATATCCAGAAAGATCTAGCCCCGGACCCGCGGCAGTTCTTCTATGGACAAAAGCGCGCCCAGCGCATCCGCACCCTGAGCTCGTTTCAGATGAAACGTCTGGCAAAACTTAAAAAGAGAAAAGATGCGTCACTCGGGCGGGGCGTCTCTGGAGGCAAAGGCGATTACGGTGCGCTGGATTCTCTGGAGGGCGATGTTCAATACAAGGCCCGCGCCGCCAAATCCCTGAGCGCCAACGCACCCATGGCTCAATCAGAGATGGTAGCCGAAGAAGCGTTTGCCGACGATAAAGCCGGTTTGCTCAAACGTGAAATGAAAGAGCAAAGACCGGCACCCGGGCAGGAAGAACCGGCGGTGCAGGTGCGGTCGGATTTCCGCAGTACCATTTTGTGGAAACCGAATATCAAAACCGGCAAGGACGGCAAAGCCACGGTCAAGGTCAAATTCGCCGATTCGTTGACGCAGTGGCGTGCCACTGCGCGGGCGGTCTCCAGGACCAACCAGTTCGGCATTGCCACAACAAAAGTCCGGACGCAGAACCCGTTGATCGTCCGTCTGCAGGCGCCGCGTTTCTTCGTGGTGGGGGACCAGCTCACCCTGTCGGCCATCCTCAACAACAACACCGATGAAGAAATGATTGTGCATCCCGCCCTCAATGCGCAGGGCCTGACGGTGGTCGGCCACATCGACCGCACCGGCAAGCCGGTCAAGGGGGAGATCGGCCCGACCAAGGTTCCGGCGCATGGCGAACGCCGCATCGATTGGCTGGTTTCGGTGACGCAAGCGGGTCAGGCCAAAATCCGCGTGTCCGCGAAGTCCTCCAAATACGGCGATGCCATGGAAAAGGGTTTCATCGTTCACGAGCACGGCATCGAAAAATTCCTCTCCGCCTCCGGCACAATGCGCGGGGATGAAGTGATGGTGCAATTGAGTATCCCGAAAAAGCGTAACAAGGATTCGACGCGCCTCAGTGTGCAGGTCACCCCGAGCCTGGCGGTGACTATGCTGGACGCCCTGCCCTACCTGATCGATTACCCCTACGGCTGTACCGAGCAGACGCTCAGCCGGTTTCTGCCGGCGGTGATCGTGTCGAAAACGCTGATGGACCAGGGACTCCAGCCCGAAGCCATCCGCAACAAGGTGTTCGGCGGCATCGAAACCCAACACACCGGTAAAACCCATCCCAAAGGCAAAAAGAATATCGCCGAGCTGGATGCCATGGTGCGGGCGGGGTTGGACCGCCTGTACGATTTTCAGCACCGCGACGGCGGCTGGGGCTGGTGGAAAAAAGGCGACAGCGATCACTTCATGACGGCCTACGTGGTGTGGGGACTGAGCCTCGCCCGGCAGTCCGGGGTTGAGGTGAACCGGAGCGTTCTCAAACGAGCCGCCCGGTTCCTCAACAAGGAACTGGTGGAAGCGGAGGAGCAACACGATCTGCAGGCGTGGATGTTGCACGCGCTGTCGGCGCATCACGCGACGGCCAAACTCAAGAAAATCGAGAAGTTCCAGAAAAAGGCCTTCCAGAACCTGTGGAAACACAAAGGCCGCCTCAACGCCTACACCCGTTCGTTGCTGGCGCTGGCAGCCCATCATTATGGATTCAAGAAGCAGGCCCGGACGTTGATCGAAAATCTTGAAAACGGGGTCATCCTCGATGACCAGCCGGATACTTCGATCATCCAGCGCGGCTCCAAACCCTCCCAAAAGGGGGTGATGGCCACGGCGCATTGGGGGGAGGACGGCATTTTCTACCGGTGGTCGAACGGCGGCGTTGAAGCAACCGCATTCGCCCTGCGCGCCCTGCTCACCATCGATCCCAAAAACAAACTGGTGGAGCCGGTCATGAACTGGCTGATCAAAAACCGGCGCGGCGCCAACTGGAGCAATACCCGCGACACGGCCATCGTGGTACTGGCGATGAATCAATACCTTAAGACCAGCGGGGAACTGAAGGGCGGGATCGAATACGAACTACAGGTCAACGGCCACACCATAACCACCCAGAAAGTTAAGGACGTTTTGCGCGCACCCAGCCGGTTCGCCATCGATGCGAAGTGGATCAAAGACGGCGTCAACACCATCCGCCTGATCCGGAAAAGCGGGGAGGGTCCCTTGTACTTTGCGGCGAACGCCACGTTTTTCAGCCTGGAGGAGCCGATCACCGCGGCGGGCAATGAAATTTTCATCCGGCGGCAGTATTACAAACTGGTGGGACGTCCGACTCTCCTTAAAGGTTACCTTTACGACAGGGTGCCGCTCAACGACGGGGAGACGGTAACCAGCGGCGAGCGCATCGAAACCCTCCTTACCCTCGAAGCCAAGAACCATTATGAATATCTGGTGTTTGAGGATCTGAAACCGGCGGGGCTGGAGGCGGTGCAGATCAAAAGCGGCGAACCGGTATACGCGCGGGAACTGAAGCAATCGGCGGTGCAACGGAATTTCCGAACCTCCCTGAATCCGGTGTTGCCGGGCGTGACCCCGGCCGGAAACCGGACCTCCTCCCGGATCGTCCCGGCGCCGAGCCCGGCTTCATCCGATTACACGGGGCGCAGCCGGTGGGTGTACCAGGAGTTGCGCGACCGCAAGGTGGTGCTGTTTATCGACCACCTGCCGCAGGGGGTGTGGGAGATTCGCTACACCCTGCGCGCCGAGGTGCCGGGCCGGTTCCATGCCCTGCCGGTGCTGGGTCACGCCATGTACATTCCGGAAATACGGGCCAACGGGGCAGAGATACGCATTCAGGTGAGGGAAAACAAGGATTAATAAGGGCCGATATAAGGCATAAAAAAACGCCCCGTTTCCGGGGCGTTGAGCTAAACAGGGGGAGAACTATGATACTTGGTAATTAAGATTCCCTTAATCACCAAAGGGTTCGAAAAAGTGGCGGGGAGCCCTAAAAACCGCCCCCGATTTTCTTGATAAAGGTTTGAATTTCCTTCTTCGCCGGGCCGTCCAGATTCTCTTGTTCCCTGGAAAGAGTGGTCAGGAGGGAGGTTCCGTATCCCATCTCCAGACCGGTGGCGATACTCACCAGGATGCGGGACCCGTAGTGAACCGCCAGCCCGTGTTCCTCAGCGCCCAGGAAAGCCATTTTCGGTCCGACCAGCATGGCCCAGGTTTTGACGGCGGCCACCTCGGTGGCTTCGCGGATTTGGATATTTTCCAAACTTTCCATGTAGGGTCCGGGATCAATTTCTCCGTTCTCGAAACGTTCGATCAGCTGGTTGAGGTTTTCCTCTTCCGAGTCCAGCCGGTCCAGAATGTATTTGAAAACTTTGCCTTCGATCTCTTTGAGTTTTTCGATGTTCCAGATGCAGTGGAACTCGCTGGAAGCGTAGCTGATGTGAGTTTCTCTTTTGATCTTGTGAATACAAGCCGGGCATCGTTTGCCGGAATCGTGGCTGAACTCCTTACCGCAGGGGCACGGGGCGAGGTAATTCTGAATCGCCAGCGCCAACGGTTCTCCCTCCAATTGCAGGATTTTCCGGAAAGTGGTGCGTACCGGGTCGGACTTCCCGATCTGGACCCATTTGACGCAGGAAGTGCAGTAGATATCGTAAGACGTTTGGTCTTCTTCCGGCTCAATAACCGGACTGAACCGTTCCTGGCAGAGAATGCAGTCTAATTCTCTGGCAACCGTATCGACCATAATCATGATCCTCTTCAAAAGTTGAAAAGCCGGGACGTGCTTCCTGACTTACCGATAGGCCGTGAAAAAAAATAACCCATGGCTTGCGCCATGGGTTAAAGCTTTCACGAAGGAGCTTATCCGGCATAGGCTTGGCCCAATCCCGCGGCTTCGCCTTCTTTTGCATCCATAATGATCTCACCGGTGCCCGGGTTGACCGGATGCATGGAGATAGCGTTATGGGTACTGCAGACCACCTTGCAGAGGTCACACCCCTTGCAACGTGGGATCACCACTACCGCTTTCATCGTTTCGGTGTTCAGCATAATGGTATCCGCCTCGGGGCAATACATGATACAGAGCCGGCACCCTTTTTCTGCAATACACTTGTCGTCATGGACGTACGCTACGTTGTACACTCTGAATAGCTCCTTCTTGTTTTAAAAAATTTACATTGGGCCGATTAAGCCGGCCTTCAAACCTTACGCCGCTTCATAATAAACGGGAGCATAGGGCGAGGTTTTCGCCCATTCTTCAGCCAACTCATAGGCTTTGTGAATCGTATCGTTATTTTTCTGAATCAATTGCTCCTTTTTCGCGTATTTCTTTTTAATCGCTTCGTCGAGAGTGGCGGTACCACCGGAAGCGATGTACTTCTTGCCGAACCGCTCCTGCAGGGCAGCGTCCATAGAGGGCAAATCGACCACCTTGGTCACGCCCATGCAGCCGCCGATCATCGCCATGTTGGTGGACAACTCGGTACCGCCGATTTCCAGCGCCAGAGTGGTGGCATCCAAATTGTAAACCGATACATTGTTGTCCTCCAGCCGCTTGTGATCATCAGGGGTCAGAAGATCGGTATTGGTATTGATGATAACGAGACCGCCCTTCTTAATTCCGGAATAAAACGGGGCGGTATAGCTTTTCTGCATGGTGATCACCTGGGGATGGAACACCATGATCACATCCGGATATACCAATTCGCCCCGGTCGAAGATTTTCTCCGGACCGATGCGCGCGTAACTCTCGGCGGGAGCCATTCGTTTTTCCGCGCCGAAGAACGGGTTGGAAATGGAATATTTACCCATCCTGTTGGCCGCCATGGCCAACAGGTGCGCCGCCGTTACTGCCCCCTGGCCTCCCAGCCCGGAGATGCGGATATTCATCCGTTTCATTACAGGTTCAGACATCTCATTCTCCTCTATGGGTTAAGCCGTGACAGCCGCCACCTCCTTGGCCGCTTTTTTCCGGGCTTTCTGCTCGGCATCTTTTTCTTTCAGGAACACCTTGACTTCGTCGGTCATGAATTCCTTCATCACAAACCGTCCGCCGATGGTTTCGGAATCCTTCATTTCGTCCAAACCTTCCATGCTCTGTTTTCCGATTTCCAGAATACAAGGCGTGTACAGCTGAACGTAAGTCGGACCGAATTCCCGCGACACGTAAATGGCGTTGCGGATGACTTTTTCCACGCGGTTGGGTTTGCTCACCGTCAGACAGGCGACATAGTGACAACCGGATTCAAACGCGATTTCCGGCAGGCGGACTTTTTCGAACTTTTTGCCGGTGGGAGCCATTTTGGCAACGAACCCTTTCTGCATCAGTCCGCTCTCCTGGCCGCCGGTATTGGCGTACAGCTCGTTGTCGAAACAAATGGTGGTGAATTTTTCCTGACGGAACCAGGACTGCATGGTCATATCGAGGCCGATGTCCACGGTGGCGCCGTCACCCGCCAGCACGATCACGTCTTTATGGACGTCCGGGAAGCGGAGTTTCAGAGCCCGGTGGAGACCGGACGCAATGGCGTTCTGGTTGCCGAACAGGGAGTGAATATTTTGCACCCCGACATGCGGAAAGACGAGACTGGTGCACCCGGTGGATCCGACGAACACGGAATCTTCCGGTGCCGGAATACTGGCCAGGATAAACCGGAACGCGATCGATTCCGGACACCCGGCGCACAGCGAATGCTGTTCGATCAGTTCCTTGGAAGTCCCGATGTCTTTCCAGCTCCGGTCTTCATTACCGAAGGTCGCCGTGGCCACCAGTTCCTGGTATTCTGGAGGCATGATGTCCGCCAGCGCTTCTGACATTTGAATTTTTTCCTTACTCATATTTTCCTCTGGAAATATATTTATTATGAATACGTTAATAACAATATTTAAGAAGAAATGACCCGGCCGGACTAACCGTGTGAGGCAAAGGTCTTTCCTTTAATACCCAGCACTTTTTTGACCTCTTCGACGATCACTTCCGAAGGCAGGGTCATGCCGCCCGCCACATGCGGTCCGGCAATGACTCGTTCGTTGTTCGGCAGGATCGATTTGATTTCGCGTGCCAGCCAACCCTTGATGTTGAACTCCGGAACGAAGATCGTCTTGGCGTTGGCGGTCGCTTCCCGCACTTCCTCGGTCGGGAAGGGACGAATGGTCTTGATTTTCACCAAGCCCACCTCGATACCCTCTTCCTCTTCCATCAGACGGATCGCTTCGCGTCCCTGGGACACTGCGGTACCCGAGGCAACGAGCAGGATGTCCCGGTCGATATTTTCAGTGTCGATCAGGGAACCATTCATGATGGGAAGCGTGTGCTTGCGCGACCTTTCGACCGCCGCATGAATTTCCTGTTGCCAGGATGCGTGCGTCATATAACTGATGTAATTCGATTTCATAACGAACGGATCGCGCATCATCCGGATCGGAGGATTTTCCATGTCCATACAGGGAACCGGCGAGCGGTACGGATCGTAAGGCGGCAAACACATGTCGTCGGGTTGCATCATAATTGTGTCTTTGGTGTGGGTGACGAAGAAGCCGTCACAACACAACGCCAGCGGCAGATGCACGTCCGGCTGTTCGGAAACCATGAACCCGCCGAGGATCCAGTCGTACAGATCCTGCGCAGTTTCCGCGTGCCACACCAGCATGCCCGTTTCCAGCAGGTAGTACATTTCCAGCGTATCGGGCTGGATGCTGAGCGGGGAATTGACGCCCCGGCAGGTCACGACAACCTGAATGGGCAGACGGGCTCCGGCCCACATCGGAAAGTTTTCCATAGCCCGCAAAGTTCCCGGCCCGGCGGTGGTGGTGAACACCCGCGCCCCGCCAAAGGCGGCGCCGGCGCATTCGCCCATGACCCCGAATTCGTTTTCACCCCGGAAATAATCACGGACGTAGCCTTCGGCATACAATTCGCCGATCAACGCCGCCGCTTCACTCTGCGGGGTGATGGGGTAGGCCACGGAGATATCCACATTGGCCACCTTGATGGCGGCACGAATGACCTCGGAACCGGTCATAAAGGTCGCCGTCCGTTCCACCTCGTTGAACATGACGTTCGGGTCGGTAATGGTCTGACCCATTTTGGTTTTTTCACCCACTTTCACAATCTGGGAAAACAGTATTTTTCCATTCTGAGGTGCCACCATTTTATTCATAAAAGTACTCCCTCAACTTTGAGTCAATATTGGAAATGCTTGATGGTTATATGAAAAACTAAAAACTCGATTGATTTCCGGAACCCGCATGAACACGGGGTGCCTGCTGATTACTCCACCAGCCCCTGGCGGTCCATCTTGAACTGCTTGAACGGATTGGCCTGACTTTTGACGCCTTCCTTCTTCAGTTTTTCCACGGCGGCCGTCAAAGTGCGGATTTTATCCGGGGTGATGTCGCGGAACGACAGACAGGCATCTTCATGACCGGCCTGGGCGCACAACGCGATGGTGTAGCAATCGGTACCGCCGCGAATGATCTTGAGCGCCAGGTTCGCCTGGTGGCAATGCACCCCGACAAAAATACAGACATCTATCTTGTTATGCCAGATCGTCAGATTGGGATGGTTCGGGTTGATTTCCACTTCCGCATCGATCTTCGGGTACTTGGGACGATAGTCCGCCATCGGAATCAGCCGCGCGGGAAGGGCAATTGCCAACTCGCGGATGGCTTCAGCCTTTTTTGGGGCTTTTTCATTCCACTTCCACAACACCAGCGGTCCCGGGAAAATGGTCGGCACTTTGGCGCCCAGCAATTTGCGCGCGGCATATTCGTACGCTTCTTCTTCATCAACAATGCGACCCTCGATGTGGGCTTGGCCCGGGTCCGGTAATACAATTCCCATACTTGCCGCGGAAGGCGGTAAAAACGCCTCCGGCCCGGGCACTACTGCATATTGAGCCATCCCTCTAATCCTTTTATTTTAAAGGTTTAACTTCCCTTTAGTTCGAATTGTGAGGCACCACTATAAAACACTCGTTAGGGCCTTGTCAAACCTTTTCCCTTCTCCGTTCAGTAAATTACAGTTGATTGTACTGTTTTTTCCGCCGGTTCCAAATAAATATTGGACCCGTGCCGGATTTCTTGCCGGGCTGGCAGATCGCACGCAAAAGGCGGCCCCAAGGGGCGGATATTTCCTCTTCGGAAAAACATGAAATATTCTTTAAAAACAATAATTTAAGTCCAGAACGATCGGATCAAAATGGAACTTTTGCCTTTTTGGACTTCTGGAATGCCCGATTTGCAACATTGTTCCTGCACCTGAACATGCATCGGGGAGGACAAATAGTGTTGATGTAAAGCCAAGGCCCCCCTCCCACACCCCGTCCCCTTATTCGTGGAATTGCAAACCCTAAAACCGGGGGATTTCGATCCCTCTTTCCGTATAAAAGTCCATTCCCGCCGGACCTCTTTGTGTCGGGGACGGGATCACACTCGCCAGCATCCGGCGGCGGAAAGTTAACGGCCGGTATCAATTTTGAGCCGGGAGTATGCTATATTGGATTCCGCATTACTTCTTAAAAATCAATAAATTGCGTTACTCTTCGAGCGCTCATGCCTAAAGTTAAAATCTATACCGACGGCGCCTGCAAGGGCAATCCCGGACCCGGCGGCTACGGGTGCATCATTGTCCGAAACCGCCGGACCCAGGAGCTCAAAGGCGGCACCCGGGAAACCACCAACAACATTATGGAGATGACCGCCGCCATTGTGGCTTTGCAACAATTGCCGGAACCCAGCGAAGTGGAGTTGACCACCGATTCGCAATACCTGGTGAAGGGAATGACCGAATGGGTCGACGGCTGGCTCCGCAAAAACTGGATCAACGCTTCCAAACAACCGGTCAAGAACAAGGACCTGTGGCTGGAACTGTTACGGCTGAACGAACGGCACCGGATCAAATGGATCTGGGTGCGGGGTCATTCCGGTCATCCCGAAAACGAACGCGCCGATGCTCTTGCCAACGAAGGCATCGAAGATTTGTTTCAATGAAAAGAAACCATTCAAAAGCGTCTCGAAAAATTTACCGGGCCGGACAATGGATCGCATGCGTCCTTTTCTATATATTTCTGGGGGGCTGCTCCACGGCGGGCCTGGCCAGCCACGCCATCGGGCATGATAACCAGTCGGCCACGGCATCGTCCCAAAACCCGATCCCTGAAGAATCGAATGCGAATGCGTTCGATATAGAAACCCTGCCCGACGCGCCGGTGATGTCGGCTTCCTACCGCACCCGCTCTTACGATACCGTCACGGATTTGCCGGCGGCGCTGGATTATTGGTCCCCCGAGGATCGCCAATGGGTGGACGAACTGGAGACGGCACCCGAATGGACGCTGACCCCGGAAGACCTGCCCCCGCCTCCGCCACCGGAGCCGCCCGCCGTAACCGGGGACTCCGCCCAACCGGCGGCGCCAACCTGGGGGGACGACATGGACCGGGCGTCTCTCCAAGAAGCGATCCGAAAACAGTTGAGCGTCATGGAATCGGGCGACCTGAACCGTCGGGTGCGGCTCGGCCCGCGCGTGGTGACCCGGCGGCAGCTGGTCGACACCCTGCACGCCTTTATGGATTTACTGGAACAGGATTTATCGGACGAAGCGTCCACCCGGAGCCTCAACGAACAGTTTGAAGTGATCAGCGCCGGGATCCCGCGCCGTGGCCACTCGGTGTTGTTCACCGGTTATTACGCGCCGATCATTCCCGCGCGGCGGCACAAGAGCGGGGAGTATATCTATCCGCTGTACCGGAAACCGGAATGGTATCCCACCGCACCGGAGGTCTCGCGTTACCAACGCATCGCAAACCTCGACCCAGGTTACCACCTGACCTCGGTGCGCGAACCGGTCCTACTGACCCGGAAAGACATCGACGGCGGCCATGCGCTCCGCGATCAGGACCTGGAGTTGGCCTGGCTGAAGGACGACCTCGAGCGCTACTTTCTGCACATTCAGGGGTCGGGCTACCTTGCGTTTCCGGACGGGTCTCTGCAGGTGGCGCAGTACATGGGCTCCAACCTCTTCCCTTACCGCAGTGTCGGCCGTCAGATGATCCGCGACGGCATCATCACCCCCGGGCAGGGATCGATGCAGGGCATCAAACGGTATTTCCGCGAACACCCCGAAAACATCAACCTGTATCTGTTCCGCAACAACCGTTACATTTTTTTTCAGATGAGCGATCACGCCCCGCGCGGGTCGGGCGGAGCCGAACTGGTGGCGGGGCGCTCCATCGCCACCGATAAAAACCTGTACCCGGCGGGCGGGCTGGCCTACATCACCATGGAAAAACCCCTCCTGAACGACGCACTGGAAATCACCGGCTGGCAAAAGGTGTCGCGGTTCGTGGTGGATCAGGATACCGGCGCGGCGATTCGGGGACCGAGCCGGGTCGATTTGTACTTTGGCGTGGGCGACCGCGCCGGGGCGGCGGCAGGCTATTACAAACGCACCGGCACCCTGGTCTACCTGCTCAAAAAATGATGTTCATCCGGTCACACTCTCAGCAATAAACTCCCCACCACAAAAAAAAGACGTTCCCAACGGGAACGCCTTTTCATGGAAATCGATAGTCGGGTTAACGCAACCAGCCCCGGCCGCCGCCGCTGTGGCCATGACCCTTGCCTTTATGGCCCCGGCCTTTACCACCGCCGCCTTTGCCGCTCCCGACTTTGTGGCCTTTACCACCGCCGCGATGGGGCATCCTCAAAAAGCCGCCGTCGGATCTTCCTGCACTCTTCCAGCCGGAAAAATGATTGCCGCCGTGCCGGTGTTTGTGCCCACCCCACCAGGGAGACGCGTAATAGTGGGTACGGTGACTGGGCCCGCGGTGTCCAAAGTGCCCCAGCCAGACGGAATAGCTGGGGCTGTAATACGGGTAATAGTCGTAATAACCGGGGTAATACCCGCCCGAATAAAACACCCCGGGGTAGACAAAAGGATAATATCCAAATCCGAAATACGTGTTGGCGGAATAATTAGTCACAGGCGCCGACCCTTGGCCGGAGACGCACCGGTTGAAGCCGTCGATCCAGCCTTGCTGGTAAACGTCATCCGTTTTGAAACGCTCGCCGTCCTTTTTAAAGATATACGAGTTGTCCCCGGCGGAAACGTGGCCGCTGTTGCAGCCCTCCATGAAGCCCACCTTGTAGGCCGACGGCTGTTGCGCGCCGACCATGCTGTTCACCTGTGCCAGGGTGGTGGTTTGCAGAGGCGGCGGACCCTGATGATGCCGCGCGCCGTAATGGACCACGCACCCGGACAGGAACAATGCTGAAATCAAAACCATCCATCGCATAACCCTGTCCTCCTTGGATTTGCCGAATTCCATAATAAATATAGGAACCGATTGCAACACCTGTCAACCCGTCCGTATCTGCCCCTAGACTACCGCCGATCGCGGCCTCAAAGAAACCCCTAATTTTGCTTTGATTTTACAGGGTTTAAAGAGATTCTGTATTCATCGGTGGTTAAAAATTTTTGACTGCGATCCGTGGGGCTTACTCCGGTTCGGAGTAGAGGGCGACGAGGCGTTTGTCGATGAAGTCGAAGCGTTCGGTGCGCACCCACTTCTGTTCCTTGTCCGGGGTCCCTGACACGTCCGAGAAGTCGAGGTTGTGGAGATTGCGCTTGATCATGCAGGCGTAGGTGATGGTCTCCGGCTGTTCTTCGATATCGAGGTTGTCGAGGGCGTTCATGAACTGAGTGCCGGTGGTGACGATGTCGTCGACGATCAACCAGTGCGTATCGGCGGGCAGTGACGGGAGGCCCAATTGCTCGAGCTCGGTGCGTTTGTGCGGCATGATGTGAAACGGCAGGTTCATCATCTGCGCCAGCCGGTAGCCGATGCGGATGCCCTCGGTTTCGATACCCACCACCACGTTGAACTTACCGTGCTGTTTCTGCCAGCCTTCCAGCTTGCGGTGGAGCATAAGGCAATAGGCGTCGTTCATGGTGTCCGACAACGATGCGTAGTCATAATTGTAGCAGGACTTGATGCCCGGCCCGAAAACATAATCCCCTTCTATTTTGATTCGTGAAAACACCGGTTGAACCTCCTGGATGCAATTCTGGACTTTTATACTAATATACTGATGACCCGTGGCGGCCGGGTTTTATTTCCCCTCGGCCACGCCGTATTTGCCGATCAGCGGAACGAAAAAGCAATCACCTATCCGTTTGGGGCGGAGCCGTTTGCCGCGTTTGGTATAGAGCATCAGTTCCTGGCCCTGGTCGTCACCGATGGGCGCAATGATGCGGCCGCCGTCTTTCACCTGTTCGACCAGCGCCTGGGGCACCTCGGGACCGGCGGCGCTGATCAGCATCGCGTCGTACGGACCCAGCTCGCGCCAGCCGTAGGTGCCGTCGAATATTTTGTAATTGATGTGAGTGTACCCCAGGCCATCCAGCAATTGTTTGGCCTGGCGGCCGAGCGATTTCACCCGCTCGATGGTGAACACCTGCGCCGCCAATTCGGACAGGATGGCGGTCTGGTAACCCGAGCCGGTGCCGATTTCCAGCACCCGTTCCTCGCCCGTCAACTGCAGAGTCTCGGACATGGCGGCCACCACATAGGGTTGCGAGATGGTCTGGCTTTCGCCGATGGGTAATGGATGGTCGCCGTAGGCTTTGTGGTGAAACGAATCGCGCACGAACAAATGGCGCGGTACCCGGCTCATCGCCTCGATCACCCGCAGGTCCTTGATGCCGCGGTCAATGATCTCTTCGATCATTTTCTGCCGGTGGCCGACGTATTTCTGAAGGGAGTGGGCGGTCGGGTTCATGAACTGAGCGTGGATGACATTCCCCGCCGGAGTGGGCTGGGCGTTTTCAGAAGATCTGCCGGATCGGGTTTAATGAATCGGTATGGACCGTTGGGTCCCCGTTCCCTTGAGAACAGGCCGTGGTGTGGCCTCCAGCTTGGAGGGCCGGACCGCCTTAAGGCGGCGCGGGTCCTGATATAAAATCAAGTCCCAGGCGTCCTGACGGCTGTCGTATTTCAGCAGGTAGATGTTATCGTCGTCGGCTTCGACTTTGAAATAGTCCGCCGTCTCGCCGAACCACCGGTCGAGGACTTCTCGAACCCGAAACGAACGCGTATAATCGCACTCGCTTAAGGTAAAAGCTATCGGCCGTTCGTTTACCCGGTAACCTGAATAACATTCCACCGTGATCATGCGGCCATGGTAGGCCGATAACCGTTAATTGTAAACTTTTTTATTCAACTCCCAAGGGCGTCGACGACCCCACCGCCCTGACCATCCGAGCCCCGGCATGCATCCACCCGACAGCGCCCATATCCTGAACCACCTCCAGGCCCTGGTCGGCGAGCGCAACCCGTTCAGCGCTCCGGGACCGCTGGAGCAGGCCGGCGCCTACATCCTCCAGCATTTTCAAAACCTCGGCCTGAGCGTCTCGCGGGAAGAGGTGCCGTTCGAGGGCACCGCCTCGCACAACATCTTCGGATTGAAGGAAGGGACCGACCCCTCACTGGGCACGTTCATCCTCGGCGCGCATTACGATGCGGTGGAGGGCACGCCCGGAGCGGACGACAACGCCAGCGCGGTAGCGGCGCTTCTGGAAGTAGCGCGTTGCCTGACGGAGGAGGCAGTGGCGGGATCGATTGTGTTTGCCGCCTTCGCGCTGGAGGAATACGGGTTTGTCGGGAGCCGCCAGATGGCGGTCCGCCTCAAGCAGTCCGGCGAACATATCTCCGGCATGATCGCTCTGGAAATGCTGGGCTACCGCACCACCGAACCCGGTTCGCAAACCTTCCCGCCGTACGTGGATGCCTCGCAGTATCCGGACGTCGGGGACTTCATCGCGGTGATCGGCAACCAGCCTTCACAAGCGTTGACCTTCGGTGTGGCGGAAGTGTTAAAACAGACGACGCCCGATCTGGGAGTGGAACATCTGGTGCTTCCCGGCCGCGGCGACTCGTTTGTGGAAATCCGGCTGAGCGATCATTGTGTGTTCTGGGAACAGGATTTCAAGGCGGCTATGCTGACGGATACGGCGTTTTTCAGAAACCCCAACTATCACCAGCCGACCGACACGCTGGATACGCTGGACATCGATTTCATCCGCGACATCTCAGCGGGCCTGGCCGCGTATCTTAAAAACCCGGTCATCTGACCGGCAACGGGATTCCCTGTTCGTACACCATCCCGCTCGCCCCACCCCCGCGGAACCGCTTCTTTGATTTTTAAAAAAGGTTGAGGGCTGGTGCCGCTGCCGGACATTGTTAGAAAGTTTCGAGTGGCAGTTCTGAAGGTGGAGCAAACCGTGGCCGGGGAAGAATTTACTTGCCGCCGAACAGTTTGTCGAGTTTCTTTTTGATGGTTTTCTTATCGCGGTCGACGGACTTGGAAACGTTATCGGAGGTTTTCTGCATTCTCTTTTTAACGGTGTCGATGACCTTGCGCCCGTCCGATTGCCCGGCGGGATTTATCTGAGAGGGTTTATCGGTCTGTGGTTCAACTGCCTTCTCGTCCTTCTGGGCATTCTGTTCCCGGCCGAGCCATTCATGGGCCTTTCTCTTGATCGTTTGAAAAATCGATTCTTCCTGGATGTCCGGCGCGGCAGGACTTTCGTTGGCCCACAGCGGTTGGGCCACCATCAGGGACAAAGCCGCCGCCGCCCAGAACAGTTGCCCGGTTTGCTTTAACGAAATCGTTTTCATCTGACCTCCCCTTTAAGGGGTGAGATCATCATTCCTCGGCTTCTTCTTTCTTGTCATCCGCGACTAAAGTTTTGAAAGATTCCTTGAGGATGTTTTTGCCTTTTTTAACGCCGCCACGGTCTTCCTCAAGCTGGGCCTCCTCGGATTTTTTACCCAGGTATTTTCCGGTCGGGCCGGAGGCGCGTTTGACTGCAGGCTCTTCGGAGGTTTCGGCCTGTGCCTGTTTAGCGGTGCCGGATTCCTTTTGCTTGGCCTGCCGGGTTTTGGCGGGTGACGCTTGGCCTGCCGGTGGGTCTTTCTTGTCGCCGCCACCGAGAATTTTTTTGAGGGCGGCGGTCACCCCGGATTCTTCCTTCCCGGAGGATTTAACCACCGTATCCAAGGTTTTCGCCTTGTCCTTGGCGGCATCCACCCCGATCAGTTTTTTAAAGGAACCCTTGAGCGTGGCCTGGGTTTCCGTCTTGGCGGTTTGAGCCTGCGGCTTGTCCTCCTTCTGTTTCTGTGTGGCGCTGACCGTGGGAGCAATATTGAGGGGATTCAGCGGATTTTGCTTGGCTTTCTCTGGATCTATCTTTTGATCGTCATCGCCGCCTATCAGTTTTTTGAGCGTTTTGGTGAGCAGACCGGGTTCTTCCTTTTCAGGCGCTTTCCCGGAAGCTTTTTCGAGTTTAACCTGGGAGGCGTCCTCCTTCTTGGCGTCATCCCCCCCCACCAGCAACTTCAGGGTTTTAGTGAGGAAACTCTCCTCTTCCTTCTCAGGTTTTTTTACCTGAGCTTTTTGCGCCTCGGATTTTTTTGATTGGGCGGTCTTTACTTTTTTCTTTTTTGGCTTGGATGCCTTTTTAACTTCCTTCTTTTTGGTTTTTTCCGGTTTTGGGACAACAGCTGTTTCGGCGGGTTTCTCCGGAAGGGCAAGCTGGAGAGTCTCATTACCTACGGTGACTGCCAATTTAAAAGTCCCCTCGGATGGGGAGGCCGCCAGTGGCCGATTCATGGAGAAATCGGGTGCGGCGGAGTATGCGGCCAGAGCCTGTCCGCTCTCCATCAAACCCAGGAGCGCCAGCATCGCAAAACTGATTCCAAGAAAATTAATTTGCCGCATCGAGTCTCTCCGTAAATAAACCTATTCAATAGTATAAGCCCTGGGACCGGTTTTGGCACTCCTTAAAACAACCGGTGAATTCCCCTGAAATATGCGATTTTAAAGGGGGAACCGGCGGCATCGGGGAAAACGGGAAAAGGTCTTGAAATTATATCCGGTTTTAGTCACAATGGCCCAACCCGG
>Ga0209980_10000716_pt1 | contig 18304 bp, 19 predicted proteins | sample CR02metaG_FD_183611 | JGI IMG/M metagenome (GOLD analysis project Ga0209980, IMG submission 183611) | Deep subsurface microbial communities from Mariana Trench to uncover new lineages of life (NeLLi) - CR02 metaG (SPAdes) (version 2) | ecosystem: Environmental > Aquatic > Marine > Ocean trench...
TGCAACGTTCCATTCCGCTCTCGAACGCCCCTGCAGAGTTCGGTCAGCTCGGGGATACCGTAGAAATCGCCGGAGCGGATTGCTGCGGATATGCGGACGATGTCTTGCGGCACCGCTCGACCTGCGCCAAGGTTCAGGTGGCCCACTTCGCTGTTCCCCATTTGGCCGCCGGGAAGGCCCACCGCCTCGCCGGATGCTTCGAGCAGAGTGAAGGGGGCTCCATGGACGAGGCGGTCCCATACAGGGGTTCGGCCGAGAGCAATCGCGTTGCCGTCCGACTGGGTTCGGTAGCCCCATCCGTCCAACACGATCAAGACGACCGGGCCGGACCGCCTTCCGGCGCGCTTTGACATGCGTAAACTCGTCTCCTAGAATGATCTAAGGCGAAACGATGCAGCAATCTAGTCACCTCATTGCAGGGCTTCCAGCTTGCCTCTTGGCAGCTGTGTCACTGGCGATTCTTCCAAACCAGGCGGCCGAAGCTCAGGATCAATACCGTGTCACTCGGCGCGAGAATTTCCGTCGCGAGCCCCGCCCGGACGGGCGGCTTCTGGCTTCGGTCAGCGAGGGTGCGGAAATCATGGGCGGCGAGAACCGCTCCGGCTGGGTCGAGGTCACCCTCGAGGGCTGGATCTGGCGCCAATCGCTGCGGCCCTTAGACAGCACACAATACGATTATGAGGTCAGCGCCGGGTCCGGCGAGAACCTTCGGGTCCGGCCGAACGGTCCTATCTTGGCCCGGTTGAGCACGGGTTTCTGGCTGCAGGAGGTCGAAACCGCCGGCGAGTGGGTCAAAGTGAAGCGAGTCGGGTGGATGTGGGGTCGCTCCCTCGAGCTCGCAGCGGTGCTGCCAGAACTAGCCCGGGAACCCACGGTGGGGGAGGGCGCGGGCTCCACCCCGGCCCGTCTGGAGACGGAGACTTCCGGCGGCAGCCGCCCGACGATTGATCGGGCTGTGACGTTGGGTCGTTCAGCAATGCGAGCCGTTCCTGGCGGTGATACCACGGCCGTGCTTGCGGTAGGCGCACGGTTGACGATCTTGGCTCGGTCGGGCCCGTGGGTGCGTGTACGTACCGAAGGATGGGTTCACGAGAGCAATCTCCGGCCGGTATCGACGGACGTCTTGGTGGGTGTCAGCGGAGCAGAGGTCCGGGCACAGCCCGAGCGTTTCGAAGGCCGGGTGTTGCGGTGGACCGTGCAGTTGCTTGCGGTACGGACCAGTGATGGTTTACGTGAGGGGATTCCCACGGGGCAACGTTACATTTTGGCACGCGGGCCCCTTCCAGAAGCGGGATTCGTTTACGTGTTGCTCGACGACGAGCACAGAGAGGAAATTGATCGGTTGTCACCCCTGGCGGAGCTCGTGGTGCTGGTTCGGGTCAAGGTGGGGTGCGATAGGTACCTGTGCCACCCGGTAGTCGAGTTGATTGAGATGTTGGTACGTAAGCGGTGAGGTGATTGAATGGATCAGCTGCTGAAGGAAAGAATTATCCGTCGGTTGGACAACCTGCCGAACGACAAGGCCTATCAGGTCCTGGACTATGTGGAGTTTCTCGAGTCGAAATTCGGAAGTCGCTCAGGTCAGGCATCGACACTCGAGAAGCTCGCCGATCGGGTTGAGGACACGTTGCGCGCGGGCCGCGTTTCGGTGTCTGCCATCAAAGGAACGCGTGATGTGTTGGACGCTGCCGGCCGCGTCATGCAGGGCTTGGCGGAAGCCGGGAGGACGGTTGTTAATGAGCTGCAAGTCCCGGCTCAGAACGTTACGAAGGAGGGAACGGATGTGAAGAATGCGGGCACCGGGAAGAAGAATGGCGGGCAGGGCGAACAAAATTCCGGCAAAGACGAAAACAAGGAAACGGCTTGACCCCCGATTAGACCCATTGTACTTTCTGCCATGGAAAGACCAACGCAGAGATACCGAACCCGCCTGGTACGTCGCACGGCGGGTTTTTTGTGTATGAGGACGGTAAGATGAGCAATTTTCGACCAGGGCAGGCGTTGACGTTCGATGACGTAATTCTCGTACCGCGGCATGCGACGGTTCACCCTCGCGAGGTCGACATATCGAGTCGGTTCACTCGATCCGTTCCACTGAATACGCCTGTGGTTTCCGCTGCCATGGACACGGTCACCGAGTCGGAGATGGCAATCGCCGTGGCTCGTGCGGGCGGCATTGGAGTGATTCACAAGAACATGCCGATCGACCAGCATGCCGCGGAAATCGACAAGGTGAAGCGATCGGAGAGCGGCATGATCCTGGACCCCATAACTCTCGGACCGGATCGTCCCATCCGTGAGGCGAACGCGCTCATGGCGCGATTCAAGATCTCGGGGGTACCCATCATCGACGAAGAGGGTCGGTTGGTGGGTATCATCACGAACCGAGACCTGCAGTTTGAAAGGAATCTCGATCGACCGATTTCCCAGGCGATGACCAAGGACGATCTCATTACGGCTCCCGTGGGCACCACACTCGACCAAGCCGAGAAAATTCTCGGCGACCATCGAATAGAAAAACTCCCGGTGCTGGATGAGAACGGCAAGCTTCGAGGCTTGATCACCGTGAAGGATATCTTCAAGCGTCGGCAGTATCCGAACGCCAACAAAGATCAACATGGGCGCCTCGTGGTCGCGGCTGCGGTCGGTGTGGGCGACGATATGCAGGACCGAGCGCAAGCCCTGGTCGATGCGGGAGTCGATGTTCTGGTGGTGGATTCGGCTCACGGCCATTCGGAAGGAGTTCTAACCACGGTCGACCGGCTGCGCCAAGCGTTTCCCGACACCCAACTGGTGGGTGGCAACGTGGCAACTTTTGGTGGCGCGAAGGCGCTGGTCGAGCGCGGGGTGGATGCAGTGAAGGTCGGCGTCGGTCCCGGATCCATCTGCACCACCCGCGTCGTGACCGGGGTCGGTGTTCCGCAAATCAGCGCCATAGTGGAAGCCGTTCGGGCAGCGGGGGATGTTCCTGTCATTGCCGATGGCGGTGTCAAGTATTCCGGCGACGCAGTGAAAGCCATCGCCGCCGGGGCCTCGTCTGTCATGTTGGGTTCGATGTTTGCAGGCACCGAGGAGAGCCCGGGTGAGAGTTTCTTGTTGGAAGGACGACGGTTTAAGACGATTCGCGGCATGGGGTCGCTCGCAGCGATGCAGGAAGGCTCGGCGGACCGCTATTTCCAGGAGGAAGGCGCGGACTCCCGGAAGTTGGTGCCGGAGGGTATTGAGGGACGGGTGCCCTACAGGGGGCCCGTGAGCGACGTGATCTTCCAGATCGCCGGTGGAATCAGGAGCGGCATGGGCTACTGCGGTGCCGCCACGATCGACCAGCTACGGTGCGACAGTGAGTTCGTACAGATCACGGCGGCAGGTCTGCGCGAATCGCACCCCCACGATGTGGTGCTCACCAAGGAGGCACCGAATTATTCGGTGTAGGACAGTTAAGCGGTAGCCATGTCTACCGCCTAACCCGCCCACTGCCTACTTCTGTTGTTCCTTCCACCGCCGGCGCGCTTCTGCGCTGTCGATCCACGGCTTCCGCTCGAAGTAACCGTCCATCAGCTTCCGCACCTCACCCGACAAGAGAAGCAGTGCCAGCAGGTTCGGAAGGATCACGATGCTGAGGAAGATGTCTCCCAGGTCCCACGCGATGTTGGCTGCAACCAACGCTCCTGCGACGTGCATCAGGATGTAGACCACCTTGTATGGCAACACCGCCTGCGGTCCGAACAGATACCTGGCGCAGCGGTCGCCATAATAACTCCATGAAATAGCGGTGGAGATTCCGAACAACAACACGGAGATCAGCACTATGTAATGGCCGAAGTCGCCGATCTTCGACAGACCGCGACGGAACCCGAGCATCGTAAGAGGAGCACCGCCCTCGGGCGCGTCGGCGTAGAGGATGGAATACGTCGTTCCGTCGTCCGCCACGGCATTGACACCCGGGGTGATGACACCGCTGAAAGGTGTCGTCTGGTCCTTGTCGGTGAAGAACTCATCGACGATCACGTCGTGCCATGCAAAGGCGGGCTCGCCGGCGGTGATCAGCTGCGCCCCGTCGGCCACATTGATCTGGCTTGGTGCCGGAGCCTCTTCGTAAGTCTGATCGCCATGATCGATGATGTAGGTGATGTCCCCACCCTCCATGGTAAGCTCGGACGGGATCCTCTCGTTCCATACGCCCGTCATGATGATCACGAGGGCGGTCATCGTCACGATGACGATCGTGTCGATGAAAGGCTCTACGAGCCCCACCACACCCTCGGACACCGGTTCGTCCGTTTTCGCTGCCGCGTGTGCGATCGGCGCCGATCCCTGACCTGCTTCGTTGGAAAAGAGGCCCCGGTCCACTCCCCAGTTCATCGTCACGAGGATGGCGCCGATGCCCGTGCCGGCCACCCCGGCGGATGGGTTGAACGCCTCTCGGAAGATCAACGCGAGGCTGGGAAGCAACTGATCATAGTTCAGCAGAATGATCGTCATGGCGCCGGCCACGTAGATGGCTGCCATGATCGGCGCCAAGAACCCCGTGACCTTTCCGATTCTGGTAATGCCACCGATGATTACGGCGCCGATAATCGCGGCCGCCACCAGGCCGGTGACCAGGTTCGGGATGCCGAAGCTCGATCGCATCGTGTCGGCGAGGGTGTTGGCCTGAACCGCATTTCCTGTGAGGAAGGCGGTGGTGCCCAGCATGATGGCGAAGAAAATCGCCAACGGTCTCCACTTGGGTCCCAGTCCCCGCTCGATGTAATACATGGGGCCGCCCGACACTGTGCCCTCCCACTTGGGACCACCCTCCGATTTCTCCACGTTGCGATAACGCTGGGCCAAGGTGACCTCGGAGAACTTTGTCGCCATTCCCAGCAGTGCGGTCATCCACATCCAGAAGAGCGCGCCGGGCCCGCCCCAATGGATGGCCCATGCAGCGCCTGCGATGTTGCCGATTCCCACGGTGGCCGACAGCGCGGTGGTGAGGGCCTGGAAGTGCGAGACGTCTCCCGGATCGTTGGGATCGTCGTACCGCCCGCTCGTCACGGCGAAACCGTGGCCCAAATGCCGCAGCTGGACAAAGCCGAGTCGAACGGTGAGGAAGACGCCGGTTCCCAGCAGAGCGATCACCTTGAGCGGTATCGTTTCCCCACTCACCGGAATACCGAAGCTGTTGAAAAAGTCCTTTACGGCACTGACGATTTGCTCTAGTTCCATTGGCTCTCCAAGGACCGGAATCAGAAGTGCGGGAAAATGGATGGTTGGGGGCTCCACAGCAAGGGCGAGGCTTGCCGAACGCCCACCTGCCACACCTGCACGCCACGGAAGCTCGGTGCACTCGCAATCCGACCGAAGCTTGTATCTTGCCTCGATGGCCAAAGCCCGATCGAAGAGGCCCCCCGCGGTTGCCCCTGTTCCCGAGCGCGCGAAGGCGGCTCGCAAGATAGCCGAGCTGTTTCAGCCTGGACTCCGGATTGCCATCACGACCCATGTGAATGCAGATGGAGACGGAGCCGGGAGCGAGGTTGGGCTGTGGCGCCTCCTGACCGAGTATGGGGTCCGGGCGGTCATCACCAATCCCACCCCTTTCCCGCAGCGGTACCGGTTCTTGCTCGATGGCATCGGCGGCGCGGACAAGACGGCCCAAGCCGTGCGGCACCTCGAGAAGGCCGATGTCGTTGTGGTTCTGGATATTTCGGACCTCGGGAGATTGGGGCACTTGGGACAACGAATCGCAGAGCGGGGCGTGCCGGTGGCGTGCATCGATCATCACTTGAGCAACGGCGATTTGCCTGCGGGCCCCCGACTCGTGGATGCAAACGCGTGCGCCACCGGAGAGCTGGTCTACGACTTCGCCAAGGCCGTTGGGTGGGACCTGACACCCGATGTGGCTCGAGCCCTCTACGTGGCGATCCTCACCGACACAGGCGGGTTTCGCTTCAGCAATACCACGTCGCGGACATTGCGTGTGGCCGCCGATCTGCTCGACCGGGGAGTGGAACCCGAGGACATTTATCGCGAGGTGTATGCCAGCGATCCGGAGGGGCGGGTGCGATTGGTGGGGGAGGTGACAAATACCCTGGTGGTTGAACCGGAATTGGGGCTGGCCTGGGTGACCGTACCTCCTGGCGCGCTCGAGAGGTACGGCTTGGATGCGGAACACCTCGAGGGCGTCGTCGAGCTGCCCCGATCCATTGAGGGCGTACGTCTGGCGCTGCTGTTTCGAGGGCTGGCCAACGGGCGAATCAAGGTTTCCTTCCGGTCCATGGGAAGCATCGACGTAGCGGCGCTCGCCGCCCAGTTCGGGGGTGGCGGCCACAAAAGGGCTGCCGGTGCCTCTCTGGAGGGTTCTCTTCACGAGGTCCAGGAGCGGGTACTGGAGATGGCGCGAAACACCCTCGAGGAAACCAGTTGAGGTTCTCCGCTATATTTAACTCAGAATGTTTACCCCCGACGTCTCATGTCGAAACGATAAAAGTGCATGCCGAATAACCTAGAAGCTCGAGTCGCAGGCGCGCTCACCAACGTCCGGAACCCCCGGGTAGACAACGACGTGATCTCCGCCGGGATGATTCAGGACCTGACGGTGGGTGACGATGGGCGTGTGTCGTTCACCTTTCTCTTGGGTCGTGACGATTCGGCGACCCTCGTTCGAGAGGCCCGCGCGGCCGTCCGGGAAGTGGAGGGTGTCTCGGAGGTGAAGGTCAAGGTCATGGAACCGGGGGGACCGGCCGAAAGCCAGCAGAGCCACGCCAAGGCGCAACCCGGGTCCGTGCCTGCTCCGCCGCAGCCCGACGAGCTTCCCAACCTCGGCTACGTCGTGGCCGTTTCGAGCGGAAAGGGGGGCGTGGGTAAATCGACCGTCGCCGCCAACCTCGCCGTCTCGCTGGCCCAACAGGGGCTTGCGGTGGGGATCATGGACGCTGACGTCTATGGCCCCAACATCCCGCGGATGTTGGGCGTGAACAAGCAGCCCCAGATACGCGACCAGAGAATCGTCCCCCTCGAGGCACATGGAGTGAAGATCATCTCGCTGGGGCTCATGATCGAACGCGACGCGCCTGCCATCTGGCGCGGACCGATCATCATGAAGATTTTGCAACAATTCCTGCGGGATGTGGATTGGGGCCAGCTCGATTATTTGCTCGTCGATCTTCCGCCGGGAACCGGTGATGCGCAGCTCTCGCTGGTGCAGACGGTGCAAGTAAGAGGGGCGCTCATCGTAACTACACCGCAGGAGGTGGCGATTGGTGACGGATTGCGTGGCGCCAAGATGTTCGAAAAAGTCGGCGTCCCGGTTCTGGGCATCATCGAGAACATGAGCTTCTTCCTGGCGCCGTCGGGCGAGCGTATCGCGATTTTCTCCTCGGGAGGAGGCCAGAGACTCGCCGATGAACTTCACGTGCCCCTTTTGGGCCAGATTCCACTCCAAGCGGGCATGACGGAGCTGGCAGACCAAGGACAGCCCATCGTGATAGGCGAACCGGAATCTCCAGCCGCCAAGGCTTTTCAAGAGATGGTGGGGAAGGTGCGGAAAAAGGTCGGGGGAAAGAGCGTGAAGCTGCCGGTTCTTGGGTGAGAAGTGAGGTGGCTTGAATCACCTCTTACCGTCTGCCGCTCACTACCGGGGCACCCACTCCACGTTGATGTCGCCAAATGCCGCATTGATATCCAGACGCAACTTGGCAGCCGCGGCGTCGTAGTTGCTCGAGTAGTAGATGTTGCCGCGCTTGGTGAATCCCGATCTATCGAACGTCGCCAAAAAGCGGTCTAGCGAGATGGCCACACCCAGGTGTGATGGAAATCGCAGAGTCAATGCGCCGACGCCGAGCTTGATTCTTGCCGTCGTTTCTCCCAGGTGCTGCCACTCACCGGTGAAGTCGATGGTGAAACTTCCGGCGGCGCCCTCGAACCGCATCTCGCCGCAATTGGAATTCCCAAGACCCTCGATTTCGAATTCCGCCGCGCCCATGACAACGTGCAGCTGCTCGCATGGTGCAGTGGTGGGGCTACTGAACCGCAGCACGCTCTGGCTGGCTCCGGTCTTGATGTCCGCCGCGATGAGGGAAATGCCGCCAAGGTCTATCTCGGCGCGAACGACTCCAAGCTCTAGGTTGATCCGGACGGGAATTGAGGGGGAAAGCCTCATCTCGAGTCGCTGCTGCAGGTCGCGCAGATTGCCTAGCTTGACATCCCGCCCCTTTGACTCCTCATCGCCAAGCAAGATCTCCAACGTTCGGCTGTCGCGATCGTAGCGCTGAACGGGATCGAACAGATCGCCGTCATACACCAATTTACTGCGGTAGAGTGCCCCTCCCTGGTCGCGACCGAGGCTGAAGTGCCCCAGGGCGAAGCGGACCAAGATGGTGATGTCTTCTTCTTGGGTTACCTGGCGGACGGTGGACAGAGTGCGGTAGGCTCGCTCTGTCTGTGCCTCCGCCTGTGGTGCGGTTGTGGCCAGAGCGATGGCCAATGGCAGAACACACCGCCGTGAGAAAGAGAACATCTTCTAGGAACGACCGCGTCGCGCGGGCGTGAAATTTGAGGCGTCCATCGGCCAATAATGCTCGTCGGTAAGCGCTGGTTGGCGCCGGGAACCAGCGAACGTGGCGCGCAGGCCGGCCCGCGACAGTATGGCGGCTCCTACTCCCGCCGTGGCCATCACCCAGGTGGCTGCCAGCGCGAGCAGGAAGAAGAGTTGCCCGACGAGCGGAATCCAGGTCAGGGCTACCGCAGGAATCCACACGGCGAGCAAGCCGACCAAGCCGTAGGCAGTGGAGCGGTATGGCGTCACGACTACCGCGTGCCCCTCGGCCATTCTCCTTGTCAAATATGAGCTGCCGACAGACTTCGCCGCCGCGAGGTAACCCAGAACGGCAGCCCCGGGCACTGCCAGCAGGAGCGCGAGGGCAACGATGACGGCCACCGGAATTCCAATCACCGTAATAGCCAGCCCGGCGATCAGCATGGCGCTCAGCGGAAGTAGCAGCGGTTGGGCGAACAGGCCTGCCAGGAATGACTTGCCAAATGAATCCGACACTGTCTCCGACACGACTTCGAGTTGCCGAGGCATGAAGAAGTTCAGGCCGAAGCCGATGCAGGCCAGTGCAACGAAGAAGCCGACAAGTGTGGCGATGTTCTGCCCGATTGCCTCGAAGCCTGAGGCCTGGCGCAGGCCGGTCCGGATTGGCCTGCGTGGCGCACGGGGCGCCGCACTGGGGCGAGTTGGTGTTAGGCCGAGGCTGCTGACGGAACGGACTCTACCGCCTACATGTCCCCCCGCCCGAGTCACTGTGCCGTTCAGCGAGATGACATCTCCCTCCACCCGACCGCCGGAGTGGAGGATGACATCTCCGTTCAGGGCCGCAAGGTTTCCCTTCACCGTTCCATATACCGAAACGTCTCCCGAAAGCACCGCGAGATTTCCGTTGAAGACTTGCCCTCGACGAATGGTGAGGTCGCCAATGTGCACCTGGCCGTTCTCGACCCGTATTCCGATGTTGCCAAGATCGTCGCCGTAGCTCTCACGCAATTCATCGACACGCTCTAGAACGCTCCGGTCGCCGGTTAGGCGATTGAGATCGATCACGAGCCCCTGGGGTCTGCCTCGAGCCTGTTGAACGGCCCCTCTAGCTTGGGCTACCGTAGCGGCCTGGGCGGTTCCTATAGCACTCGCGATCACTACGTCCAGGTTGCTGAGGGCCGCCTCCAGCGCCGTGCGTATCTCTTGCTTCCCTTCCTCAAGTCCCTCGACCCGCCATCCTGCGAGAGCTTCGAGTAGCTCGGCGGAACTCAACGAGCCGCCATGAGAGAGGAGATTTCTCCAGGATGATTCGAGTCCGCTCCCAGGCGCATATGATCCTGCGGTCTCACCATTGATCTGCACCTTGCCGCCGGCCCACTCTATGGTGATCCGTCGCCCGTCCGTCAGCTCCAACTCCAGCGACGAGCCATCCTGAGAAACGGATACGGAATGGGCGACGACGGCCTGCTGTTGCGCCACGACAACCGGCGCCGTGCCCAGTCCGGTGGCGGCGAGAGTCAGCACGGGCATCCAACTAGTGACTCGCATGGAACGAAATCCTCTCAGCATTAAAGCCCATCAGTATTCTGTATAGTCCCCACGCACTGGATGCGCTCACCACCGCACCCGCGAGGCCCGCGAATAATGTCATTGTGCCGGTCAATCCCCACACATCCCTTAGCGCGATGGCAGTCGCCAGGGTCCGGCCGATCAGCGCGACGCCTAGTCGCCACGCTTCCAGGAGCAAGCTGCCGGAAAGCAGTGACCAAGCCGTTTCAACCTGAACCCAGTGGGATACCATGAGCGCAACGATGACAGCTATTGACGCCGCGGACGAAGCGGCCAAGCCTCCGGCCCACATCCACACGCGTTTCCGATCGAGTAACGCCCGGGTCGTGCTCTGAACTGACCGAACCCAGTGGGGAACGGGCACCCACACCCGAGCCATCACCGCATCTTCGAAACCGTGGCCCGGCGACAGCTCCGGAAGCGAGTTGAGCCACCGATCGACGATCGGGTCCTCCTCCGCGGGAGTGAGCTGGGTCACGTTGTTGTCAGTCATCTCAATTTCCTCACCGTCCCATACGCAATTTCTCACCGAGAGTTTCATTCACGTACTTGTTCGAGCAGGTCACGCAACTCGGAACGCGCGCGGTGAATGTATGTCTTCACAGTGCCGAGTGGCAGGTCGAGTATCTCCGCGATCTCTTCGTACGCGCACCCTTCCACGTGGCGGAGCATGATGCACGAACGGTATTCGGGTCGCAGTTGTGAGATCGCTCTTTCGATCTGGCTCCCCAGCTCGCGCGCTTCGAGTTCCTGCAACGGGCTCTCCCCACTGTGTGCGATCTGGAGCGAGGAGCCCTCCTGGCGCTCGGCTGTAACGGCATCCGGCGCGCCGTCCAATGAGAGCGTGTCCAGTTCCCTGCGGCGCAGCCGATCGATGGCGGCGTTGTTGGCGATCTTGAATATCCAAGAGGAGAACTTGTATTGGGGTCGGTAGCTGTCGAGGGCGTTCAGGACCTTGACGAACGTCTCCTGCGCCAGATCTTCGGCCCGCTCCCGGTCGTGCACCATTCGATAGATCAGCGAGAAGACGGGTCGCTGGTAGCGACGCACGAGCTCTCGGTAGGCGCGCTCGTGTCCTTGGCGTGCCCACTCCACCACCTCCTGGTCGGTGGCCGTCGAGATCTCGTCGGGAAGTCGCATCGGTCAGGTCTTGTGTTTACCCCCGCCCTCTCCGGGGTGTTTCAGTTTGCACCCTGTTGTGAGTTTAAACGCATCAGTATCTTTCGCGCCTATGGCGCCGGCGCAAATCCCGTATAGCGCTCCTACCGGCAGCGAAAAGCGATCGTACGTGAGGGAGATGTTTACAGCCATCGCGCCTCGCTACGATCTCCTCAACCGAGTTCTCAGCCTGAGCGTTGATCGGAGGTGGAGGCGCCGTGCCGTGTCACGGCTTGGCTGGGAACGTACCCCGGACGGCACATTTTTGGATCTTTGCGCCGGCACCCTCGACCTTGCCGCCGACATCGCTCGCCGGTCGAAATTCCGAGGCCGGGTGGTAGGAGCCGATTTCGTTGTCCCAATGTTGAAGCTTGGACGTGATAAGGCCGCCGCCGTGATGCCTGTGGGGGCAGACGCTCTAGAATTGCCATTTGCAGACGCCCAATTCGACGGGTGCACGGTCGGTTTCGGTGTTCGAAACCTGACAAGTCTCGACAGCGGCTTGAAGGAAATGGCTAGAGTGCTCAAGCCAGGCTCGAGGTTGGTAGTGCTCGAGTTCTCAACGCCACGACGTTGGCCCGTCAGGCCGCTGTACTTGTTCTATTTTCAGCACCTTCTCCCACGTATCGGGCGGATGGTGTCCAAACATACGACGGCCTATAGCTACCTACCAAGCTCGGTGCTCGATTTTCCCGATCCCGACGAGCTGGCCGCGGTGTTCCGGAGGGCGGGATTCCGCGATGTCGGTTACGAAACGGTGAGCTTTGGGATTGCCATGATCCATTGGGGTGTGCGCAGGTGATTGCGGAAAATCTTCGTGAATTCGTAACACAGCTCGAGGCCGCTGGCGAGTTGACCCGAGTCCGGCATCACATATCCGTCGACCTGGTGATGTCGGAAGTCGCCGATCGTTGCATGAAGAGCCCGGGTGGCGGACCCGCCTTGCTATTCGAGCAACCAGTCTTGCACGACGGATCGCCGTGTGCCATGCCGGTTGGGATCAACCTGTTCGGATCGATGCGGCGAATGAGTATCGCGCTCGGTGTGGACGATCTCGATTCTATTGGAGCGCGCATTTCCGAACTGTTGAAAATGAAGGTGCCGGAAGGGTGGCGTGAGAAGATCGCCATGTTCCCGACGATAGCGGAGGTGGCGAAGTTTCCGCCCCGGATGGTGCGGGGGACCCCCGCTTGCCAAGAAGTGGTGGTGCAGGGCTCCGACGTCGATGTCACGCGGCTTCCGATCATGACGTGCTGGCCGGGCGACGGTGGACCGTACATCACTCTGCCGCAGGTGATCACCAATGATCCGAAGACCGGCGTTCGCAACGTGGGCATGTACCGTGTGCAGGTGTTGGAAAGAGCACTCTTGGCCATGCATTGGCAGCGCCACAAGGTTGGCGCGGCCCATTGGCGGGAGATGGCGGACCGGGGAGATCGGATGCCCGTGGTTATCGCGCTGGGAGGGGACCCGGCATCCATCTACTCGGCGTCAGCACCGCTTCCGCCGAACATCGACGAATACATCTTCGCCGGTTTCCTGCGTCGCAAGCCGGTAATGCTCGCAAAGGCGGTGACTAGTGATCTCGTGGTGCCGGCCGAAGCTGAATTGGTCATCGAGGGGTACATCGACCCCGCCGAACCATTGGTTTTGGAGGGACCGTTCGGGGATCACACCGGATTCTACTCGTTGGCCGACCGCTACCCCGCCGTGCATGTCACGGCGATCACAATGCGAGAACGCCCGGTGTATCCGTCCACCATCGTCGGCCGTCCGCCCATGGAGGATTTCTACCTCGGGCACGCCACCGAACGCATCTTTCTCCCGTTGCTACAGCTCACCGTGCCGGAAATCGTTGATTACCACATGCCGGCTCCGGGAATCTTTCACAACCTCGTTTTTGTAAGTATCGACAAGCAGTATCCAGGCCAAGCGTGGAAGGTGATGAACGCGCTGTGGGGAATGGGGCTCATGTCGCTGGCGAAGGTGATAGTCATAGTGGACAAGGACGTCAACGTTCGCGATCCGGATGAGGCGTGGTGGGTGGCGTTGAACAACATCGATCCCGAACGAGACACCCGGTTCACCATGGGCCCGATCGACGTGCTGGATCACTCGTCGCGGGCATTTACCTATGGATCGAAGATGGGGATAGACGCGACCGCCAAGTGGAAAGAAGAGGGCTTTGATCGCGAGTGGCCGACGAAAATAGTCATGGATGATGAAACCAAAGCCCAGGTGGACACCGTCTGGTCTGATCTGGGAATCTCTTTGACGTCTCGTCGTGAGTAATCAGCAAAGGGCTCGGCTGCTCCTGCGTTACGCCAATCTCGTAAAGCTCCCGCACACTGTGTTTGCCCTACCATTCGCCTTGCTGGGTGTGGTCTACGGGTCGTGGCACGCATCTGTGACATGGGGCCGAGTGTTGCTGGTGATCGTAGCGTTCACTGCTGCGCGGTTTGCTGCCATGGCATTCAATCGCGTCGTGGACCGGAAGATGGATTCACTCAACCCGCGAACCAAACGCCGCGAACTTCCCGACAGCAGTCTGACAGTCGTGCAAGTGGTGGTTTCAGTGATAGCCGCCGGCGCCGTGTTTATCGGAGCGGCAGCCTTGCTGAACCCGCTCTGTTTCCGGTTGGCTCCCATCGCCCTGGTGTGGATTCTGACCTATAGCTACACCAAGCGTTTCACGAGTTGGTCACATCTTTGGCTTGGCGCCTCACTCGCCATCGCACCGGCGGGCGGCTACATAGCTGTGACCGGTGCCTGGAGCGAGCCGTGGTGGACGCTTCCAGTCATGGCGATCGCGGTGATCACATGGGTGGGCGGCTTCGACATGTTCTACGCGCTCCAAGATGAGCGCTTTGACCGCGAGCAGGGCCTCAAGAGCGCGGTGGTCCTGCTGGGCAAGGCCCGCAGCATCATGCTGGCGAAAGCGCTCCACGGGGTCACCATTGTGGCGCTCGTGGCGTTTGGTCTGTGGGCGGGTTTTGGCCCTGTGTATCTTGTTGGTGTGGGAATCGCGGCTGCCGTTCTGGTCTGGGAACACCAACTCGTCCGGCCGAACGATCTGAGCAGGCTCGATGCGGCCTTCTTTACGATGAACGGCGTCATGAGCATTATTGTTTTTCTTGGAGCTCTAGGAGATAGACTGTTATGAGCGCGTTCTTGGTTCCAGGCGGGAAGAGCCCGTTTCCGCGAAAGAAGGTGGACAAGGGGTTGCCGAAGCCTCCCTCCCATATCCCATGGCCGGTTCGTAAGCCGAAGTCGGAAGGGGGCTGTTTTCCGAGCGGTGGCATACCGGGCAAGCCTGCCCCGGAGAGGCCGGTGCATCACCCCATGAAGTCACCGACCCAGAATCGGAGAGGTCGTTGACACGACCTTGGGTTCTGGCCATTACCGGTGCGTCTGGTGCGCCATATGCGGTTCGTTTACTTGACGTTCTCGTCGCTCATCAAATTCCGATTCAACTCATCGTGTCGCAATACGGGTGGCGGCTGCTCGATGTCGAGGCAGGCATCGGCTCAGAAGCGGAACTCCAAGCCGCCACAGGAGGGAAGTGGCCCAACGTCGTCCTCTTCGCAGACGATGAGCGCGGCGCGACTCCAGCCTCTGGTTCGGCAGAGAGTGCGGGCATGGTCATTTGCCCCTGCTCGATGGGGACTGTGGCAGCAGTCGCCGGTGGCACCAGCCGTTCGCTTGTCGAACGTGCGGCTGACGTAGCCCTCAAGGAACGCCGGCCGCTGATTCTCGTGCCCCGCGAGACTCCCCTTTCCCTGATACACCTCCGCAACCTCACGACCGTCGCCGAAGCCGGCGCTACCGTGCTCCCTGCTGCCCCTGGCTTTTATCACCGGCCGACTGAAGTGGGCCAGCTCGTGGATTTCATCGTTCAGCGTGTCGTCGACCACATGAAGCTCGACTTGACGTTCCTAACTCGCTGGCAAAGCGGTCAATAGATGCGCCTCGGCATCATCTCCGACACGCACGGCAGGCTTCCCAACGCGGTGTTCGAGATCTTCAGCGAGGTAGACCACATCCTTCACGGGGGCGATGTGGGGAAGGCCGACGTCTTGACGGAACTGGAAACGTTGGCGCCGGTCACGGCCGTGTACGGAAACGTTGACGGGTTCGAGATTCGGGAGCGCTGCCCGCAAGTGGCGAAGCTAGAGTTGGACGGGTTCTACATTACCGTGACGCACGGCCATCAGTTCGGCACGCCGAACCCACAATCGCTACACAAGTCGTTTCTGGAAGCCGAGATAATAGTGTTCGGGCACACGCACCAACCGCTGTTGGAGCTGGTGGACATGACAGTGACGGTGATGAACCCGGGTTCCGCAGGTGCACCGAGGAAGGGAATCCCAGCCTCCGTCGGTATCATGGAGCTGGAGCCGGGAATACCTCCGAGGGCGAGGTTGGTGCCTCTGGAGGGAGTAGGGAGTAGGATCGACTCCGGATGATCAGCTAGACCTCCTGCCGCCTCCCGCCTCCCTCTCCCTCTCTTCACCCACCCACCAACACAACGACGAAGTACACCCCGAACGCCGCCAGCAGTAATGCGCCATGCACCCTCGTGACATGCTTGCTCAGCCACAGGATCGGGAATAGCGCGGCGCTGAATCCCAGCATGACCCAGTTGTCGAGGCTGATGGCCCGGGGATCCACCGGAACTGCGAACACGAAGCTGGTGAGGCCGAGCACTGCTAGAACGTTGAAGAGGTTGGAACCAATCAAGTTGCTCAGGGCGATTTCATGCTCACCGCGCCGGGCGGCTACGACAGAAGTGACCAGCTCCGGCAAGCTCGTTCCCATGGCGACGATCGTGAGACCGATGACGCGTTCGGAGATTCCCATCGATTTCGCTATGGTCACCGCACCGGCTACCAGGAATTCAGCACCGATCCACAACCCGACGATCCCGGCGACCACGTATGCGATGCCGCGACCCCAAGCGCGAACGCGGTTGCCGCCGTCGGGATGCAGGCTCTTACTCTCTGCCTTGTGGGAGGAGTGGTCCGCCGGCCCTGCTGCCCGTGTGTGCAGGACGGTTATCACGATGAACAGTACGAGCCCGAAGAGGAGCATTGCTCCGTCTATCCGGCTCATCAATCCGTCCTGGGCCATGAACAGGAACAGCACCAACACCGCGAACATGCCGGGATGCTCCAGCAGCCGCGCATTGCGGGGGATAAGGATAGGCCTCACCAGGGCGGTCCCCGCGAGAATGACGGCGATGTTGAAGATGTTGGAACCCACGACATTGGCGTATGCTATGGCAGTCGATCCTGCCGCCGCGGCCTTGACGCTCACGGCAAGCTCCGGAAGGCTCGTGCCGAAGGCGACTACGGTAAGGCCCACGACTGCCGTGGAGATCTTGGCCAAAAAGGCGATAGACACAGCGCCGCGCACGATGTAATGCCCGCCGATTGCCAGGAGGACGAAACCGGCACCGAGTTGGACGAACGCGGTCAGCATCGTGCCTTTAGGTGCGGCAACACTTTGGAGTTCTGCGTCATCTGTTCAGGCTGCTGTGGTCACTTGGCTGACCATTCGGAAAGAGGTACGGTCCGGCGCATCGCGCTCGGGTGAGTCTTGAACCACCGCAACAGCAGGAGCATCTCGTCCATGTCCGACACGGGCAAAGGAACATCGCTGGGTTCCCGGATCTGATGTTCCGCTACCACTGCGCGGAACGCCTCACGCTCGATCGGTGTGGTGGGGGCGGGAGCCACCGCTCGCACCGTCGCACGTCGAATAAGGTAAACGCGGTCGTCGCCATGCGACCCCGGGTCGTGGTACACGAAGCTCAGCGATTCAATGGCGTTGCGTGCCTGCGTGGACGCTCGTAGCAGCCACTCGAGGTCGTCGAAGCGGTCTCGCCACCACGCAGCGCGTTCGAATTGCCGTGCTTCGCTGGCCGCCTGCATCTCCGCGACCACATGGTCCAAGGGAGTGAGACGGCGGCCCTCGAGAAAGTCGATCGCGGTGGCCATCCGCGTGCGGTACTCGCTCTCGCTGACCAGCCCGGCACAGGGTCCGCTGCAGGTTCCGAAATCGAATCGCATGCACGCCGCACGCTGTTGCGGCCGAAACAAATCCCCCTGCTCGGCGAATTTGACCGGCATCGAGAGAGCGCAGTCGCGCAAACCGAGAAGATCGTTGAGGACCTTGACGCCGGCGCGCACTCGCTCGGTGCTGGTGAAGGGGCCGTAATGACGAACGTCTCCCGCGCCCGGCCGGGACCCCACGAGCAGTTTGGGCGCCGGCCCGCCACTCACCTTGATCAATACGGCCCGACGTGTGCGGTTCATGCGCAGGTTGAAAACCGGTCGGTACCGCTTGATGTCCCGCAACTCAGCGAGGTACGCTCCGAATTCGGACGACACATACCTCCACTGAATATCCGCTGCCGCATGCAAGATTCTGGCGGCTTTGTCCTCGGGGTACCGAGCGCCAAAATACGAGAGGAGGCGCGTCCGCACCGCCTTGGCCTTCCCCACATAAATCACCTGTCCACCAGGGCTCAACATGCGATAAACGCCCGGTCGATCCTCGGTGAAGTTGTGCACGCGCCGCCGCAACCAGTCGAGATCGGCGTTGGGAAGCGCTAGCGCAGTCATTGAGGTAGGGATCGACGACTCGATAGATTAACGCGCATTCACCTTACCGAGACATGGCCTGGCAGCGCCAGCAAAAGGTGGTGGCGCGCCCGTCAATAGCGTGCGTGGTTGCCAGAGTGGTGCGGCACCGAGGGCAGGGCTTGCCGCCGCGCCCGTACACGAGGAGGGCGTGCTGGTACGATCCGCTGCCGCCCTTGCCGTTGCGGTAGTCGCGGATCGTCGTGCCGCCGGCGCGAACTGCTTGGCGCAGCACATGTCTCACTGTTCGGTATAGCCTGCGGAAATCATCACTAGAGAGACGATCGGCCGGTCGGGAGGGGTCGATCCCGGCGCGGAACAGCGCCTCGTTGGCGTAGATATTCCCGACGCCGGCAAGTCTGCGCTGATCCATGAGAACCTTCTTGATCGCCTGTCTGGTGCCCGACAGCCGCTGGAT
>Ga0209980_10000717_pt1 | contig 18294 bp, 16 predicted proteins | sample CR02metaG_FD_183611 | JGI IMG/M metagenome (GOLD analysis project Ga0209980, IMG submission 183611) | Deep subsurface microbial communities from Mariana Trench to uncover new lineages of life (NeLLi) - CR02 metaG (SPAdes) (version 2) | ecosystem: Environmental > Aquatic > Marine > Ocean trench...
TGGCCGAAATCGCAACGTTTGCGACGCCTGCCTGTTTCGCGGCTTGCATCACGATCGTGAGCGCCTCGTTCGTCGAATCCCTGTCGGCCTGGATGACGAGCGATCCCTTGGGATTCTCGAGATGCAGGCGCTCGATACTGGCGCGCACAGCACGCGGATCGATCTCTTTTCGGTCAATCCAGATCTCGTCATTCTCACTGATCGCAATCAGGATCGCAGCGTCTTGCTGTTTATCCGCCGTCATTGCATGCGGGCGGTTGACATCGATGCCGGCTTCCTTGATGAACGATGCGGTTACGATAAAGAATATGAGCATGATGAACACGACGTCCAGCATCGGAGTCAGGTTGATCTCATTGTCTTCCTCGTCGGCGCCGAATCCTTGTTTTCTACGCATTGCTACTGTCCTATGTTGAGCACTGGCCGGATCGCGCGCCGGTCCCAGCTCAGTTGCGAGCCGCTATCGAAATGTTGTAGACGCCAGCCTGCCGCGACGCGTCCATTACAGTCACGAGCATTTTATTGGTCGATTTCGAGTGCGGTTGAATAACGACCGATCCACTTGGATTCTCCGCGTGCAAGCGCTCGATATTTGCTCGCACGGCACGCGGATCGATGATGCGCCGATCGATCAGGATATCGTCGGTAGCCGTGATCTGGACGAGGATGTTGGCATCTTCCGGCTTTGACTCGGTAATCGGTGCATCCGGGCGGTTCACATCGAGCCCCGATTCCTTGACGAAAGATGCGGTCACGATGAAGAAGATGAGCATGATGAACACGACGTCCAGCATGGGCGTCAGGTTGATCTCATTTTCTTCCTCTTCCCCGCCGATGTCATCGAAATGGTGCCTGCGCATGATTTATTCCTCAGTGATCCATAGTAAGCGAGTCCTCGAGAAACTCAACCTCACGGGCCGCACGACGGGTAAGCAATGTTACGAGCAGAACCCCGGACAGGGCCCCAACCATTCCCGCCATGGTCGGCACGGTGGCCTGGGATACGCCGGCAGCCATCGCCCGGACATTTCCGGAGCCGGACACGGCCATGACCTGAAACACACTGATCATGCCGGTTACGGTACCCATAAGACCCAGCAGAGGGCACAAGGCGACGAACGTCTGAATCATCGCAATACCCTTGTTCGTCGCGATGCTGAATTGCGAGATCATCAACTCACGTATCTGATGTGCGTTCCAGGATCGACGCTCCTGCCGTGACTCCCATGAGTCATGAATTTCCCTGGACATCGTTTTCATCGTGGAGCGGAAATACAGCAGCCGCTCGACGATGAGCGACCACATCAGAAAGATCGTGAGCGCTATCCACCGCAGTACCGGACCACCCAATTCCATGAAGTCGCGGATGGCTTCAAAACTGTCAGTTAGCCAAAGCATGGATGCTCCTCATCAAGACTGGTGGTGACTTTCAGAATGTCGGGCGACAAGCCCCGCACTCTGTGACTGCAGAATATTGATGATTTTGCGGCTTTGCCCGCTGACGACCGTGTGCAGCAGTACCATCGGAATCGCCACAACGAGGCCAAGGACCGTCGTCATGAGCGCCTGCGAGATACCGCCCGCCATCATTTTCGGATCGCCGGCGCCGTACAGTGTGATGACCTGGAAGGTCTTGATCATGCCGGTTACGGTTCCGAGCAGGCCCATCAGCGGCGCCACGACGGAAATCACCTTGATAAAGAGCAGCCCTTTTGTCAGCCCCGGCATCTCTTTGAGGGCCGCCTCGCTGAGCTTGAGTTCGATCGTCTCCGTATCGGCATTCCTGTTGCTCTCATAGGCCGCCAGAACGCGGCCAAGCGGATTGTCGGTGCTGGCCGTGTCGCGCTTGAGTTGCGCAGCAACCTTGCGGCTGTCGGTTGACAGTCCAAAGAACCGCCAGATCGCAATCATCAGCCCGATAAAGCCCAGGGCGATGATGCAATAACCGACGATACCGGCTTGGTTAATACGGTCTTTGACTGTTGGCGATTCGACGAGCAGAGCCAGGATTTGGCCGCGAGTCACGTCGAGGCCGAATTTGACCGTTCCCGATGACTCATCGATCATGTCGCCGGCCGAATTGGTGTAGCGGCCCTGCTCGGGCTGACGCTGCAGCTCGCTGATGCGCCCGGTATCCGTTGAGAACTGCAGATAGCCGTCTTCGAACACGATATTGAACACACCGACACGGACCACTTCCATCGGTGTCTCTTCGCCATCCGCTCTCGTTATCGTCGTATTGAACCTGACAATCTTGCCGGATTCGACGATTTCCCGTTGCAATTCGAACCACAGCCGCTCGATATCCTCGATCGATGCCAGCGTATTCGCGCCCGCCATCTTGGTGCCGAGTTCGACCAGGAAGTCGTTGCGGTTAGGGTAGTGGATACTCGTCAACGAGTTGTTGAATCGCCCCTGCGTGTCTCCGGATACCGTTTGCAAAACGCCGAACAGCTCCTTCAATGCACCGAGGCGCTCGTCGAGTGCCGTACGCGCGGCGACGATTTGTGCCTGGTTTTCCTCGAACAACTGCTCGAGACGTGCGCTCTCGTTCTCCTGGCGCTTGCGTTCGGCTTTTGCCCGGTTCAGCAACGTCTGTTGCTCGCCGCGCTGGCTCGCGAAATTCGCTTCGCGTTTCTTGGCTTCCTGTGACTCGCGCGCCCGCCCCTGCTCGATCAGGCGCAGCAGTTGTCCCATGCTTGACGCGTCCTCTTGCGCATTGGCCGTGCTGAATCCGATGCTCAGAATTCCGGCGGCTACTATGATGATTATGCGTTTCATTTATGAGCCCTCCGTCGATGCTGCGGATTCCGGCGCGTTCAGCGGTTTGGCTGCCTGCACAGGAACGATGATGAGTTCCGGTGCGATCAGCTGCTTGGCCATGCGCAGCCCCTTGCGAATTTCATTACGCGCCGAGTCATCTCTGACCCAACCGCGAGACTCGTGATCCCAACGACCTGTGATGCGCGTGTCGTCAGACTGAAAATACAGGCCGATGCGGCCGATGCGCAGAATGTTATAGTCACGCGACGCGCCATCCTCGAGTGTCAGAGTTTGCTTGTACGTTTCCGACGAGGAGCCGTAATCGTTTTCGATCTGGAACGCCTCCATCACCTTGCGGAATTTTTCCGCGACACTGACGTCGGGACGCTCCATCATCGCTTTGAGCTTGTCGATGCGCATGGTGCGCTCATCCATCAGGAACGGCACATCCATTTTCACGGACTGCTCCAGGCCGTCGATCATGCGCTCCATGAGCGGAAAGATCTGCCGGTTGATCACGTCAACCTGTTCCATGGACAACGCGATGTCTTCAAGTACCGCGCCCTGACCATCAGTCTGCGCCACCATAAGGCGGTTGTAGACGCGTAAGCCATCGATTTCCTTGTTGATTGACCGGTACTGGTCTTCCAGCGAACGGGTGCGCTCAACAATCTTATTGATACGCTCCTGTGACTGCTGAGCCAGAGTTAACCGTCGTTGCTCGGCCTGCAAGACCTGATCGACAGACTGGGCGAAGACGCTGCCGGATGCCGTGAGAACCATTGCCGCAAAGATCGCGACTGTCCCGCGCCGACTGCTGCTTATGCACCGTTTCATGGACGCTCCTTCAAAAGATCGAGTTTTTGTTGATAATTCCGGAGAGGAAAACAACGTATACGTCGCATGCATGCACAAGTGAATTGCATTAGGCACTGAAAGTGCTCCTGCATGCGCACGCGACCCTCTCCACCTTCGCCGCGGCGATGAATATTAGGACCCTGATTTCTCTCTCTAGTGTTAGGCCGCCCGGTACTTCGTTGCACCGGTTTCCCCGCCTGTTATCCCATTATTTATTGATAGGTCCAGATCCGTTCAAAACCAAGAATAACACATGCTTCGCATATCGCCAGCCCGTCAGCAACATAACATTCAGCCCGCAAAAGAGAGTCCGAGGTCGCATTTCCAGCCGTTTCGGACAGATAATCCGTATCGGCAGAGACGTTTCGCATTGGGACTCGCGACGCGGATGCGATCTTGCCCGCTCGTATGTCACACCGACTCCGCTCGGACGAACTGGTAGCCCGGGCTTCGAGCGCAACCTCGATCCGGCGCATGAGCCCGTGCGCTGAGCGCCGCAAGAAACGTCTGATTGCGCCCGGCGAAATGCATGGCTGTGGCCATCGGCGATTCACGATTCACCTATAAACCTTAGTTTTTTCAGCAGATTACAGAATATCATTAAAGTTATTTCTGACCTCGGCAGAATCTCGCCGCAGGGCCAGGAGATCGTCTCTCGATAATCCGGAGCGCGGAGCTTTTAATAACACAAGTAACTGATATTTCGAAAGTTGACATCGACCAGGCGTTGCAACATGATGCGCCGCATGGACTTCGTGCGCACACAGAAGACACTGCCGGCTGCATTTTCGTGTGGCCGGGGGCTTCTGCTGCTCGGTCTCCTTCCCGGAGGGAGGCACAGCGGGTAGCACGCATCCAGTTTTGAGCAATCGCAGGCCCCGCATCCAAATCGGATCGTGGGGTTTTTTTTGACATTATCGGTTCGCAATGACCGACCTTGACAAGGACGCAGGCAGGAGAACGAGACCATGCAGATGTATTCGGAAGCAGACGTTGATACGTCCTGCCTGAACGACCGGCAGGTCACCGTTCTGGGCTACGGCAGCCAGGGACGCGCACACGCATTGAATCTCAAGGACAGCGGCTTCAACGTCGTGGTCGGTCTGCGCTCCAGCGGTGCGAGTTGGGCGAAAGCCGAGGCCGATGGCCTGACCGTCAAGGAACCGGTCGATGCCGTTAAGGGCGCAGCGATCATTGCATTCCTGACGCCCGACATGGTGCAGCCGGAACTCTATGACTCAGTATTAAAGGAAATCGGTGACGGCGCCACACTGCTTTTCGCGCACGGCTTCGCGATTCATTTCAAACAGATTGAACCGCGGTCCGATCTGAACGTTGTACTCATCGCGCCCAAAGGCCCGGGCGACCTGGTCCGTCGCCAATACAAAGAAGGTCACGGCGTGCCGTGTCTCGTTGCCGTGCATCAGGATGCGGCTGGCGACGCGCTGAAACTGGCACTCGCGTATTCCGCCGGTATCGGCGGTGCCCGCGCCGGCGTGATCGAAACGACGTTTGCCGAGGAAACGGAAACCGATCTGTTCGGCGAACAAGCCGTACTTTGCGGCGGTGCGACGGAATTGATCGTCGCCGGATTTGAAATCCTGGTCAAGGCGGGATACCAGCCCGAGGTTGCCTATTTCGAGGTCATGCACGAGCTCAAGCTCATTGTCGACCTGCTGCACGAGGGCGGCCTCAGGAAAATGCACGAATATATCAGTGACACTGCCGCATACGGCGATCTCGTAAGCGGTCCACGCGTTGTCGATGCGCATGTCCGCGAGCAAATGCAGTTGATCCTCGACGAAATTCAGGACGGCACGTTCGCGCGCAAATGGATCGCCGAGAGCAAGGCCGGCATGCCGGAATTCCGGCGCATGATGAATGCCGACCTCGAACATCCGATTGAGAAAGTCGGGGCGAAATTGCGCAGCCGGATGGACTGGCTGGAGGGTTGAGTCCGCAGTAACTGCGGCGCAGCAAGAATTTCAGGCGGCGCACAACGCCGGTAATCGAGCACAGGAGACTGAAGATGTCTGGCAATCGAATACGCATTTTCGATACGACCTTACGGGATGGCGAGCAGGCCCCGGGTTGCAGCATGACACCCAGGGAGAAATTGCGGATTGCGAAGGCGCTCGCCGAGCTCAACGTTGACGTCATCGAAGCCGGGTTTCCTGCCGCGTCGCCTGGCGACTTCGAGTCTGTCAAAGCTATCGCCGATGAGGACTTCGGTCCGGTCATTTGTGGACTTGCACGCTGCAATCCGGAGGATATCGAGAAAGTCCATGCGGCCGTGAAAGGCGCGAAACGACATCGAATCCACGTATTTGTCGCGACCAGCCAGATTCATCGCGAGTACAAATTGAAGATGGCCAAGGAAGAGATCATCAAAAGCGCTGTCGGTGCCGTGACAATGGCCCGAGAGCTGTGCGACGACGTCGAATTTTCACCGGAAGACGCATCGCGAACCGAACATTCGTACCTGGCCGAAGTCGTCAGCGCCGCCATCGAAGCCGGGGCGACGACCGTCAACATACCGGACACCGTGGGCTACACCGTGCCCGCTGAATTTGACCGGCTGTTTCGTTACCTGATAGAGCACGTGGGCGGCATCAACGACATTACGTTGAGCGTGCATTGCCATGACGATCTGGGGATGGCCGTCGCCAACAGCCTTGCCGCCGTGCACGCGGGTGCGCGCCAGGTCGAGTGCACGATCAATGGTATCGGCGAAAGAGCCGGCAACTGCAGCCTCGAAGAAATCGTGATGGCGCTGAAGACGCGATCGGAATTTTTTGGGCTGCACACGGATATAGAAACTACGCGCCTCTATCCCACATCCAGGCTGGTATCGAGTGTCACGGGCATGCATGTGCCGCGCAACAAGGCGATTGTCGGCGAAAATGCTTTCGCCCATGAAGCCGGGATTCACCAGCACGGCATGCTGCAGCACAGCTCAACCTACGAAATCATGCGGCCCCAGGATGTCGGCATCAGCCGGTCGAGTCTTGTGCTCGGCAAGCATAGCGGTCGACACGCGTTTCGTAATCGCGTCCGTGAGCTGGGATTCGACCTCGATGAATTTGAAATCAACCGGGCGTTTCAGGAATTCAAGAAGCTCGCAGATAAGAAGAAGGACCTGTACGACGGTGACATTGAAGCCATCATCATGCACGTTGACAGCTCGTCACCGGGGCCATGGGTGATGAAATCGCTCGAGGTGCATAGCAGCACGGAGCATAAGGCGCGCGCCAAAGTGGTGCTGGTGGGAGAAAACGGCGAGCACGTCGAAGAGCGTGCCGAAGGTGACGGACCGATTGCCGCATCTTTTCAGGCACTCGAGCGTGTAACGGGCGTTGATCTCACGCTAAAGAAATTCGAGGTGCGCAGCGCATCCATGGGCGGTGATGCGCAAGGTGAGGTAACCGTTACTGTAGAGCACAATGGCGTAAGCTATCGTGGCCACGGCACCAGCGTTGATACCGTTGAGGCGGGTAGCCGTGCATACCTTGAAGTAATCAACCGCGTGTTGCGCCGGCAACAGCGCGGTGAAATTGCAGCTGCTGATTCCGCCGCTGCAACCAGGGCGACGATCTGAGCGGCGACGTATTCGGTCAGGCACGCACTGCAGCAGCCGTGCGTGTAATGAAGATCTCAGGAGCAAGATAGCGGCACCGTGAATGCAGCAAAGACATTGTTCGAGAAGGTCTGGGAAGAGCACGTCGTCGTCGCCGAGATGCCTGAAACCCCTGCCATCATTTACATCGACTTGCACCTTATTCACGAGGTGACGACGCCACAGGCTTTCGCCCTATTGAAACGAAAGGGTCTGCAGGTGCGCCGGCCCGACCTGACGCTGGCAACCATGGATCACTCCACGCCGACCACCCCCGTGTCGAGCTTCAAGGACTTGGCCGTTGTTGGCGAGAGCGCGGCGAATCAGATCATGCGCATGCAGGAAAACTGCAGCGCGTTCGGCATCGAATTGCTCGGTTTCGACAGCGAGCACCGCGGTATCGTGCATATCATCGGACCCGAACTTGGTGCAACCCAGCCCGGCAAGACGATTGTTTGTGGCGACAGTCATACCAGCACTCACGGCGCTTTCGGCGCCCTCGCCTTCGGCATTGGAACGACCGAGGTTGGTCACGTACTGGCAACACAGAGTCTGCTGCAGCGCAAGCCAAAGACGCTGGCGATCAATGTTGATGGCCGCATGCCGTTGGGAATTACAGCGAAAGACCTGATTCTGGCAATTATCGGGGAGATCGGAATCGATGGCGGCATGGGACACGTCATCGAATACCGCGGTAGTGCCGTTTCGAATCTCGATATGGATGCGCGCATGACGGTCTGTAACATGTCGATCGAAGCGGGTGCCCGCGCCGGCATGATTGCGCCAGACGACACGACCTTCGAGTACCTTGAAGGACGCCCGATGGCGCCGCGAGGCGAGCGGTGGGATGCCGCGATAGTTCGCTGGCGACAACTTAGTACGGATGACGGTGCGCGCTTCGACAAGTCCATCGAATTTTCAGCGGATGCGCTGCAGCCGATGGTCACATTTGGCACCAATCCGGGCATGGTCGTCAGCATCAATGATCCGGTGCCGGACTACAGCCATGATCCGAGCTTCCGGAAAGCCATCGAGTACATGCGGGTTACGCCAGGCAGGCCACTCACGGAGATGCCCGTCGACGTTGTCTTTATCGGCAGCTGCACGAATTCACGGCTTAGCGACCTGCAGCAGGCTGCAGAAGTCCTGCGCGGCCGCAAAATCGCGAAGGGCGTCGAGATGCTGGTTGTGCCGGGCTCGCAGCAAGTGAAGAAAGCGGCTGAGGCGCTGGGTCTCGATCGGGTATTTGTCGAAGCCGGTGCGCAATGGCGTGAATCGGGCTGTTCGATGTGCTTGGGGATGAACGGCGACACCGTCGGCAACGGACAACTCTGCGTGAGCACCAGCAACCGCAATTTCGAGGGCCGCCAGGGAATTGGTGCACGCACGGTGCTTGCCAGTCCGAGTACCGCTGCTGCATCGGCCGTTCGCGGCCGCGTTGCCGATCCACGTGACTACCTGTGAGGAAATGTCGCGCATGCAAGCCGTAGAAAGAATCGAGTCACGGACGGTCGTTTTGCCGACCAACGATATCGACACCGACCAAATCATTCCGGCACGTTTTCTGACGACAACGTCCCGTGAGGGCCTGGGCGCAGGGTTATTCCACGATCTGCGATTCGACAGCGATGGCGCCGAGAATCCTGATTTCATTTTGAACAAGGCCGAAGCCAAGGGATGCACGATACTCGTTGGCGGCAATAATTTCGGTTGTGGCTCATCGCGCGAGCATGCACCCTGGGCACTGCTCGATTGCGGGTTTCGCGTCGTGATATCGACAAAGATCGCCGATATCTTTCGCAATAATTCGCTGAAAAACGGTTTGCTGCCGATCGTCATCGATCAGGCGACGCACGCCTGGCTGCTCGAGCATCCCGGCGCCGACGTCATCATAGACGTGGTGCGATCGACGCTCGAACTGCCCAATGGCCGTGTCGTGAGTTATCCGATCGACGACTTCGCCCGCCACTGCATCGTCGAAGGTATCGACGAGTTCGACTTCCTGCAACGGCATATCGACGCAATCAGGCAGTTCGAGGAGACGCGGCCCTGGACGCCCTGATCACCGTCTTGCCGGGTGACGGCATCGGACCGGAAGTTGTCGCCGCGGGCCGCCGGGTTCTGGAACGAGTCGCGCAATCCTACGGACACCGTTTTGTCTGCAATGAGCACCTGATTGGCGGTGCTGCGATCGAAGCGCATGGCGACCCGCTGCCACCGGACACAATCGCCAGTTGTCAAGAAAGCGACGCCGTTCTGCTGGGTGCCGTTGGAGGTCCCAGGTGGTCGGATCCGAACGCATCCACGCGGCCTGAACAAGGCCTCTTGCGGCTGAGAAAAGTCCTTGGCGTATTCGCGAATCTTCGCCCGGTCAAGGTGCTAGCCGAACTGGTTGACGCATCGCCACTGAAGTCCTCGATCCTGTCGGGCGTTGATCTCGTTGTCGTGCGCGAGTTGACCGGCGGCATCTATTTCGGTGAAAAGAGCCGGGATGAGACGTCGGCCAGCGATGTGTGCACCTATCACACGCACGAGATAGAACGCATCGTGCGCGTCGCCGCATTGCTTGCCACTCAGCGCCGCGGCAAGCTGTGTTCGGTCGACAAGGCAAACGTTCTGGAAACGTCGCGACTGTGGCGTGACGTCACGAACAGGCTCGTCGCAAGCGAATTTCCGGAGATTGATCTGGAGACCCTGCTCGTCGATGCCGCGGCCATGCATCTGTTGAGCCGGCCCGCCGAGTTCGATGTCATCGTCACCGAAAACATGTTCGGCGACATTCTGACGGACGAAGCATCGATGCTCACCGGATCACTTGGCATGTTGCCTTCGGCCTCCCTGGGTGACACACAGCGAGGGTTGTACGAGCCGATACACGGCTCCGCGCCCGATATTGCTGGGAAGGGCATCGCCAATCCATGCGGGACGATTGCGAGCGTTGCAATGTTGTTGAGACATAGCCTGGCGCTCGAGGAAGAGGCCAGTTCTGTGGAGGCGGCCATGACGAAAGTCATTTCTGACGGCGGGCGGACCGCCGATATTGCCACTGGCAATAATAAGGTGTTGACGACCGACGAATTCACCGAGTTGCTGATCCAGCAGCTACCGTAGGCGCCCATCGTACTGGTGCAGCGCGCTGAGCCGCGCGAAAATCTTCGATCATGGCGCCGAGTCCTGCCGTCTCAATCAGGAAACCGTCGTGACCGTGCGCTGATTGCAAGACCTCGTAGCGCGCGTTCGGGAGTTGCCTTGCCAGCGCCGACTGTTCCTGCGGCGGGTACAAGGTATCGCTGCTGACCGAGACAACAAGCGCGGGCAGCGAGATAGTGCTTAGCACCTCCGCATACTCCCCCCTGCCCCTCGCCAAATCGTGTGTATGCATCGCATGGGTGAGCGTGATGTAGGTATTGGCGTCGAACCGGCCGTTGATCTTCTCGCCCTGATGGCGCAGGTAAGACTGAACCTGGTAGCTGCCATCGTCACGTCTGTCGCGGCCGAAGCGCTGTTCGAAACTGTCCCAGCTTCGATAGGTGCAGACTGCCATCATTCGAGCTGCCGCCAGGCCGCGCTCGGGTGGCCGCTCGTCGCTGTAATAACCTTCTTTGAAATCAGGGTCGGCAGCGATCGCAGCGCGCTGCGCCTCGCTCACGCCAATGCACCATGCGGAATGTCTGCCGCCGACGCCGATCGGCACGATACTGCCGACGCGCCCGGGATACATCGCGGCCCACTCGAGCGCCTGCATGCCTCCGAGTGATGGCCCGGCAACGATTTCAAGATGGTCGATACCCAGGTCATCGAGCAGCACGCGCTCGACATTGACCATGTCGCGAACGGATATCTTTGGAAAGTCGGCGCGGTAGCGCTCGGTCGTTCGTGGCTTGTAGCTTACGGGTCCTGTCGTGCCGTAACAGCTGCCCAGGATATTGGCGCAGACAATGAAGTCGAAGGCCGGATCGAAAACCTTGCCGGAACCGATCATATTTGGCCACCAATCGTCCGCGTCGGCGGATGCTGTCAATGCATGGCAGATCAGGACAGCACGATTCTCAGCATTTCGGATGTCGCCCCAGGTTCGATAGGCAATGACAAGGTCGGGGAGCTCGTCACCATTCTCGAGACAGAGTGAAACCGGCACTTTCAGGTACTGTGTTTGTTCTGAAATGTGCGCGCCGAGATGGGCGGGTAAGTTCATCGTGGCACACCGCGCTCAGGCCGCGACAACCGGCTTCACGGTGTCAGCACCGCTCGCGACTTCAAGCCCCGCTAGAATATCCGCAACCAGATCCTCGGTACTCTCGAGACCGACCGACAAACGGATAAGGTTGTTGCCGATTCCAGCCTGCGCCAGCGCGGCGTCGCTGACCGGCGCATGGGTCATTGATGCCGGGTGGCAAACAAGGCTCTCGACACCGCCCAGGGACTCGGCAAGCGAGAAATGCTCGAGGTGCTCGACGAACGCCCGCACCGCCGCTTCGCCGCCGTCGATCTCGAAACTAACCATTCCGCCGAATCCGCTTTGCTGGCGCATTGCAATACGGTGTCCCGGGTGCCGTTCAAGCCCCGGATAGTAGACTCGATTAACTGTTGTCTGTTGGTCCAGCACGTGCGCCAGGACGGTCGCACTTTCTTCGTGTTGTCGAATACGCGTATGCAGCGTCCGCAATCCGCGCAGAGTCAGATAGCTATCGAATGGCGCACCCGCGATGCCAAGACAATTTGCCCACCACTTCAGCTGCTCGTCTAGTTCATTCGTTGCCGCAATCACGGCCCCACCGACGACATCGCTATGGCCGTTGATGTATTTGGTTGTGGAGTGAATAACAATGTCTGCCCCCAGCGCGATCGGCTGTTGCAACGCCGGCGACAGGAAAGTGTTGTCGACCGCGAACAATGCGCCACTGCGTTTCGCGATCTTGCTCATCGCCGCAATATCGACAATGCGCAGTAGTGGATTGGACGGCGTTTCGGTCAATATCATCTTTGGCTTGCGTTCACCGGCCGCGTCAACAGCCCCGATATCGGTCTGATCGACAAACAACACCTCGAAATGGCCTTTTGCAGCCAGGTGTTCGAACAGCCGGTAAGTGCCGCCATAGCAGTCGTGTGGCGCGATCAGTACATCGCCGGGTTGCAGCAACTGCAGCAGCAGCGTCAGCGCCGCCATACCCGACGACGTCACTGTTGCGCCGGCGCCCCCCTCCAGCTCGGCCAGCGCGCCGGCCAGCGCGTCGCGGGTCGGGTTGCCCGAGCGCGTGTAGTCGTATTGGCGTTTCGCGCCGAAACCAGCGAACGCAAAGTTCGACGACAAATGCAATGGGGGTACGACTGCGCCGTGTTGCGTGTCGGATTCAATGGCCGCACGAACCGCTCGCGTGGCGGTATTGGTTCTGAATGTCATTGTCGGTCTCCGCAATTCGTTCCAATGTTCAACGTGCTCATCGGAACCCTGCGAAGCGCGCGAGGGAGGGTTGTTGTGCCCTTCAGCCGCTACCATGCGAACGGACTGCTGCACATACCCTCATCTTTCGGCGATATCAACGATATCACCGCAGGAGTTGGCACCATTTCCGGATGGTTAGTCCTGATGGTTGCCCCGGCGTCATTGGGCCTTTCCCTCAGCCGGTCTCGATGAGTCGGATAAAGTTTACGCTTGCTGTCGCTCCGCCGTCAAGACGACGGCAGCAATTAATAAATTTCAACGGCAACAACTTACAGCTCGCCCGTGCAGCGTCATGTCTTGTCGATCGACAGCGCTTTCTGGTACGCGGGACGTTCCAGGCAGCGGTCCGCGTATGCGTGAATGGTTTTCGATTCGGGCAGCATGTCGAACATGCGCATGAACACAGCAGACGATCCCAGCATGACATCGGCCGCCGTAAAATTTTTGCCGAGTATCCAGGTACGTTTCTTCAGGCCGGATTCCAGTGTTTCGATCATGAATTCGAAATCGCCCCACCCGCTGCGGCCCCGGTTTGGTTCGACGCCGTTGAACTTTTCCGACATGGCCGGCTCTACGACAGCCGGCGTGTACATCAGCCAGTACAGAAACTTGCCGCGTAACGGGTCGTCAATGGCGGGTGCGAGTGTGCCGGAACTGTATCTGTCGGCGAGGTAAAGGCAGATCGCCGCAGATTCGGACATTTGAATCTTGTCGTCTACCAGTGCCGGTACTTTGCCCATTGGACTCGCGGCACGAAATTCCTTGCTGTCCTTCCGCCGAGGATTGCGAATTTCGACCAATTCGAGATCGTAGTCAACGCCGGCTTCTTCCAGCATCCATAGCGCGCGTGTCGAGCGCGTCTGCGGTGACCAGTATAGTTTCATCTTGTCCCTCCGGATCTGCGATCAATATTTTTCTGGCTCGATTATTCAAGCGCCCAATCATATAACCACCTCTACGGCGACTTCGCGGCGGTTGTACTGGGAACTCATCACATATCCATACGCACCAGCATTCGCAATCAAAATAACGTCGCCTTCCTCAGAGGGCGGCAACAGTCGGTCGCTGCCCAGACGATCTCCGGTTTCACAAATAGGCCCGACAACGGTCACGGTTTCACGTGCGGTGACGTCGGCGCGGGTCAGATTCACGATTTCGTGGTAGGAACCGTACAGCGCGGGGCGAATCAGGGAATTCATCCCGGTGCCGACGCCGACATAGCGCATGTCTCCCTTGCCCTTGATCTGCGTAACGTGTGTCAATAACACTCCCGCCTGAGCGACGATGTAGCGGCCCGGTTCCAACCACAAATTATATTGTGGGTAGCTCTCTTTAATCTCTCCGAGGAGATCGTTGAGCCGTGCAATATCAATCGACTTATCGCCCGGTTTTTCCGGAATGCCGAGTCCGCCCCCCAGATCGATTGTCGTCACGGCTGGAAATTTCTGCGCAACATTAATCAGTTCAGACGCAACCAGACGCCAATTATCGGGATCCAGGATACCGCTACCGCTGTGCGCATGGATGCCGACAACCGTTGCACCCGTCTTGTCGATCAGGCGTATGAGATCATCGATCTCGAACAATGGAATGCCGAATTTGGAGTGCACACCCGCTGTCTTGACGTGCTCGTGATGGCCCCTGCCCTGGCCTGGATCGAGACGCACAAAGATCTTCTGATCTTTGAAAAGTTCCGGCCAGGCCTCGAGCGGATAGAGGTTGTCGAGCGTGACCCGCAGTCCTTTCTCAAGTCCCCACGCGTACTCGGCTCGAGGCGCAAAATTCGGTGTAAACAAAATTTTTGACAGATCCAGGTTTGGTAGTACCTGCTCAAGCCACTCAATTTCGCCCGGCGATACGCATTCAAAACCGACGCCTTCCTCGTCGAGCGCCTCGAGCAGCTCTGCATTGAAATTTGCTTTGACCGCGTACAGAACTCTATCAATGCTGCTCAGATCGCACAGGCTGCGCGCCGCCCGTCGCACGCTCTCCTTGTCATAGACGTAGGCATTGAGGTGATGCACGGCAACCTCCAGCAATTGTTCTCGCTTTTGCATCCACCACGAATCGGCCGAATGCACAACGGCCGCGTCGCTCTGGAACAATTTTTCCCAGCTTGGTCCGAACGCCGGGCTGCCGCCCGTCTTGCGGATGATCGACGCGTGCAGCTTGCTCATGAGCCTGGCGCCCTGATCCTCGTCGATCACAAAGCTCAGGTTCAGGTCGTTTGCCGCTTGCGACATCATGTGTATTTTTTCTTCCTCGAACACTTCAAATGCCGGTGCAAGGCGCGAAAGAAATGTTCGAATCTTGCGGCCAACGAGGCTCACGGCAGAACAATTCGGTATGACCTTAACGCGGCAAAATTGCCCGAGATCCTCAACAAGTGCATCGCGGACCTCGTCGGGCAGAATGCCATCATCAGTGTCGGTCGAAACTGTAACGTTTGACTCAGAAGTCGATACAAGATCGACCGATAATCCATGCTTGCTGAATACAGCGAAAGCCCGGGCAAGAAAACCAACCTCGTGCCACATGCCCATCGTCTCCATCGACACAAGTGTCAGGCCATTGCGCATGCATATGCCCTTGACCTGTGGCTCGTCCTCGCCCGTTATCGGAGACATCACGGTGCCGGCGATTTCGGGCATGGCTGTGCAACGAACAAAGAGTGGAATGCCATAGCGGCGCAGCGGGGCAAGACAGCGAGGATGTAGCACCGCACTACCAGCCGATGCAAGTTCTTGCGCTTCGTCATAACGCAACGCCACAAGCAGGCGCGCCGATGGCACTAACTTGGGGTCGGCTGTGAACAAGCCGGGTACGTCGGTCCAGATCTCCAGGCGTCGCGCCTGCAGGCGCGCTGCCAGATAGGCGGCCGAAGTGTCCGAGCCGCCGCGACCCAGTAACACGGTCTGGCCTCGCGTATTGCGGGCGATGAAGCCCTGAGTCAATATCACTTTTCCATGAGACGCGAGCGTTTCACGCAATGTCTCGTCGACGTCATAATCGCAAGTAGCGGACAGGCAATCCCGCGTCCGCTGCCCGCCATCGCATCCGGTACTCGTCAGCAGGTCGCGTGCATCGAGCCATTCAACCTGAATTCCGGTGGACTGCAGATAGGCTGCACCGAGGCGTGTTGACATCAACTCCCCGAGTGCCATGACGTGCACACGAGCCCGTATGCTAACTTCTCGAGAGTCGCGGACCCCCGCAATGAGTTGCTCGAGTTCGAGCAATGAGTCGTCTAGTAGCGCCGATCCGTCAAGATTCAGATCGCCGGCCAACTCGAAGTGACGTTGTTGGATCGCCGCAAGTCCGTCGTTTGGATCCGTGCTAACGGCAGTGTCCATCAGTACATCGAGCGCGCTCGAGACGCCCTGAAGTGCCGAATGCACGATCACCGGCTTGAGACCGTCGGCGATTCTATTTGTGACGAGGCCGGCAATTGTCGCCCAGTTCTCAGCCGATGACACGCTTGTGCCGCCGAATTTCAGTACGACCCACGGTGAATCGGCAATATGTTCGGGCGCGCCGAGTTTTGCACCTTCTTCAAACTCCGCTTCGGAGATCATTTTTTCACTGGCATTGCCGAACAGGATTTGTTCACCGAAAAAAAACCCGCAGGGAATAATCCTCGCGGGCTCGTCGACAACGTCCGGGCTTTATTACTAGCCGGTACTGTTGCCATTGGCACCTGCGCACCTCTGGCGCGCCATATTTTTTAAGTATTGTGTCGCATCCGTAAAAACGAAGCGTCGGCACTTTACGCAGGTGACGGAGAAACTCAATAACACAGTACAACGAACCTGGTGAAAAAGGTCAAGTATTGTGAGGCTCGTCGTCCCACGCCGGAGGCATCGTGACGGCACCGTCCGACGCCGAAGACACCTCCGCGCGGTATTTGGCGAGCGCGCCAGTCCGGACAGACGAAGGAGGCCGGCGCCATTTTTTCCTGCGGTTCTCCATATCGACCTCGCTGACATCGACACTGATCAGCCGGGTTTGCGCATCGATAGTGATCTTGTCCCCGTCCTCGATCAGGGCAATCGGCCCTCCAACTGCGGCTTCAGGAGATACGTGGCCAACGACAAATCCGTGGCTGCCGCCCGAAAAACGCCCATCGGTGATCAGGGCCACATCCGAGCCAAGCCCCTTACCCACGATGGCGGCTGTTGGACTGAGCATTTCGCGCATGCCGGGACCTCCCTTCGGGCCTTCGTAACGGACCACGATGACCTCGCCGGGTTTTACAACGTCATCGAGTATTGCCTGCAGTGCCTCCTCTTCCGAATGGAATACGCGGGCGCGGCCTTCGAAGCTCAGTCCTTCCTTTCCGGTGATCTTCGCAACTGCACCGTCTGGTGCCACATTGCCATACAGAATGGTCAGGTGGCTGTCCGCCTTGATCGGATCCGCGAAGCTTCGAACGACGTCCTGACCCTGCGGATAGTCCGCAACACCGGACAGATTGTCTGCGAGCGATTTACCGCTGACCGTCAGGCAGTCGCCGTGCATCAGGCCGCGGTCGAGCAAACGTTTCATCAGCGGCTGAATGCCGCCGATCTCGATCAGCTCGGACATCAGGTATTTGCCACTCGGTTTCAGGTCGGCGAGGACAGGCGTCCTGGCACCGATACGCGTGAAATCGTCCAATGAAAGGTCAACTTCGCACTCGCGCGCGATCGCGAGCAAGTGCAGTACGGCGTTCGTCGAGCCACCGAGGGCGATGACCACTGCGATTGCATTTTCAAACGCTTTCCTGGTCATGATGTCGAGCGGTTTGATGTCCAGTTCGATTAACCGCATGACAGCGGCGCTGGCTCTGTGACAGTCATCGACTTTTTGTGAGGACACGGCCTCTTGCGCCGAGCTGTTCGCAAGACTCATACCGAGCGCCTCGATGGCGCATGCCATCGTATTCGCCGTATACATGCCGCCACAGGCTCCCGGACCCGGTATCGCGGTTTTCTCAATCTCGAGTAACTGGACCTGGCTCATCTTGCCGCCTGAAACAGCGCCGACTGCCTCGAATACCGAGACGATGTCGCGACCCTTCACTCCCGGTTTGATTGTCCCGCCATAGACGAAAACCGCAGGACGATTGAGACGCGCCATTGCCATAACGCAGGCCGGCATATTTTTGTCACAGCCACCGATGGCAACCAGACCGTCAAATCCCTCTGCCGCCGTCACGGCCTCGATCGAATCGGCAATGATTTCCCGTGACACCAGCGAGTAGCGCATTCCCGGCGTGCCCATCGAGATGCCATCTGAAACACTGATCGTATTGAATATGACGCCCTTGCCGCCTGCCCGATCCGCTGCGCTTGCCGCTTCAGCGGCCAGCTCGCGAATGTGCATGTTGCATGGAGTGACCATGCTCCAGGTTGACGCAATCCCGATCTGGGGGCGCTTGAAATCATCCTCGGTAAAGCCGACCGCGCGCAGCATGGCCCGGCTGGGTGCCTGCTCCATTCCATCGACTACAATGCGCGAATAACGCCGAAGATCTTTGTCTCTCATGCCGCCCCACTCGATTCAGAATGCGATTGCGCATCACGCCCGGAACGGGAGTCTAGCACTCCATCAAGGCGATATTGACGGCATACCG
>Ga0209980_10000718_pt1 | contig 18246 bp, 16 predicted proteins | sample CR02metaG_FD_183611 | JGI IMG/M metagenome (GOLD analysis project Ga0209980, IMG submission 183611) | Deep subsurface microbial communities from Mariana Trench to uncover new lineages of life (NeLLi) - CR02 metaG (SPAdes) (version 2) | ecosystem: Environmental > Aquatic > Marine > Ocean trench...
TATGGCCTCTCGTTCGACGCCGAGGTCGACGGCATGGCCGGCGCGACGGCGGTGGCGCTCTATGCGCTCTCCATCGCCGAACACATCGCGCACTATGGCACCACGGTCGAGCAGATAGCCCACATCTCGGTCAAGAACCACGGCAACGCCGTCGGCAACCCTTGGGCGCACAAGCCGATGACCATCACGATCGACGACGTGCTCACTTCGCCCATGGTGGCAACCCCTTACCGCCGGCTCGATTGCAGTCTCGCCAGCGACGGCGCCGCCGCCATCGTGCTCGCCCATCCCGATGCCGCGCCAAAGGCGGTGCGCGCCCGGAGCCGCATCACCGGCAGCGGCGTCGGCAGCGACTTCGCCCGCCTCGGTGACCGCGCCCAGCGCCACGCCTTCCGTGCCAAGCGCCGTGCCGCTGAGACCGCCTACGCCATGGCCGGCATCGAGGACGCGGCCCACGACATCGACGTCGCCGAGGTCTGCGACCCCTTCACCGGTGCCGAGATCCAAAGCCTGGAGGCGCTCGGCCTGGCATCGCCAGGGGGCGCCGCCCCCGCCCTCGCCGACGGCGCGTTCAATCGGGACGGCCGGCTCCCGGTCAACCTCTCGGGCGGCTTGATGGGCCAAGGCGGCGCCCCGGGGGCGACCGGCATCGCCCAGGCGGTGACCATGGACCGGCTGCTCGGCGGGCGTTATCGCGACGCTGCCGTAGGCAACGATTTCCGGCGCGGGCTGGTCGACGTGCACGGCGGCGTCGGTACGCTGGCGGCCGTGCATGTGCTGGAGCGGGTCGAGCCATGAGCGACAGCACCATCCGGCTCGACCTCCGCCTCGGCTACGACCACGGGTCGGGCGCGCTCAGCGACTACTTCCGGGCCCTCGCCGAGGGACGGGCGTTGGCAGGGCGTTGCGGGACTTGTGGGCGGACCTGGTTCCCGCCGCACGCCCGTTGCCCCGAGGACGGTGGGACATGCAAACCGGTCAACCTCGATGGACACGGCGTCGTGGTGTCCGAGACCCGCACCCGGACGCGGTTGCCGTTCACAGACCAGGATCGGGAGGTAACTTTCGTCCTCGTCGCCATGGCGGGTGCCGACAACGCCGCCTTCGGCCGCCTCAAGAACTTCTCCGGCACGAACGCCACGGGAGAACGCGTGCAGCTCGTGGCGGTCGCGGGCCCGCTCGGCCATCCGGCGCAGGCCGCCGTCTTCCAACCTGTGGAAGACGGCTGATGGCCTACGACATTGACGATGCCCTGCTGGACTCGTTGAACCTCCGGCGCTCCGATGGTCCAAGTGGCTACGAGATCGTCATCCCGCCAAGGTCCAACATCGCCCGCAACACGGTCGAGCGCTACGCCGCCAAGCGCCCGGACCACATGGCGCTGATCTACGAGGGCGCGGACTTGTCCCTCCGCACCTGGACCTTCGCCGAGCTTGACCGCGACGCTTCGCGCCTGGCCCATGGCTTGGCGGGGCTCGGGATCGGCCGTGGCGACCGGGTGGCGCTGTACACCGGCATGCGGCCCGAGACCGGCATCGTCCACATGGCGCTCTACAAATTGGGCGCCATCGCGGTGACGCTGTCACAGCTCTACGGGCCCGACACGCTGGCACATATCCTCAACCACGCCGAGGCGTCGGCCATCGTAACCCAAGACCAGGCCTGGGACCGCTTTCGCGGCCGGGAGGGCGAATTCCCCACGCTCAAGCACCGCATCGTCGTCGGCGCTGCCCGGGGCGACGAGATACCGTTCGACGGCCTTGTGGCGGCCAGTGCCGGCGCGGACAGCTTTGCCGCCGTCGACACCGACGCCGACGAGGTCGCACTCTTGATGTACACGTCCGGTTCGACCGGTCTCCCCAAGGGCATCATGCACGGCCACCGCATCCTCGAGGCCTACGTGCCGAGCCTGTCGCTAGTCTACAACCTGGATCGGGACGACCCCGGTTCGGTGTTCTGGTCGCCGGCCGACTGGGCCTGGGTCGGAGGGCTTCTGGACCTGTTGCTCATCGCCTGGCGTTTCGGCCGCACCGTGGTGACGTCCGAGCATCGCTTCGACGCCGAATGGGCGTTCGCGTTCATGGCCCGGCGCGGTGTCACCCACTCCTTCATGACACCGACCGCCCTGAAGCGCATGGCCCAGGTGGTGGAGCCGAAGAAACGTTGGCCGGACCTCAAGCTTCGCGTCGTCTGTACCGGTGGCGAGGCGCTGCCCGGCGCGGTGCTGGACTGGGCCGAGAACGACCTCGGCATCGTCTGCAACGAATTCTACGGCCTCACTGAGGTCAATCACCTGATCGGCAGCTGCAAGGCGCTCTATCCGTCGCTGCCGGGCTCCATGGGCGTCGCCTATCCCGGGCACGCCACCACCATCGTCGACGTGAACGGTGAGCCGCTGCCCGACGACGAGGAGGGCGAGGTGGTCACTGCGGGCGACGACGCGACCCGGTTCCTCGGCTATTGGAAGGACCCCGAACGCACGGCGGACCTGCGCCTCGGGGGATGGCTCCGCACCGGCGATATGGCGGTGCGCGACGCCGACGGCTACTTCTGGTACCGCGGCCGCACCGACGACCTGATCAAGAGTTCCGGCTTCCGCATCGGCCCGGCCGAGGTCGAGGACTGCCTGGTGCGCCATACCGCCGTCGCCGAGGCCGCCGTCGTCGCCAGCCCAGACGCCGACCGGGGCTCGATCGTCAAGGCGTTCATCCGCCTGGCCGAGGGACGCTCGGCGTCCGACGCCCTCACGGCCGAACTGCAGGCCCACGTGAAACAGAACCTGGCGGCCTACAAGTATCCACGCGAGATCGAATACGTGGACTCGTTTGAACTCACCTCGAGCGGCAAGATCAGCCGCAGGAAGCTGCGCGAGCTGGAGATTGCCCGCAAGGCGGGCTCCACCCAACAACACGTCAGCCGTCGTCGCCGTTGAGCCGGCTCTCGCGCCACGCGAGCGCGGCCTTGAGTCCTTCCGCCTTGGCGATCTCCTTGAACCGCTTGCGGGACGGCGTCTCCATGGCCTCGATCTCGATGGCCAGGTCCAGGTTGGCGCGTAGCGCCTCCTTCAGGCCCATGGTCTCGAAGGCACGATTGATTGCCTGCTTGGTCAGCCTGACGGCGTCGTCGTCCATCACAGCCATGCGGGCGGCGATTCCGCGGGCAACGGTCATGCCCTCGCCCTTGGGCACGACGCGGTTGACAAGACCTATCTCCAACGCCCGTTCGGCGGTGACGCGATCGTCGGCGCCCAGCAGCAACTCCTTGGCGATCTTGGGGCCCGTCAGCCACGGCATCAACATCGCCGTAATGACGCTGCCGAACTTGAGCTCGGGCTCGCCAAAATAGGTGCCCTCCTCTGCGATCGTGATGTCGCAGCACATCGCCAGCTCGCAGGCTGCGGCGAGGCAAAAGCCATGCACCACGGCGATGGTCGGTTTAGGGAAATCCCAGAACCGCATCAGAAAAGCCAGGTCCTCCTCAAGGACAATCCGCCACGCGTCGACGCCGGTGATGCCGGCGGCCGCGTCATCCTTCAAGTCCATGCCGGAACTGAACGCACGGCCCGCGCCCCGGATGATGACGACGGCGATTTCGTCGTCGGCTTCGAGATCGTCCATTGCCGCCTGGACTCGGCTGATGGTCTCGCGGCTGATGGCGTTGAGCCGCTCCGGCCGGTTGAGCGTGATGACGGCGATACGGCCGTCCCGTTCCATAATGACAATGTCAGAACTCACGGTCCCTCCGCCCGGATACGCAAGATGAGACATTGTGGCACGGCGCCGCCACCGTGCCCAATGCAATACAGTAACGGGGGTACGCGAAAAAATGAGAATCGCCGGTGATTTACCGCCACAAACGATACCACATTTTCAAATAGTCGGTTGCGTTGGAACAGCGTGATCGGGCCGCCGGCGATACGAACGCGATGCCTGCCTCGGGCCAACGTTCGGAAATAGGGGGGCACCTCACCGTGCCACCCCTCCCACACCACGGGAATACGGGTCACGTCCCGGCGCGGCCGGGATCGGCCGCGCGCACTTCGCCGATCAGCTGGGTCGGGCTCTCATCGAAGCAGATCACCGCGCCTTGGGCACGTCGTCGCGGCCGGTGTCCTGGGCGATCTCCTGGAGCAGGAAGTCGCGCACGACGGCGATGCGCTTGGAGTGGCGCAGTTCCTCCGGGTAGACGAAGTAGGCCGCGAAGCTGGGCCCCTTGAGGTCGGGCAGGACTTCGACCAGGTCCGGGGCCTCGTTGCTCATGTAGTACGGCAGGGCGCCGACGCCGAGGCCGCTCCGGACCGCCCGGTAGATGCCGTAGATATTGTTGACCCTGAGGGCCGGCTCGCGCCGGGCGCCGGGCTCCACGCCGGCTTCGAGCAGCCAGTTGATCTCGGCAACCGGCGCCGGCATGTCGTCGCCGTAGACGATGAGGGCGTGGGCGTCCAGGTCCGCGGGCGTTTCGGGCGCGCCGCGGGCGGCCAGGTAGTCCTTGGAGACGAAGATGTGGTAGCGGATCGACATCAGGAGGCGCTGGATCAGGCTCGGCTGGGTCTGCGGGGCGAAGCGGATCGCGACTTCGGCCTGGCCGAGGGAGAGGTCCAACTCCTCGTTGTCGACCAGCACCAGGGAAACCGAAATATCCGGGTAGAGCGCCAGAAACTTGTTCATGCGCGCGCTCAGCCAGGCGGTGCCGAACGCGATGGTGGTGGTGATCCGAAGCGGGCCTTCCGGGCGCTCCCGCGCCTCGTTGATGCGTGCCCGCGCCAGCGCCAGTTTCTCCGCCATGTCAAGCACCGAGAGGTGCAAGTCCTCGCCCGGTTCGGTCAGCACCAAGCCGCGGGCATGGCGGTGGAACAGGCTGGCGCCGAGCGCCTCCTCGAGCGCAATCATCTGGCGGCTGACCGCCGACTGGCTGAGGCCGAGCGCACGGCCGGCGCGCGTAAAGCTGCCGGCTTCCTTGACCGCGAGGAAGACCCGCAACCGGTCCCAGTCCATGTCCTGCTCCGTTACTACGAGACTGCGCCCGGCCAAGCTAGCACAATCCCGGAGGGCGCGCGCGGGCCAACCCGCACCCTCGCCGCCTAGCGCTTCTGGCCCTGGAACAGCCCGGAGATCGAGGCCCGGCGCTTGGCCTCCAGGAGGCCCTTCTGCGAGTTCATCAGCCGGCCCATGGGGGTGGCGCAGGAGTGGACCAGGCGCTTGACCGGCACGTAGGCGATGAACAGGCAGGAGCCGAAGACGTGGAGCCACCACAGCGGCTCGTAGAGCGCGCCATGGGCGCCGGCGCCCAGGTTCAAGGCTCCGGCGAGGGCAAAACCGACGAAGGAGACGGCATGGAGCGGGTCGGGCGCCGCGGTCCCAATGCGCAGGGCCTCGACCAGGAAGCCGCTGAGCACCACGGCGAATAGGAAGATGGCGGTCGGGGTATCGTGGAACTTCTCGTCCGCGGTGCCGCGCGCCAGCCAGCGCCATAGGAAGGCGAGCAAGCAACCGAGCAGCACGGCCAAGCCGAAGACCTCGAAGGCGAGATCGAAAGCGATCCGCAGCGGGTGGCCCTCGGTCCAGAGGCCGGCCCAGCCGAAGGCAGGCAGGATCTCGCGGAACAGCACCGCGAAGAGCTCGGTTGCGAACAACAGCGTGAAGCCCCAGAAGATCAGCGCGTGCCGCAACCAGCGCAGGCGGCTGACCGAGAACAGGGACTTTTGCAGCACCACCTCGTCGAGCAGCGTGCGGCGCATGGCCGCCGGGTCGCCGGCCTCGCGCGCGATGACCCGGCGATAACGCCGGTAGGTCGGCAGGTTCTTGCCGATCAGGATGCGGTAGAGGCCGAGGTCGAGCACGATGAGCGCGGCCAGGATCGCGGGGCCGAACAAGATCCACTTGAGCGCGAGCCGGCCCGAGAGCGCCTCGTGGAAGAAGTGACCGCCCAGCGCGGCGACGGCGATCGCGTAGAGCGCGGCCCCGATGAGGAACAGCCAGGTGAAGCCGGCCTTGAGCGCCGTGGTCTCGAACATCCGCGAGAAGATGAAGACCGAGAACAGCGCCGTGCTGCCGAGCAGGAGCAGGGCTGAGACGAGCAGCAGGCCGTAACCCCAGGCTTCCGAAAGCGCCCCGCCCGTGCCGAGGGCGAAGAGCGCGAGACTGGCCGCGCCACCGCCCCAGTAGAGCCAGGCGCGCGATGGCGGGCGGATTTCGCTCCCGATCTCGGCCATGGCGCGCTCTCCCCCGGCCCCGCGCAAAGCTTCAGGCGGTGGCGTGCTGCAGCTTTTTCTGCGCCGCCTGGCGCTCGGCGTCGGCGGCGTCCATGGCGACCAGGGCCGCGTGCAACTCCGGATCGCCGCCCTTGAGGTCGCTGTAGCGCCGCACGCAGGCCTTGGCCTTTTCGACCGCGACCAGGGCGTCCACGCAGTAGGCGTCGGCGCCGATCTTGTCGCACCAGGCCTGGGTGATCGGCGCGCCGCCGACGAAGACCTTGACGTCCTCGCGCAGGCCCTCGGCGGTGATCTGCTTGATGGTCTCCCATTGCATGCCCATGGTGGTGGTGAGCAGCGCCGAGAAGCCGACGATTTGGGGCTTGTGCTCCTTGATCGCGGCGATGAAGGCGGCCGGCGTGGTGCTGACGCCCAGGTCGATCACGGTGAAGCTCGCGGCCTCCAGCATCATGGCGACGATGTTCTTGCCGATGTCGTGCAAGTCGCCCTGGATCGTGCCGATCACGCAGATGCCCACCTCCTCGCCCTTCTCCTCCAGGATGAGTGGCTTGAGCACGCCGAGCGCGGCCTGCATGCACTTGGCCGACATCATCACCTCGGGCAGGAAGTATTCGTCGAACTTGAAGCGGCGGCCGACCTCGGAGATGCCGGTGGACATGGGCCCCGCGATCAGGGTGCGCGCCGAGATATCGGCCTCGATCGCCGGATTGATCAGCTCGACCGTTGCCTGGTTCTCGCCGTCGATGACGTTCCATTCGATCTTATGGAACAGCTCCTTGATCTCCGCCGGCGCGTCTTCCCAGCGGTCGGTCGCGCGCGACCGCTCGATGTCGTGCTTCAGGTCTTCGATATCAAATTCTTTTTCCGTATCGATATCGAGGGGCATGGGGTTCAACTCCTGGTTGACATTGACCGCTTAGCGGGCCTTCAGTTTTCACGCTTCGTGGTCATCGCCGGTATCGGCGCCCGGCGGCGGTTCCTGGGGCAGGGGGTAGACGCCGTATTCGTGACATTCGTCGATCATGGCGAGGGTGTTCTCGACCGGCACGTCGTGCTCCAGGCGGTGGGACGAGCTGAGCAGAAAGCCGCCGCCGTGGCCCATCTCCCAGATGCGCGCGCGCACCTCGGCGCGCACCTCCTCCACCGTGCCAAAGGGCAGAGTCTCCTGCACGTCGATGCCGCCGTAGAAGAACATCTCCTTACCGAGCTGGCGCTTTTTGGCCGCCGGGTTGGAGTGGCGCGCGACCTTGGGCGGCAGGCTGTCATAGCCGTCGACGCCGCAGCTCATGAGCCCGCGCATGAACGGCTCGGGGATCGCCCCGCAGCTGTGGAACTGGATTTTTCCGAGCGAGTTCTTTTGCAAGTAGTAGTCCCGGACCGCTTGGGTGGCGCGCTTGTAGTGCGGAACCAACTGGCGCTCGAACATCTTGAGCGACACGAAGGTGGTCTTCTCGCTGGCCAGGTCCTCCGGGCTCATGCGCAGCCAGTCGATGTACTCGCCGCACTGATCGAGGAAGGCCTTGTTCCATTCGATTTCGATGTCGGTGAGCTTAAACAGCAAGGCATCGAGGAACTCCGGCGACTCGATGAAGTCGGAGAAGATCTTGGCGTAGCCGACCATGTACTTGGCCTGCTCGAACAGACCGCCGCGGCCGCCCTGCCCCATCAGCGCAAAGGGGGTCTCCTCGCGCACGTATCGGCAGTACTCGCGCAGGGTCATGCCGGGGATTGGCGAATCTTGCCAGCAGGACTCGTCCCAGGGGTCGGGCCAGGGAAAGGCATCGAGCATCTTGATGCCCTCTTCCAAGGGCGCGCTGGTGGCGTGGAACAGCGGGTAGCCGATCATCTCGTAGTAGCCGCCCTTCTGGTGGGGCGTCCACTTGCGGACCACGCCCCACTCGTCGACGTTAATGCCGACGTCGGGCTTGGAGATGCCCATGTCGAAGGGCACCTCCTCGAAAGTGATATCGCGAAAGCCCGGCGAGCCTCCCGGCGGCCCAATGGAGATGCGCACGAAGTCGAGATCGAGCTTCTCGGCGATATCGAGCTCGAAGGCGACGTCGGTGGTCCAGGAGGTCGAGCCCGTGCGGTAGTTGAAAGGATCCTCGTTGTAGTCCATGCCCAGGCCGCCGCGCAGGTTCTGATAGCCCTCCGCGGTGCCCCAAAGCCCGACCGGCACGCGGTCGGGTTCGCGCAGGTGAATCGCGTCGATCACCCGCTGGCGTTGCGGGGGAACCGCCGTTCCGATGATTGCCGCCATTTGCCACCTCTCTCTGGCGGGTCCGCAGCCCGATTTCCACCATGATCTGTCGCGCTGGCTTGGCTGCTTCGGCCGCCTTTTTCCTTCCCTGTCCAGTGCTTCCCGAATCCGGGGACGCTCCGATCACACTCCCGTTAAGCTGTTAAGATCACGTAATATCCTAAGTCGGAATCCACTATATCAGAGCCGCGTTCCGGGGTCATCCTCCAACTGTACTAGCCATGCGTTCCAGGCATGCCTCTATCTCCACTCAACCGCCCCAGGTAAAACTTACGTTGCAGTCGTGGAAGTCGCGGCTGTCCTCGTTCGCGGCCGAGAGCACTCGGAATCCGCTCCCCACCGCATCGCCGTCCCAGCCGTTGTCCACGATTGTTCGATTGCCGATCCAATGATCACCATGGCCGTGGGCGGTCACCAGATAGACCGCGCCGCCGCCGTGGGCGATGCCGTCGTCGGGGCCCAGCCGGGTGTTCATCGGCCGCAGCGTCCTCCAGTCGGCGATGACCTTGAGGTTCGCGGGATCGAGGGAGTCGACGATCCAGGCACGCTGGATCGGCCAGGCGTAGGAGCGGCCCAGGACCCGCACCTCGGTCTCGGGCAGAATGCAGAGCAACGCGTGCCGGTGCGCGCTGCGGACGTCCAGCTGGTCGAAGAAGTCGTCGCCCGGCATGACCGGATAGGCGCCATGGGCGCCGGCCGCGATCTTCCCCGCGATCTCCGCCTCGGTCAGGTAGGCCGGCGCCTGCCAGTCCATATCCTTGAACGGGTTGCGATCGAAGGGAGGAATTGGGAACCGCTGCCACATGTCTTTTCGTATTCTCCCGACCGGGCGCTTTATTCCGCGGCCTCGGCGCCGGCCAGCCTGGCCCGGTCGAGCGTTGTCACCGCCTCGCAGTCCTGGCAGATTACCAGGGCGGCGAGGAAGCTGCTGGTCCCCGCCTTGGCCGCCGGGCTGTCGTCCTCGGGCGCGGCGCCGTAGGGGTCCCAGACCGTGACGCTCAGGTTTGCCGAGCCACAGCTCTCGCAGGCCGCGCTCAATCCGTGCAGGTTCAGGAACTCGACCAGGCCGTCCGGATGCAGGTGTCTGGGCATAGCCACGTTGCTCCTTATTCGCGCCGCGCCGCGCCGGCGCCGCTGAAACTAGCGCAGGATCCAGCCGCCGTCAGCCCACGCCCACGCGGGGCCGCATGCGCGGAGGGCATATCCAGGGCCGGGCGGCGAGGCCGGCGGCCTCGAAACGAGACCGCCGGCCGTACCGGTTTCGCCCTATTACTGCCAGGGCGGCGCGTAGGCCTGGAACTTGCCGTCCTTGAACACGACGTAGGACATGTCCTTGACCAGGAAGTGCTCCGGCGCGTTGCCCTCGCCGATGGTGATCTCGGGCACGACGCTGCCCTTCCAGCCGTCGATGCCTTCGAGCGTCTCGACCAGACGGTCGCGGGTGATGTTGTCCCGGCCCATCCGGCGCAGCGCCTCGGTGAAGACCTGGGCCCCGGTGAAGCCCCAGAGATGGATCGCGTCGGGCTGCTCCTCCGGGTAGTACTTCGCGAGGATCGCCTTGGCCTCCTGGATCTGCGGCGCCGGCGAGTTGTAGTCACGGAAGATGGTCGTAAAGTAGACGCCCTCGACCGCGTCCGCGCCGGCCAGTTCGGCCACCTTCGGGCTCTTGCCGAAGAACACGTTGATCACCGGCACGTCCCAGCCGAGCTTCTTGCGCTCGGTGTAGAAGCGGGCCGCCGGCTCCGGCGCGCAGGAACAGAGAACCGCTTCGGCCCCGGCGTTCTTCATGGAGATCACCTGGGAGCTAACGTCGATCTCCTTCTGATCGTAGCCCTCGGCCGCGACCAGCTCGATCCCATGCTTGTCGAGCACCGAGTTGATGCCCTTGAGGTGGGTCTTCCCCGACGGGTCGTTCTGATAGAGCAACCCGATCTTCTTGACACCGAAAACCTTGCTGGCGAAGCGCACCAGCTCCTGCCCTTCCATGAAGTAGCTAGGATAGAGCGGGAAGACGTACTTGCTGGGATAGGTCAGGTTCTTCTCAGCGCCCGTACCGGCGCCGATCAGCGGCACGTTCTTCGAGGTGATGTAGTCGATCACCGCCGCCGTTGGTGCGGAGCCCAGGGGCGCCACGATGGCGAAGCACTTGTCGCGCTCGATAAACCGCTTGACGAGGCTCTTGGTGCGGGCCGGCTCGTACTTGTCGTCGACCATCTTGAAGTTGATCATCCGGCCGTGCACGCCGCCGTTGTCGTTGACGTGCTTGAACCAGGCGTCCGCGCCCTTGCCCATGCGGAAGTAGCTGGAGATTTTTCCGGTCATGGGCTGGTAAGAGCAGATGAGAATCTCTTTGTCGCTGACGCCAGGACCGTTTTGGGCCCAGGCGCTTCCCGCGCCCAGGGTCAATGCCCCGATCGCCGCCAACGCCAATGCTAAGTTCCATATGCGTCTCATTTCAACCTCCCGTTTTAACGTTTACTCCTTCGATGATTCCACCGCCTAAGCGGCTCTTCCTATCGGCCGATCCTGCTTTCGAATTCACACGGCGGATTCCATGCGACAGCGATGCCATTCCGCCCATTCTCGTGAACGCAAGATCGGCAAAAACCCTCCTAATTCTAACTCCTTTCTTCCTTGGTCCATGCAACAATTTATCCGAGATAACTATCCAAGGTCACACTACGACCGGGCGAGGCGACTTATACCAAGGAGCGTTGATAACGACTCATAGAGACGGCCTCCCTGTTCTGTTGCAGTTCTTCCGTTTTACCCTCCGACCCGCCACAATTCCTCCAACCCGCGAGTCGGTGAACGTCACCCGGCGGCCGCGTGGGCCTGAGTGCCCATATACGATGCGATGACCTCCCGGTTCTCCTGAAGCTCCTTGGCCGTACCCTCGACGGTGACGCGGCCCAGTTGCAGGACATAAGCGTAGTCGGCGTTCTGCAGGGCAACGTGGACGTTCTGTTCGATGATCAGCAGCGTCATGCCCTTATCGGCATTGATCTTCTTGAGGATGCGGAAGATGTCGGCGATGATCAGGGGGGCGAGCCCGAGGGACGGCTCGTCCAACAGCAGCATCCGGGGCCGGGCCATGAGGCCGCGGGCGATGGTCAGCATCTGCTGCTCGCCGCCGCTCAGGGAGCCGCCAAGCTGCTTGGCGCGCTTCTTGAGGACGGGGAAGAGGTCCAAGACCATTTCCTGGTCCTGGGCGATTCCCACCTTGTCGCCGCGGCTGTAGGCGCCCATGCGAAGGTTCTCGCTGACGCTGAGGTCCTTGAAGATTTTGCGCCCTTCGGGCACCGTGGCGATTCCCAGCCTGATAATTTCGCGGGGGCTCAATGAATTCAACCGGTGGCCGTCGAACTCGATGTCGCCGGCTGTCGGTTTGAGCAGGCCCGAGATGGCCTTCTGAATTGTCGACTTGCCGGCGCCGTTCGCCCCCAGCAGGGCGACGATGGTGCCCGGCTCCACGCTCAGCGAGATACCGCGCAGGGCGCGCACCGCGCCGTAATTGACCTCCACGTCCCTGAGCCTGAGTAGCGTCATTGCGTCGGCTCGCCGAGGTAGGCAGCGATCACGTCGGCATTCTCCCGCACCTCGGCCGGCGTTCCATCCGCCAGGTTGGCGCCAAAGTTGATGACGTATATGTAATCGCAGACCTTCATGACCATGGACATGTCGTGCTCGACGAGGAGCATGGTGACGCCCAGGTTCCGGTTGACGTGGCGCACGATCTCCTCCAGTTCCGCGGCGGCCTCGTCGTTGCACCCGGCAACGGGTTCGTCGAGCAGGATCATTTCGGGTTCGGCGGCCAGCGCCCGGGCCAGTTCGACCCGCTTGCGCCAGCCATAGGAAAGGCTCTTGACCGGTTTGTCGAGTTGATGGTTAAGGTGCAGCATGTCGGCAACTGCCAGCGCCTTGTCGACAAGCGCCGCCTCGTTGCGCCGCGCCCCGGGAAGGGAGAACATGTTTGCGAGGGGATTCCCCAGGTGCCGGTGCGCCCCGATGAGGATGTTGTCCAGGGTCGACTGCTCGCCGAACAGGTTGAGGTTCTGGAAGGTGCGGGCCATGCCCAGCCGAATCATTTCGTGCGGCTTCTTGCGGTCGATGTTCTGGTCCCGGTAGGTGATGTGTCCGGACTCGTATTCCTGGAAGCGGCTGAGTACGTTGAACAACGTCGTCTTGCCGGCTCCGTTGGGGCCGATCAGGCCGACGATCTTGCCTTCCGGCACCTCGATGCTGACGTTATCGCAGGCCATGACACCGCCGAAGCGGACAGTTATGCCTTCGCAGCGCAGGTGGGTCATGACCCACCTCCCGTGGGCGGCCCCGGCGCGTCCGCAAGCTCGGGCGATTCCCCCGCCTCCAACAGTTTCCGTTGCCGCCACGCCCGGACTGGCCTGGCGACGACCTCGGCCACGCCTGCGGGGGCCAGGACGAGGACCGCGATCAGCGCGACGCCCTTGAGGATGAAAGCGAAGTCGGCCAGTTCCTCGAGGTAGAACGGCACCATCGCGACGAAGAAGCCGCCGAGGAATGGGCCGAAGAGCATGGCCGAGCCGCCGACCACGGCGGCGACCAGGAGATCCACCGAATACCAGATGTCGCCGTAGACCTCGGCCGAGATGTAGTTGACGATGAGGCCGTTGAGAGCGCCCGCCACGCCGGTGATGAAGGCGCTGATCGAGAACGCAAGGGTGCGGTAAAGGAGCCGGTTGACGCCGCTGCTTTCGGCGGCCTTGTCCGAGTCCCTAAGCGCCTTGAACGCGCGGCCCACCCCGGAGCGGATCAGGCTGTGGACGAACAAGGTGGTCAGCGCCAGGGTCACGAGCGCGACGTAGTAGAAGCCGAAGTCGTCGATCTCGAACCCAAAGACCGTGTTGGGCGGCAGCGAGATCCCCGTGCGGCCCTCGAAGATCGGTACGTTGTTCACGATGGCGCCGATGAAGAAGGCGAATCCGAGCGTGCCGATCGCCATGAAGGCCCCGGCGAGGCGCAGGAACACCAATCCAAGGGCAAGCCCGAAGAGAGCCGACACCAGCCCGCCGGCGATCATCCCGGGAATCACCGAAAGGCCGGTGTACTTCATCAGGAGCGCCGCGGTGTAGGCACCGATGGCGAGGAAGGCGCCGTGGCCCACCGTGACCAGCCCGGTGTAGCCGGTCAGGATGCTGACCCCCTGGGCCGCCATGATGTAGATGATGATGAATGCCCCCTGGAACACCATCCAGCCTTCCACGAAGGGCAGCAAGGGAAACACCAAACAGGCGGCAAAGAACAGGCTGGCCAGAACCCAGTTCTGCATCTGGAAGGTATTCTTGAGCGTGGCAACCGCCGCTCTGCTCCCGCTTGGCGCTGGCGCGGCCGTTGTTGTGATGGATTCCACCATCTACACCTCACGCCGTTTCTGGATGCCGATCAACCCCTGCGGACGGAAGGCCAGCAGGATCACGATCATAACGAAGGCAATGGCCGTCTTAAAATGAGCCCCGAGGTAGCCGCCGGCCAGGTTCTCGGCGACCCCGATCAAGATTGCGCCAAGGATGGCCCCCGGGATCGAGTAGAGCCCGCCGAAGACCGCGGCGACGTAGCCCTTGATCAGGACCTCGTCCATCATTTCCGGCGCGACATAGATGATCGGCGCGGCCAGGATGCCGGCGAAGGCCCCGAGGAACCCGGCCATGGCCCAGGTCAGCATGACGATGAAGCGCACTGGAATGCCCATGAGCTGGGCCGTCTCCGGATCGTCGGTCACCGCGCGCATGGCGATGCCCTGCTTGGTGTATCTGAAAAAGCTGTAAAGCAGCACGCCGATGGCCGTGACCCAAGCCATGTTGATGAGATGGCCTTCGCTGACGACGGTGCCCAGGAAATGGATCGGGGTGGGATCGAAGGTGACGGGAAAGGCTTTCGTATCGCGGCCCCAGAGCCATCCGGAAACGCCGTGCAGGATGTAGTAGACCCCGAGCGTTGCGGTGAAGAGCGTCAGCCAGCCGGAGTCGGCGATGGGCCGCATGACCAGGCGTTCGGTGAGCACGCCGAGCGCCATGATGCAGACCACGCTGAGCCCGAGGGCGAAAAGGTAGCTGAGCCCCAGGGACTTGATAAAGATGAGCGCGAGAAATGCGCCCATCATGGCGAAATCGCCCTGGGCGAGATTGATCGTGCGCGTATTGCGGAACACGACGACCACGGCAACGGCGGTCAGGGCGTAAAGGCTGCCCGCTGCCAGACCGCTCACAATCAGCTGGCCAAGCACGTTTTTGCCTCCCTAGTTCCTGCGCCCCAAGCGGCCGGCGTCTTCTTCTTGCTTGCTTCGGCGAGACCCTTGATCCGGGCGAGCGGCGGCCGAGATCCTTCTTCCTTGCTCTCTCGCTCTATCCAGCCGTGGGCCCAGTCATCAGCAGTGTTCAGGCTGCCGCTCAGCCGCCGGCGCCGAAGCGCGTGGCGGCGTCGATCATCAGCCCCGGCACGCCCTGCTGCGCCGCGGCGGCGAGCTTGCTCGCGACGCGCTCGCGCCCGGCGCTGGCCAGGGCCGCCAGCGAGCCGGACTTGATCGCGCCGGTGGGGCAGACCTCCTCGCAGGCGCGCGGCAGGCCGACCGGCCGCTCCAGGCCCGGTGTCTGGCAGAAGTTGCACTTCTCCATCTTGCCCGCCACGGTGGTGAGCTGAGGCGCGTTGAAGGGGCAGGCCCAGGCACAGAAACCGCAGCCGATGCACTTGTCCTGATCGACCATCACGATGCCGTCCTCGGCGCGCTTGGATATCGCGTCGACCGGACAGGCGGTCAGGCAGGGCGCGTCGCCGCAGTGCATGCAGGCCATGGAGACGTTCATGGACTGGAGGTCGGGGAAGGTCCCCGAGGTAACCTTGACCACCTCGCGCCAGCGCGGACCGACCTCGACCTCGTTCCAGGACTTGCAGGCGATCTCGCAGGCGTGACATTTTATGCAAAGCGCCGGATCGAAATCGAATCCCTGTTGCATCGAAAGCCTCCCCTTGCCGCGGTCGTTTCCTCGCCCTCGCCGGCCAATCAGGCCGGGCGTATCCGCACCTTGCATTCGTTGTAGCAGTTGGCGCCGGAGATCGGCCCGGTGTGCCGGTCCATGAGCACGTTGGAATGCGCGCCCTTGCCCTTGGCGACCGCGCCCATGGCCCAGTGCCCGAAGCCGTGGCCGTGGCGGATGCAGACCACGCCGGGCACGATGCCCTCGACCACCTTGGCCAGGATGGTGATGTTGTCCTTGGGCGATTCCACGACCACGTAGGCGTCGTCCGAGATACCGTACTTGGCGGCGTCGACCGTGTTGATCTCGACCCAGTTCTCGCCGACGATCTCCATCAACAACGGATTGTTCTGGGTCAGGACGTTGCAGTGCACGGACAACTTCGAGTGCGTGATCTGCAGCGGATAGTCGTCGTCGGGAACCACGCTGCGCTCGCTGTAGACCGGATAGGGGTTGTGCCCCGCCTCCGCGTAGGCCTTGGAGTAAATCTCGATCTTGCCGGACGGCGTGGGCAAGCCATCGGCGACCCGGCCGTAACGGATCTCACCGGCCCAGAAACCCTGCTTCTTGAGCTCGTCGAGCGATATGGGCGCGTCCTTCATGACGACCTCGCCCCAGTCCTCCCACTTTTCGTAAGGGAAGTGTTCGCCCCAGCCCATCTTTTGGGCGATACCCTTGACGATGTCGTAGAGCGGCTTGGACTCGCCGACCGGCGGCACCGCCGGTTGGCACAGGATGATCTGCGGCCCCAGCCACAGGCCTTGGCGAATCTCGGCATGCTCGTAGAACGAGGTCTCGGGCAGCACCAAATCGCACTCGAGCGCCGTCTCGCTCATGAGAACCTCGATGGCGACGCCGAACTCGAGGCCTCGGAACATCTCGATCATCTTGTCCTTGTCCGGGTCGCTCATCACCGGGTTGGTCGCCTGCACGAAGATCGCCTTGACCGGATAGGGGTCGCCGTTCAGCACCGCTTCGGGCAGGCGCGAATTCGGCAGATCGGGGGCCAGCGGGTAGCCCATGGCGACGTGCAGCGGCGGCTTGCCCGGCTTGGCCTTGGCCTCGTCTGGGATGATCACCGGCGGGCCTAAGGGCGCCCAGTCCTTGAGGTGAATGTTGCCCGGGTTGTCGACCTGGCCGGTGATCGCATCCAGCAGGTAGATTGCCCGGCTCGCATCCGCGCCGTTGGTGTAGTAACCCGGACCCTTGAAGCAGGCCGACATGGCCGGTTTGGTGGTCGCGAACTCGCGCGCCAGGCGCGCGATCGTCTCGGCGTCGACGCCGCAGATCGGCGCCGCCCATTCCGGCGTGTAGCCGTTTTCGCGCAGGTGCTCGCGGAAGCCGTCGAAGCCTGCGCTATATTTCGACACGAAGTCCGCATCGTGGAGGTTCTCGTCGATGATCACCCGGCACATGGCCAGCGCCATGGCGCTATCGCCGCCGGGCTTGATCGGGATCCACTCGTCGGCCTTCTGCGCGGTCTCGGTGAACACCGGATCGACGACCACCAACTTGGCGCCCCGCTGCTTGGACTCGAGCAGCGCCCGGCTCTCGAACAGGCCCTGGTTGGCGCCCAGCATGTTCATGCCCCAGAGCATGATGTAGCGCGAGTTGGCAAAGTCGTGCATCGGGAACACGTGGCCGAACAGGGTCAGGCAGGCGAAGCGCCGGTCCTGCTCGCAGCCCGAAGTGTGGGTGTAGAGGTTGGGCGAGCCGTAAAGGTCGCCCAGCAGGTGGCGCGCGAACACGGTGTTCGGGTCGTGATGGCAGGTCCAGACCACCGCCTCGGGCCCGTGCTTCTCCTTGATCTCGGTCAGCTTCTCGGCGATCAGGCTGAAGGCCTCGTCCCAGGAGATGCGCTCGAACTGCCCCGGCTCGCTCTTGGGGTTGGTGCGCTTCATGGGGTACTTGAGGCGGTCTGGATCGATGGTCATGTAGGAACTCGCCATGCCCTTGGCGCAGCGCGTCCCGATGTCGTTGGGCGAATCCGGATTGCCCTTGTGGTAGACGATCTTGTCGTCGCGCACGTAGACCTCGGTCGGGCAGTTCCAGGGACAGGTATAACAAAAACTACGGACGATCTCGGCGCCCTTGATGCGCGCCAGCTCCGCGCTCAGGTTCTGGTTCTGGATCGTCATTGTCGCCTGCCTCCTCCCGTGGCCATGTGGCTCCCGGCCCTCTTTCTCTACGGGGCGTAAACCATATCGCGATCCCAGTTTAATGGCAAATTTCTGGAATCGTGGAAACAAATCGTGGTCCGAACGGCGCATTGCCGCATGCAGCCCGCTCATGGATCATCCGAACGCGCGAGAATTCAAAGCCTTAGGCTATCGAGGCCGGAATCTTCGCATGATCGTCCCGAACCGGGGGGTGCCTTGACAGCGTATCGGGCTTGGCGTTCTAGTTGGCCGCCCTCGGGTGCCCGCGGGGGCGCCTGCGGCGGCGTGCTGGGCTTGGGGCTGCCAGGGGGCCGGGGGAGCGAAGCCAGGGGAAAGGGACGGTTGGCGCGGGCGCCGGCGGAAAACATCATGACAGACAACGAGATCGAGACCGACGACGGCGCGCGGCCGAGCCGTCGCGAGTTCATCGTCGCCGGGGCCGCGGGCGCCGCCGGGCTGGTCGCCGCCCAGGCCCTGCCAGGCCGCGCCCGGGCCGCGACCGGGAGCGCCGAAGCGGCGGCGTATCCGGTGGTCGAGGTGGCGCGGCTGGCCGATCTGGCGCCGGGCGCGACGCTCGATTTCGCCTATCCCGACGACAACTCGCCG
>Ga0209980_10000719_pt1 | contig 18239 bp, 15 predicted proteins | sample CR02metaG_FD_183611 | JGI IMG/M metagenome (GOLD analysis project Ga0209980, IMG submission 183611) | Deep subsurface microbial communities from Mariana Trench to uncover new lineages of life (NeLLi) - CR02 metaG (SPAdes) (version 2) | ecosystem: Environmental > Aquatic > Marine > Ocean trench...
ATTTATTCGCATGTTGTTTGCGGCGGACCGCAGCAGAATTCAAGGCAATATTTCCATTACTCATAACTTTCCCCACTTTCTGAGTTTCCGGACTTGTTCCGCGGTTGCAGTTAGAGTGTGTTCTCAAATAAAAAGCGCAATTCGTTATTATTTTGTTAATGATGACGTTAAGATTCAGGCGTTAAACCGCCTTCACAACGCTTTGGTCAGCCCGGACGCCAAGGTGTCGATAGCGTTTTGCTCCGGGGCTGGGGTCATGGAATATTTGAAAGAAATGCTGTTTCTTGGTGCCTGCAAACGTGGGCCGGCAATTCTTCCCGGAAAGATCGGGCTGGCGTTTTTACTGGCGGTCTACCCGGTCGTGTTTTTCACGCCGGTCGTGATCTTCGAGAATGTCGTGGCGGGCGCGGAACGGCCAGCCGTATCCCCGAAAATCTATTCAAGCACGGACCGCAAGCTGGATCTGGGTGTCGTTCATTTTGCGGGTGGAAACAGCCTGCATTTCAGTGGGGGGCTGGGGTCCGGTGCGTATCGGCATCCGTCCCTGCCGCCGATGGTGTTTCAGACAGTGACTGATCGTGGCCCTGGGTTCAGTTGCAAGAAAGGCCGAAAATTGACCGGTCTGTCGATGGATGAACTGTGTTCGGGGATCAAAGGAGCCCGTATCTATCCCCTGCCGGCCTACGCGCCGTCCGTTTTCACCGTCAGGCTTGAAGCGAACGGACGATTCCGCGTCCTCGATGTTGTTGCATTGCGGGACAGGGACGGCAAGGCGCTGACCGGGCTTCCCAACCCGCTGGGCAAGGGAAAGGCGGATATTCCCTTCGATGCCAAGGGAAGGCGTCTCCAGCAGGACGCGGGCGCGATCGATCCGGAAGCCATAGTCAGGCTGGCCGATGGCAGCTACTGGATCGCCGATGAAGGCGCGCCGTCCATCCTCCATGTTTCGGGGTCCGGGCGTGTCATGTGGCGTATCGTACCGCAAGGCATGGAAAATGATTTGCGGGCGGCCAAGTATCGGGTATCGGGGGGGCTGCCCGAAATACTCTCAATGCGCCGGACCAACCGGGGGATTGAATCGCTGGCGCTCAGCCCCGATGAGCGGTTCCTCTATTTTGCGCTGCAAAGCCCCCTTGCGAACCCCGGCACCAGGGCCTTCAAGCGGAGCCGCAATGTTCGCCTTTTCAAGTTCGATCGCATTGCCGGGAAGGTGGTTGCGGAATTTGTCTACGTGCTGGACAAGCCGGAACGTTTCCGTCGGGATGATTCCCGGAAACAGCGTGCCGTGAAAATCAGCGAGATGATGGCGGTCGGCCCTGACCGCCTTCTTGTTCTGGAACGCATCCGGGAATCCATGAAGCTTTTTGCCGTCGATCTTGGGGGTGCAACGAATATCCTGGGGTCCCGCTGGGACAGGGTATCCACCCGGCCCAGCCTAGAGCAGACGCCTGTGTCCGAGTCCGGAATCCGGCCCGTGTCAAAGGCCCTGCGCTTCGACAGCGATGTCCATCCCGACGTCCCCGCCAAGATAGAAGGCATGGCGTTGCTGGGCGACGGCACGTTGGCGCTGGTGAACGATAACGATTTCGGTATTAAGGGTGAACGCACCCTGATCACCGTGATCAAGGTGCCGGACGGGAAATAGGCCCACCCCTTCACGGGGCGCGCCATGGGAATTTACTTTCAGGCGGCGACGGTCTTTTCCATTGCCACGACTTATTCAGTAAGGGCCTTTCTGGTGAGCGCGCGAAATTCATTGCGGCATCGCTGCCTGCTCCCATTAACTGGTCCGGTTGTTCAGGGAGGATTTGGCGCGCTGGACCTGCCCCCAACGTTGGATCGCCGGTGGTAAGAAATTCCCGGCTGTTTTGCCTTAGGTCAGGCATGCCTGACCCGAGGCGCGGAATTTGCTATACTGGCGCCGCCCCGCCGGGCCTAAGATCGCTCGTCAAGGGCGGCTCAGGGAGACAGGAGGGTGTCATGGACTTCAAGGTCAGACGGGCCGGTCACGTCGTCATCCGCGTCGCCGACGTGGATCGCGCGGCCCGGTTCTTCACCGAGGCGCTGGGCCTCACCGTCATCGGCAGCACCGCGCGGAAGATGATTTTTCTGACCGCGGATTTCGAGGCCAACCACCATATGGTGCTGGTCCGCCCAGCCAGGCCCGGCGCGCCGCCGCCCGATGCCGGGGCGCCGATCGGCATGGCCCAGGCCTCCTTCGAGGTGGGGTCGTTTGCCGAGCTGAAGGCGCTCCACGGGCGGCTTCGGGAATTCGGGGCGCGCATCGACCGCAGCGAGGACCGCGGCGCCGTCAAGGCGCTTTTCGCCTACGATCCCGACGGCAACCTGTTCCAATTCTATTGCCGCGAGGGGGACGATGCGCCGGTGCTGGCCGATCATTTCACCGTGCGCGGCGATCTTGATGCCGCCCTCGCGGCCCCGGCCTGAGGCAGCGGCCATGACCGGCCCCATCGCGCGGACCAGCCACCTGACGCTCCGGGTCACGGACTTGGCGCGCTCGCGCGGTTTCTACGAAAAGGCGCTCAACCTCCACGTCATCGGCGACGACCCGGCGGGTCGGCTCTACCTGGCGGCCGACCCGGAAGACGTTGCGCCCCTGTTGGTCCTGGAGCAGGCCGATGCCGACGCCGCGCCGCGCCCGGTCGACCCCGAACCCTATATCGGCATGGAGCATTGGGCCTTCGAACTCGACTCCAACGATTTCACCGCCCTTCAGGCGGTTTACCGGCGGCTGAACGAGATCGGCGCCGAAATCCACCACACCGTCGATCACCGGGTGACCGAGAGCATCTATTTCCTCGATCCCGACCGCAACATGATCGAGATCTACCTTAACGCCCCGCGCGAGAGGTTCGCCGGGCACATGGACCACCCCTACGATTCCCTTGGCGATATCGACGCAAAGCTGGCCGCCAAGTTAGGATAGCGCACGAACTCGGCGCCCCCGCGGCGGGGCGTGGTAGATTGGTCCGCACACCATCAACGGATAAGGGACGCGGCGGCCATGGCCGAGCATGTGATTCTTGTCGACGAGGCCGACCGCGAGCTCGGCACCATGGAGAAACTCGAGGCCCATCGCCGCGGCCTTCCGCACCGGGCCTTTTCCATCTTCGTCTTCAGCCCCGACCGGCAATGCCTGATCCAGCGCCGGGCCGCCGGCAAGTACCACTCGGGTGGGCTCTGGTCCAATGCGTGCTGCGGTCATCCCCGGCCCGGCGAGGACATGGACGCGGCCGCCGGCCGGCGCCTTAAGGACGAACTGGGGGTGGCGTGCGATCTCAGAAAGGTGATCGAGACGCGTTACGATCTCGACGTCGGCGACGGCTTGCGCGAGGCGGAATACAACCACACCTATCTCGGGATGCTCGACACGGGGGCGGCGCTCAGGCCCGATCCGGAAGAATGCAGCGCAGCCCGATGGATGCCGGTCGGTGATATCGAGGAGGACATGTCCACCCAGCCGAACGCCTATTCGGCCTGGTTTGTGCTGTTGTTTCCCAAGGTCCTTGTCCACCTCTAAGGTCTGATCGGCCGGGCGCCCTTGCCCGACGCCGTAATGTGCGCCGTCGCCTTTGACCCGTATGGCGAGGGAAAAATCGCGTCATTTTGTTAATAAATAGCCGGTACCCTCTTTAGCCGGTACCCTCTAGGGTCTGATCGTCCGTTCGAAGAACGGGTCAACCTGGGCCGGGGGGGCCTAAGGGCCACCCTCCGTCGCGGAGACAGTCATGGAATACCAACAAGCACTCGAGCCGCGCACTAAGATCGTCGCCGGCGACCGCCGCCTGACCATGCTCCTGATGGGGATTTGGCAAGGTTTGCGCCGTGGCCCCGGGCGCTGCGCGCCGGCCGAGGAATTCTTCGCCGCCCTGCCCGAAGACCTGTGGACCGATTGTTGTGTGGTGGAAATGACGGTCGACGGCGGTTGGCAGGTGTGCCGTGTCGGCGAGACCATCGCCCGGCACTCCGGCGTGCCCGCCGCGCCGGTGAGGGTCGCCGACCTGCCGCCGCAATCGCTCCTGGCCGCCTCGATTCGTGAACTAAAGCACGCGCAGGAATCCGGCGTTCCAATTCTGGATGACGGCGAAGCACGGGACGGAAACGGCCGCCGATCGCTGTTCCGCTCCATCGTCCTGCCCTTGGGTGACGAAGAGGGCCGGGTCGTGCAACTCCTGGCGGGTGCCCGTTGCCGGGTCGTTCTCGACGACGCCTGAAGGCGTTCTCCCTCTTCTCACTCCATAGGATTGCATGCCACCGGCGGCGGTGGACGGGGGGTGCTTCAGCGGCGCTGGCGGCGCCAGCGATCGATGATCTCGGCAACGTAGGCCTTGTCCTTGTCGCCCTCTTTCCAAGCGCTGGAGAAGGACGCGGATCCACTCAGAGGCCGCTGGTTTTCGGGCAGTAGGTCGAAACATAGGCGTACCGGCACCGATAGGCCTTCGCCGACACCTATGGCTTCGCCGGTGCGCAGCGAGGGCAGCGATTCCATCAGCCCAAGGGCCGATTCCGAAAGCATGCCACGGATGAAGTCCTGGTCCTTCTGGTTGCTCATGCGCATGGCGAAAATGGTGTTGCACTGAGAGAGAATACCGACGGCAAGTTCCGAAGGCCGCTGGCTCACGATACAGAGGGAAACGCCGTATTTGCGGCCCTCCTTGGCGATCCGCGAAAGCGCCCGCCTGGTCGACTCGAAGCTGGCATCGTTGCTTTGCGACGCGTAACGGTGGGCTTCTTCGCAGACCAGAAGCATGGGCACGTCCCGCTCCGCCCAAAGCGCGAAATCAAAGGTCAACCGGCACAACATCGATATCACCACGTTCAAGATGTCCGAGGGAATCGCGGAGAGATCGAGAATGGTAATCGGCTTGCCGTCGGCGGGGATGCGGAAAAGCAGCGACAGGATATCGACCATGGTGTCCTTGATGGTCAATCCTTCTTCGAACATGAATTTGAAGCGCCGGTCCACCTGAAGCGTGTTGATGCGGTCCCGCAAGCGCAAATAAGGCGCCGAATCAGTTGCCCTTTCGAGCTTGCCAAGGGATTCCTCGATGTGCCGGACAACGTCCGACAAGCGATAGGGGACCGGCGAATCGCCACTGAACAGCGATCCTTCGCCGTCTTCGTCGTCGTTGAATTCTTGTTTGGCATCAGTCACGGCGGCCTTGAGGATGCTGGCGTCCGCCTCGCGATTCTCGGCCGGTTCGACCACGATCTCCCGCAATTCGTCGAAACTGAGAAGCCAATAGGGGAGATTCAACGTGGTGGGTCCAAGGAGCTCGGCGCAGTCGCTGAAGGCGTGGCCGTATTCGTTATGGAGGTCCAGAAGCAAGACGTGGCCTTCACTATGTTCGCTCAGGATCGCCCGCAATATGGTCGCGACGGCGCAGGACTTGCCGCACCCGGTGGTCCCCAGGATGGCGAAATGCTTGCCGAGAAGGTCATCGATGGCGACGAAGGCGGGCAGGCTTTGATCCTGGTATATCGTGCCGATCCTGGCGCTGGAGACATCGGGCTGCGCGTAGACGTGCCTCAGGTCCTCTTGGGTGGTCGCGTAGACGCCGTCGCCGAGCGCGGGACAGAAGGACACGCCCCGGCGGAAAGGTATGCCTCCGTCGTCGGCGCCGTCCACCGCTTCGCCGATCAATTCAAGCTCGATGATCCGCATTTCCGTTTCGTCGGGGGAGGCCCCGGGAATGGGGATGGAAAGGCCGCTCACCATGCCGAAGACCATGGTCTCGGGCGTGCGCATTTTCACCAGTGCGCCGATTTGAAGGGCGCTGGGGTCCTTGACGTGGGCCGGCGTGTCCTGGATTTCCAGCAGGGCAATGACCTGGGAACCCGCCACGGATACCACGCGGCCGATCTTTTCCGCGGCCCCCGCTGCACTGGCGGCATCGACGGCACCTTTTTCGCCGGCGGCCGCGTCTGTGGCGCGGGCTTGTTCCTCCTTGGCGAAGGTTTCGAGTTTCTCCGCGTAATCCTGATAGGCCATGGCTCAAGCAACCGCCTTGGTTTTGGCGACGCGTTCGGCCGGAAGATGGATGATGACGCGAGTTCCGACGCCGACCTCGGATTCGATTTCCAGGGTGCCGTCATGGAGTTTCACCAGGGCCTCTGTGATGGGAAGACCCAGGCCCGTGCCTTCAAATTTGCGGGCCAGCGTAGAGTCCACCTGGGAAAAGGGCTTGAGTACCTTGGCAATGTTTTCGGGTTCGATTCCGATCCCGGTATCGGCCACCACCATGCGGAAACGACCATCCTCGGTGATGCCGGTCTCCACCGACACGCATCCATCCTCAAGGGTGAATTTGATGGAGTTTGAAATCAGGTTGATCACGATCTGGCGGAATTTCTTCTCATCGGCGTCGAGCATTATGGGCCCGCCATGATCGAATTTGAGGGCCTGTAATCCGGCCGCTTCCGCCTGCTCGTCGAGCATTTTGATACACGCCTTGATGCTCTTGGCGCTGTCGAAAACACTGGCATCCAGCCCCAGTTCGCCGGCTTCGATCTTGGCGATGTCGAGGATGTCGTTGATGACGGCGAGAAGATGGGCGCCGGCGTCGTTGATGTCCTTGGCATAGGTCCGATAGCGGGGCGTTTCGGCGGCAGGGCCGAGAAGCTCGTTATGGATCACCTCGGAGAATCCAATGATGGCGTTGAGCGGCGTGCGCAACTCGTGGCTCATATTGGCGAGAAATTCGGTCTTGGCGCGGCTGGCCGCCACGGCGGTCATCATCGATGCGCGCGCGGCCTCGGCCGACCTCTCGGCCTCTTGCTTCGCGGCGATCAGGGCCTGTTCCGTCAGCTCGCGCGTCGCCAGATGCCCCATCTGGTCGCCATACCTCCGCAGCAGCGAGGTCTTTCTTTGCCGTTTTGCGTGAACATTCCACATAATATTCCGATGGCCTGCCCCGGGTTCAATCCTCCGCAGGGCCGAAAAAATTCGGTCCTCCGCAGGGTCCAAAAATATGGATGAATACTCAAGAATGTATTAACGACCGGAGCTTCGGGGCGACCCTCTACAACGGGCCCGGTGCCATGCGCGCCCTCCCATCCCCCGGCAGTCTCGGCATAATTGAATGATGGCGGGTTAATACGAGCGGTTTCTTGCAATAACCCGCTGCACGACCGCGCGGCGCGACCAGATCGAGGGTCGCCGGCAGCATCGGACAGAAAATGCTTCTAGCACCCCCTTGAAACGCCCGGCGCCGTGGGCTATTGGGCGGCGGCTCTATCGCAGGGGATTGAGGAGAAGGCTCAACAGCCTGCCGTCGCCGGGGGCGCGGAACGCCGGCAGGCCCAGGGTCATGGCATCGTGGCCCCGAGCCGGCGATTTCCGGTAGGTCCCGAACAGCCGATCCCAGAAAGCGAACGCGAAACCGTAATTGCTGTTGGTCTCCTCAGCTCTCGCCGAATGGTGCACCCGGTGCATGTCAGGGGTGACGACAATGATCCTCAAGATGCCATCAAGGCGCACCGGCAGGCGCACGTTTCCGTGGTTGAATATGGCCGATGAGTTGAGAATGACTTCAAACATGATGACGGCCACGGCCGGTGCCCCCAAGGCGATCACGGCGAGGAATTTGACGCCCGCCGACAGGATGATCTCCACCGGATGGAACCTGAGCGCGGTCGTGAAATCGACGTCGCGGTCCATGTGATGCATGCGGTGCAGGCGCCAAAGCAGGGGCACTTTGTGCATCATCACGTGTTGGCCGTAGATCAGCAAATCCAGCAAGATCACCGATAGGCCGATGGCGGCCCATTGGGGAACCACCGCCCAGTGAAAAAGGCCGATATCGGATTCCGCCGCCCATAGGGCCGCGCCGACGGCGGCGGCCGGAAACAAAAGGCGGACCGCCACCGTGTTGATGGCGACGATGCCGATATTGGCGGGCCAGCGCGCCGCGCGGGAAAGCGCGCGCAAGCGCCTGGGCGCCGCCCCTTCCCAACAGGCCATCACCATCATGGTCACCGCAAACGCGCCCAAACGCAGCATGGGCTCGTGGAGGGTCACGAAATCAGCCATCGGCGGTGCCTTGGAAACTTTTCACAAGCCATTGATATATTCAAGAAATCTGTCGCAAAGGCAAGCGCTCCCTGCCTTGAGAGGGGCCGATTTATTAGACGTTTTTTAATATCCGGCGAATAGAATTGGCTCTACATGCCACTATCTCGTGAAAGGTCTTCGCGAAACCTTAGATGGTTGTCGTCAGAGATGATTGATCCGTGGGTTTAGCAAGAATTGCCGCAGGAAAGATGCAGTGCTGCAGATGGATTTAGCGACGTCACTCAAGCGAATTTTCCCTACCGACTTTGGGAGTGCCTTTGCCTTGGAAAAGGTCGATGCCCCCCTTCGAGAGCGGCTTCTTGCCTGGTGGGAGGGCTGCTCGGTTGCGGACATCGCAAAAAATATCCCCGAAGACGGCAATTCCGAAAACGCGGATGGGGGTGAAGAAGAGTGCGAACGCCAGCCCCGTATCAGCTTCGCCGCCGCCGAGGAAGACTTCTCCGACGATATCGAAGACGGCCGCTTCTGGACCAGGAAACGGATAGCGGTCACCGAACAATTGTGGGGCGAGAGCCAAATTAACCCCGGCGGCGTGGAACGAACCTTGGAAATGATTGGCGCCTTCGGTCTCGGCACCGAGGTGAACGTGCTCAATATCGGACCGGGCCTGGGCGGTGCCGCCCGCCGCATCGCCGGGGAATATCAGGGCTGGGCGACCGGTTACGAGCAGGACCCCCACCTCGCCGCGGCCGCGGCCGCGCGGTCGGTGCAGGCGGGGCTCGCCGAGAAGGCGAAAATGCACCACGTGAAGTTCGGCGACATAGAGATTCGCGCCAACTTCTTCGACTGTGCCTTCTCCAGGGATGCCTTGTACATAGTGGAGGATCGGGACGATCTTCTCGCGGCCGTGCAGGGGGGCCTCAAGGCGCACTGTCCCTTTTTGTTCACCGATTACTTCGTCACCAAAGGGCGCGAAGACGATCCCGCCGTCCGCAAATGGATCGAGGCCGAACCCGCCACGGTCTATCCCTGGAACGTGGAAACGGCCCAGGAAACACTGCGCCAGACGAATTTTGAGTTACGCATCGTCGAGAATATTTCCGCCACGGTTCGCAGCGACATCTTCGCCGGCTGGGCCGGTTTCGTCCGAGGCTGCGAGGAGACCGGAATTCCGCCGCAATTGCTGGAGACGGTCCTTGAAATGGCGGAGCTCTGGGGCCACCGGGTGGCGGCCATCGATTCCGGCGCCGTGGCGGCGCACAGGATCGTCGCCCTCAAGATTTGATCTTTCCAGTTCTCCAGCCCAGTTCTCCGGCCAAGTACTCCGGTTGACAGCGCCGGTCCCAAATCCTATCTTCGCGCCCGCTGCGGCGGCGCCGATGCCGCGCCCTAAGGACAGGATCATGAAGGTTCTCAATTCCCTCAAGTCGGCCAAGACCCGCGATAAGAACTGCCGCGTCGTGCGGCGCAAGGGCCGCGTCTATGTGATTAACAAGCGCAACCCCCGCTTCAAGGCCCGCCAGGGCTGACCATCCTCGAAGGCCGGCCTGGGGAAGCCGCCCATGGGGGCGGTATTTTTGTGCCTCCGGCTCGGCGTCAGTCCTAGACGGTGTAGATGCGCAGCACGTTGGTGGCGCCGGGCGTGCCGAAGGGAACGCCGGCGGTCACCACCACCTTCTGCCCTTTGTGCACGAAGCCTTCGCTGCTGGCGAGCCGCGCCGCGCGGCGCACCATCTCGTCGAAACTGCGGACGTCCCCGGTGACCACGGCGTGGACCCCCCAGGCCAGCGCCAGCCGCCTTGCGGTGTTGCGGTTGCCGGTCAGGCAGATCAGCGGCACATCGGGCCGCTGGCGCGCCGCGCGCAGGGTGGTCGAACCCGATGTGGTGTAGGTCAAGATGGCGGCGGCCGAGATGGTATGTGCGACCGTCCGGGCCGCCGCGGTGATGGCGTCGGCATCGTTGCCCAGCGCCTCCTCACGGCTTGCCTCGGTGATGCTCCGGTAATGGGGGTCCCCTTCGACCCGGCGGATGATCCGCTCCATCATGGTGACGGCGGCCGGGGCATGGGCGCCGACGGCGGTTTCCGCCGACAGCATCACCGCATCGGCGCCGTCGTAAATGGCGGTGGCCACGTCCGAGGCTTCCGCCCGGGTCGGCGCCGGCGAGCGGATCATGGATTCCAACATCTGGGTGGCCACGACGACCGGCTTGCCGGCCTCGCGGCAGTGGCGGATGATCTGTTTTTGCACCGTCGGCACGGCCTCGGGCGGCATCTCCACGCCGAGATCTCCGCGCGCCACCATGACCGCGTCGGAAAGCGCGACGATTTCATCCAATTCATCCATGGCCGAGGGTTTTTCGAGCTTGGCCATGATGCCGGCGCGGCCCTTGACGATCTTGCGGAATTCGGCCACGTCCTGGGCGCGCTGGATAAAGCTCAGCCCCACCCAATCGGCGCCGTTGTCGAGCGCGAAACGCAAATCGCGGCGGTCCTTCGCCGTCAACGCTTTCATCGCCAGGACCGTATCGGGGACGTTGACTCCCTTGTGGTCCGAAAGCACGCCGCCGGTCACCACCCGGGTCTCGGCGTAATCGCGGCCCCGGTGTTCGACGCGCAGGCGCACCCGTCCGTCATCGAGGAGGACGTGGTGTTTGGGTTCGAGCGCCGCGAACACCTCTTTGTGGGGAAGAGAGACGCGGCGTCCATCGCCCGCCGCCCTCGACATGTCGAGCCGGAATTTCTCGCCGGTCCTCAAGGTCGCCTGGCCGCCACCGAAGGTGCCGATACGCAGCTTCGGTCCCTGCAGGTCAGTCAGGATGGCGATGGGCCGGCCGTGCTGGCGTTCGATTTTGCGGACGATGCCGATCAACGCTTTCAACTCGTCATGGGAGCCATGGCTGAAATTGAGCCGAAACACATCGGCGCCCCGCCGGTGTAGGGTCTCGATCTGGCGCGTGGTTCGGGTGGCCGGCCCCAGGGTGGCGATTATTTTGGCGTTGCGGCGGCGGCGCATGGCCGCACACTAGAGCACTGGCGGGCCAAATGGAACCATTTGGCCGGGGTGATTTTACGCATCAGCGCCGACGCGGCCCGATTGATCGGCCGACGCCGCTATGGTTATAGTTGGCCCATGGACGTCGTTCTGGCAAGGAGAGTTGGATGGAAATGCCCGCCCCCGACCAACGCATCATTTCCCGGCGGCGGCAGATCGCGCGGTCGTTGCGCCGGCTCGTTCCCGCCGATGCGGTGATCGACCGTGCGGCCGAACTTTCGGCCTATGAGAGCGATGGTTTCACCGCCTACCGCCAGAAGCCCCTGATCACGGTTCTGCCGGCCGATCGCGACGAGGTCGCGGCGGTCTTGCGGTATTGCGCGGATGAAGGCATCAAGATCGTTCCCAGGGGCGCGGGCACGTCGTTGTCGGGCGGCGCCCTGCCGCTGGCCGACGGCATCACCCTGGGGCTCGCCCGGCTCAACCGCATCACCGATATCGACTACCCCAACCGCGCCGTCACCTGTGGGCCCGGCGTCACCAATCTCGCCATCAGCACCGCCGTCGGCTCGCGCGGCTACTATTACGCGCCGGATCCCTCCAGCCAGGTGGCCTGCACCATCGGCGGCAACGTGGCGGAAAACGCCGGCGGCGTGCACTGCCTGAAATACGGGCTCACCACCAACAACCTGCTCGCCCTCGAACTGGTGATGATGGGCGGCGAGGTGGTACGCCTCGGCGGCAAGCAGTTCGACGCCGCCGGGCTCGACCTGTTGGGCGCGATGACCGGGTCCGAAGGGCTGCTCGCAATCGTGACCGAGGTCACGGTTCGCATCCTCAAAACCCCGGCCCGGGCGGTGGCGTTTCTCGCCGGTTTCGATTCGGTGGAGAACGCGGCCCGCTGCGTCGGCGAGGTAATCGCCGCGGGCATCATCCCCGCCGCCATGGAAATGATGGACGGCCCCGCCATCCGGGCCGCCGAAGCCTTCGTCGGCGCCGGTTATCCCACCGAGGCGGAAGCCCTTCTCATCATCGAGGCCGACGGGCCGGAGGTCGAGGTGGCGGCGGCCACGGCGCGAATCGAGCTCATCGCCCGCCGCGCCGGCGCTACGACCTTCCGGGTGAGCGGTTCGGAAGCCGAACGCCTGGCCTTCTGGGCCGGACGCAAGTCCGCCTTCCCCGCGGTGGGCCGCCTGGCGCCCGATTACTACTGCATGGACGGCACCATTCCCCGGGCCAGCCTCCCCCTGGTGCTGACGCGGATCACCGAGTTGTCCCGGGAATACGGGCTCGCCGTCGCCAATGTGTTCCATGCGGGGGACGGCAATCTCCACCCGCTGATCCTGTACGACGCCAACAAGGACGACGAGCTGCGCCGGGCCGAGGCCTTCGGCACCGACATCCTGCGCCTTTGCGTCGAGGTCGGCGGCGTGCTGACCGGCGAGCATGGCGTGGGCGTCGAAAAGCGCGACCTCATGGCTGAGGTCTTTACCGAGGACGACCTCAAGCACCAGCAGAGGCTAAAATGCGCCTTCGATCCCGACGGCCTCCTCAACCCCGGCAAGGTGTTCCCGACGCTCCACCGTTGTGCCGAGCTGGGGCGGCTTCACGTCCATCGGGGGCAAGTGCCCCACCCGGAACTCGAGCGGTTCTGAGGGCGCCGTGGACAGGCTCATCGAACCGGCGGACGAGGACGGGCTCAGGACCGCCATAGCCGATGCGGCGGCGGACAAGCGGACCCTGGCGGTATCCGGCCAGGGCACCAAGGCGGGCCTGGGCCGCCCGGTCGAGGCCCAGGCGCGGCTGTCGGTGGCGCGGCTCTCGGGGATCGTCCATTACGCGCCCGACGAGTTGGTGATGGAGGCGGGCGCGGCGACGCCCATGGCCGAGATCGAGGCGGCATTGGACGAATGCGGCCAGCAACTCGCCTTCGAGCCCCCGGACCTGGGGCCGCTCTACGGGCAGCCGCCGGGAGGGGGTACCATCGGCGGCGTCATCGCCTGTAACCTGTCGGGTTCCAGGCGGCCCTTCGCCGGCGCCGCGCGCGATCATGTGCTGGGAATCAGGGCCGTCAGCGGGCGGGGCGAGGTGTTCGCCTCGGGCGGGCGCGTGGTCAAGAACGTCACCGGTTACGACATGTCGAAGCTGTTGACGGGCTCCTATGGTACCTTGGCGGTGCTGTCCCTTGTGACCTTCAAGGTGGCGCCCCGGCCCGAGGCGACCCGCACCGTCCTCCTGTTCGGCGAGACCCCGGTCGATGCGGCCGCCACCATGGAGGGCGCGGTGGACGGCCCGTCGGATATTTCCGCCGCCGCCTACCTGCCGCAAAAGGCGGCGGCGCGTTCCGGGCTCGATGATGTGGCCCGGGCCGGCGGGCCGGTGACGGCGCTGCGCCTGGAAGGAAGCCGCGAAGGCGTGGCGGAGCGGACGGTGGCGTTGCGGGCAGCGTTGGCCACCTCGGGCGAGACCGAGGAACTTCACGGCCGGCGCAGCCGGGTGTTCTGGGCGGAGTCCGGCTCGGGCGTGCTGCTGCCCAAAGCCGGCGAGGGCGGGGACATGGTTTGGCGTCTTTCGCTGCCCCCGGCCCAAGGGATCGCCGGCGGCGGCATGATCCAACAGGCGCTGGGCGGCGAGGTGAGCTTCGATTGGGCGGGCGGGCTGGTCTGGTGTGCCCCGGCGCCGGCGGAAAATCCCGAGGCCGTCGAAGGGGGGGCGGAAGAGCTGCGCCGGATCGTCATCGAGCACGGCGGCCACGCGACCCTCGTGCGGGCGCCCGAGGCGGTGCGCCGCCGGGTGCCGGTATTTCAACCGGAAGGGGGTGCCCTGGCGGCGTTGACGCGGCGGGTGAAGGAGAATTTCGACCCCCGTGGCGTGCTCAATCCCGGCCGCATGTTCGAAGGACTCTAAGTATGCGAACCAGCTTCACCGAGATTCAACTTGCCGATCCCCGCATCCGCGCCGCCGACGGTATTTTCAGGGATTGCGTTCATTGCGGGTTCTGCTTGCCGGCCTGCCCCACTTATCTGCTCACCGGCGATGAACTCGACGGGCCCCGCGGCCGCATCTGGCTGATCCGCGACCTTCTGGAAGCGGGCGCGGAGACCGCCGCCGCCGCGCCGCCGCCGCCCGATCCCTCGATCGTGACCCATTTGGACCGCTGCGTCGGATGCCTCGCCTGCATGCCCGCCTGCCCGTCGGGGGTCGATTACCGGAGCCTCATCGGCATCGCCCGCGACGTGGTGGAAGAGCGCACCCGGCGCGGCCCGTGGCAGCGATGGCTGCGCGCCATGCTCGGCCGGGTGCTTCCAAATCCCCGTCTTTTCGCCATCCTCATGGGAATGGTCCGGCCCTTGGCCCCCTTGCGCCACCTGCTGGGAGGCACCCTGGGCGCCGGGCTGGCCTTGGCCGCCGGCGCCACGGTCCGCACCGAACGGGTCGCGCCCGGCACCTATCCTCCCGAAGGGCCTCCCCGGGGGCGCATCGCCATGATCACCGGTTGCGCCCAATCCGTCCTGGCGCCGGAGATCAACGGCGCCTTGATCAGGGTCCTCAACCGCGCCGGCGTCGAGGCGGTGGTGTTGGGTGACGCCGCTTGCTGCGGGGCGCTCAACGAACATCTGGGCCAGGGTGCGGCGACCCGCGCCCATGCCCGCAAGGTGATCGCCCAGGTCCTCATCCAGGCCGATGGAGCGGGCTTGGACGCGGTGGTCCAGACGGCCTCGGGCTGCGGCACGTTGATGAAAGCCTATGGCGGCCTGTTCGCCGGGGACCAGGAGTGGGAAGCGCCGGCGCGCCGGGTGGCGGACATGGTGCGTGATGCCGGCGAGTTCCTCGACGGGCTCGGGCTGTCTTATCCGCCCCCGGGCCCGGCCCGGCGCATCGCTTGGCAGGCGCCATGTTCGCTCGCCAACGGGCAAGGGGCGGCGGGTTTCGGCGGCGGACTTCTCCGTGACGCCGGGTTCGAGGTGGTGGAGCCCGCCGAGGGCCCGGTTTGCTGCGGGTCGGCCGGCACTTACAACCTCACCCAGCCGAAAACCGCGTCGGTTTTGGGCGCCGACAAAGCGCGCTCCCTCAATGGCCTCGCGGCGGATGCCGTGGCATCGTCGAATCTCGGTTGCATGGTGCAACTCGCCCCCCGCCTCGAAGCGCCGGTGGTCCATGTGGTGGAACTGATCGACTGGGCCCAGGGCGGGCCGGCGCCCCGGGTGCTTGGCTGGTCGCCGCACCATGGGTGAAATTTGGCCCGGAAGTGCTCTAGCCCTTGGCACTAGCGAAACAAAGCGCCATATCTAATGAACGAGAGGAGATCCCCATGGACGATCAAACACGGACGGAGCTTGAGGCGGCGGCGTTCCGCACCCTGGTGGAACACCTGCGCAGCCAACCCGAGCTCCAGAACATCGAGCTGATGACCCTGGCCGGGTTCTGCCGCAACTGCTTGTCCAAATGGATGAAGGCGGCGGCCGACGAACGGGGGATCGAGGTGGACTTCGAAGCCATCCGCGAGAGCATTTACGGCATGCCCTACGACCAGTGGAAGGCCAAGTACCAGACCGAAGCGACGCCTGAACAAGCGGCTGCCTTCAAGGCGCATTCGGACTCCGAAGCATCGTAAGATGTGCTCGGGATTCCCCCGGCGGGACACGCCGCCCCCGGGGTGGGCGTCATTCCTTGGGAGGTGCCTCCAGGGCCACTTGCAGGGCTTTCCGCCTGGGCAGGGCGGCGGCCCAGGCCAGCACGCAGATTAGGCCCGCGCCGGCCACTGCCGGGCCCAACCCCACCACCTCGGCCACCAGGCCGAGCGCGATGGCGCCGATCGCCGGCACGCCCCGGAACACCACCGCGTAAAGGGACAGCACCCGGCCCCGGAACTCGCCCGCCACCGCCGTATGCATCAATGCTTGGGTGCCGGTGCCCGAAACCACCAGCATGAACCCTAGAATGACCAAGAAAACCAGCGCGATCGAGAAATTCTCCACCAGGGCGAAAGCGGGCAGGGCCAAGCCCATGACCAGGGTCGTCGACAGCACCACGTTGGTCAGTCCCTTCACCGGCGCGCGGCGGGTGAGCCAGATGGCGCCGAACAGCCCGCCCACGCCCATGGCGGTCAACAACCAACCCAGTCCCTGGGGTCCCCGGGCGAATACTTGGTCGGCGAAACCGGGCAGCAATTCGCCCAGTGGGCGCGACATCATGGATGCCACCACCAGAAGCAGGAGCAACGGTCCGATGCCGGGATGCCGCGCCGTGTAGCGCAGCCCCTCGGCCACCTCGGTCAGCATCCCCCGGCGCTGGGTGGCTTGGCGCTCGACGCGGACCGGGCGGATGCGGAACAGGTTGACCAGGTGCGCCACGAAGGCCACGAAGTTCAGGAAAAAGACCGCGGCCACGCCGAACGGTCCGATCATCAGGCCGGCCAGCGCCGGACCCACCGCCCGGCCGGTGTTGAATATGGTGGAGTTGATGGCGATGGCGGTGCCGAGCTCCTCCTTGGGGACCAGGGTCGGAAAGAACACCATGCGGCCCGCTATGGCGTAGGGCTGATTGAAACCGGTGACCAATGACAGGGCGAAAAGGATCCAGACATTGACCCAACCGTTAACGGTGAGGACACACAGGATTAAGGCGTGCACCATGATGATGCCCTGGGTCAGCCGCATCATCTTGAGCGGCACGGCGCGGTCGGCGGTCACCCCCGCGAAGGGCAAAATAAAAATTCCCGGCAATAGGTCGGCGGCGGCGACGATGCCGAGCCATGTCGGCGAATGGGTCAGCTCCCAGGTCAGCCAGCCGATTCCCGTGCGCTGGCCCCAGAGGCTGATCACGGCCGGAAACAGGGTCGCGTTGAACAGCCTGTGGTCGCGGTAGCGGAGCGCCTGGACGACATGGCTCCAGTTGCCGGTTCGGATCAAGGGCCGGTCCCCGCTCGCGGCGCGGCGCTCTCCAGCGCCGCGGTCATGGCGCCGAGCCGGGGCAGCATCGCCAGCCAAAACGCGATTCCTGCCATTCCCGCCACCGCCACCGGCCAAGCCGGGCCGGTGTGTTCGGCGGCGGCGCCGAGCAGCAGCGTGCCGGCCGCCGGCGCCCCTTGATAGAGGAACGTATAGATCGACATCACCCGGCCGCGCAGGGCGCCGTCCACCACGTTCTGCATGAGATTGAGGATGCCGATCGAGTTGAGGTTCATGAAGAAGCCGATCCCCGCGATCATCACCAAGCCGACCCAGAAGGCATCGAACGACACGAACACGATCATGGTAATGCCGAGCAGGACCAGGCAGTGCAATACGATGGCGGTCATGCCCACCACGCCGTCGCGGGCCAGGAATACGAATCCCGACGCCATGGCGCCCAGCCCCATCATCGAGGTCAGCCAGGCGAGGCCTTCCGGCCCGCGCCGGTAAACGGCATCGGCGAACCCGGGCAGCAAGTCGGGCAGCGACCGTCCGGCGAAGGCGGTGATCGCCAGCATCGCCAACAGCGGCCCGATCCCCGCGTGCCCCACCGCGTAACGCACCCCATGGGCGATATTGGAAAACACCCCCTTGCCGGGGCCGGGCCGGTGCTCGCTGCGCAGCATCTTGAGCCGTCCCAGCACCACCAGAAAGACGATGAAGGTCAAGGCATTGAAAGCGAAAGCCGGTCCCACGCCGAAATTGGCGATGATCAAACCCGCCACCGCCGGGCCTAAGAAACGTGCCACGTTGAAGATCAGGGAATTGATGGCGATGGCCGGCGTCAGGTCTTCTACGGGGACCAGATTGGGGACCATGGCAAGCCGCGAGGCGGTGTGATAGGCGTGCATCACGCCGAGCAGAAGGGTGAGGCCCAACAGCAACCCGATCCCCATCAGGTCGGCAAAGACCAGGACGGCGATGGCAAGCGCCTGGCACATCATCGCGAATTGGGACCAGAACGCGACCGAACGCCGGTCCATGCGGTCGGCGAGGTCGCCGGCGATGGGGGAAAACAGCATCATCACGAACATATCGGCGAAGGCGATGATGCCGAGCCAGGCGTAGGACCCGGTCAATTGCCAGGCGAGCCAGCCGAGCGCCACCCGGTGGGTCCAGGTGCCGATCAACGACAGCACGCTGCCGCAGGTGTAGTTCCGGTAGTGGCGATGGCGCATGGCCCGCACGAACCCGGTCAAGGGACTGATAGTGCTCACCGCGCCTGCCCTGGAAACCGATTTACACCCATCAAATCG
>Ga0209980_10000720_pt1 | contig 18231 bp, 14 predicted proteins | sample CR02metaG_FD_183611 | JGI IMG/M metagenome (GOLD analysis project Ga0209980, IMG submission 183611) | Deep subsurface microbial communities from Mariana Trench to uncover new lineages of life (NeLLi) - CR02 metaG (SPAdes) (version 2) | ecosystem: Environmental > Aquatic > Marine > Ocean trench...
CGTTTTTGAAGATGACGAAGGCAAGATGAATAGATCGGTGGTCGACGTGGGCGGCGGGGTGTTGGTCGTCTCGCAGTTCACTCTGTACGGGGACGTCTCCCGGGGGCGCCGGCCGTCGTTTGTACGCGCCGCAGGACCGGACGAAGCGATGCTGTTGTACGAAGCGTTTGTGAGGGCGCTGCGGAGTCAGAACGTGCCCGTGGAAACCGGCGAATTCGGTGCCATGATGGGCGTAGAACTGCTAAACGACGGACCGGTGACGTTGGTGATCGAGCGATGAATGCCGCAACCTTGGTGTTGGCGTCGCGCTCTCCCCGCAGGCGTCAGCTGCTGGAGATGCTGCGCATCTCGCATGTGGTCGATCCCGTAGAAGTCGACGAACTGCCTCGGCCCGGCGAAGACCCGGAGAGCTATGCCATACGGCTGGCTCGGGAGAAGGCACTTGCCGGCAGCAAGAAACACCCTGACATATGGGTGCTCGGGGCCGATACGGTGGTGGTTCTCGACGGAAGGATTCTGGGGAAGCCGAAATCGCCCACCGCAGCGGAGGATATGCTGCTGGAGCTGGCTGGCAATCGCCATCGAGTAGTCAGCGCCATCGCATTGGCTCGCGGAGACGACATGCATGGCGCATGCGACGTCACCTCGGTTTGGATCCGACAGATGACTCGCGAAAGGGCGCGAGCTTACGTCCGAACGGGCGAGCCGTTGGACAAGGCGGGCTCGTACGGCATCCAAGGACTGGGCGCCGTATTGGTGGATCGCATAGAGGGAGATTACTTCTCCGTGATGGGTTTGCCGCTGCGACTGGTAGTGGATTTGATGAGCGCCGCCGGGATTCCCTACAACTTCACCTGATACACCGGAACAGTCTCGGACTTGCCTTTCAACTCCAGAGGCTCCAACGCCTCGACTTCGGGCGGTGCCTTGAGAGAGTTGTAGAAAGGTTCGGAGATGATAACCTGCCCGCCGTCGGCCTTCGAGCACAACCGTGAAGCGATGTTTACGGGGTCGCCAATCACGGTGTACTCCATCCGCTGTTCGCTGCCGATATTGCCTGCGAACACCTCGCCGAAGTTGATCCCGATTCCGATCTCGACGTGCGGCTTACCCTCGGAACTCCACTTCTCGTTCAGTTCGCGCAAAACGGCCATCATCTCGATCGCCGCCTGCATGGCCTGGTCGGCGGCGTCGTCGCTCGCCACCGGTGCTCCCCACAGAGCCATGAGTGCATCACCCATGAACTTGTCGAGCGTTCCACCGTGCTCGAATACGATCCCCACCATTTCGGTGAAGTACTCGGTAAGCAGCGATGCGATGTCGTCCGGGCTCATTTTCTCTGACATCGGCGTGAATCCGCGGATGTCCGAAAAGAACACCACCACCGGTCGCTTGGTGCCGCCGAGCTGAACCGTTCCCTCCTGGTTCGCGATCTGCTCGACGAGGTTGGGAGCGAAATAGCGCTGGAAGTTGGCCAAGACGACCGCCTCCCTGGCCAATCGGTCGGAAAGCTGACTGTTCTCGACGGCCACTGCGGCAATGCCGGAAAACGCCATGAGGAACTCCAGGTCCTCATCTCCGAACGAGTTCGTCGCGGTCATGTTGTCCACGTAAATGAGCCCGAGTACGCTCCCCTCGCTTGCCATGAGTGGTGCCGACATCGCGCTCCTCACGCTCTGCATCAATATCGACTGACCCGTGAAACGCTCGTCTGCCGCAGCGTTGTCCGTGAGGATCGCCAGCCGTTCGTCAACGCAGCGCTGCGCAATCGACCGCGGAACGTGTCGGCCACTGGATTCGTCACCCAGACGGCTGCGCGAAGTTCTCGGAATCAGCTCTCCAGAACCCGACTCGACCATGAGGATTGATACCCGGTCTACGTCCATCACCTGAAAGGTGATGTCGACGATTTTCTCGAGCAGCCTGTCGACATCCTGTTGCTTCGCCAGCTCCTTCGAAATGTCGAGCAGGAGGCTCAGCTTGGTCACCTCCTTGATCTCCGAGGAAGCCTGATCTGTCTCCCCGCTCAGTCTCGCGACCTGCTGCTCGAGGCTGTCCACTTCCGGCACCGGAACCTGCCGTATGATCGTCGCTTCCGGAGCACTCTGGGGAGAAGCGAACGGCTCCGATTGAGGCGGAGAATCGGCGAGGATCTCTATGAGCTTGAATGCGACCTTGCCGAAGGTCAGCTTGTCACCGTCTTTGAGAGGTGTCTCGGAGACCCGGATCCCGTTCACGAACGTTCCGTTGCTCGAGCCGAGGTCGCGTACGGTCAACCCCTGGGCCGTATAGACTAGCTCGGCATGACGCCGCGACACGGTGGGATCGTACACAGGCAAATCCGTCGTGACCGCCCGGCCCACGACAATTGTCTGGCCGGTCGTGATGTCGACCGAGTGTTCCCCGTTGGTGCTTAGGAGATTGAAGGTTCCCAACAGATCTGCTCCTGAGGCGGACAATATGGTTGGGGAGTGGCAGGAAGGGAAAGGGGAGTGTCGTGGGATGCCGGCCGACTACCTCGGGGCTGCCAGCAGATACGAGCCGTTCCCCGCCACGGTGCCCTCAACGGAATCATTCCCCGAAGGCCCCGATCCCGGAACGACCTCCCACCTGTCGGGGCCCGTCTCCCGCCACAGGTCCAGGGCGGCAGCATAGGCCGCGCGGTCCAGGTATGTTGAGGACCCGTCGGCGACGCTCAGGTCACCGTAGCGGCCGAAGGACAGCTTCGCCGTGGCGCCGCAGCCGTTCGTGAGGGTCAGGCCGAGGGGCGACAATGTGAACCCGTACTGCCCCGCCGCTGGGCGGAGGGTGACCAATACGGAATCTCCCTGCCCCAGCGTCTGACCGTCGACCGATGCTAGGCACGAGGTCGGAAACTTGATGGTGAGAAAGGGTGTGTTGAACTCATCGCCATGAACGATCGAGCGGGCCGTGATCTTGGAGTTGAACACGTGGAACGTGGCCGTTGACGGAGACGGAGCGGCGGGCTGCTGGGCCAGAATCAGGAGTTCGGAGACAGCCAGAACCTGAGCCTCGGGGTTCAGGACGTCACCGCATCCGGCCGTTAGGGCGGAGGCCATGGTTGCCGCCAGGGCCTGCCGCCGCAATATTCGTAGGGTTGGAGAACCGCGCGTGCCCCGTGGGCATTCGGTTTGGTGCAACTGGGACGCCTGTATCATGGGCTTGGTGGAAATCCTCCCTTCTCAGGGTCGTCGGCAACCGTGCACAGGACGCGGGGCGTCCCCTCGCGTTCGGCGCGTCACCGGCAGAGAGTGGTACCCCTGACCTGCAGGTCTTGGTTCCCAGGGCGGGCTGTGGCGACTCCGGGCTATGTGTCCCGTGGTCTGGGAGGGGAGGGGACGGCGTGGCGGTCGGGTTTTCCGGCTGATTTACCTTGAATGTGCGAGGGGCTATCCCGCCGCGCATGTGGAGAAAGTTAGCGAGTGGCCAAGTTCCGGGATGAATGGCTTGCCGGCACCATGAGGCAACTCCTCGGCGAAGATAAGCTGGAGGAGCTCCGGACGAGCAAGCAGGCCGCTTCGTCTCTGTGGGAGACGGCCGTGTTGTGTGACATGGCCACGGACTCCGAGATCCTGAGTGCCCTCGCCACGCGGTTTCGAGTAAAAATCGCGGATTTGTCGCAGATGGAGCGTGCAGCCAAGGCCCTGGTCACGGAAGCGCAGGCCCGCAAGTATCACATCCTTCCCGTCCGGGGCACGGACTCCTATTTGGAGATCGCGACGGCGAACCCCTTCGACCTCGACTGTGAAAAGACCCTCGCTTTCGCTACGGGGCGGGAGGTGCGCCTCCTCCTCGCCAGCCCGGCGGTGATCGCAGAGCGTATCGACGAGTTGTACCGCCCAGAGAACGTGATGGAGAGGATCCTCGAGGGCATGGGCGATTCCAAGGCCCAGATCACCATGCTCGACGAGAAGGAAGAAAAGGAAGAGCTGGTCATTTCGGAGGCGGAGGCGTCGCAGCGGCCGGTCGTGCGGATGGTGGATCTCATCCTGTCCGAGGGAATCCTGTCGCGGGCCAGCGACATACACATCGAGCCGGAGGAGGGTGGTGTTGCCGTCCGCTACCGCATCGACGGCGTGTTGCGGCAGATCATGAAGATCCCGAGAGCGGCTGGGCTCCCATTGATTTCCCGTCTGAAGATCATAGCCTCGCTGGACATCGCCGACCGGCTCCGGCCCCAGGACGGGCGTGCCCGCGTGGTCGTGAACTCCGTCGCCATCGATCTTCGGGTGTCGACGCTGCCGGTTTCCCAAGGGGAGAAAGTCGTCATTCGAATCCTCGATTCGAGTCGGACGGTTCTCAGCCTGGACGCCCTCGGGTTCAGCGAAGACGAGGCGGCGTCCATTGAAGAACTGCTGGAATTCCGGGACGGCATCATCCTAGTAACCGGGCCGACGGGGTCTGGAAAGACTACCACCCTGTATTCGGCCATCAGGCACATTCAGTCCGAGGGTGTCAACATCGTCACGGTGGAGGATCCTGTCGAGTACCGGCTGCCGGGCATCGTCCAGGTCCAGGTGCACGAAAAGGCCGGTCTCACCTTCGCAGCCGCGCTGCGATCGATCCTCAGACAGGACCCCGATGTGGTGTTGGTGGGTGAGATTCGCGACCTGGAAACCGCGGAAATCGCCGTCCAGGCCTCCCTGACCGGTCACCTCGTGTTGTCGACGCTTCACACCAACGACGCCGCAAACGCAGTCACCCGATTGGCCGACATCGGGGTGCAGGGGTTCAAGATCGGCACCTCGCTTCGTGGCGTGGTGGCGCAGCGGCTAATGCGCACCCTATGCACGGCGTGTCGAGAGGAACGGTCCGAGCCTCTTGCGCGGAAACTCCAGGAATGGGTTCCCGATGGCTCCAGTCTCCGGAGAGCGGTGGGGTGCCCTGAGTGTGCCATGACCGGATATCGGGGCCGCTTTTCCATCGTTGAGATCCTGAAGGTAACACCCCGAATCGAGCGCCTGATTACCAGTGGTGCGACCGCCGACAAGATTGCGGATGCGGCCTCGGCGGAAGGCATGCTGTCGATGTGGCATAGTGGCCTGGCACATGTGATTGATGGCGAATCCACCATCGAAGAGCTGCTCCGGGTAGTCGACATGCCGCAGGACGATGAAGTGAGAGACGAGGTTCTGGCTCGGCCGTCCGCCGGAGCCGGGCCGGTGACAGAGTCATCCGACCGGAAGGGTGCGCCGGTAGGCGTCGTGTCGTCAGCGGTGCCGACTCTTCCGGATCAAGTGACCGACCGGTTCGAATTGGTCGACGGAGTCTCAACCGTCGAAGAGGCGGGCGACGGCTCCGCCGGCATTCGAGTGCTCCTCGTCGACGACGAAAACCAACTGCGCCGGGTGATGCGAGATTTGCTGGAGCGGGACGGCTACACGGTGTTCGAAGCTAAAGATGGTGCGCAGGCGCTGGAGCAGGTGGACACGCATGCCCCCGACATTCTGGTTCTCGATCTCAATCTGCCAGGGTTGGACGGTTATGGGGTGATTACACAACTACGGTCGCGCCAGGCCACCGAGGACCTTCCCATCATCGTGCTGACGGCCAAGGGCGACGAAGACAACGAGGTGAGGGTTTTCGAGCTTGGTGCCGATGATTTTTTGAGCAAGCCGTTCCGGGCCCGGGCCCTTTCAGCCCGGATTCAGGCCGTCTTGGCGCGAACCCGCCGCTAACGCTCTCACGAGTCTTTCACCTCCCTCCTGCGGGCGCTGTCCAGCGTCACGTGATCTTCCGTGGGCGCATTCGGCTTCACCCGTACGGACTTGGCGGGAATCCCCAAGTTGACGTGATAGGGCCGCACGTCTCGTGTGGCGAGCGCTACCGCACCCACCATCGATTCCTCCCCGACCTTCACGCCTGCTAGGACGGTGGCGTGATAGGTGATTCGCACGCCGTCTTCGAGAATGGTCGTCGCGTTTGTAACGTCTTGCTGATCGGTGATGCTGTGGGTATGGCTGTAGATGTTCGCGTAATCGGCGATCGATACCCGATTGCCCAGCACGATGCCCCCCCGGTCGTCGAGCAGAACATGTCGGTGTACGGCGACGTCGTCGCCGACCTCCATCTGATAACCGAACGAGAACTCTACGTACTGGAAGCATTTGAAGTTCTTGCCACAGTGTTTGAAGATGTGCGATGCCAAGATACGGCGGAGCCGGACACCGACGGCAACGTTTCCTCCGCCGAGCAGCGAGCGGTCGAAGCTTTGCCACAGCCACAGGAGCGGTTTGACGCGGGCGTATCGCTCAGTGTCGATCTCCTGGTAGTACTCGGGCTCCAGGGTGACGTTGTGGGGATCGAGGCCCAGCAGCGCGGCGCGAGTTGCGTGTGAGGTGGCCGGGTCTGCGACCAAGTCGTTGTAATTCCCCAGATCGGGGTAGTAGAGGTCGAGGAGAGTACGCCGGCAAAGCTCGTAACGATCACAGCCGGGGTCCTGCAACTGCTCCTCGATGTCCCCCAACCATCGATCAATGATCCCAGCGAAGGGCTCTGGATGGGCGAGGGACCGCAGCGGACGCAGCACCATGATTTACCCCCACGGTAGGTCAGGAAATACGGATTTGACTAGCAGGATGCCGGGTTGTTAGCTTTACAGTGTGATAAGATTGAAAATGATTCTCATTTGCAACTAGTTCCACAATTAGCCTAACGGAAAGTCGCTGGACTGCATGTTCAAGACAACCAATAGCCGGTGTACTCGCCACTGCGCTACGCTTATCTTCGCCCTTCCCTTCCTCTCAACCGGTTTCGTACCCGCGGCATTGGGTCAAGCACCTCCCGCCACGGCCAGGTTGGTCGGGGTCGTCCTGGAAGCCGATTCGCGGCAGCCGCTGTCGGGCGCCTTCATCGAGGTTGTGCCACTCGATGTTCGGGCTCGCACCGACCGGCAGGGCCGCTACGAGTTCAGCGGGCTGCCGGCTGGCAGGTACACCGTCGTCGTTCGGATGATCGGACGCGTCGTCAGGCGGGAATCGATCGAACTGCGTGCCGGGGCACAAACGGTTGTGGACGTCGCTCTGGAGGCTGAGGTCGTTCGCCTGCCGGCGATCGAGGTGCTGCGCAGCCGGACGGAGCTGGGCCGCAACCTCGACGACATTCCCGGCTCGGTTCACGTCATTGTCGACGAGGAGATCACGCGACGGAACCCCTTCCACGATGTGCACCAAACCCTGCGTCGCGTTCCCGGTGTCAACATCCAAGAGGAAGAAGGCTTTGGCCTACGACCCAACATCGGCCTGCGCGGGTCCGGATCGCAGCGCTCCTCCAAGATCACCCTCATGGAGGATGGAATCCTCATTGCGCCTGCTCCCTATGCCGCGCCATCGGCCTATTACTTCCCCGTCATCGGTCGGATGCACGGCATAGAGGTGCGCAAGGGGTCGAGTCAGATCAAGTACGGGCCGCGCACGGTTGGCGGAGCGATCAACCTGGTCTCCACACCTATTCCCGACCAGTTCCAGGCCCGTGCGGAGCTGGCGGGGGGCGCCTACGCCACCAGGCGTCTCAACGCCATGGTGGGAGGCTCCCAGTCCAAATTCGGTTGGATGGTTCAAGGGTATCGGATGGTGACGGACGGGTTCAAGAAGCTCTTGGAAGGGGGAACGGGCTTCGACATCGGAGACTACAACGCCAAGTTTCGGGTTAGTACGGACCCTCGCAAGTCGAGCTATCAGGAACTCGAGGTGAAGCTCGGCTACAACACACAGCGCTCAGACGAGACATACCTGGGTTTGACCGAAGCCGACTTCGCCGTGAGCCCCAATCTGCGGTACCCGGCTTCCCGACAGGACGTCATGAACGTCAAACATAGGCAGCTTCACGTCCGCTATTTCGTTCGCCCGGGTGGACATTTCGACCTCACGACTACCCTGTATCGCAACGAGACGGAAAGAAACTGGTACAAGCTCCAAAGCGTTGGGGGAACCGACATCAGCCGTATACTGGAGCGGCCCGGCGATTTCCCTGTGGAGATGGCGGTGCTCCGCGGTGGCGATTCCGGCCTTGGCGACCTCAGAGTGCGCGCCAACAATCGCGCCTATTTCGCCCACGGCATTCAATCGGTCGTCGGTGTTCAGTTTGCCGGAACGTCGGTTGGCCACGAGATCGAGATCGGTGCTCGGTACCACGAGGACCAGGAAGACCGGTTCCAGCATGAGGACGCTTTTCGGTTTGTGGCAAACCAGATGCAGCTTACGACGACGGGCGCACCAGGAAGCCAGTCCAATCGCGTCAGTGATGCTAGGGCTCTAGCCCTCTTTGTCCAGGACCAGATCAGCTTCGGGTTGTGGAAAGTCACTCCGGGCGTTCGGTTCGAGACGATCGATTTTACGCGCACCGATTATCGGACCGACGATCCCGATCGCACCGCTAGCGATCGTGTGCGTGAGATGAACGTGAAGGTGTTGATACCGGGAATCGGTGTGAGCTACGAGCTGCGCGACGATCTGCGACTCTTCGGCGGTGTCCACCGTGGGTTCAGTCCGCCAGGTCCCGGCGCGGATCAAGAAACCGATGTCGAGTTGAGCGTAAACTACGAACTCGGCGCACGGTACCATAACGGTGAGATGAATGCCCAAATCGTCGGTTTCTTCAACAACTATAGCAACATCCTCGGGGCCGCCACACTGGCCACGGGCGGGAGCGGTGTAGGGAACCAGTTCAATGGTGGGGCAGTGGACGCCTCCGGCATAGAAGCATCGTTGCAATATGTCCCGCTCGCCTTGAGGGGAGCGAATTTTACCGTACCGTGGGGTCTGACGTTCACTTACACGAAAGCGGAGTTCCAGGCCTCGTTCGACAGCGATTTTGAGTCGTGGGGATCGGTCGAGAAGGGTGACCGCGTGCCATACATACCCACCACGCAACTCAGCGCTTGGATCGGAGTTGAACATAGGCGCTGGTCGGTCACGGCAGGTGCGAACTATTCGGCGGCGATGCGTACCGTTGCCGGTCAGGGGGCGGCGCGGGAAGACCAGAGCACGGATGCGTTTGCCGTGTTGAATGTGTCGGCGGAATACCGGCTTCGCCCGTGGAGTTCCCTGTACCTGACGGTGCAGAACCTCACCGGCGAGTCATATGTCGTGGCTAGGCGGCCTGCGGGCGCCAGGCCCGGACTGCCGCGGACAATTCTTGGCGGTGTCAGAATTCGACGATAGCCGCCGCGGGAGAACGTGCAAGTCGCACTTGCTGCGCTGTTGCTGTCACGGCTTGCGTTGCCGGTTGGCGATTTTTGCGCGTTCTCTTTCGATCCGGCGCAGCGACCGTTCCCATTGGTCTGACCGCACGCCGTCGGACTCCACCGTGAACGGTTCCAACATCGCGATGCCGTTTTCGAACAGGTAAATGGCCGCTGCTGTCTCCCGTTGGGATACCCTGTGTTGATTCCACAGGGGGGTGATGGGGAGGATGGCGATCGGCCGGAAGAGCCGGTTGCGGCTGATGATAACCAACCGCTCGGGATCGAACACGGCTTGGTCCTGCATTCCGAAGACGGTGACGAGGAACGCTACAGGCTCGGTCACACCGAAACGCTCGACGGACTGTCGTATTTCGTCGTCGCTGGCTTCCCGCAGCGAGCGCAGGGCGCTGTATGAGTCCGGTGCGAGCAAGCGGAGAATCAGTTCGTCTAGGGGCATGATGCGGAACTGCACGTTCCCCAAGTCCATGCGTACCGCAATGTCTGCCTGACGCAGTGAGCCCAAGCCGGCCGGCGGCAAACCTTCGTCCTGCGATGTGGTATCCTGAGCGCCTGCGTGTTGGGCTGCAAAGGGCAGCGTACCGGCGGTGAATGCGATCAGGCACGCCCACTTCAGAGGCCTCACCATCAATTCCGCACCTCGGTGGCGAGAGCCAGTATCGCTTCCTGCAGGTCGTCGATGCCCTCCTTGGTTACGGCGCTGGTCATCACGGCTTGGTCTTCTGGAAGTCCGATCTCCCCGAGGATGCTGCGCATCCGTTCCGAGCGCTTGGCACGAGTGAGCTTGTCGCCCTTGGTGATCGCCACCAGCACCGGAATTTCCCACCCGGCCAGCTGGTCGCCCAATGCGAGATCCGCGGCAGATGGGTTACGTCTGACGTCGAGCAGCCACACCAGTCCGGCAAGCGATTCTCGGGTTCGCAAGTACGTCTCTATCAGCTTGGCCAATCGGCTTCGCTCCGACTTCGAAACCCGAGCGTACCCATATCCCGGAAGGTCCACCAAGTATAGCCGCTCGCCGATTCGGTAAACATTGCATTCCCGTGTCTTGCCGGGACTCTTACTGATTCGAGCGATGGCCTTTCGTCCTACGATGGCGTTTATCAGCGAGGACTTGCCGACGTTCGATCGGCCCAGAAACGCAACTTCCGGGAGGGATGGCTCGACTTGAAAATCGGCTGTTGGAAAACTGCCGATAAAGGCGACTGGGTTCAGGCTTCCTTCCTGGTCGGCCGTTCTGTCACGACCAACGGTGGCCGCTCCTCGGTAATGCATTCTTTCGTAATCACGACTTCCCGAACATCATCCCGATTCGGGAGGTCGAACATGATGTTGGTCATCGTTTTCTCGAGGATGGCACGGAGTCCGCGCGCGCCGGTACCGCGCTTCACGGCCCGCTCGGCGACGGCGCGCAACGCCTCTGGGTCGAACGTGAGGCCGACCCCCTCCAGGTTGAACAGTTTCTTGTACTGCTTCGTCAAAGCGTTCTTTGGTTCCAGTAGGATCTTGATGAGGGATGACTCGTCGAGTTGCTCGAGCGGAACGGTGACTGGGAGACGTCCTACCAGCTCCGGAATGAGCCCGTAACGCAGCAAGTCGTCAGGCTCCACCTCTTCGTATGGGTTGGCCTTCATTTTCTCGACCTTGCCGCTGTCGATGTCCTCTTTGCCGAAGCCGATTTGTCGCCGGCCCGTACGCGCCTCGATGATTTTCTCCAGACCGTCGAACGCCCCGCCGCAGACGAACAAGATGTTCTTCGTGTCGATTTGGATATACTCTTGCTGCGGGTGCTTGCGCCCGCCCTGGGGGGGGACCGACGCAATAGTTCCTTCCAAGATCTTCAGCAGGGCCTGCTGCACGCCTTCGCCCGATACATCGCGCGTGATGCTCGGATTTTCGCTCTTCCGTGCGACCTTGTCGATCTCGTCTATGTAGATGATCCCGTGTTCGCAGTCGCTGACGTTGAAGTCACCGGCCTGCAACAACCGGACCAAAATGTTCTCCACGTCTTCGCCCACGTATCCTGCCTCGGTGAGCGTCGTCGCATCGGCAATCGTGAAAGGAACATCGAGGATTCGCGCAAGCGTCTGCGCGAGAAGCGTCTTCCCGACTCCGGTTGGACCCATGAGGAGGATGTTGGACTTTTCCAACTCGACATCGTCTTCACGGTTCGATTGGGAATTGATGCGCTTGTAGTGGCTGTACACGGCTACCGCTAGTGTCCGCTTCGCCAGCTCCTGGCCGATGACATACTGGTCCAGGACCTCCTTGATCTCCGCAGGCGTCGGAACGTGCGTTACCGCCTCGGCAACCTCCCGCTCCTCGTCCTCGGCCAGGATTTCGTTGCACAGTGCGATGCACTCGTTGCAGATATACACCGACGGTCCGGAGATGAACTTCCGGACGGCATCCTTCGACTTGCCGCAGAAGGAACAGCGTAGGTGCTTGTCATTAGCCATGCGTTAACACCAGTGGTTCGACTCGTCTAGTATGCCTCTCACCAGGCCGACCGTCAACCCGACTTAGCGGAGCCATTCTTGGGCATTTTGACTATGACATCGTCGATCAGGCCGTATTCCTTGGCCTCAGCGGCAGACATGAACCTGTCACGATCGATGTCCTTCTCAATCTGCTCTACCGATCTGCCGGTGTGTTCAGCGAACAAGCGGTTGAGCTGGTCGCGGAGGTAGAGGACTTCCTTCGCCTGAATCTCGATATCCGCCGCCGTGCCTTGGTATCCCGCCGACGGTTGGTGAAGCATCATCCGTGCATGAGGCAACGCCCGACGCTTGCCTCTGGAACCCGCCGATAGGAGAAAAGAGCCCATCGACGCCGCCATCCCCATGCAGATGGTATTCACCGGCGCCCGCAGGAACTGCATCGTGTCGTAGATGGCCATCCCGCTAGAGATGACGCCTCCAGGCGAATTGATGTAAAGGAAGATGTCGCGGTCCGGATTGTCTGCATCGAGAAACAGCAACTGCGCGATCACGATGTTGGCTACATCATCGTTGATGGGCGCACCGAGAAACACGATGCGGTCCATGAGAAGACGGGAAAAGACGTCGTAGCTCTTTTCACCCCGGCTCGACCGCTCGATGACGTACGGCGGATATATGGTGGCCGAACCGGGCTTGTACATTGTCATGGTGTCTGTCAACTCTCAATAATGGGTGATTGCTCGAGAAGGTACGCAAATACTTTCTCCTCAGTGATGCTTCGCTCGAGTTCCTTGATGCGATTCTCTCGCTGAAGACTCGCGAAAACCTTCCCGGGTTCCGTGTCGCGGGCCTTGGCAATCTTCTCCACCCGCTCGTCAATGTCTTCCTCTGTGGCCTTCAGGTCGTGGCGCTCCGCGATGTGCTCCAACAATAGATCGCGCTTAACCTGTGTTTCCGCCATGGAAACGAACTCGGCGGCGAACTTGTCAGCCTGGTCGTCCGGAACTCGATACGCTTCCCGATATGCCGCGAGTAACCGGTTCACCAGTGCCTTAGGGGCCGGAATGTCGTTGGCTGCGGCAATCTGCTCCACCAGCTGCCGCCGAACGTCTCCGTCCGCTTCCCGTTTCGCGTTCTCTTCCAGGTCCTTGCGCACCGCCTCCCGCAGCTCATCCACGGAATCGAAGTCCCCTATCTCGGAAGCGAAAGCGCCGTCGAGTTCGGGAAGCTGCTGCTCCTTCACTTCGTGCAACGTAATGCGAGCAGAGATCGTGTGTTCCCGTTTTGACTGGTCCGCGCTGTCGCTCGGGAACGTGATCGTCGTATCCGTCCTCTCCCCGGGAGTGAGTTGCATGATCTTGTCCTCGACCTCGGGAAGTGCTTGGTCTTGACCGATCACCAGCTCATAGGGACGACCCTCCTTCTCCTTACCGTCTTTCTCGGTGTCGATGGTGATACGAACCATCTGGCCGGGTTGGGGTTTCTCACCCTCCACGGGAACCCAGCGGGCCTTCTGACGCCGTAACTCATCGAGTTGCTCACCGACCATTTCGTCCGAGACCGGGGCAACTTTGCGTTGCAGGGAAAAGCCCCCCAACCTATCCACTTTGACTTCGGGCTTGACCTCGACCAAAATCTCAAAGGTTACCGGGGAATTCTCCTCGATCTTCAGACCGCGAATCCGCGGCTCCGCGATGGGCTCCAGATCCTCCTTCTCCAGTGCCAGCTTCCAGCTCTCCTGCAATAGCTCCTGGACCACAGCCTCCTTGATAGCGTCGCCAAACCGACGGCGGATGACGTTGAGGGGAACCTTCCCCTTGCGAAATCCGGGCAGCCTGACGCGCTTCGCGTACCGCGAAGCCGCCTTCCTCTCGGCTGCCTGCACTCGCTCCACGGGAGCCTCCACCCTCAGCGTGGTCTCGCCTGGCTCGTCCTTGGTTCGGGTAATCTGTATATCGGTGGACATGTCCGTTGCTCTGGCGTTATCTGGCAGCCAGGTAATCTAGCACACTTCCACCATTTCATCCCTACCGCTCCAGGCGGTAGCCCTCCTCTCGCCCGCCGCCCCGACCTGGCGATGGGGTGCTCTCTCCTTCCGTCTCCTGGCCCGCTCCCCGTCAGCCCCGCCGATTGGTAGTTTGCGGGCGCCCCTCGAGACTGGAGCTGTTGAGACAATGACCATCCGGGCCGCAGTGATGACGCAACCCGACGCCCCGTTGGAAGTCTGGGACATCGATGAGCCGGTTCTCGAGGATGGAGGGGTGCTGTTGGAAACCATCGCCAGCGAGGTGTGCGGCACCGACGTGCACCTCCACCACGGACGGCTGGCCGGCGTCCCGTATCCCATCATCCCCGGTCATGTGAGCGTGGGCCGGGTGCTCGAAGCGAGAGGTACCGATCGCGACGCCTTCGGTGCCGAGCTCCGTCTCGGAGATGTCGTGACGTTCTATGATGTCCACGAAGTCTGTAACAGCTGCTATTTCTGCACGGTGGCGCGGCAACCGAATCGCTGTCCCAGCCGCCGGGTGTACGGGATCACGTATTCAGCCCACGACGGCCCCCTAGGCGGCTGGGCGGAGCAGATCTACCTCAAGCCCGGCGTGCGCATCGTCAAACTTCCGGACGGGCTCGATGCCGACGATGTCATTGGGGGCGGCTGCGGATTGTTCACGGGGTTTGCGGCGGTCGAGCGCAGCGACCTCGCCATGGGCGACACGGTGGTGGTGCAGGGATCGGGCCCGGTGGGATTGGCGGCCGCCGCTTTCGCCGCGCTCCGGGGGGCGGGACTGGTGATCACCATCGGAGCCCCCAAGGCGCGCCTCGAGCTGGCCCGGCAGCTCGGTGCCGACGTGGTGCTGTCGCTGGAAGACCGGCCCCTGGCCGAGCGGGCTGACGTGATCGGTGAGGCCACCCACGGCCGTGGCGCCGACGTGATCATCGAGGCCAGCGGCAACCCCGACGCCATCGGAGAAGGGTTCTCTCTCCTCAGAGACGGCGGCACGTACGTCATCGCCGGCCACTATACCGACGCCGGCCCCACTGCCTTCAACCCCCATATCGACGTGAATCGCAAACACGCAGATGTTCGCGGCCAATGGGGCACCGATTTCCGTCATCTGGTGCGGGCGTTGGGGCTCCTGGCGAAGTACCGCGATCGGCTCCCCTTTGCCCGGTTGATCGGAGGGCGTTACGGCTTGGAGCAGGCCGGCAGGGCGCTGGAGGACGTGGCGGCGCTCCGGGTCACGAAGGCGATCATCGACCCGAAGAATATCGAATATTGAATATCCAATCTTCAATATTGGATATTGGATATTGGATATTTAGTCTTGCTCTAAAGGACCGTTGCGTATTGTCAAGAAGATTTGTAGGTTGGGCGGCGCCGAGACACACTGAACGCCGCGGGTGCGAGCGTATATTGTGTATTCATAATGACTTACGCGACTCCCCGGCGTCTGGCACATGGCTTGCGATCCCAATTGCAGCGTATTTTGCCACTCGCCGGCGTTCCGGCGCCTTCATCGGGCACGCCAACAACCGTGAGTGCCACCTGAGGCGCTGGAGTCATATGACGCTATTTTATCGAGAGAGGTCGAGATACCACGTGGGTCGCCGCGGTTTTACGCTCATTGAATTGCTCGTGGTGACTTTGATCGTTGGTATCTTGGTATCGATAACGGTCAAACTGGTCGGCGCTAAGAAGCACGCGTATCTCGCCGAGATGAAATCCGACTTGCGTAATCTGGCCTCCGCGGAAGAGGCCTTTCATGGCGACAACTTCACCTATACCGGTACGATCAATGGAGGGATGGGGATGGGGATGGGGATGGGCATGGGGATGGCTGGGTTGGATTTTGACACCAGCCCCGGTGTGGTACTCCAACTCTTCGGCGATGGGACAGGCTTCAGTGGCCGTACCACGCACATGAGTATCCCCGACCGCTGTGCGCTATTCCTGGGCTCACCAGCCACCATTTACGCGCCCGCAGCCGCCGAAGGCTTGATAGAGTGTGACGGGGGTGGAGGTGGGATGGGCATGGGGATGGTTCCCTAGGAAAACTATGCGTCTGACAACAGGGGTTAACGCCGGCGGAAGCTGTTCTCCATTCGCAGGCCGAGGTAATACTCCGTCACCGGTTTCCAATCCTCGTTGACATCGTAGCCCACCGTTATCTCCTCGACAAAGCGTTCGTCTCCAATATACTCGCCCTGGGTGGCAATCTTTAGACGCTCTGCGGGCGAGAAATCTGCCAGCAATTCCCTTCGGACTTCATCATTTCTCACAAACGGTACATTCGATGCCAAGCAGAAGAAATCATAGACACGTACGTGGTCAAACGCGGTGAGAATCGTCTTTGGTATGACCCTGAACTCGTCCATCCATACCATGAACACTCCCCCCTCGTTCAAGTGCCGAGCCGCGAGCTGGAAGAACTGACGCGAATATAGATTGTTGCTGTACGCCGTGGTGGCTCGTAGCGCGTCAATTTGGATGAGGTCGAACCTCTCGTCCGTCCTCAACAACCACCGCCTCCCATCGTCGATGATCACCTCAACTCTGTCGTCGTGGAGTAGCTCCCTAAACAACGGCATCTTTTCCAGGTTCCTGAGAAGCGCCAGATTCAGCTCGACGATGGTTACCTTCCTCACGCTATTCATCTTGAGCATCATCTCGGTGATCGATCCGGTGCCAAAGCCGATGATCAGCACGTTCTCTACTTGTCGCGCAAAACTCAGTCCCTCAATGGCTTCGTAATAAAATCCGTACCCCGGCCGCCCCCCGTGGCCCAGGCCGTTGATGTAGTTGTATATCGTGTCCTGCTTTTGCTGTGTGACAACTACTCCGTCTCTGCCTTCCTCTATGAACGTGGTGAACCCCTCTCCGGGAGAATCATGCATCGTTTCATAAAGGCGATCTCCCTTGGGAAAGAGCGCCACAATGAGGACCAGCAATGTGACCGCGGTGCCAACCCGCCATCTGATCTTTAGTGGCCTGCCCGCCATCCGCGTCACGAATAACCCGAACAGCACACCAACCGCGGAAAACACGAGCAGTGTCGGTGCCGTTCCCATGATTGGCAGGAGAATGAATCCTGTGAGAATACCGCCAAGCACGTTGCCAACGATATTGAAGAAGTACACCCTCCCGACCGTCTTGCCTTCCTCGTGGGTCTCTACCTGGGACAAGTGCGCAATGAGTGGAAAGCTCGCCCCCATGAGAACTGTCGGGACGAACGCGAATACGAACGGCCAGAAGAAGACGTCAATGATGACGAAGGTGTCGCTGAGAAACTGTCCCAAGGAGACGACCGATGGAACGATGAAGGGTGGATGCAACAGGGTCGAAAATGAGGCGCGCGTGATACCACCGAGCGGGGTGAATGTCGTCAGGTAGTAGTAGCCTATGAACGTCGTCGCCACATAGAGACCGATGAGAAACTGCAAGAGGAAGAAGAGATTTCGCTTCCCCACGACTGTCTGCCGTGGCCAGAGGCGTGCAACGCCGAAGCTGCCAACGCCGATCCCAACGAGGTAAACCGCCAACACCGTCGAAAAAGCATAGGGTGACGCCTTGACCAGAACCCCAACCACGCGCAGCCAAACAATTTCGTATCCGATCGCCAAGAAACCCGTGATAAGTACAACCGGATACGCCAACCTACCAAGCACCGTGTCGTGATCTGCGTGGGGGTGCACGAGATGAAGCGCGTATTGGTAGTGTGCCTCGGGCATGGGTAGAAAGTGAACGCGCAAGATGAGGACTGCCAGGACAATGTCTATCGCCGCCGCACAGTAAACGGCTGCGTGGAGCCCGAAGAATGAGATGAACACGTAGCTTGCAAACAAAGCGCCGCAGGCTGCACCGACCGAATTGAGAAAGTACAAATAGCTGACGGTTGACAGGAGATCCTTTGCGAAACGCATGAAGATCTTGGTAACTAGCGGCAGCGTCATACCCATCAGGGTGGTCGGCAAGATCAGGAATGACCCCATGTACCACAGGGATATGACGTAATTGCTTCCGGCCGTGAGCCTACCGAGAAAGTCGAGAAACGGAAGGCTCACGAACCCGAAGACGGCGAGCAGTAGCTGAACGAGAAAGTACAGCCTCAGCTTGTCGTGTATTCGCTCGGCCAGAGCGCCTCCGATGAGGGCGCCCACGCCTAGCCCGAACATGTATACGCTCACGATGAGTGTGATCGAGATAGTCCCGACGCCGTAATACAGCGTCAGAAGCCGTTGCCAGGCTATCTGATACATCAAGCTGGCAAAGCCAGAAAAGAAAAAGATGAAAGCGAGGAAGGATGCGATGCGTCCGTGGAAGGGATCTGAGGTCGTCACATCACGAGTCCACTGGTTGGGATGCCCTTGAGGGATGCGGAGGGCAAGTTACAGTCGGGTCTTGGGGCCAAAGGCCGATTGCACGTGTGTCATGATAATCGCAGTATTGAGTATTGAGTACTGAATCTAGAATCCGCTGTTCGCCTGTCCCTCCTAATTAACAGCTCAGAGAGGCCCGCCTCCGCCATCACGATCAGCAGTGCCCGTTTGATGCCCAGCGCTTGGTTG
>Ga0209980_10000723_pt1 | contig 18208 bp, 17 predicted proteins | sample CR02metaG_FD_183611 | JGI IMG/M metagenome (GOLD analysis project Ga0209980, IMG submission 183611) | Deep subsurface microbial communities from Mariana Trench to uncover new lineages of life (NeLLi) - CR02 metaG (SPAdes) (version 2) | ecosystem: Environmental > Aquatic > Marine > Ocean trench...
CCCCACAGCGAAGCCTCAGGGGCGACCCCGTTCAGTCCCGCAGCGATGGACGCCACATGGGTGCCGTGGCCCTGATCGTCGAAGGGGGTGTAATTGGTGGCCCCGCCGGCGCCGCACTGGCCGGCGGTGGCGTTGCAGAAGCCCTGGATCTTGCCGCCGCTTAACTCGGTGTGGGCCCCATCCAGGCCGGTATCGACGATGCAGATGCCGATGCCGGTGCCATCATAGGCGATGGGCAGGTCGTCGACCCCCGGGTTCAGCACCCGGTTGACACCGTAGGCTTGCATGGCAACGGCGCGATGGAGCTTGGCTTGGTTTTGCTGTTGGATGCGCAGGACACTCGGGGACCGGGACAGCGCCTCGATCTGGGCGCGGGTCATGGTCGCCGTGAAACCGTTGATGATGGTGAATTGCCTTTGCACGACAAACGACCCGGCGGCGGCCCGGGCGTTGGCGACGCCCTTGTCCTTACCCATGACAACGATGACCCGCAGCACGGCGTTGGCGCCGAGCCCCTGCATCTTTTTCTGAAGTCCCTTGGTGATGCGGTTGCCGTCGGATTTGCCAGGGGCAGGCTGGGCGGCAGGCACCGAGTCCGGCGGTGTTTCACTTTCGGGAGTGATCGCGAAAACGCCGGCGCTCCCCCAAACCGCGAGCATCAGCCCGAGGCCTAGGGCGAGGGCGGCGATCCCCCATGCGCGGACCGCGGGTGACTTCCGATTCCGATGATCGGCCATTGGTTGGGACTTCCTCTCCCTACTTGTCCGCCGACCGCCCCGGTCCCCGCGGGCGGCGGCTTTGGGCAACGATATCCGTTTACCGGATAGATTAATACACCAACACTAACACTATAATAAAATCAACATTATAATGCTACAATATTATCTATATTTAGTATAAAAAATATCAATTATGGTTAATAAAAAAAATCTAATTATAAACAATAGATTACCACGAAATTCGGCTTTCATCGCCGCCCTTGGCTCACCGCCCTATGGTGTGGCCGCCGGAAACAGGGCAGGCCCTCCCCGGCCCCAGGCGAGGATGCGGAAGGGCGGACCGCCGCGCACCGCCATGCGAACCACGGCGCGGCGGGTGAAATATCCGCCGGCCAGCGTCCTGGCCTCGGCATGGATGGTGAAGGTGCGGCTCCGCGAGCGGTGCCCGGTGGGGCCGAGATAAAGGATCGCAACGCTGGGATCCACCATCTCCGGGGCATCCGCGCCGGGCTCCAGGGCCGCGGCCGCGGGTTGCGGCGAAATTCCCCCGGCCGCCGTGCCGCCGCCGCCGCGAAGGGCGGCGATCACCAGGGGCGGCGCCACCTTGGCGTCGGGCCGTCGGGTGCGGGCATGGACCGTGATGGCGCCCGCCACCGCGCCATAGATCTCCCGGGTCATGCCGTAGACCTGAGCTAGTTCCTCCACCGCGTCGAATGGCGCGTCCTTGGCGCCGTGGGGAAGCCCGGCGCCGGCGTAATCACTATCCTCGGCGCCATCGGGCCGCCGCGTGTCGTCGGCGTCGCGGAAATCCTGGACGGCTGCGGCCAGCGCCTCGGCCCGCTGAAGCTCAAGGCCGGCGGCAAGAAACAGGTTGGTCAACAGGCGCCCGTTGGCGCGGTTGAGATCGATCTTGCCGCCCTCGTCCTCGATGCGAATGCGGACCTCGCCCTCGGGACGAGCCCAAGCGTAGACCGTTCCATCGACCCGCCAGCCGCCCGAGGCGACCGGCCGGGCGAGCCCCTCCATGGCGCGGTAGACGCCGCCGTCGGCCAGCGCCTCGGCCTGGGCGGCGTCGAGGAAATTGCGCGCGAGGCGGCTCTGGGTGCGGGATTCGCTCAGCACCGTGGCGGCGATCACCGCCAGCAGCACCAACGCCCAGAGCACCGCCACCAGGGCGATTCCCCGTTGCCCGCGGCGCATCACGTCGTCCCCCCGCCGGGCGTCGGCGGTGGCGGCGGAATCTGAACTTCACGTATGGAGCCCATGAAGCATCGCACCTGATAAATCTCACCTGATATAGTGGCCGATCATAACTTCGCAGGGGTACCCGTGACACTTAATCTTGATCCCCCATGGCTTTGGCCGCTTCTCGCGGCGCCGGTCATCGGCAGTTTCTTAGGCGCCCTGGTGCTGCGCCTGCCCCGGGGCGAGGCCATCGCCTGGACCCGCTCGGCCTGCCGTCACTGCCACCAACGGTTGGCCGTCCGCGACCTGATACCGCTCATCAGCTGGGCCGTCCAGAAGGGGCGCTGCCGCCACTGCGGCGCGGCGCTCGGTTTCTTCTATCCGGGGATCGAGCTGCTGGCGGTCGCCATCGTCGTCTGGGCGGCGGTGGCGCTGCCCCGGGACCTGATCTGGCCGGGCTGCCTTTTGGGCTGGTGGCTGATCGCCCTCGGGGCGATCGATGCCAGGGACATGATCCTGCCCGACGTGCTGACCCTGCCGCTGATCGTCGCCGGCCTGGCCGTGACCGGCCTCATCGCCCCCGACCGGCTGCCCCACCATGTCGCCGGCGCGCTCGCCGGATTCGCGGTGATCATTCTGGTCGGGTTCGCCTACCGGCGGCTGCGGGGGCGCGACGGCATCGGCCTTGGCGACGCCAAGCTGGCCGCGGCGGCGGGCGCCTGGGTGGCCTGGACGGGGCTGCCCGGTGTCATCCTCATCGCCGCCGGCTCGGGCATCGCGGTGACGCTCCTGGCGGCCCTCATTAGCGGCGATCGGGCGCTCACCGCGAAACTGCCGTTCGGCCCGCATATCGCGCTCGGCACCTGGATCATCTGGGTCCATGGCCCCCTGGTGGTGCCGTGAGCCCCCGAAAGCGTTGAGTTTTATGCTAGCATTTCCTTAAGGTTCTTCGGGTTATCAACCGCCCGAGAGCCACAAGGCATTGAACATGGCCGAACTTTCGCAAAATCAGCCGCTTAGCCCGGACCAAACACTGGAAACGGCGCTGTTGGATCATGGCGACATGGACCCGGACGCGCTTCGCCGTGCGCGCCGGGTCTGCGAGGAAACCGGCGACCGGCTCGACATGGTCCTGACCCGCCTCGGGCTCGCCTCGGAGCAGGCCATCGCCGCGGCCCTGGCCCGGCATCTAAATTTGGCGCTGGTTGCCGGTGACGACTTTCCCGCTGCGGCCGTCCTCCAAGAGCGGTTGAGCGCGCAGTTCCTGAGGGGCGCGCGGGCGGTGGCACTCGCCGAAACGGAAGCCAGCGTGATCCTGGCCATGGCCGATCCGCTCGACGGCTACACCGTGGACGCGGTGCGGCTCGCCGTCGAAAAGGAGGTGGAGGTGCGAATCGCCACCCCCAGCGCCATCGACCGGGCGCTCGCCCGCCTTTATGGGGCGGCGCCCGAATCCATGGGCGAGATCGTCGACGCCGCCGGCACCGACCTTCAGACCACCGAGGAAGACATCGCGCGGCTGCGCGACATGGCCAGCGGGGCGCCGGTGGTGCGCCTGGTCAGCCACCTCATCAACAAGGCCGCCGAAATGGGCGCGTCGGATATCCATATCGAACCTTTCGAGCAGGCGCTCAAGGTGCGCTTTCGCATCGACGGGGTGCTGGTCGAAATGGAGGCGCCGCCTTTCGCCTTGCGGCTGGCCATCGCCTCGCGGGTCAAGTTGATGGCGCACCTCAATATCGCCGAGAGCCGCCTGCCCCAGGACGGCCGTTTCCAGGTCAACGTCCAAGGGCGCGAGATCGACCTCCGGGTCTCCACCGTACCCACCCTCTATGGCGAAAGCGTCGTGCTCAGGCTGCTGGACCGGGGCTCGGTCGCCCTGGAGCTACCCGCGCTGGGCTTCGCCGACGCCAACCTGGAGGCCTATCTTTCGGTGCTCGACCAGCCCACCGGCATTCTGCTGGTGACCGGCCCCACCGGCAGCGGCAAGACGACCACGCTTTACAGCTCCCTGGTGCGGCTCAATACCGGGGACCGCAAGATCGTGACCGTGGAAGACCCCGTGGAATACCACCTGGAAGGGGTCAACCAGGTCCAGGTGCGCCCTAGGATCGGGCTGACCTTCGCCAATGCCCTGCGCTCGCTCCTGCGTCAGGACCCGGACATCATGATGATCGGCGAGATTCGCGATCTGGAAACCGCGGAGATCGCCGTCCAAGCGGCGCTGACCGGCCACAAGGTGTTGTCCACCCTTCACACCAACAACGCCGCCGCCACGGTCACCAGGTTGTTGGACATGGGGGTCGAGGATTACCTCCTGACCTCCACCGTCAACGGCATCGTCGCCCAGCGGCTGGTGCGCCTGATCTGCGATGATTGCAGCGCGCCGAAGCCGGTGCTGGGGGAGATCGTCGACGAGCTCGGCCTCGACCGTTTCTTCCAGGGCGCGGAACCGGTGCTCGCCGAGGGCGCCGGCTGCGCGGCCTGCAACGGAACCGGGTATCGGGGACGGACGGGGATCGTCGAGATCCTGACCATGACCGACGCCGTGCGCAAGGCGATCGTCGCCCGGGCCGGCGCCCAGGACGTTCAACGCGCGGCAACCGATGCCGGCATGACCACCATGTTCGAAGACGGCATGAAGAAGGCCGTCGCCGGCATCACCACCTTAGAGGAAGTCCTGCGCGTGACGCGCGAGGGCTGAGCCATGCCGCTTTACCGGTTCAAGGCCATATCGCCGGCGGGTCAGTTTCTCCAGGGGGAAATGGAGGCCCGCACCGAACGTCTGGTGATCGAGCGGCTGCGCGACGACGGGAATATTCCCATCGACGCGGAGCCGGCCGCCCCGCGCTCTCCCATCCGCCGGTGGCTAGACCGCGAACTCTCCCGCCGTTCGGTGGCGGCCAAGGACGTCGCGCTGTTCACCCGGGAATTCGCCACCCTGGTGGGCGCCGGGGTCGCCCTGGACCGGGTGCTGGCGATTCTCATCGGCTTGGCAAGCAAGCCGGCCCTGCGCGAGGTCCTGGCCGACGTCCATCGGCGGGTCGAAGGGGGTGCCGCCATCGCCGACGCCCTGGAAGCGCACCCCCAGGCGTTCCCACCCTTTTACGTCAATATGATCCGTGCCGGCGAGGCCGGCGGACAATTGGACACGGTTCTCCAACGGCTGGCCGAGTTTCTCGAGCGCTCCCGCGAGCTGAGCGGCGCCGTGCGCTCGGCCCTGGTCTACCCGGCGGTGCTGATCACCATGGCCGGGCTGTCGCTGGTGATCGTGCTGACCGTGGTGCTGCCGGAGTTTGAGCCGATCTTCGCCGAGGCCGGCCGTGACCTGCCCGCCGCCACCCAGGTGGTGCGCGCCATGGGCCATGTCGTCCGGGATTACTGGTGGGCCGCCGCCATCGCCGGCTTGCTTGCCACCGTGGTGATCCGCCGCGACCTCACGACCCCGGAGGGCCGCCACCGCTGGCACGGGGTGCTCCTCAGGACACCGGTCCTGGGCTCCCTCAGGCGGCGCCTCGCCTTCGCCCGGTTCTCTCGCATGCTGGGCACCTTGCTGGCCAATGGGGTGGGCGTGCTGTCGGCGATGGCGTTGGCGCGCGAGGTCACCGGCAATGAAGTTCTCAACCGGGCACTGGCGGAGGTAGCGGTCGCGGTCAGGGAAGGCGGCGGCCTCGCCCGGCCCCTGGCCAAGGCCAATGTGTTTCCCCAACTGGCCGTGGACCTGATCAGCGTCGGCGAGGAAAGCGGCCATCTCGAGGAGATGCTGTTGAAAGCCGCCGATATTTACGATTCCGAGGTGAAGCGCGCCATCGACCGGGCGGTGGCGCTTTTAGTCCCTCTTTTGACCATTGGCTTGGGCGCCCTGATCGCGGCGATCATCGGTTCCGTCCTGGTGGCGATCTTGAGCGTCAATGAATTGGCCCTATAGGCATGAGGGGCAGCGTCGGGCCGCGCCGGCCTGCCGGCCCGCACCCAGAGGTAGAGATGACAGAACGCGGCAAGGGTAAGGACAGGGTCAGGGATCGGAAAAAGCGCCAATCGGGGTTTACCTTGTTGGAGCTCTTGGTGGTGCTGACCATCCTCGGGCTGTTCGCGATCATCGCCACCCCGCGGGTGCTGCAATATCTCGGCGGCGCCAAATCCAAGACCGCGGCGATCCAGGTGGAACAGCTGGGCGGCGCCCTTGACCTCTACCGGCTGGACGTGGGCCGCTATCCCACCGATAGCGATGGCATGGCCGCGCTCATCGAACGGCCCGCCAATGCCGCGCGCTGGAACGGGCCCTATGTGAAAAAGAAAGCGATGCTATTGGATCCCTGGGGAGAGCCCTTTCGCTACCGCGTGCCCGGCCAGCACGGGAGCTATGATCTCTATTCGTTGGGCGCCGACAAACAAGACGGCGGCGAGGGCGAAAACAAGGACATCGTGAGCTGGTGAAGCCCGCCCGCAAAGACGGATTTACGCTGCTCGAACTCCTGGTGGTGCTCGCCATCGTCGCCCTGATGATGGCCATCGCGGTGCCCCGTTTCGCCGGCGCCCTGCCCGGCGCCGAGCTCGATTCCGGCGCCCGCAAACTGGCGGCGGGCCTGCGCGAGGCCCGTTCGCTGGCGGTCTCAATCAACCGCGCGGTCCCCTTCACCCTGAGCGGCGGCGCCAACCGCTATGCCATCGGCCGAGGCGGCGAATCCAGGCAACTGCCGGAAAATCTGGCCATCACCCTGGTGACCGGGAGCAGGGAAATAACCGGAGCGAACCAGGGTTCGATCCGCTTCTTCCCCGACGGCAGTTCCACCGGCGGGCGCATCGAGTTGGCCGGCGCCGGCGGCAAACGGTCGATCGAGGTCGACTGGTTGACCGGCCGCATCAGGCTTGGCGAGTGAGCCATGGCACCAAGCGATAAAGATCGCATCCGGCGCGGCTTCACCTTGATCGAGGTTCTGGTCGCCTTCGTTATCCTGGCGCTGTTCCTGGGAGCCATCCTGCCGAGCTTGTCCGCCAGCCTCACCAGTACACGCACCGGCAACGACACCATCACCGCCACCGCCTATGCCCAATCGTTGATCGCCGGCGTCGGCGTGGAGGGCCTGATCACGGAAGGGGAATTCACAGCCACCTTGGAACAGACACGTTTTTCCTCGCGGCTCACGGTACGGCCCTATGACGCGCCCGCCGCCGCCAGCACCGGCGCCCGGCTCTACCAGGTGACGGCGCGGGTCGGCTGGCGCGATGGCGCGCGCGAGCGCATGGTGTCCCTCACCACCCTTCGATACGCAACGGGGCAATAGGTCATGGCCGGCCCAACCACGGTTAGAAGGCGCGCCCCCGCACCGCGGCCGTCTCTGGAGCACCTCCGGGCCAAATTGAATCATTTGCCCGGAAATGCTCTAGCGGGTTTCACGCTGCTGGAATTGATGGTGTCCCTGGCCCTGGTCGGGCTCTTGGCCATGGTTCTCATGGGCGGCATCCGCTTCGGGACGCGGGTCTGGGAAGCCTCCCAGGTCCAGACCGAAGCCGCCAACGAGGTCCATGCGATCCGCCGCTTCGTGCGCGAACGCGCCTTAGCCGCGCGGCCGGTGCGGACGATCGGGGACGGCGCCGAGGGAAGAGCGGCCGGCTTTTCCGGCGATGGGGCGGCCCTGCGGTTGGTGACCTTGATGCCCGCCTATGTCGCCCGCGGCGGCCTTTATCACTTCGAGATCGCCGCCACCGCCGGGGACGAGGGCGCGGGCATGGCGGTGAAATGGTGGCCCTATGGCGGCGAGGAATCCGGTCCCGGGTCGGGCCAGCGCCTGTTGCTCGAAGGGGCGGAAGACATCGCCCTATCGTATTTCGGCGATGAGGAGGAAACCGGTGCCATGGCCTGGCACGACGCTTGGCGCGGTGGCCGGGGGCTACCCCGACTGGTCAGCATCAAGGTCGTCTTCCCGGCGGGCGACCCCCGCGTCTGGCCGGAACTTATCGTCGCCCTTCCCGCGTCGAGTGGTCGCGCCAATGCTCGCGCCCGCAACTGATCCATCCCCGCCCGCCGGGCCCGGCCCGCCCGGCGGAGAGAGGCGGTCCATGGCGCGGCCTTGTCCCCGGCGGTGCCGAGGCGCTACCCTGTGGCCTCCGAGGGCGGGACCTCGAACCACCAGCGAAGGGCATAACCGTTGGCGCTAATCTCGCAAGGCATTAACCGCATAAGGTGGTTCTTCCGGTGGTGGGGGGGCGAACTGGCGACCCTGGTTCCGGGCGCCATTCGCCGTTTTTTCCGCGCCCGACCCGACACCGTGATGGTCGATATTTCGGGGCCGGAGGTCGTGGTGGCCCGCTGCGGGGAAAACGACTGCGAGGAGATTGGCCGCTTTCCCGCCTCCCTCGACAACGAGGAGGAAGCCAGTGGTGCCGCCCGGGATATCCTGAAAGCGGCCGGCGCGGCCAGGCATAGGACCGCGCTGCGCTTGTCGAGCACCCAGGCCTTACGCAAATCCCTGGTGCTGCCCATGGCGGCGGAGGGCGAGCTTCGCAATATTCTTTCCCACCAGATCGAACAACACACCCCCTTCCAGGCCGATGAGGCCTGTTTCGGCTACCGCGTGGAGGCGCGCGACAGGCGCGCCAGGCAGATCACCGTCGAACTTACGGTGGTACCCCGCAAATTCGTCGACGCGGCCCTTGCCCGGGCGCGGCGCTGGGGTTTGGAACCCGATGTGGTCGATATTTCCACCGATGCGCCGCTCGGCCCGCCACGGATAAATTTGATCGCCGGCAACGGCGGCGGCGCCAATGCCTGGCCCAAGGTCAATGGCATGCTTGCGGTGGTTGCCCTCTCCCTTGCCCTGGCGGCCGTCGTCATCCCGCTGGAGAAGGCGCGCGACAGGTCGGATGCGCTGCTCGGCGAAGTCGCGGAACTGCGCCGGGCCTCCCAGCAGGTATTGGTTTTGCGCCGCGAAAGGGACGCCCTGGCGAAACGGGTGCGCTTCATCGCCGACAAAAAGCTCAAAGTGCCCTCGGCGCTGGCGGTTCTCGACGAACTCACGCGAATCATCCCCAAGGACACCTGGCTCTACGAATTTCGCATCAATCGGCCGGAGATCAGGATATCGGGATATTCGCCCTCGGCCTCGTCGTTGCTCGGCAAGATCAACGATTCCCCGATGTTCTCCAACCCCCGTTTCCGTTCGCCCGTGACCCGGCCCGGCAATTTCGACAAGGAGCGGTTCAACCTTTCCTTCGAGCTTGGCTTCGAGCCTCGGGGGGAGGCCAAGTGACATGAGCCTCGGCCCCGCCGTCCAAAAGCTCCTCGCCGTTGCCCTCCTGGCCGCGGTGGGGTTTGCCGCCTGGGCCGGGGGCGTCGTGCCCATCAAGGAAAATTTCGACCGCTTTGAGGCGACGGCCGCGCAGTCACGCGACCTGATCGCACGCTACCGCCGCATCCTCGCCGGCGCGGCGGCGCTGCGTGCCGAGATCGCCACGATTCGCCGCAACCGCGTTTTGAAAGAGGGCTTTCTGGTCGCCCCCAGCGCCGAGCTCGGTGCCGCCATCCTCCAAGTCAAGGTCAAGCAAGCCACCGTGGCGGGCGAGGCCAAACTGATCAGCATCCAGGTCCTGGCCACCAAGAAAGAGGGAGAATTCACCAGGGTCGGGGTACGCGCGCGGCTCAAGGGAACGGTCGCCGCCTTGCAGACCGCCCTCTTTGAGCTCGAGACCGCATGGCCCGCCTTGGTCGTCGACAACATCAATGTCAGGGCCCGCACCCGGCGTTTGCGTCGGGACCGGACGGCACCCACCACCATGACGGTGGATGCCAACCTTTCCATCCACTTCGATGCCCATGGGTTTATGGTGTCCAAGGTCGCCGCCTCGCCCACCACCGCCCGGGGAGACCGCAAATGAGGGCGGCGGCCCTGCTTGTGGCGCTCTCGGCGGGCCTAGCGCTGCTGGTCGCCAATCAGTTCTATGGGACGCCGGGAGCCGTGGCCCCGGGGACATCGTCGTCGCCCGCGCCCGGCACGGCACGGCGCGCGGCGCTTCCCAAGATCGTTTACCCGGAAAAGCGGGCCTCTGCCCGCATCAATGACGACAACCTGTTCTCTCCCGCCCGTCGCCCGACCATGGACCAAGACCCGCTCGGTCCCACGCCTAGGACCCGTCCCGCGGCCGGGCTGCCCGGCTTCGAACTCAAGGGTATCGTCACCACGCCCAAGGGCCGGTATGCCTTGCTCAAGCTTCGGGGGGAAAGCGATTACCGCAAGGTGGTCAAGGGGGAGACCGTCGAGGGCTGGGTGCTTGATGCCATCGATTCCGATAGTGTCCTGGTCAAGAAACAGGGCACCGCCACCGTGGTCAGACTGGAGACGCCGAAATCCGCGCCGCGCCGCGCCGCGCCGCGGTCCCGCTCGCGGAGGTCCCGCCCGCCGCGGCGACGGTAACCCGGCCGTATCTTTGGGGATCGACTTTTTGTCCTTGTGGCTCAGGCCCTTATTAAGCATAAATTAAGCAATATTCGCGTCACACTTGCGAAGCAACGGTCGAATTCCAGGTTCGAGCGATCATCTGCGCATTTGGGGGAAACGCTCCGGCATGGGAAACACCGCGAATTTCATTTCTCGCTTCTGCGCCATCGCCACCATTTCCTTGTTCCCGGCCTGCGCGGAGCTTGAGCGGGCCCAGCGGGGCTGGCCCGATGCACCGGCGGCGACGGGGGACGCGGGCGAGCGCAAGGATTCCGGGGGCGGGGCGCCGCGGGAGGCCGCGGCAAAGACTCCGAAGCCGGAGGATGCCAAGCCCCAAGGCCAGCGCCATGTGTTGCGCGGCAGCGGCAGGTTCCTGAACAAGGTGCCACGGCGCGCCCAGGCGTTTCAGGGAAAAGACGGCGGCATTACCCTCAACTTCGTGAACGCGGAGATCACCGAGGTCGTCCGCGCGGTCCTCGGCGGTATCCTCAACCTCAACTTCACCGTCGATTCCGGCGTCAAGGGATCGATCACCCTGCAGACCAGCCGGCCGATCCCGCGCGCAGCGGTACTGGCGGCGCTGGAAAGCGCCCTGGACGTGGCCGGCGCGGCCATGGTGCCGTCGGCCGGCATCTACCGCATCGTGCCCAGGTCCAAGGCCCCGCGCCAGGGTGGGCCGACCACCATCGCCGGAGACGGGCCGGGCTTGCGCGCCGGTTTTGCCGTCCGCATCGTGCCGCTCAAGTTCGTCTCGGCGGTGGAAATGGAGAAAATTCTCAAGCCGCTGGCCTTCAAGGGCACCATCGTGCGCGTCGATTCCACCCGCAATCTTCTGATCCTGGCCGCGCCGGCGCCGGAAATCCGGGCGCTGGAGGAAATGATCACGGTGTTCGACGTCGATTGGCTGGCGGGCCTGTCACTGGCGATGATCCCGCTGGAATACGTCAACCCGGAAGTCCTGGTCAAGGAGATCGCCGAGGTCCTGGGCAAGGATAAAGACAATCCGCTTAAAGGCGTGCTTCGGTTCGTGCCCATGACCCGCCTCAATTCGGTGCTGGTGATCACCACCCAGGCGGCCTATCTCAGGCGCGCGGAAATCATCATCGCCAAACTGGACCAGGGCGGCAGCGGCACCGAGCGCCAACTCTTCGTCTACCGGGTCCAGAACACCGATGCCGGTGAAATTGCGAGCACCCTGGGGCAGCTGTTCGGGGCCACGAGGAAGGCGCCGAGCGACCTGAGAGGCGCCCTGGCGCCCCAACTGGATCCGGCCCGCGTCAAGATCAAGCCCTATCCGCAGACTTCTTCAACGGCCTCCCAGCCTGCCAAACCCCAGGGCCAAGGCACGGCGGGCACGCCGACCGGCCGGATGGCAAGCGCCCCCGGCAAACCGCCGCCCAAAACCGCCGCGGCCTTCACCATAGACGGCGCCGACCAGATCCGGATCGTCGCCGACAAGACCAACAACGCGATCCTGGTCTGGGCCACGCCGGCGGATTACCGCATGGTGGTTTCGGTGCTGCGCAAGCTCGACCAGGTGCCGCTTCAGGTCCTGATCGAAGCCACCATCGCCGAGGTGACGCTCAACGAAACCCTGCGCTACGGGGTCCAGTGGTTCCTCAGACAGGGCAACAGCGAACTCACCCTGAGCTCGGGAACGACGTCATCCATCTTGCCAGCGTTTCCGGGGTTTTCCTATTTCCTGACCGGCCCCGACGTGAAGGCGATCTTCGATGCCCTGGAGACCGTGACCGACCTCAACATCATATCCTCGCCCCAGCTCATGGTGCTCGACAACCAGACCGCCGAATTGCAGGTCGGCGACCAAGTGCCGGTTTTGACGCAGTCACTGACAACCGCCGAAGGCTCGATAACGGAATCCGTCGAATACCGGGACAGCGGCATCATCTTAAGGGTCACGCCCCGGGTGAATTCGGGGGGATTGGTGACCATGCGCATCGAACAGGAAGTGAGCACGATCGTCAAGACCGCCGTACCGACCCTTACACCGACCATCCAGCAGCGCCGCATCTCCAGCACCGTGGCGGTGCAAAGCGGCGAGACCGTGGTGCTCGGCGGGTTGATCCAGGAGACCCGCGCCCGCGCGGAATCCGGCGTTCCCATCCTCCGCGACATCCCTATCCTCGGCTTCTTCTTCGGCGGCAAGGAAGACGACAAGAAGCGCACCGAACTCCTGATCCTGATCACGCCCAGGGCGGTCCGGAGCCAGCGCGAGGTGCGCCGGGTGACCGAGGAATTGCGCAAGCGCCTGCGCGCGGTCATTCCGCTGGATATGAAAATCCGCTGATTCTGGGATCGCCCGGCCGACCCGGCGGCGACGCTCAGGCCCGGTCCTTGCCTGGATAGTTCACCAGGCGCCGGCGCCTGACCGCGACCTTGCCGCCCGGTTTCAACCGTACCACGTTGACGCTGCCCGCCAGATCCGGCGAACCCGAATAATAGGCCGGCACGTCGCCCCCGGCCACGCGGCCCGCCCGGTTCCAGTGGCCCAGCGCCAGGTAATCCACCGCGGTCGTAGCGATCTCCTCGCGGCCGATCAGCCAGGCCGGGTTGAGCCCCGCGCCGCGGTCGGGGCTGGGAAGGTAGTGGCCGTGGGCCATGGCGATCTGCCAGCGGGTGCGCCGCCGCCTGGGCGTCCGCAAGGGCACCATATCGTCGTAGTCGCGATGGGCATGGCCCCAGATTTCGAGCCCGAATTGGGAAAAGGTCACGGCCTTCTTGTGGGTGACGCCGAGGATGCTGACATTTTCGGGCTCGGCGATGGGGCCCCGTCGGTAGACCGAATCCGGGGTCGCGGGGTCATGGTTGCCGGGAAGGATCACCACCGGCATGGCGGAATCGCCCAGGGTTCGCGCGGTCCGCTCCAGGAATTCGAGCGCCAAGCGATTGTGTTCGAAGATGTCTCCCGCCAGAAGAACAAGGTCGGCCTTGAGATCGCCCGCGGCGGCCAACACCTGGCGCAAGGGCAAGGTATCGTCGCCGCCGCAAGCGGCGATGGTGACGACGTCACCCAGGTGCAAATCGGAGCTGTGGACGATCACGATATCGGGGTCCGCACCGGACCCATGGCCTGGGTTCAGCTTACCCTGAGTTGTGTCCTGTCTTGATCGCACTGGCACCGCCCAACGCCTCCGCTGCAATCCTTAAAACCGGCGCAAGAATTCGCGGATCGATTCCGCTTGCCTCCGGGGCCGTTCCCAATAAACTAGCGCCAATTAAGAAAAGTACTTCATGGGGCCGCACCTAAAAACCAATATCGCGGCTCCGATTAAAAATAACTAACGGGAGAGTCGTCATGTCCACTCCGTTCAATACCGTCCTTGTGGCCACCGTCGCCATCAGCCTGGTGGCCGCGGCGGGAGCCAAAGCCGATACCATCGTTCTCGGCGCCGCGGTGAGCCTTACGGGCAAGTATTCCACCGCCGGCAATCATACCAAGAAAGGCTACGATCTTGCCGTCACCCGCGTCAACGAACGCGGCGGTGTGAAGGTCGGTGGCAAATCCTACAAGCTCAAGATCATCTATTACGATGACGAATCGACCCCCGCCCGCGGCGCCCAGCTGGCCGAGCGCCTGATCAAGCAGGATAAGGTCAAATATCTGTTGGGCCCGTACTCGTCGGGCCTGACCAAGGCCATCGCGCCGGTGACCGAGAAATACAAGGTGCCCATGGTCGAAGGCAACGGCGCGTCGCTGTCCTTGTTCAATAAGGGCTACAAGTACTTGTTCGCGGTCCTGTCCACCACCCAGTTCTACCTCAAGGAAGCGATCAACCTCGCCGCCGAGCAAGCGAAGAAGACCGGCCGCGATCCCAAGACCCTGAAGGTGGCCATGGCGTTCGAAAACGATCCGTTCTCACAGGATGTCCGGGCCGGCGTCGTTGAGGACGCCAAGCGCCACGGCATGAAGATCGTCATCGACGATAAGCTGCCGCCGGAAATCAACGACATGTCGGCCACCCTGGCCAAGGTCAGGGCGCTCAAACCCGACATCCTGCTGGTGTCGGGCCATTCCAAGGGCGCGGCCCTGGTGGTCCGCCAGGTTGCCGCCATGAAGGTGAGCGTGCCCATGCTGGCCATCACCCATTGCGATTCCGCCAAGGTCATCAAGAAGTTCAAGGTCAAGGCCAACTTCATCCTGTGCGCGTCGCAATGGGACCGGAGCCTGAGCTACAAGGACGGCTGGTTCGGCACGGCCGAGCAATACGCCCAGCTCTTCGAAAAAACGTATAAGTATTCACCGCCCTATCAGGCGGCCGAATCCTCGGCGGCGGTATTGACCTTCGTCGATGCTTTCCAACGGTCGGGATCCCTTGATCCGGAGAAGCTGCGCAATGCCCTGGCGGCCACCAAGATGCAGACCTTCTACGGCAACATCAAGTTCGACTCGACGGGCAAGAACATCGCCAAGCCCATGGTGCTTTATCAGATCCAGGACGGCAAATACAAGGTGGTCGCGCCCCTCAAATGGGCGACTTCCAAACTGATCCATCCCGCGCCTAAGTGGAACAAGCGCTAACCGATCGTAGGCTGGGAAACGGGCCGTCGGCAGCCATCAGGCGGCCCGTTTTTTTTACCACTCCCTTATCCTCACCCGGGTGCGTTCGTGGACAATGTTCTGATCCTGGTCAATCAGCCCGTCATTTTCCTGCAGGTCGCCATCGACGGCATCCTCTTCGGCTCCATATTGGCCCTGGTCGCTTACGGCATGGCGCTGGTCTGGGGGGTGATGAAGGTCATCAACATCGCCCAGGGGGAGTTCGTGATGCTGGGCGGTTACGTGGCCCTGAAATTTGCCGATGCGGGCCTGTCTCCGCTCTGGGCCGTGCCGGCGGCAACCGTCATCCTGTTCGCCGTGGGTTGGATTTTGTACTGGCTCGTGGTCCGCTGGGTGGTGGACAAGGACATCTTCATTTCCCTTCTCGCCACGTTCGGGCTGTCGATCTTCCTCCAGCAGATTGTCAATCAGATCTTCTCGGCCGATGTGCGTACCGCGGAATCGGGCCTGGTCTCCCGCAGCTTTCTTGACGACCGGCTGGTGGTGGCGGAGATCAAGGTGCTGGCCTTCGTGCTGGCCGCCATTGTCGGCGGCATATTGTGGGTGTTCCTGGCGCGCTCGCGCCTCGGCCAGGCCATCCGCGCCACCGCCCAGAACGCCCGGGCCGCGCGCATCATGGGGGTCGACACCAATCACGTCTATGCCATGACCTTTGGTCTCAACGCCGCCATCTGCGGCGGCGCGGGCGCCCTGGTGGCGATGACCTGGGTGATTCATCCCTATCTCGGCCTCTCTTATCTGGTGCGGTCCTTCATGATCGTCGTGGTGGCGGGACTGGGCAATCTTCCGGGCGTGATCGTGGCCGGTCTGGGGCTCGGGGCGGCGGAGAACTTTGCCGGATTCGTGTTCGGCGCCGAATACCAGGCGGCGTTCATTTTCTCGCTGCTGGTGGTGATCCTGGTATGGCGCAACTGGCGCCTTGGGCGCCAGCGCCGCTACCTCAAATAGAGGCCTGCCATGAACCGACAGGGAATGCTCATTCTTGCCGTTCTCGGCGTTGGCGCCGTCATCGGCGCGCCCTTCGCCATTCCCGCCTACATCACCCAGCTTTCATTTCTATGGCTGATGGTCCTGTTCGCGCTGACCTGGGACATCATGGGCGGCCAGATGGGCTACAACTCCTTCGGCAATATCTTCTTTTTCGGAATCGGCGCCTATGTCTGCGCCGTCATACAGAGGGATGCGGGCCTCGATTGGCACGTCGCCTTCTTTATCGGCATGGCGGCAGCGGCCGCGCTCGGCGTCATAGCGGCGGCGATCCTGGGGTCGGGAATGCTCGGCCTGCGCGGTCAGTACTTCGCCATCGCCACCTTGGGGCTCGGCATCGCCGGCGGCGAAATCGCCTCGGGCTGGGATTACATCGGCGCCGGATCGGGCTTGGTGCCGCCGCTTTACCCGGGCGTCCTGGGGGCGCGGGAAATGTTCTTCTACTTCCTGTTCCTGGTTCTGGCCATCATCTGCTTTTTCACCCTCCGCCGGCTTTATAGCGGCCGCTTCGGCCTCGCCATCAACGCCATCCGCGACGACGAGGACAAGGCCGAGTCCATGGGACTGCACACCACCCGCTACAAGACCATCGCCTGGTGCGTATCGGCCTTCTTCCTCGCCATGGCCGGGGCCGGGGCCGGCAACATGATCGGCTTCATCGACCCCCGCGACGTCGCCTTCGCCGGCTTGACCTTCGGCGTCTGGATGGTGCTGATGGCGATTCTCGGCGGCAAGGGCACCCTGTGGGGGCCGGTCTTGGGGGCGGCGATCTTCCATATCACCCAAGAGCTTTTCTGGACCTATCTCCTGGGCTGGCAGCGGGTGGCGCTGGGCTTGCTGATCATCGTCATCGTCGTGTTCTTCCCCACCGGCATTTTGGGCTGGGTCAGGGAACGCTACCCCGAGAAGTTTGGCCAAGCCGTCGATGCCGAGGCCCAAGGTGCCGCCATGGGCGAGAAGGCCGAGCCATGAGCGCACTGTTGGAAGTCGAAGGCGTGTCCAAGGTCTTCGGCGGCGTCATCGCCAATGCCGATATTACCCTTGCCGTGCCCGAAGGCGCGATCGTCGGGCTGATCGGCCCCAATGGCTCCGGCAAAACGACGCTGTTTTCCTCGATCGTCGGCCAACATGCCATCGATGGGGGCTCGATTCGTTATGAGGGCTCTGAGATTTCCCGCCTGCGGGCGCCGGAGATCGCCCGTCTCGGTCTGTTGCGCACCTTCCAGCAGACCCGCATCTATGGCGGGATGGATTGCCTCAAGAACATGCTCATCTCCATCCCCCACCGGCGCGAAAGGTTGATCGACATGCTGTCCCGTCACACCGCCGAGCAGGTAGAGGAGGCCGACCGGCATTTAGAGTTCGTGGGGCTCTATGAAAAGCGTTTCCTGTTGGCCGGCGACCTTTCCTTCGGCCAGCAAAAGCTTCTGGAGTTCGCCATGGCCCTGATGAACGGGCCCAAGCTTCTGATGCTGGACGAGCCCACCGCGGGCATAAATCCGACCCTGATCAACGGGCTTATCGACCGCTTGAAGCGCGCCAATGCCGAAATCGGCATTACCCTGTTCGTGATCGAGCACAATATGCGGGTCATCATGGACCTGGCCCAACATATCTATTGCCTCGCCCATGGGGAGTTGCTGGCCGATGGAACACCTGACGAGATCCGGGGCGACAATCGCGTGATCGACGCCTATCTGGGGGCCCACTGATGGCCGGCGAACCAAAGGATCCCCGGCCCGGCGCCGAAATGGTGCTGTCGGTGGATGAGGTGGCCCGCCAGGCCCAGGCCATCGCCGGCGAGGTATCGCGCGAACGCATTGCCGGCCTCGCCGGTGGCGCGCCTATGGTCCAGATCGATGATCTGGTGGCGGGCTACGGCCAGATGGAAGTCCTGCACGGATTTTCCCTCGCCATCGCCAAGGGCCGCTCGCTCTGCCTGATCGGGCCCAACGGGGCGGGCAAATCGACGGTGCTCCATTCCATCTATGGCTTCACCCGCATTACCGGCGGCACCATCACGGTGGGCGGCCAGGACGTGACGGCGCTCAGCCCCAGCCAGAAACTGCAAACCGCCGGAATCGCCTATATCCTTCAGGACAATTCCGTTTTCCCCGACATGACGGTCACCGAAAACCTGCTCATGGGGGGCTATCTGTTATCCTCGCCCAAGGCGGCGCGGGAGGCGGCGGACCGCGTGCTCGATAAATACCCGCCCCTGGCGGCGCGCCGCCATGAGCGCGCCGGGATCCTGTCGGGCGGCGAGCGCCGGCTGTTGGAAATCTCGCGCGCCCTGATCATGG
>Ga0209980_10000725_pt1 | contig 18200 bp, 20 predicted proteins | sample CR02metaG_FD_183611 | JGI IMG/M metagenome (GOLD analysis project Ga0209980, IMG submission 183611) | Deep subsurface microbial communities from Mariana Trench to uncover new lineages of life (NeLLi) - CR02 metaG (SPAdes) (version 2) | ecosystem: Environmental > Aquatic > Marine > Ocean trench...
GGTTTCTCACCATGGACGGGTGCGGCATTCATTCCGCAAAGCCCAAGCAGTGCCAGACTTATCCCTTCTGGAAGGAAAACCTGGAGACCCGCAACCACTGGCAGTTGACCGCCGGGTTCTGCCCTGGCATCGGCCAGGGGCCGGTCATCCCGCCCGCAGAGATCAAAAAAGCCCTCAAAGATTTCCGGGGCTAGCCGCCAGCGTGACGCTGGACCCAATTTCGCAGAGGCTTGGATTCGCGATTTATCGGTTGCTTTCGCCACCCGGTGTTTTAAATTTATCCGTGGCGATTCGCCACCCGGGTGTGGCCCGGCCTGCGGAGGTACTCCGCTTGACTTTACAGGTTAAATCCCCATAATACCCGGTTGGCCCTCCGGCGCTTAAACATCCGGATGCGGCCTTCCAGCCTTTGAACGGAACTCGCAACAATTTTTTGGATCGAAACCAACTGAGGAATCGCTATGTCTGTGTGTGTCGTCGTCGGAATGCAATGGGGAGATGAGGGGAAGGGCAAGATCATCGACCTGTTGACCGAAAAGGCGGACGTGGTGGCCCGTTACCAGGGTGGGCACAACGCCGGGCATACCATCATCTTCGACGGCAACAAATACATCCTGCACCTGATTCCCTCCGGCATTTTCCGCCCCGATAAAATATGCGTCATCGGCAACGGCGTGGTGATCGATCCCGCCGCGCTCTCGGAAGAGATGCAGATGCTCAAGGACCTGGGATTCGATTACGAGGGGCGGCTGTTGATCAGCGACCGCGCCAACATCATCCTGCCTTACCACCGCATCTCCGACTTGCACAAGGAGGGTGCCTCCGGTTCGCGCAAGATCGGCACCACCGGCCGCGGCATCGGCCCGGCCTATTCCGACAAAATCGCGCGCGTCGGTCTGCGCACCTGTGATTTTCTCGACGAATCGCGCCTGCAGGAAACCCTGCGGTCCAATTACGAGGAAAAGAAAAAGATTCTCAAAAACCTGTATGGTGAAAACCTTCCGGAGCTCGGCGAAATCGTCGACCAGATGTTGTCGCACCGCGACCGGTTCGTGAAATACATCTGCAACACCCAGAGTTTTCTGCGCGACCGGATCGCTGAAGGCAAAACCATCCTGTGCGAAGGCGCGCAGGGCACCATGCTGGACATCGACCACGGAACGTATCCCTTCGTCACCTCGTCGAATTCCACCGCCGGGGGCGCCTGCACCGGGCTCGGCATTCCGCCGGCCAGGATCGACCGGACCCTCGGCGTGATCAAAGCCTACACCACCCGCGTCGGCGAAGGTCCGTTTCCGACGGAGTTGCACGACGATTACGGCGAACAGTTGCGGAACAACGGCGACGAGTTCGGCTCCACCACCGGGCGGCCGCGCCGGTGCGGATGGTTCGATGCCGTGGTCGGCAAATACGCCGTCGAGTTGAACGGCATCGATGCCGTCACCCTCACCAAAATCGACGTGCTGGATCAGTTGGACACCATCCGCGTCTGCACCGGCTACCGCCACCACGGAAAAATAGTTGACGGCCTGCCCGCCAGCCTGCCGGTGCTCGAGCAGTGCGAACCGGTGTATACTGAGTATCCGGGGTGGCAACAGAGCACCTCGGGCATCCGGTGTTTCGACGAATTGCCGGACCACGCCAAACGCTACATCGACGGCCTGCAGGATCACCTCGGGGTGGAGATTCCCCTGATTTCCACGGGTCCCGGCCGGGAGGAAACGATCCTGCGCGGAGAGTTGCTGTGAAATTCGAGCTTGCCGATAAGGTATTGAATTTTATGTCTGAGCAGGGCGCGGAAGACCTTACCCTCGACCTCGAGGAAATTCCCTCCAACTGTTGCCTGGGGCGCCTGCCGGAGATGAAAATTTCCCTCGAAAGTCCGTCCAACTCCGAAGAATACCGGCATTTCGAGGTCGGCGGCATCCATATCCACCTGTCCAAACTGCTCCGCACCAATGCCACCCTCAAGCTGTTCCTCACCGGCCTCGGCCCCTTCAAAAAAGTTGAGGCGGCGGGCCTCAACCTTGTACTATAATAACAATTAGGCTCTAAGTTTAATTAATTAAGGGACTTGGGAGATTTTTCCGGGTTGAGCAACTATGTGGACGCTGGTCATACTCATTTTTTCCTGCCTGTTTTTTTATTTCGTGGGCTACCGGTTTTATGCCGGGCGCCTGGACCGCGACGTGGTCCAGCCCGACGCCGGTTTTAAAACGCCGGCGGTCAGCCAGAGCGACGGCGTCGATTACGTTCCCAGCAAGCCGGTGGTGCTGTTCGGCCACAATTTCGCGTCCATCGCCGGGGCGGGACCGGTCATCGGCCCGATCATCGCCATGCATCATTTCGGCTGGGCGCTGACCCTCCTCTGGATTCTGCTCGGCAACGTGTTCATCGGCGCGGTGCACGATTACCTGGCCCTCATGATGTCGGTCCGCAGCCGGGGCAGTTCCATCGCCGATATCGCCGAGACCACCATGGGTCCGCGCGCCAAGAATGTGTTCGCGCTGTTTCTGGTGCTGGCGATGTTGCTGGTGATCGCGGTGTTCGGCGTGGTGGCGGCCCAAACGTTGATCGCCCAACCGCAGATGGTGATTCCGACGCTGGCGATCATTCCCGTGTCGATGCTGTTGGGCTGGGCCATTTACCGCAGGGGGTTCCCCCTGGGTCTGTGTTCCCTGATTGCGGTGGCGGCTCTCTTGTCCAGCATCTATTTCGGGTTCAAATATCCTTTGCCCTTGCCGGCGGAAGGCGTTCTCGGATTGTCGCCGCTCATGTTCTGGTTTGTGGTACTGATGCTGTACGCGGCCGTGGCCTCGGTCATGCCGGTGCAATTGCTCCTGCAACCGCGCGATTATCTTTCGTCCTACGTGTTGTTCGGGAGCATGGCGCTGGGCATCACCGCTTTGTTGTGGGTGCTTCCCGGATTCAACACGCCCGCGTATCTCGGCGCATATTCCGAAGGGCAGGGGCCGGTGTGGCCGATGCTGTTCGTGCTGGTGGCCTGCGGGGCGGTGTCCGGCTTCCATTCGCTGGTGGCGGGCGGTACCGTGTCGAAACAACTGACCAATGAAACCGAAGGCCGCCTGATCAGCTACGGCGGCATGTTGACCGAAGGCGTGGTCGCCGTCACCACCGTTTTGCTGGTGGGCGGCGGACTGTACTGGATTGCGCCGGCCGCCGGCGGCATCGATATGAACGCCCTCGGCTTCCGCGAAACGTTGAAGGCCGGGGGATGGATCCACGCGTTCGGCAGCGGTTACGGCCACGTGGTCAGCCAGATGCTCCCGTTTCTGGGATTCACCGTTGCGTACATGGTGGCGGTGCTGGCCCTGAACACCTTCGTGATGACGACGCTCGATACGGCGGTGCGGATCACGCGCTTTATCGTGCAGGAAGTAGCGGGCCCGCGCGTGCCCGTCATGCTCAACAAATACGTGACCACGGCGTTGGTTGTGGGGCTGGCGTATCTCATCGGTGCCACCGACGGCTGGGAGAAAATCTGGCCGATCTTTGGGGCCACCAACCAGCTCATCGCGGCGGTGGCGTTGTTCGTGATCTCCGCCTACCTGATTGGAGTCCGGAAACCGACCACCTACACGCTGGTGCCGGCGGTGTTCATGGTGATCACCACCATCGCGGCGCTGGCGTGGCAGGCGTACCGGTTTTTTACGGCGCCGCAACCCAACTGGTTTCTGGGGAGCGCCTCTATTGTATTGATTGGATTGGCATTGTTTGTCGGCAACGAAGGCCTGCAGGCGCTGAAAGGGCCCAGGGGACGGCCGGAGGTGGCCCCAAGCGAAGCCTAAAATCCTGATAACCGGTTGGAAACGCGGGATGCAGGGAAATTAAAATTCCCCGTCTTGATTTTTCCGCCCAATATATTATGATGTACGCTGAACTTGATTCCGAGGAAAAGCACCGTGAAAATCAGTGAAGTGCTGGCCCGCCAAGCCGAGCAGAAACACGCGGGGAAACCCCTGGAAGACCGCCCTCGAAAACCGGTCGACCGCAAGGCGCTCAAGGTGATCCGTACCCGCGAGACCCCCAACCCCAGGGCTCTGCAGTTTGTCGTCAATGCCGAAATTCTGGAGCACGGCTACCGGTCCTTCACCAGTAAGGAGGACTCGGCGGGGGACGCCATGGCAACGGCGTTACTGGATTTTAATGAGATCAAAACCGTCTACGTCATGAAGAACTTCGTCACCGTGACGATGGAAGGCCTGAGCGACTGGAATCACCTGAAAACCCCGGTGTGGAACATCATCGACGAAAAAGTTCACGTGTATCCCTCGGAAGGGCAGGAGAAGATCGATGTCGACGTGTCCGATTTTCACGGGCTCCCGCAGGATAAAAAACTGGAAGCCGTTGAAATGGTGCTGGACCGTTCCATCCGTTTTCAATTGTCGCAGGACGGCGGCGGGGTGGACCTCAAGGGGCTTCAGGGCAACGAAGTTCAGATTCATTACCAGGGCGCGTGCGGCAATTGCCCTTCGTCCGAAACCGGCACGCTCCAGCACATCGAACGGCTGATCAAGCAACAGCTGGACAGCGACCTCACCGTCAAATCCGTTTAAATCCCATCCATCGTCAGAACCGCCGAGTCACCGCCGGTTTTTTTTCAAGCGCGGCTTGATTCCGAGCAACCTTATTTGAGGCCGCGAGATCGGACCGTCCAACTTGAAATGGGTTTCGATCAACCCGCTCTCCGCCTGTACTTTCGACAACATCCGGGCCAGCTGAGGCGAAGCCTTGCGGGCCGTGCTCAGGTTGAATTTCGGAAGCGCTCTCCCCACCATGTTCAGGGTCTGGTTGTACCCATCGAAGATGCCTTCGAAATAAACATCCATGGGCTCGCCCTTCAACGCCAGGTTGCTGGTATTGAATTTGCCATTGTTGATTTTGAAATTCCCGCCCAGATAATCAAACCGCAATCCTCTTGACCTCGGTTTCCGGAAAAATACCGGATCGATGACCTTGAGCAGCCTCTTGACTGCCTCCGACTTGTCGAATGTGACGGGACTGACTTTGATCGAAACGGTTCCAAACAGGCCGCGGATACCCGGCAATTTCTCGGGAACATAACCGTTCAACGAACCGTGCGCCCGCATGAAGCCCTGTATCTGGTTTCGGGTGTAATCGCCCGCCCGCAGGTTTTTTCCCAAAAATTTCAGTTGATATTTACGGGATTCGGTATCGTAAGTGCCATGGACGCTGAGAGTGCCGTGGGCCGGGGTCCAGGTGGATTGGGCCAGAACGATTTTGCCGGGAGCCAGGCTGACTTTGCCCGCGACTTTCCGGAAGCGCACCTGATCCACCGTCACCTGCTCGGAGGTCCAATCCATTGTCATCGGTTTGTCCGGAGGCGATTCGAACTGGATTTCGGTTTTCAGTGAGGCCAGTTTAAAGTTTTTAGCCGCCAGGGTCAGATTTTCCCCCACCAGGGATCCGGTGACCCGCGGGGGTCCATCCAGCGTCCGGGGAATCGCCACTTTCAGGATTCCGGAGAACCGTCCCTGGGGCGGCGCCCATCCCTCCGGGGCGGTCAACCGGGAAAGGTCGAGGCCGGTCAACTGGACCTCGGTTTCAATGTAAGGACTGGGATCGTCTTCCGATGGCAGCGGAAAGGGTAGTTGGCCGTCGATACGCACCTTGCCGTTGAGGGCTTCCCCTTGGATGTTGTACAGAATAAAGCTTTTCTCCCACCGGACTTTGCCCTTCACCTGGGAGACCGCCAGCTGGTAATCCCCCACGGGGATCTGGGCATCCCCGGTCACGAAGCGGGTTTCCGCCTTGAGATCGCGGCGCAGGGCGGCCCCATCCGCCAGCGAATTGAGCGGGCAGGAGGCCAGAAGCGTCAGCTGTTCGATGCGAACGGGTAGGACGGGGTTTGCCGGGGTGTCGGATTTTTCTTCCAGGTGCGGTTGCAGGGTCTGCACCAATTCGGTTAAGGAAAACGGCTGAGTGCGAAGCTGAACCTCCAGGCGGGAGGTGTCCGAAAGCACGTCGTCGGCCTCCATCCGTCCCAGCAGAAACAGCGGTCCCAGATCGAGGTGCACGTTTTCTAGGATCACATCGACCACCCCGGGGTCGGGCCGCCGGATTTTTAAATCGAACGAAAACCCGAGCGGTTCGGTTTCGCGGGGTTCGGGCGGCCCGTTACGAATCACCTGAAGGGTGCCCTGTTCCACATGAATATTTTTTGCAGTGAAATGAAATTTTTTCAGCCGGTTCCGGAATTCATCGATGATCCGGCGATCGATCAGCGGCGAAGGCGCCGGTTGCGGAGGAGAGAGTTGGGCCTGCACCAGTTTTTCGAGAGGCATGACCTTGGTCATGGTATTGCCGCGGGCCTTTTTCTTGTCAGGGTCGGACAAGGATGCTTTTTTGAATTCTTTACTCGGGGAGTCCTGGGGATCCAGATACACTTTGATCCTCGGTTTGATGATGACCGCGTTTTCGATCACCACTTCTCCGGTCAGCAGAGGCCAGATCTTAACTTCCAGAAACAGGCTTTCGGCCCAAAACAGTTGACGGCCGCCGGCGCGTACCGTTAATCCGCCGGCCTCCAGACCCAACCCGCGCGAAAAACCCAGGTCCAGAAACTGAATCTCCACCTGCGTTCCGGTTTTTTCAGACAACGATTGCGCGATGGATTCCCGGAGCGTGTCCCGGTCCAGCAACAGTACAAGGGCGCCCGCGCCCCCGAGCAGGAGGACGAGCCCCAGCGTGATCGCCTTCAACCATTTTTTGCCCCGGGCATTCGCCTTTTTCCAGGGAGCGTATGGGGATTTTTGGGAGGAGCGGGTCATGGGCCACATCTTATATAAGGAAAGGCTTTCATGGAAGGGAGATTTCCGGTACTCCGGGGTGTCGGCGGGCGGAGGTCTGCTTTTATAGGCTCAATGAGAAATAAAAAAAACAGGGAGAGGGCCCGGGCTGAAAGTTCTGCCCGGGCCGTCTCCCTCAATCGGTTTATTTCAGAGGCGGGCCGGTGCGATCAGAAACCGAAACCGCCGTGGTTGGCCGCCACCATGCAGGCCAGCATCGGCAGCGAGAGCCAGGCGTTGGTCCGGCTGAAAATAAACGCCGTCTTTTTGGATTTCGCCAACGCGTCGCCTTCCAGTGCACCCGCGATGATTTTCTTCTGGTTGGGCCAGATGAATACCCAGACGTTGAGCACCATGATAATTCCCAACAGCATTCCCACATGAATTTCCCATCCGGGAATTCCCTCCACTTTACCCCGGCCCATTCCGTAATAGAGGATGCCGGTAATCAACGTCCACAGGGCCGCGTGCCGGAAATAGAAAAGGGCTTTCGGCAGAATGATCTGTGAGTACGGTTTGGCGGCGCCTGCCTCGGTCATCTTGGGCATGGACTGCACCTGGACCAGATTGAAAAAGTACAGCAGGCCGATCCAAAGGATTCCAATCAGCACATGAAAAAATTCAACTACCCACATAAATGAGCCTCCTAAAGTTCCAAATTGATATTGGTATATGAAAACCTGAGAAAATTCGGGCAAACATCCGGGTGTGAAATCCATCCAGCAGTTACTGGATAAGATGAAATTATTATAGTCCAAATTTAATTAATTTGATAGTTTTCGGCATATTCGGGCGGAACCTCTCGGTCGAATTTAAATTATGTCACCCTGAGAAGTCTTGGCTAGCCTGTCCTGAACTTGCCGAAGGAAAGAATCCGGGTTGTGTTCTACGCTTTCCTAAGTTGTGGGTTTTTGCAAAAGGAATAACAACAGAATTCCGATGGCCGCCAGATTGAATACCAGCAGGATGAATGCCCATCGGCCCGGGAGCCCTAAGTTTCGGGAGCGGGGAGCGTCCGATGGGGAAACAGCCGCGGCATCGGTAGAATGTTCCGGACCGCCTGCCGGGTCTTGCGGGCGGTTTTTCAACGCTTCATTTTCCTCGCGCAAAGATCGGTTATCCGCGGTCAAACGCTCGACCTGATCCTTCAGGCGCAAGCGTTCCACCTTCAGCGCCTTGGATTTGGCGATTTCCCGCTCCAGCGCCTCTTCCGGCCCCAGGGTGAGGCCGTCGTTTTCCGGAAGGTCCTGCCACTCGTCGGTCATGGATCCATCATACTCCCAATGGGAGGATAAAAACGCCGCGTTGGAAATACGGTCAGGATTTGTGCGTGTGAAAGGCGTCGCTGGCGGCGGTCAGGCGGGACAGGTGTCCCGGGCTGAGGGTGAGGTCTCCCGCCCGGCAGAATTGTTGGATCTGTTCCGGTTTGCGCGAGCCGACGGCGGCGGTCAGGATATTGGGTTGGGCCAGCACCCACGCCACAGCCACGTTGATGGGCGGCTCGTTGATTTCCCCGGCGATCTCCTGAACGGTTTTCAGGACTTCCTGCGAGTGGCTGAACAGGGGTTCCTGATACACCTCGTACTCCCGGCGGGTGGGTACGTCGGCTTGGGTCCGTCCGCCCAGAAGACCCCGCGCCGACGGGGAATAGACCATGATGCCGACGCCGGCGTTCTGGCACAACGTTAACGCTTGGTCTTCGTATTCGCGTTCCAGCAGGTTGTAGGGGATCTGGTTGACCACGAACTGCGACAGGTCGCCGCCAAGGCGGGACAAATCTTCCGCTTCGAAATTGGACAGGCCGACGGTTTTCGCCTTGCCGCTATCGCGGAGGGTGAGCATGATGTCGGCCAGTTTCTTGGATTTGTCAGGGGTGTTGAAGTAACTGCCGGGCCAGTGGACGAGATAAAGGTCGATGGTGTCCCGGGCCAGGGCGCGGAGAGTGCCCTCCAGCCGTTCCTGGTAGGCGGCCAGGGTCAGTGCCGCGTCCGGCCATATTTTGGAAATGATCAGGACGTCATTTTTTCGGGAGCCGAGGGCTTTGCCCAGGCGGCGCTCCGATTCGCCCTCGCCGTAGCCTTCCGCCGTATCGAAGGCAGTGATGCCGCCGTCGAGCGCGGTTTTCACCGAGGCGTCGGCCTCTTGCGGGGTGCAATAGTCTCCCCAGCCGCCGCTCGGCGCGATCTGCCAGCACCCGAAGGTGATGACGCTCCACGGTTTGTCCAGGCCTTTGCAGGCAACGCTTCGCATGTTATTTCATCACCACGATGATGCGGCGGCGCGTGTAATGCGGTCCCTCGGTCCGGAAGGTGGCCGTCATGGGCTTCGCCCATTCCTCGGACCTGCCGAGATGTTGTTTGAACCGCCACACCTTCCAGCCGACCATTAGCACAGCGGTCCCGGCCAACAGGATGAACGCGGCAAAAATGAACCCGATCAGCGCCGGGAACATGAAAAACAAAATCGCCAGCGCCACCAGCGATCCGCCGAAGATCAGGATGCCCCTTTGCAGGGATTGATAGCCCTCCTCGAAAATGTTTTTGTGATACGGATTGCGTTCAAACATGATGCCTCCTTCCGTCCGCTCCGCGCGGGGCGAATTTCAAAACCACCCCAGCGAAATTGGCTCCGGGCCTTGCCCGGCTCCCCCTTGTAAAGGGGGCTGGGGGGATTCTTCATTTGTGTCTGTATTTATAAGACCTTGCGGAGGCCGGGTCAAGACGGATTCGCGGAAATCGAAATATCATGCCGCGCTTCGGGTAATTTTCAAAATCTTTTTAAAATCACGTTTTTGAACGCTGAGCGGCCGCTTCCAGTTGGTAACGCGCGGACTGGGATGGTACAGGGCAAGTAGGGTGAAATTTTTCGTTTTCTGCGGTTTACCGATCACATCCGCCAGCTTGTAACGGGTGCCCAGTATGCGGTTGATCGCTTCCAGCCCGACGCCTCCCAGGGTGACCACGACTTTGGGTCGCATCAGCTCCAGTACCGTTTGCAGATAAGGCGAGCAATTGCCGATTTCTTTTGCGGTCGGACGCCGGTTGTTGCCGTTATGAAGCGGATTGCACAGCACCGCGTTGGTGACGAAGATATCCTGGCGCGTGAGGCCGATGTAAGCGATCAGCGTTTCGAAGTTGTCGCCGGACCTATCGCCGGAAAACGGGATGCCGGTACGGGCCCCACCGAAACGCCCCGGCGCTTCGGCGACGAACAGGATTTCGGAGTCGATCGATCCGTTGCCCGGTCCCAATACCGCACTCTGCTCAACCATGTTCGGACAGGTGGTGCAGTCCGCGGCTTTTTGGGTCAGGCGTTCGAATTCACGTTGCGGGATCGACATGGAAACACTTAGGACGATTTTTTATCGTGGGTGGCAGGGGGCGCGGATGTATCTTCTTCCCCGTCTTCGTACTCGTCCTCATCGTCGAGGCTGGAGCGGCAGATGACGAGGAACCCGACGAGCATGAGAACGCTGGCGAAAATAGTCAGAACTATATCCATGGCGTTTTAAAACGGTTTGACGGTGGCGAGATAGATCATGCCGCCGGCGATGATGAAGATTGCGATATGGACCATCATCGCATATTTTTTGGGTAAATGGTCCTGTTTGATCTGCCTGCCGTTCTGAATCCCCAGCCCCACCAGCACCAGCAACAGGCCCAGCTTGGTATAAATCCACTGTGCCTCGTCGAATACTCCGGTTTTGATCGCCAGGTACAGGCCGGAGGCGACGGTCACAAAGAGGATCGGATAGTAGATGAACTTGTGGATGCGCTTCTGGGTTTTGCGGAGGCCTTCGCGTTCCTCGGCCGATTTCAGCCGCAGGCGAAACACGACGGTCAACGATTGCAAAAACAGCGTGCCCACTACGAGACACATCGAAACCATATGGAGTGTCAGAAAGAAATTTTTCATAAGGGTCGAGGGACCGGGCTCACGGGTTTTCTTCCGCTGCGGGTTGCGGTTCCGTTTTCCAGTACACCAGGCTGGACACCATCAGCGCCAGGCCGATGCCGCAATACACGGCGGCCACCACCACGTAGCCTCCCAGGTATTCGTTGAAGGTCCGCAAGGCGACGCCGAGGGCGATCATGCCGGCGATCAGAATATAAAACGATTTGGCGTAAACATGATGGATTTTCAACGGACCTTCGATACTCTCGATGCGCGATTTGTTGCGGCGCGCGGTTTTGGAAAGCACGAAGCGGCCCTTAACCACGCCAATAATGATACTGACGGCGATGGAGATGGCCAGGGCGGTCTGGGTGGCGTTTTGCGTTTCCAGAGCGGCCTGGTACATGATCGCTCCCCGAACCACCAGAAACAAACCTACCAGTCCCCAGATGGAACCGGCCAGGGTATAGAGATTGTTTTTATTCACAGGAATATCCTCAAAATCGCTTATTCAATTAAGATGACGGGAATGACAAAAGGATTTTACCAGAGACCAGTCACCGTTGGAAAGGGCGTTCGCTTATCGGGGTGCCCCGCACCACCCGGGTGGTCATCCGGCCGCTTTTGCTCTTGTAAAGGGTGGCGGCCTTCCCGGTGTTGAAATTCACCAGATATCCGTCCTGTCCGATGCCGTCGGCGGCCCAGGCGGTGGCCAGCGGGCCGCTGGGGAAGACGGGATTCATTTTCAGGTCTTTGCCGTATTTGTCCTGGATGGTATGGTCCGGGTCGACCAGCGTCAACAGTTCCTCCTTTTCCGGGAGCCGCCAATCATTGTAGCCGGCCAGCTTCTGGTAGGCCATGTTGTGAGTGTAGTCGCGGGCCTCGTCCCAGGAAAGCCATTTGCCCTCCATTTGCCAGGAATCTTCCTTGGCCCACATGAGGCCGGTCAGGGAATCGGTGATGGTGCCGTTGTTGTTGTCGATGAACCGGGGTTTGTCGTCTGTCATGGGATTCAAGTGTGCACCGCCGCGGGGTCATCCAGCGACAACCCGGCCAGGCGTGATTTCAGGTTGTTAAGATCGAACTTCGGCGGATGCGTCAAGTCCGCGCGTTTCTGGATGCGTCCGAAAGAGAGTTTGAGCAGGGTGTCCGAGAAACAGAGCAGCGGGGTGCGGCGCAGAATCTGCCGGACCGTTCGCCGCGAAATTTTGACCGGGTCATCCGAATGCAACAGCTCGCGGTTGTTGTGGAGGACGGCGGCTGTTTCCAGCGCCATCCACAACGGCCAGATACAGAACAGGCGGATGCGCGGAGCGGTGCGCGGAAGCGCCAGGGTGAATTGCAGGGCGTCCTGCAGGTGCCCCATGGTTTTGTTGAGAAGCTGTTCCATGATCTGCATATTTTTTTCATCCGAAACGCCCGCGCTGAACTCTTCTACCGACAGGCCCTGGGATTCGATATAGGAGCGCGGCACGTAAGACCAGCCGCGTTCCCGGTCGACGATAATGTCCTTGGAGATATTGGTCATCTGCAAACCGAGGCCGAAGGACACCGCGGTGTCGCGCATGGTTTGCCGGGCCTGCCCGCTCAAGTGAGGGAGCTCCTCGATAAACAGGTTGCACAGCATTTCTCCGACCGCGCCGGCCACGAAGTAACAGTATTCCTCCAACTCCTCTTCGTTGTTCAAAAGGGTGAGGGAGGTACCGTCGAATTTTTTCTGGAAGTAGGCCATTCCCCGGGCCATTTCTGAAACCGAAGGAATGATCTGCGCCTGGTGATGGGCGGGCAGGGTATCGAACACGTGGAACACCCGCGGGCTCAGGGACAGCAGTTCCAGGTCGTTCGGGCTGCCGTTGACCGCTCCGCACTCCCCGACCCAGTCGGAAAGCGCATCTCTTCGGTGGTCCGCGTCCTGGAGCAGGCGCGAAAACTCATGCAACAGTTTAATTTTGATTTTGGGATCGAGCCGGGCAGCGTCTTCGATCGTGTCGATGATGCGGCAAAACAGGTAGGCCGTTAAGATGCTGCGGTGCAATTCGCCCTTGAGGACGGAGATGTTGAGCGCAAAAGTCCGGCTGACCTTTGGCAACGTTTTCTGACAATATTCCCAATCCCCCATCACACTCTGCGCTTGATACCTTCCGGCCCAGCACGCTCCACTCTAATGAACCGGTTGCGTTTTCCGGGCGTCCAGTTCCTCGGCAATGTCGAGGATCGCCGAATGCACTTTATTGATAATGTACTCCGGCGTGCTGGTTCCCGCGGTGATGCCGATATGTTTTTTATTAATGAACCATTGCTTTTCCAACTGCGAGTCGGCCTCGATATGATGGGCTTCCACGTTGCGTTCGTCGCACACCTGAACCAGCTTTTTGGTATTGGACGAATTGTAGCCGCCGATGACGATCATCAGGTCCACCTGTTCCGCCAAGTCTCGCACAGCGATTTGGCGGTCACGGGTCGGCTGGCAGATGGTGTTGACGAAAGCGACTTCGTCGACGCAATCCATTTCCCGGATTTTTTTGACGAGATGCTCCACCTTTTCCAACTGTTGGGTGGTCTGGCTGACGATGCCGAATTTCCGCTTGCCGGTGGCTCTCAGTTTATCCAGGTCCTCTTCGCTGCCCACCACGATATAGTCATCGAGATCCCCCACAATACCTTTGACTTCGACATGCTCATCCTGCCCGATCACGACCGGATAATAATCTTTCTCCACCATGGATTTGATGGTTTTATGAACGCGCATCACCAGCGGACAACTGGCGTCATATACGATCAATCCGGCATCGGTCAATTTCTCCTTCATTTTATCGGCCGCGCCGTGGGCGGTGATCATGACTTTTTTGGTTTTGATCTGGTCGATTTTGTCGATTCCGCTGACCACGGACACACCGTTTTTCTTCAACGATTCATTGACCTGGCTGTTGTGCACCAACTGGCCGACGATGGTGAGCTCCCCCTTAAACTGCGGTTCCAGGGCGAGGTTGATGGCATCCTCGACCCCGAAACAGGTTCCAAGAGCGCTGGCAAGGGATACTTTCATGGCGTTTCCTTTGAACAAACTTTAAGGGAGCCACCGTTATCCAACGGTGCCTGTATGAAGAAACTTAATTTTTAATCATATCAGATGGGTTGGGCGATTTAAATAAAAATCGCGGACCGGCCGGGTTCCGTCACTTTAAAAACAGGTTTTTCAACAACTGCAGAGTGGTCTCCCGCCCGATTTTGGCGATCGATTCGGTCAGCGGGATTTTCTTCGGGCACACCTCGACACACACCTGGGCATTGCCGCAATCGGCGATCCCGCCCTCGCCCATCACCGCTTCCAGCCGCTCCTCTTGCTCCATGGCGCCGGTCGGGTGCATGTTGAACAGGCGGACCTGGCTGAAGGTGGAAGCGCCCATGAAATCGTTGTCCTTCGTGAATTGCGGGCAGGCCTCCAGGCAACATCCACAGGTCATGCATTCGGACAGCAGGTAAGCTATGGTACGCTGTTTCTCCGGAATCACCGGGCCTTCGCCGATGTCGTGCGTGCCGTCGATATGGATCCAGGCCTTCACCTTTTTGAGATCATCAAACATGCGGCTCCGGTCCACGTGCAGGTCGCGGACGAGGGGGAATTTGGACAACGGTTCCAGCACGATCGATTGCGGCAACTGGTCCACCAGCGCAGTGCAGGCCTGGCGGACTTTGCCGTTGATGATCATGGTGCAGGCGCCGCACACTTCCTCCAGACAGTTGCATTCCCACACCACCGGGGTGACCTTATTGCCCTCCCGGGTGACCGGATGCATCTGAATGTCCATAAGACAGGAGATGACGTTGGCCCGGGGTTTGTTGGGCAAATCGAATTCCTGCCAGTAGGATTTTCCGTCCGGCCGGTCCTGGCGTTTGATTTTCAAATGGATGGTTTTATTATCAGGCATGGTTCACCTTCAATCGTATTTCCGGGGCCGGGGCTGGACCAGCGACGTGTTGACCGCTTCAAAGCTGATCTCCGGCCGATGATTTTTATATTCGGCGATGGTGGTGTTGAGCCAACGCTTGTTGCATTCCTCGAAGCGTTTCATGTAGGCGAGATGGCCCGGCGGAAATTCGTTTTCCTGGACCTCGCCGTAATGTTGTTTCTCGAGGAAATCGACATGTTCGTGCGGATCGAAATCCTTGGGTTGGTTCAAATCAAATTCCGGTTTGTAATGCGCCCCGCGAAACTCGTTCCGGATCAGCGCGCCCTGGGTGATGATTTTGGCGAGCTGGATCTGGCAATGCAATTGCTGGATCATGCTGGGCGCCGGGTTGGACCAGTGGCTGGTGTCCAGGCATTGCACGTCCTTGAACCGGACCTCCAGATCGTTGATCTGGGTCATGGCCTTCTCCAGCTTGGAATTTTCCCGGACGATCAGCACGTGCGACAGCAGGATGTTCCCCATCTCCTGGTGGAGTGTATACGGATTTTCCCTGCCTTTCATTTTTTTGATGGTTTCAAAACGCTCCCGCCACTGATCGCGGGCCTGGTCAAACAGGGTCGACGGTACGTCGTCAAAATGAGAGTCGAGGTTCCGGCTGTATTGGATCAGCCCCGGGCCCATCATGAGCCCCGTATAAATACAACTCAACAGGGAGTTGGCTCCCAGCCGGTTGGCGCCGTGGAATTGATAGTCGCATTCTCCCGCAGCGTATAATCCCTGAATGGAGGTCATCTGGTTGCGCGGCGATTGATGGTCGATCAAGCCGTGACCGTCGTCTTGGTAATCGGTCCAGATGCCGCCCATGGAATAATGCACGGCGGTAAAAATTTTCATCGGCACTTTTTTGGGATCGTCGCCGGTGAATTTGGTGTAGATGTCGAGAATGCCACCCAGCCGGTCTTCCAGAAATTCTTCGGATTTATGCGTCAAATCGAGGTAGACCATGGCTTGGCCGCCGACTCCCAGTTTCTGGTTGTACACGACGTCGTGGATTTCCCGGCAGGCGACATCGCGCGGCACCAGATTACCGAAACGCGGATGGTTTTCCTCCAGGAAATAGTAGCGTTCCTTTTCCGGGATGGTGAGCGGATCGCGGTCGTCTCCGGGTTTTCTGGGAACCCAGATGCGGCCGCCTTCCCCGCGCGCCGATTCGCTCATCAAGCGCAGTTTGTCCGGGCCGGGAATGGCGGTGGGATGCACCTGGATGAATTCGCCGTTGGCATATTTGGCGCCCTGCAGATACGCGGAGGTGGTGGCGACGCCGTTGCACACGGTGGAGCCGGTGGTTTTGCCGTAAACCTGCGCCGGACCCCCGGTGGCCAGCACCACGGCGTCCCCCTTGGCTGTAAAAATTTCCCCGGTACGGAGATCGTGCAACACCGCGCCGCGGCAGATGCCTTTGGAATCCAGCACGGCGGACAGGTATTCGTGCCATTCCAGTTTTTGCACTTGGCCGTTGTGTTCGTACCGCCGGACCTGTTCGTCGAGGGCGTACAGCAGTTGTTGTCCGGTGGTGGATCCCGCGAAAGCGGTGCGCGAGTACAGGGTGCCGCCGAACCGGCGAAATTCCAGATGCCCCTCCGGCGTACGATTGAAGGTGACCCCCAGGCGGTCCATCAGGTGAATGATGGCCGGTGCCTGGTAGCACATGTCATGCACCAGCGGCTGATGCGCCAGAAAATCGCCGCCCTTGACGGTGTCGTAAAAATGCGTTTCCGGCGAGTCGCCTTCGCCTTTGGTGTCGATGGCGGCGTTGATGCCACCCTGCGCGCATACCGAATGCGAACGCTTCACGGGTTGGTAGGACACGATGGTGACGTTCGCCTTGGCCTCGCACAGTTTCATGGTGACGGCCAGCCCGGCCAGCCCACCACCGATGACAATGTATTGCGGTTTCCGCGTTGGCATCAGGCGGCTCCCATGACGGTGGGTTTGACGTTGACGGGGTCGAGTGAAAATTCGAGAACCGTTGCCAGGCCGAGGACGGTCAACACCGCCCCGAACAGCATGAACACGATGCCGGCGTTACGTTGCGCCCGGGGTCCCACGATGATGCCCCAGGAAATGCAGAAAGCCCAGAGTCCGTTGGCGAAGTGAAAGGTGGCGCTGAGGATGCCGATCATATAAATGATGCGTCCGGTCCAGGTGGCGAATTCCCGGTTCATGACGTCGATCAGAAAGGGCGCGGCTTCAAACAATTCATGGCCGTACCACAGTTTCGGGACGACGGTGGTCCCCATGTGGTAAATCAGAAACACAAAAACCAGGGCGCCGGTCAGCCTCTGCAACACGTACATCCAGTTGCGCGGGTAACGGTAGCGCAGAACGTTCATCTTCGCCACCTGGGTGATGTAAAATCCTACGATGGAATGAAACAGAAGCGGGATATAGATGAACAGAACTTCGATCGCGAACAGAAACGGCAGGTTGTTGATGACGTCGATGCTCAACTGGTAGGGCAGGACGCCGACGGTCCTCAGGGAATTGACCAGCAGGTGGATCGTCAGAAACAGGCCGATGGGAATCAGGCCGGTGAGCGAATGGAACTTTAAAAGCAGAAAATGGACTTGGCCTTTGGTAATGTTACCCATCGGGAATCCCTGTACGTGAGCGTGAGCGTTTCACCGGGGGAATGCCATGACACTCTCTTTATTTTTACTTAATCGCAGGGTGAAGACAAGATATTTCAGGATTAAAATGCTGGGGCTGAGAAGGCGGTGAGTGGAAATCAAAAATCGTATTCGAGAAGCGGTTTTTGCTTGAATTCGGGATCGACCGGTTTGTCGGTGGAGGTGATTTTCAGGTTCTCGGGGTTTTCGACGAACAGGTCGACGAAACCGCATTGGGCGCAAACCCGGGGTTGCAGGGGGACCTTTTTCTCGATGCCGTGGTCCTTGCGGACCACCATGATCAATTCCAGGTCCTTGCTGGTGCGAAGACCGATCTCCCCCTTAAGAACGCTTTTCGCGCCGCATTTACTGCAGGTGTTGGGATCGCTCATAGCCCGCCTCGTGTATGAGGATTCCGGACTGAGGGAAAGGTTTGGCACCTTCCAAACCTCCCTCCCTCGGTTCGAACATTAGTCCAGCCGGAAAATTATAGCACAGCAAAATCCGCTGCGGGCGGATTCAGCCATGATTTCCTCCCTTACGCCGCGAAAACGGGCGTCTGAACCGTTTCCACGTAAACCGGACGTTCGGTGCGTTCCCGGTTGATCAGCTGGTTCAACTCCTTGCTGGCGTGGAATACAGGTTTTTTGCGGGCCGGAATCTGGATGGGCTCACCGGTGACCGGCTTTTTACCGATCCGGGCCTGGTACTCTCTCAGGCGGAAAGAACCGAACCCCTGAATGACCACGCGGCCGTCTTTTTCCAGGTTGGTCATGATGCCGTCGATGAAAGACAGCAGGATCCGATCCGCTTCCTGCTTGGAAATGTTCATCTTGGCGGCCAGTTTGTTGGCTAAATCAGAGCGTATCATGGGCTTCCTCGGGTTAAGGTTGATC
>Ga0209980_10000726_pt1 | contig 18196 bp, 20 predicted proteins | sample CR02metaG_FD_183611 | JGI IMG/M metagenome (GOLD analysis project Ga0209980, IMG submission 183611) | Deep subsurface microbial communities from Mariana Trench to uncover new lineages of life (NeLLi) - CR02 metaG (SPAdes) (version 2) | ecosystem: Environmental > Aquatic > Marine > Ocean trench...
GAAGGCGGCAGCCAGGTGGCCCATGACTTCGGCCTGCGGCGCATCTATCAGCGCCGATTGTACGTTCCCTGCACAGCCAGCGAGTATCGTCAGGGCGAACGCCAGTCGTAATCGAATCATGCTACTGCTCCTCCAAGAGCGGCTCATTGGTACTTAGATGCCACCGGCGTCCGAATGGTTTCAATAATTACGCACAATGTGCTGCTGGCCGCGATCGGGTCATGAGCCGACAACAGCCATCGATCAATCCGCAAAGAGCCGAGAGGTGCAATCAATCGCTCGCCAATTCCCGGAGAATGATGCTCCAGTGATCCAGTGCATCGTAAAAAGCTTTTATGGGCACCCTTTCGTTGAGTCCGTGAGCAAACATATCGTACGGACTCATGAAAATGCTACCCACGGCCCAGGTAGGAATCCCGGCATTACGAAAATGCATGCCGTCGGTGCCGCCAGAGGACATGTAGGCAATAACATTCAAGCCTGGATACCGTGCATGCACAGCCTTGCCAACGGCCGCCACGACATCCGGCCGTAACTCAGAGATCGGACTCTCTGTGGCCTCGCCGAGCTGCTTGAATTCGGCTGCGTCATTACCAACCACTTGCCTGAGAACCGCTTCGATCTCGGCGACCGGGATACCGGGAAATACACGGCAATTCACCGTGGCCGTGGCAGACTGCGGTAATGCATTTTCAGCGTGACCGGCCTGCAGCATGGTCACCACGCAGGTAGTACGAGTTGTGCCAACGTATGCAGATTCTGTCGCCAAACGGTCCGAAGCCACCTGATCTTCCGGATTTTTGGCGAAACGAACCATGGCGTCCCCCAACTCGCCACCCAGTCGTTTGCCAGTCTCCTGGAAGTACGCCAGGGTCATCTCGCTCCAGCGCACCGGAAATCGATGGCCCTGAATTTTGGTAATCGCGTTTGCCAGATCGTAAATCGCATTATCCGGCCTGGGACGAGAGCTGTGTCCGCCCGGGTTCCGTACTGTGATTTCCCAGGTAACGTACGTCTTCTCCGCAGCTTGTATCTGGTATGAGATCGGCTTGCCGTCTGCGGTCAAAGAGCCACCGCCAGAATCGGAATTCAATGCGAATTCAGCCTCAGCGAGGTCCCCTCTCTCATAGGCCAGCATGCGCGTCGTCGTCATGCTGCTTTCTTCGTCACCCGAAAAGACGATGACCAGATCGCGATTGGGCACGAAGCCCTCTTTTTTCAGACGAATGAATGTGGACGTAAGCTGGGCCACTCCGAATTTGTTGTCCAAGCTACCGCGCGCATAGAAATAAGTATCGTCTTGAGTCAATTCAAAGGGACGTCGTTCCCAATCCTGCTCGTTGGCCTCCACTACATCCATATGTGCCAACAACAGAATCGGCGCCTTAGCCGATGAGCCGTCGCCTCGATACCTGGCAATAAGAGCGGCAGTTTCACCCAGCGGCACCACTTCTACGTCAGCTTCAGGAAACCCTGCAGCACGCAGTTCATCAGCGAGATAGTTCGCCACTTCAGGAACATTGCCAAGATTCTTGGACGTTTCCACACTGACTATTCGAGTGTAGATTTCGAGCGTCTTCTTCGCGTGTTCAGATTGCGCAAGCTGCGCAGCAAACGCCGCAGTAGATAGCGACATGACCACTAACATCATTATTATTTTTTTCATCGAAATCTCTTCGCAAAAAGGACTCTTGAGTTTAATTGGAATCGGAATGCAACGGCGAACAAAATCTTACTGTTTATTGCAGGCACTCCCGCAATATTCGCATATCGTCGTCGTATGACTCGGCACGAAGCGGCCCAAACGAGAAACGGGCGTAGCGCTCAAGCGCACTCGGCGCTGCATCGGTTCTGCCCATATCGCAAACCCGCCCGGGCAATATCCCCGCCTCGTGGGCGAACAATCTGTCGTTGAACTCGTCCCCTGTCAGTTCCTGCGGCAACCGGCCCCAGTGGTAGAAGCCACCAGTACCCGTAAACAATTCAAAACCCAGTTCGGCCAGCCCGTCACCGTAGCGCTTGCGTTGTTCGGAATAGAATGAGCAGATGGCCGTTCTGGCCTGCCCTACCCGCTTTTGTTCGAGCAATCCGGTCACATATATTTGCGAAGCGCGGGACACTCCGCCCATGCCGAACGACGAATAGTTACGGAATATTTCAATATGCGCCTTCGACGCGACAGCCCAGCCGATGCGCATACCCGGCACTTGCAGCCCTTTCGTCGCGGCACCGATAACAAAAATATTGGTGTCATCGATATTATCGATATGTTTGAGAGCGCTTTCTGGTTCAGGATCGCAGTAGAACTCATACGCTTCATCAATCAATGCGCCTGTGTTTTCGCTCGAAAATTGCTCAAGAAGTCGCTTCAGGTCATCACCGCCTGTTGCGACACCCGTCGGGTTACACGGATTGCTCTTTACCAGCATGACCCGGCTGGTGCCGTTTAGTGGCTCGATTTGGTAGTCCTCAAGCGACGGCCGAAACCGATTGCTGCTATCGCTCTGAATCAAGTGAACTTTGCGATCAAGTACCTTCAGCACATCGTAGTATGGCGTGTACTCGGTTTTTTCGAGCGCGATGGTTGTGTCATCCAGCAAGAACGCAAGGGTTGCGAAAATCGCTGGCCGCCCGCCGGCAAAAACTGCGATATTCTCGCTCGTTATTCCAGCGCCATAGAAGTGATTGTAATAGTTGGCTATTGCCTCCAGTAGTGGCGGCTCGCCCGTTGCTTTTGGGTACTTAAGATCAATGGCGTCGAACTCGATCGACTTGGGTAGCGTCGGGCCGCCAGGAATCTGGGTTGTTAGCGGATATCCCTGCGCCCACGGATGCGTGCCTGGATCGCCCATGTACTTGTGGGTCGCATCCACGAATTTGAATAACGTCTCGTAGACGCCCATCGGTGGAAACTGACGCAGTATCATGCTGGGCAGCATAGCGGGATAATGACTTGATGCAACAGGCCATTCTTTTCCTGCCGATCGTGGTTCCAGTGATTTTCTGGGCCGCCTATCACTATCACAAAGACCGGCACCTGCCGGAGCCACCACTCAATCTGGCACTCTGCTTCGCCCTCGGTCTCGGGGCTGCCGGGATATCGAAGCTGCTGTACATCGGGCTGGAACCATTGGGATTGCGCCTGGACGCCGTTGCCCTGGGCGATCAAAACCCAATCGGATTGCTGGCATATGCGTTGTTGGCCATTGGGCCGATTGAGGAAATCGCCAAACTGTTGCCATTTGTTATCGTCGTGTTACGGCTGAAGGCATTCGACGAACCGCTGGACGGCATCGTCTACGCGTCATTTATCGGCCTGGGATATGCCGCAACCGAGAATATCCACTACCTCGACTATCTGACGCCTCTCGAATCGGTTGCTCGAGGATTTGCGAGCCCTGTGGTGCATATTTTGTTCGCATCGATCTGGGCGCACTTGATCACGCAGGCCTGGCTCGCACGAAAACCGATCGCGAAAGCATTCGTTCTGGGCTTCTTGCTGTCGGCGCTACTACACGGACTCTATGATTTTCTGGTCTTGCTAAATCCAGTATCTGCCCTGCCGATTGCGGCAACGCTGATTATTACTATCTGGATATGGCGATTGATTTTGATGCGCCGGCTACACCGCGATGCCGTCAATAAAACGACCGGTCATCGTTAGCCGCGGTCATAGGGGTTGCTGTTGTCGGAACGTTTGACCGGGTCCTCGAGCGACAGACCGTCTGGCTCATCGGGAGCTTCAACGAGTTGTCTACAGCGTTTCTGTATATCTGCAAGTTTGAGAGTGACACTTGATTCCGAAAGCGGAATATCGTCGAGATCCTTGTTCATTTCCCCGTCCATCGTTCTTGTTTGTCGCAGTATAGCGACAGAAAAAGCCGCGAAGTGTGAACTGCGTCACACTAAATTTTCGAGAAAATCTGTTTTTCAGTGCGTTATGTCACTTATCGAATAGAAAAGGCCGCTCCCGAGGAAGCGGCCCTTTTACAGAACGATTGTCTGTATGCCGTCGCCTTACGGCTTTAGTTTTTCATACAATGTAACAAGAATTATTGTGATCGCCCCGGCAGCGTAAAGAGCACCCAGGTTTCCCATTACGCTGCTGATGTGTGCGCCGACTGCTGGAATATCATTTAGGCCCGCACTCACAATGGATAAAGCAATCGCAGTAACCAGAATTCGCTGCCGGTCTTCTTCAGCAACAAACCAACCGGCTACCGCACCAAGAACAGCAATAGCTATCGCAGCTTCCGGAAAACCACTCCAAAGTCCCGCAACGACAGCGACCAGAACAGCTACGATCTGAACGATTTTTCCTACACCCATGAAATTCCCCTTATAGCTTTTGTTGTTTTTTTTTCAGTCTTATACTTATAGGCCGCAGCAATTTGCGGTTCGGCACAGTCTACCAGCATTTTATAAAGATTGAATAATTATTATATTTCAATTGATTATATCAACTACTTAATATTTTACATAGCCAAAAAATCATCCAAAAAGGTCAATATTTGACCATAGCAGAGCCCCAGGTGAATCCGGCACCGAAGGCGGCAAACATCAACGTGTCACCTCGCTTGATACGGCCGTCGCGCACAGCCACATCGAGCGCCAACGGTATCGAGGCTCCCGATGTATTCGCATGCTCATCGACTGTCGCAATAACGCGCTCCATTGGCATGCCAAGCTTCTTTGCTGCTGCCTTGATGATGCGCATATTCGCCTGATGCGGTACAAACCAATCGATGTCCCCAAGATCACCGTCGAGATCAGCAATGGTTTCTCGCGCGATGTTGTCGAATGCGGCAACAGCGCGTCGGAAAACCGCGTTACCGTTCATTTCAATAAAGGAACGCCCTGCCCTGGTCTGGTCAAAACCCACAGAGATGCCGTTTGGCACGTGCAGCAGCTCCTCGTACTGACCATCTGCATGTATGTGCGTTGCCAGGATGCCGGGTTCATCACTGCTTTGCAGCACAACACAACCGGCCCCGTCCCCGAACAACACGGCCGTGCCACGGTCGTCCCAGTTGGTGATTCGTGAGAGCGTCTCTGCGCCAATCACGAGCACTGTTTTCGCCCCACCTGTCTGAATATAGCGATTCGCCAGATCCAGACCATAAACGAATCCGCTACAAGCCGCGTGCACATCAAATGCCGGAGAATTCTTAACGCCAAGTTGCCGCTGAATGATGCAGGCTGTCGAGGGGAAGATTTTGTCCGGCGTTGCCGTCCCAACGACGATAAGATCAATATCTTTGGGTCCCACACCGGCGTCGCTCATCGCTCGTTTTGCCGCTTCCAACCCTATGGAAGAGGTCGTCTCGTCGTCCGCGACGATGTGGCGCCGTTTGATGCCGGTACGCTCCTGTATCCATTCATCCGTGGTATCAATCAACTTCTCCAGGTCCTTGTTGGTCACAACCTTTTCCGGAAGAAAACTGCCAATACCGGCAATACGCGCATAAATCATGAATTTTCCTTGAGGAAAGTACCGATTTCCCTAAGTGTTGGATAATCGAAAAGATCGCTGATGTCCAGTTTCCCCGGATACTTCTCATCGATCGCCAGCACTATCTCTGTCAACGTCAAAGAACTGACCCCAACCTCGAACAGGTTGTCATCAGGCCCAATTTTTCGTTCTTTGGCGAATTCGCGGCAGATCACTTCCAGTTCGGCGATCAGCGGATCCTCGTCCGTTTCGCGTACCACCGAATCTTCCGCATGCAGCTGCGCAAGTACATCGTCGAACTCGCCGTCAAAATAACTCTGCAGCAGTTTCGCTCGTTGCACTTTGCCACTCGTGGTCTTGGGTATCCTCGCAACAGGAATTACCTTATCGATCTCAAGACCCGTCTGTTCTCCGATCAGGTTTTGCACCTGCTCAATCATTGGCAGGAACTGTTCCGTCGCCTGGCGATGGAGAATAAACGCGATCAGCTCCTCTGTTTGCCCGCCTCTGGGCGTTGCGCCGGCGACGACGACCTTGTTCAGATCGAGACCGTCAAGTCGTGCGACGATATCTTCGATATCGTGCGGATAATAGTTTTGCCCGTTGACAATGATGATGTCTTTCTGTCGACCGGTTATTACCAGTTGCTCGTCAACAAACACGCCACAGTCGCCGGTACGCAACCAACCGTCCTCTGTAAACAACTCGGTGGTGGATGACTCGTCACCGTAGATGCGCTCGGTCACACTCCCACCGTGCAGCTGAATATTGCCAATTTTTTCGGCGCCCAGCAGTTGATCGTCATCGTCCACGATGCGAATGCTGACATCGCGGATCGAGTTGCCGACGCGCACGAAACTGACGGCATTTGCGTCATCCGGCGAGATCGCACGAAACGGTTCTCCAACTCGAAGACTGTGCCGGTCCACAGTAATTCGAGAGTATTCCGTGCCTGGTTCTGGTATCGACACACCGACCGTGGCTTCGGCCAGTCCGTAAACCGGGAACATCGCGGTTCGAGACAGGCCATGCGGTGCAAGAGCGCCAAGAAACTCCTCACAAAGTTGCCACGAAATCGGTTCGGCCCCGTTCAGGATAAGTTTGACGCACGACAGATCAACGTCAGTCAGGCCCTTGCGCTGGAACAGTTTGAGGAAATGCTTAAAACCGAAATTCGGTGAACAGAGCTGAGTGGCACGCAATTCGTTCGCCTTGCTCATCCATAATAGCGGGCGCCGCACAAACACATTGGTATCCATGACTGCGTGGTTCATACCAACACCCAATACACTCAGGTGATAGCCAATGAGCCCCATATCATGGGTGAGCGGCATCCAGCTCAGACTGGTGTCATCTTCGCTCCAGTTGCACGCCTCAACAATGGCGCGGATATTGGTGCAGAGATTACGGTGAGTCAGCACGACGCCCTTGGGATCGCTTGTGGAACCTGACGAATATTGAATGAACGCGATGTCATCCGCTCTCGATTCGTAAACGTCACCACGAACGTCCGGATCTGCATCACTGAGCAGTACCGTCTTGGTCGCCAACAGCGCTGTTATATCGTCGCGGCCGCGTTGCTGTGAAAACTGCAGCAACCGGTCCAACAGTTCCGTTTCAGTCAGCAACGTCGCACGTTCGAGCTGCGCCAGGATTCTGAATAGCTTCAACCTGTGCTCGTCACTGATGCCTACCGCGACCGGCACGGGCACAATACCGCCAAGCACGGCAGCCCAAAACGCGACGACAAAACTCTCATTCGATTTGCTGAAAATTATCAGCTCATCGCCTGGATTCATCCCACGTGCCTGCAATAACCCCAGCAAGGTTCTGGCACGGTCCCGGAGATCTGCGAACTTTACGATGCTCTCGTCGTTCTCGCCGTCGATGAAACGAATCGCGCGATCTTTGTTGCTCGCCTCCGCCAGCAAGTCCGATAATGTGTTGTATAGCTCCATCCGTTCGTCTAGCGTTCCGTAGGTTTCATGAAAATATCTTTGGCTGCCCGCAGGTTTATGCCCAGCTCGAGCGCAGGTTGCGAGTCGTCAACCAGCTGCATGTGAAAGCGTGGTAGCAGTAACCCAAGGTGCACCTTCATCTCAAGAAAAGAAAAGTATTCGCCGACGCAGCGGCGTGGCCCAAGTGAAAACGGGAAAAATGGCCGGTCTTTCTTCGGTTTGTCCGTCACCGCAAATCGATCGGGATCAAACTGCTCCGGATCAGGCCAATAGTGTTCGGTGCGATGCAATATGAATGGTGACAGATAAATATCCGTTTCGGGTGCCACATCGAAATCGTCCAGCTCGTCATCCTCATGTGATCGACGAGTAAATAGCCAAACGGGCGGATACAGTCGCAGCGCTTCCTCCAGGACCTGCTGCGTATACTGCATCGCCGAGAGTGAATCAGCATTCATTGCAGATACGCTGGGCAGATACTCTTCGGCTTCGGCAATCAGCTTCGTTTCAACGTCTGGATGTTTTGCGATCAGGTACCAGACCCAGTTCAGGGTATTTGCCGACGTTTCGAATCCGGCGACGATCAGAGTCATCAGCTCATCGAGCAGCTCAGCATTCGAGAACGGCTGCCCCCCTTTGTCGGTGGCCTGCAAATACATCGACAAGAAATCGAACTCGTCGGAGCCACTGCCAGTCCGTCGCTCTTCAATGATGCTCAACAACAGACCGCGCAAATGCCGCACCTTCATCACCACACTCAGATCCCGGGTTGAATCGCGGCTCAGGAAATCGAACGGATTGTCCCCTTCTGCCATGATGCGGGATTCATAGTCGCTGCCAAAAATACTGATCAATATCAGTTCAAGCGCGAAGTCAGATGTTTCTGCTGTGATATTGCATTGCTCACCATTCGCTGCCAGCCCAGCCCATTGCACAGCACGCCGATCGCAACACTCAGCCATTACCTTTATCAATCGATGCACGTTCTGGCGGCTGAAAGCCGGCTGTATCATTCTTCGGGCGCGTCGCCATACTTCTCCGTCACTGACAATAAGACCATTGCCGAGCAGCATTTTCACGCGCTCAAAACCGGGCCCCTTGCGATACTTGCTGTGACGACGCGTCAGGATTCGTCGCACTTCGGCCGCGTCATTGATGAAGTACGCAACCCTGCCATTGGGTTTGGTTAAACTCACCATATCGCCATATTCTTGTTGCAGTTCCTGCAGGGTCGTCAGCGTCTCGGGATCAATTCCGAGCGTTACTGGCTCCGTCGGACCCGGTGGTCGCCTGAAATTTTGCGGGGCAGACGTCATGGAGAGGTAGATTCAGCCGTATCGTATTGAAAAACAGGCGCAATATTACATTGACCGGCAGAGATTCGATACTGCAAACTTGGTCCCGAAGCAGCAATCAGCCGCGACAGGGACAGGCCCAGGATTGAACAACCCACCTCGCAAAGACTTCGATTCGATTGAGTCGCGCCGTAGCACGTCGTCACGCCGCCGCATGAGCACGGCCCGCCGCATCTATTATTTTTTCGGTCTGCCGATCCTGCGTGGAATCATTCGACTGCTGACAGCGACGTACCGGGTGGAAAAAGTGATCGGTGCGGAGCACATCGAACCGTATGTGGCGGGAAAGGAAATCTGTGCACCTTGTTACTGGCATCAACATCACGTCGTAGCCACCGCGCTTCTGCGTTCCTGGGTGCGGCGGGGATTCAAGGCCTGTTTCCTGGTGTCCGGATCGGTTGATGGTGACGTACCTGAGCGCATTGCCCGTGCCTGGGGTGCCGAAGTAATCCGCGGCTCGGCAAATCAGAGTGGTGCACTGGCATTGCGCGACATGCATCGCATGATGAAAAACGGTTACTCGATTGTGACCACCGCCGATGGCCCTCGCGGACCCCGGTACGAATTCAAGCTGGGTGCCATTCTGATGGCCAGGATAGCGGGCGTACCGATCATTCCGATCGCCTGCGCGGCAGATCGCGCCTGGTATCTGGATCGTTGGGATAATTTCATGGTGCCGAAACCCTTTGCCCGCGTCGTTCTCGCAATTGGTGCGCCCTACCCAGTCCCGTCTGATACGCCATTGGATGCGCTGGAACCACACCGGGCGCACGTTCAGGCAGCAGTCATGTCACTCATGGCAGACTCTGAGACTGCCTTACACGGTTCCTGACAGGTCGAGCATGAAACTAACGCGACTCATTGTGACAATGACCGCCACGCTGCTGGCGAGCCAGGTGTTGGCCGGCGCGTCGCTGGCGCCGCACAAGGCCGAGTACAAAGTCCGAATTTCTGTCCTTTCGGGCCGGTTGAATACCGAGCTACGCCGGACAGCAGACGGCTATGTGGCGAATCACATCATCAAGCCAACGGGCATATCCAGGCTGTTCGCGCACGGCAAAATTGACGTCACCTCAGAGTTCACTACTGCAGCTGACGGAATCAAGCCGGTCCGGTTTCGAGCCATCGATACGATCAGCGACGATCCTGACGTCGATCTGCGCTTTAACTGGACTACGAACGAAGCCGTCGGGACCGTTGGCGAGGACGATGTCGTGCTGCAGTTAGACGGCATCGCTTACGACAGTGTTTCGATTCAATACGAGCTGATGCACGATCTCTTGAATGGTGGCGCTAGTGAACAATACGTTTTATTTGACATCGACAAGATGCGGGTCGCGAACGTGACTAATGTTGGCAGCAAACAGGTTCGGACCAAGGCCGGCAAATTCATGGCTATCGGTATACGGCATCAAAAGGAAGGCTCTTCGCGAGTCACGACCCTGTGGTGCGTTGAAGCATTGGGCTATTTGCCCGTGATTATCGAACAGCACCGCAAAGGAAAACTGAATTTTCGCGCAACACTCCTGACTTACACACCGACCGACGGGCAAGGTGCTGCTACCCAATAAGAATTGACAGTTGCATCAGCAGCAACATCGATGCGGTAACCAGTCCCGCCGCTAGCACACTGGCACCCCAACGGGCCAACGTCGATCTGTGCGCTATGCCTGCAAACACAGGGATGGCAGGGAGTATTGCTACACAAGCCAGCGGATAAACGACGACGGCCAGGTGTGGGAATCGGAATGCCCATGTCTTCAGTTCGATGTAACTGCCGAAGGAAAAGTCGTGAATATCGTGATTGTCGAGTCTAGCAACAGCGTTTTCGACAATGCCGCTATCAAAGCGGTTGCACGTTTCAAGTTTAAACCGCGCGTGGTAGATGGTATTGCGCTGGTCAGCACGGGAATTCAAAACCTGTTCACGTTCCGACTTGACGATCTGTAAGACCCTAGGGCGGCGGCTCCGAAGAAGGCCTTTCCTTCCCGCCGGGCTGCCCAACGAGTCGCCGCCCGTTCTTATCGCCGGTCAAATACCTGCTCTTGCGAGAAAGTTTCGTGATCGCCTTTAGTCATACGTATGTGCCTGACCAACACATCGTTGCCATCTTGCAGATGCCACACCTCAAATAACATCGTGCCGCCGTCATCCAGCGTTTCAACCACGAACGAACGGCCGTCCCAGCCCGAAACGCGCAGCGCCTCGATCGGACCAATCGTAACTAGCCGGTTCTCTCCGAACGTATATTCCTCCACGATCGATCGATCGTAACTGATGAAGATTCCGTACTGGGTTTGAGTGATTTTTAGAGATTCACCGTACTCAAGAAAGACCTGGACTGACACACTGGAACTGTCGCGATTTCGGCGCGTACGTGACATATTTCCGGTTGGGATCAGGCCATCTCTGACACTCCGATGATCGGAAATGCGCGGTGCGTTCGGATCCTCTCTGATAAGCCAGAATCCAGACAGGTCAACGCCCACGGGCACTTCAGCACTCTTTGATTCGAGTACACGAGCCGCGCCGCAACCGGCCTGGAGCAGGAAAATGACGATTATGAAGCTGCCCAGGTTTTTAAGAATTGATTCAGACATATGTCAACCAGCAGTGAGAGAGCACGTTGGTATAGTATCGCGGTATTAAAGGAGAAATTACACATGCGTAAGATACGAAAGATTTTACTGGTGTCTTGCCTGAGCCTGATCGCTCCCTTCGCGGCGTCGGCACAGTCCATGGACGAGATCAAACAGATGAGTCCCGAAGACAGACAGGCCTACATGGAAGGCCTGACCGACGAGGAACGGGCCGGGATGCGGGACCGACGGCGAAACGAATATGAAGCGTTATCCGATGAAGAGAAGCAGGCTGTTCGCGAGCGACGCGCCGGAAGTCGCGATGGAGATCGTACTGCGATGCGTGAACGCTGGAATGCCATGTCAGATGAAGAACGTGCAGCCGCAAAGGATAAACGTCGCGCTAAAGGTGATGCCCGTCGGGAGCGTTGGGAGTCGATGAGCGAGGAAGAGCGCACCGCCGCTCGCGAAAAACGGGGTGACCGTAAAGGTAAACACGGCGAGCAACAGCAAAGACATCGCGGTGAGCACGACGACCAAGCCGAATCTGAAGGGTAACAACGACACAATTTACAACGATCTGGCCAGCGTCTTTGCGAAGGCGTTGGCCTTTCTAATTGTCACACGATCAAGCTTCAGCCAGGCGGCCAGTGAGCGCAACTCTCGCACCAGCGCGTCCACCGTATCGCCTGAGTCTGCGGCCCGCTCAAGATACGCGTTCTGAACCAGCAATTCTGAGGTCTTTCTATCGGCCTTTAGATCGACACGTGCCGCAATGGCGTCGCCGTGCCGGAACGGCAGCACGTAGTAACCCCAGCGCCGTTTCGCCTCGGGTACGTAAATCTCGATTCGGTAGTCGAAATCGAACAGGCGTAGCGCTCGCGGGCGAAACCAGACAACCGGGTCAAATGGGGACAACAACGAGGCACCCGGTATCCTTCTCGGTAATACGGCGCCGGACGCCAGATAGCCGATTTGTGACCAGCCCTCAACAGCCACCCTGGCTAATGCGCCCTCCTCTACCAACTCCTCAATCCGAGGTAGCGCATCACGGTTGCTCATTCGATAGTAGTCGGCCAGATCGTGGCTGGTTGCGATACCCAAAGACGATGATGCTTTGCGTAGAAGTTCACGCTCGGCATCGGCTTTTTCTATACAAGCCGAGCGATGACATTTGTCGATGATGCGCTCGGCAAGATCATATACACGTTGGAAATTTTTGAGTCTGCGCCGCACGGCCAGATTTCCAGTGCCGAAGTGGTACTCGATCGCCCAGCGGGGAATCGAGCGGTGCCAATCGCCAGGTTTTCGTCTCGGGCCTGCCACGGCTGGCAGGTCGTTTGAGGTCGTTCCGCCCTGCTCTTCGATCAGGCCAAGAATATTACCCAGGTACGCGTCGCGGTCCGGCAACTGATTTAACGGACTGTTTTTCCATTGCTGAAACTCCCGTCGACGATGAGCGAGCAGCGGCCAGTCACTGCTCGCCACGATAGACGCCTCATGCGCCCATTGCTCGGTGTGTTCGCCTGAGTCGTACAGGAAATGTTCGAAGCGGCTGCGATCGTAGGGGCCGAGCCGTGACCACAGGATCAGAAAGTGTGCCGGCAACAACACATTGACAAAATCGAGCTGTAATACAGCGATCGCGGCCATCGCGCGTCGAAAATGTCGCACATCGGTAGGCGTATCTGGCCGCGCGCGACCGAATCCCTGGGCGGCGAGCGCAATCCTGCGGGCTTCGTCAGCGCTGACTCTGACGCGTCGCGTCACAGGGCGTTAGTGTTCATCGACTATCGCATCGGCCTCAATTTCCACCAGCATTCCTTTGCCTATCAATCGAGACACTTCGACCATCGAGGTGGTTGGCGTAATATCTGCGAACGCTTCCTGGTGCGCCTTCGCGACCTCTTCCCAACGATCGATGTCGGTCACAAACATTCGTGTGCGAACGACGTGCTCGAGGCCAGCACCCGCCTCTGAGAGCGCGCTCGCGATAATTTCAATGCATTTCTTTGCCTGCAGGTAAGGATCACCCGCTCCGACCAGATTGCCGTCCGAATCAACTGGCGCGCAACCGGAGACGGCAATATGCGATCCAACTCGAACCGCACGACAATACCCTACGAGCGGCTCCCATTTCGTCCCCGTGCGAACTAACATTTTCTTAGACATAGCGCAGATACCAAAACATATGATGCGATGATTGACCAGACAGCGGGCGTCATTGTCACGATGGCACTGTCCAGCGCCAAGAAACCAATGGGTACCACAACAAGCAACCGCAGATACTCGAACCGCACCGCAGAAAGTCTGTCTTCGTTCAGCAGGCCCAATGTGTACAACTGCGACCACAGTAACAGGCACGGAACGAGGACAACCCGCGCGCCGCTTGCCGCGAACACTTCTGCTATGAACAACGCGACCAGAACAGCAACGAAAAACTGTGCCATGACGTAGCGACGCCGTGCCATTGATAATTGCGGATTGAATTTTCGGAATTTCTCGAGATCAGTGTGGCGCTTTGGAAAACGCGCATTAACGTCCGCAGGGCGCCATCCTGTGCGGCGAAACCAGATACCGATCTTGTCCTGCCAGCGCCGCGTGTTGATCGCGTCGAAAAGCAGATAGTTATAGACCTGAAAATTGGCCCACAGCGGGTTCCAGTTTGCCAACGGTTTTCGAACACCGAAAATCACAGGCTCGTCAGCATCTTCCTCGGCGAAACTGCCGAAAAGGCGGTCCCATAGAATAAAAATTCCGCCGTAATTCTTGTCGATGTAGCGCTCATTCTGTGCATGATGCACGCGATGATTGGATGGCGTCACGAGTATTCGATCGAGTAAGCCCATGCGGCCGATATGTTGCGTGTGTACCCAGAATTGATAGATCAGGTTGATCGCACCGACTGTGATTAACACGTCAACAGGAAAGCCAAGCAAGAATAACGGCACGTAAAAAATCCAGCTAAACAGGAAGCTGCTGCTCGATTGCCGTAGCGCTGTCGACAAATTGTAGTCCTCACTCTGATGATGCACGGCGTGCGCTGCCCAGAGAATGGACATCTCATGACCGAGACGATGATTCCAGTAGTAGCAAAAGTCCCAGGCAACGGCTGCGAGTATCCACAACGAAATACCCTGCGGCGATGAGTCGAACCAACTGCGCTGCATGTCAAACAAGGCGAAATTGCTGAGAACAAATCCCCAGATCATCCACTGCAGAAACTTCGTGAAATACCCGGTCGTCGTGCTCAGCACCCCTGCACTGAGGCTATTTATCGCATCGTTGCTTCGGTAGTGACCGGTCTTCTTTAGCCGATCGACGAGTAGCTCGATGAGCAGCAAAAGCAGGAAGAACGGTACGGCCAAAGCGATCAGATCCATGCGCGTATGTTAACCTGAACTCGGACCAGTAATGATCAATAAGAACGAACTAAGACTATTGCGCGGAGCCCTCGAAAAACTCGAAGCCGGCTTCACCGACCTGCCCGAATTCATTCCCGAATTTGATGAGACCGCGTTGGCCGATGTGCTGGGCGAGGTTGCCGAGCGAATGCAGGACAACTATCCGTACTATCACCCGCTATATGCGGGCCAGATGCTAAAGCCGCCACATCCCGTGGCGCGCATTGCGTATGCGATGTCGCTGTGGGTCAACCCGAATAATCATGCGCTCGACGGTGGACGCGCCAGCTCGGCAATGGAAAAGGAATGCATCGTCGACTTGGGCGCAATGTTCGGTTGGGAAAGTCCTCTCGGCCACCTGACCGGCGGCGGTACGATGGCCAATCTCGAGGCGTTGTGGGTGGCCGGGCGCCTGCATCCGGGAAAACGCAATATTGCGTCTACCCAGGCGCACTACACCCACAGCCGGATTAGCGAAGTGCTGGGAATTCCCTTTTCGCCGGTTGCTGTCAGCAGCAATGGCCGCATGGACATCGATGCGATCGAAGCGCTGTTGCAGCAAGGCGATGTCGGTACCGTTGTTGTCACTATGGGCAACACCGGGCTGGGAGCGGTTGATCCGTTACCGGATATTCTGGCACTCCGCGAAAAGTTCGATTTTCGAATTCACGCAGATGCCGCGTACGGTGGCTATTTTGGACTTGCCAGCAACCTGAATGCCGATACGGAGCAGGCGTATGCAGCTCTGACGCACGTCGATTCGATCGTCATCGATCCGCACAAGCACGGACTGCAACCGTACGGCTGCGGCTGCATTCTTTTCAGAGACCCGTCGGTTGGGAGTCTGTACAAGCATGATTCGCCGTTTACTTATTTTAGCTCAGCCGAGTTGCATCTCGGCGAGATCAGCCTTGAATGCTCTCGTCCCGGCGCATCTGCAGTCGCCTTGTGGGCGACACAAAGACTGATGCCTTTGGAAAAAGGTGGTGAATTTGCCAACGATCTCGGCTGCTCACTTAGCGCCGCACGTAATTTCCACGCCCGGCTGGACGCTATTGAATTCTTCACTCCTTTGATGGCCCCCGAACTCGACATCGTCGTGTATGCAGTAAATGCGGCCGACACGACGACGGCAAGCGCCAGTGCAAGACGACTATTCGACAGCGCGGCAGACAAAGGACTGCACCTGGCGTTGATCGAATTGCCTGTGTCGCTGACCGGCCATTGGCTAACTGACATTGAGGTCAATTCGGATTCGATCACCTGTTTACGTTCGGTACTGATGAAGCCCGAGCATCAGGACTGGACCCAGCGGATCGTTGCAATACTCGAGGAATGTGTTGCCTGACTAAGTGCTTTGTATTTGCATGAATGTACGTATCACGACGATGCCAAGGTAAAAGCAGGCAAACCCGCCAACCAGGGTACCGACCAGATAGGAAAACGAATAGAAGATCTCGTTTTTTTGCAGCATCGTATTTAGCTCGACCACCATAGACGACAACGTCGTGAAACTGCCGCAGAAACCGACAGCGAATAGCAGCCGGTACTGGTCCGGAATGATGCCCGCGTCATTGAACCATGTTGTGCCTGCGATGAGCTGTGCGATGAGGCCCATGACCAGGCACCCAAGGAGGTTGGCTGTCAGCGTTCCCCACGGATACTCCACATCTCTTTGCAGAAAAACATTGAGCGCAAAACGTGCGATTGCGCCAATCGCACCACCGGCTGCAACAAACAGATACGAATAAAGAATGACGTGCATCGTTAATCGACCAGCCGCCCTAGTGCGTCTTGATATTCTTTTTCGATCTTGAGAACTATTTCGCGCGCCGGAAGAACTGCGTCGATATCCCCGACCCCCTGACCGGCACCCCATATATCCTTCCAGGCCTTGGCATCGGCCTTGCTCGCCTTCTCGAAATCCATATCTCCTTTCGATCCATCCGGGAGGTTATCCGGGTCCAGACCGGCGTTTGCAATGCTGCCTTTGAGATAGCTGCCGTGAATGCCCGTGAACAGCGACGAGTAAGCGATATCTGACGCACAACTATCGACAATCATTTCCTTGTATTCGGCGACCGCATTGCCCTCATCGCTGGCGATAAAACGGGTGCCGCTATAAGCCAGATCGGCGCCCATTGCCCTTGCAGCAAGAACGTCTCCACCACTGGTAATACTGCCGGCAAGAATAATAGCGCCGTCGAAATCTTTGCGGATTTCCTTGACGAGAGCAAACGGGCTGAGTGGCCCGGCGTGCCCACCCGCGCCGGCGCACACGGCAATAATGCCGTCCACGCCCTGCCCGATCGCTTTACGCGCGTGACGCAGGCTGATCACATCATGAAAAACGAGACCACCATAGGAATGTACTGCAGTCACGACCTCCGCTGGCGGCCGCAGACTGGTGATAATGATCGGTACCTCGTTTTCGACACAGGTTGCCATGTCTTCGCGTAACCGGTTGTTACTGGCGTGCACGATCTGATTCACTGCAAATGGCGCGACCGGCTCACCGGGATTTTTCTCGGCGTACTCACCCAAAGCCTCTTTTATCTGCTTGATCCATTGCGCGAGCATCGATTGCGGCCGGGCGTTCAATGCCGGAAACGCGCCAATAATGCCAGCCTGACATTGCGCGATCACCAATTCGGGACCGGACACAATAAACATGGGCGCGCCGATTAATGGAATTCTCAGCTTGCCCTGCAGAGACTTCGGTATTGCCATGAATTATCCTATTTGGAAATCATAAAACTTGCTTCGCAATCTGCGACAAGGATGCCGTCCGATTTGCGGCGCGCTTCGCCTTTTAGAATGACAAGACGACCTTTTTCTTTTTCTATCCAGCCCGTCAGCAACACAGTCTCGCCAACTTGCAGAGGATTTCGATAGCGGATCTCGCACTTCGCCGTGTGTGCCTTGCGACGTTGACGGTAAAGAACGTTTGCTGTCACATCATCAAGTGCAGAATAGATTATTCCGCCATGCACAGTATTGTGCCATCCGACATGGTTTTCCGTGCCCGTGAATTCGCCTGTACACGAGTCCCCATCCACGGTGAAATCAATTTTCAGTCCAATAGGATTTTCTTTTCCGCAGGCAAAACACATGTTTGCCTCTTCAAACGGCTCCGACATTATTTTCTCCGCTTAGGGAATCTGCTGGTCAATAATCAGATCGACGGCTTGCATCGCATCGACGCTAACGATCAACGAACCCGACCAGTCACCGGACTGCGCAATCGGTTCGCCCGAAACCGAGACACGTGCAACGATCTCAACGCTTGAAAATCCGGACAACGGACGCCCGGGTATCATGGCATCGCGGTCACTCAATGGAACGCTCACTGGCAACTCTGAAAGACGTCTGCGAACCACGGCGATTGGCGGTGACGGCTGCGATGGGTCACGTGCGATCACATAGACGGTAGCATCGGATGTTAGCG
>Ga0209980_10000727_pt1 | contig 18195 bp, 19 predicted proteins | sample CR02metaG_FD_183611 | JGI IMG/M metagenome (GOLD analysis project Ga0209980, IMG submission 183611) | Deep subsurface microbial communities from Mariana Trench to uncover new lineages of life (NeLLi) - CR02 metaG (SPAdes) (version 2) | ecosystem: Environmental > Aquatic > Marine > Ocean trench...
CCGTATCCAGGCGACACGCTGGCCCAGACCTGGGGACGGCCCGAGACTACCGGCATTCGTACAGCGTGGAACATCGGCGTGCCAATTGATGGCGACACCGAGTTTTACATGTTCGGCAATTTCGCGGACACGTACGGCAACTACCGCTTCTTCTACCGCGACCCGCCTCATTCGTCGCTGCAAACGCTCCCGCTCGATCCGACGGATGCGGACGGTGACGGTATCCCCGGGATTCCTTTCGATCCGTTGACGGGGTTAGGCGGTTTCGCGGGCAATTTCTGCTGGTGCGACGTACTGCCGGGCGGCTATACGCCGTTTCTCGAAGGCGAGCAGATCGACGTCGGCTCGACGGCCGGGTTACGCGGTTCGTTTGGCGAAGTGTTGTATGACCTCAGTGCCTCCTGGGGCAGGAACCGCATCGATTACACGCTGAACAATACATTGAGCCCAACCTGGGGCCCGCAGTCGGATCGTGTGTTCACGCCAGGCGATCTGCAGGAAACGGACAGCAGTCTAAATGCTGACTTCTCTTACGCCGTGCGGTCGGATATGAACTTCGCATTCGGCTTCGAGTGGCGGGAAGAGGAATACAAGATGTTCCAGGGTGACGTACAGTCCTGGCAGCCCGGTCCCTGGGCAGGAGTCGCGCAGCTCATCGATCCCGTGACGGGCACCAACTATGCGTCGCCGCCGAACGGCAGTAACGGTCTTGCGGGCACGCCCCCAAGAGCCGCCGGCGCCTTTGACCGAACCAACTTCGCCGTTTACGGCGATCTCGAGTGGGACATTTCCGACCAGTGGTTGCTGCAGATCGCGGCGCGCTTCGAGGATTTCGATGATTTCGGATCGACGGCGAACGGCAAGATCGCAACACGCTACACCGTGTCTGACTCGTTGACCTTGCGCGGCGCGATTTCAACCGGCTTCCGCGCCCCAACTCCGGGCCAGTCGAACCTGGAAACCATTGTAACGACGTTCGATACGGGCAGTGGCCTGCAGGTCAACGAAGGCACGTTGAAGCCGACAGATCCGTTGCTTGCAGCGCTCGGCGGCAAGGCGCTGGATCCTGAAGAAGCGCTCAACTTCAGCGTCGGATTCAGTGCAAATCTCGGTGACTCCCTGACCGTGACCGGTGACTACTACTGGGTCGAAGTCACGGATCGCATCGCAAAGACGTTCAACATCGACGTTTCGGCCGATCCCGCTTTCCAGACTGCGGGCTTCTCGTCAGTGTCCTTCTACACGAACGCACTGGAGACCGAAACGCAGGGCATCGACCTCGTTGCAACATACGGCATCGACTGGTCAGGCGGCTCGAGCTCGGCGCTCAGTCTTGCACTGAACTGGAACGATACCGAAGTGACCAAGCAGAACCAGGTCAACGGTGCGGATCCCGTCGGCGGCGGCATTATTTTCAATATCGAGAACAACCTGCCGGATTTTCGCGTCAGTGCGGCATGGAACCAGTACTGGGAGAATGTCACCCTGACGTTCCGCACCAACTGGTATGACGAGGCAAGTGACGAGCGCGGCTTCCCGCTGTCGGAGACCGTGGACTCGGGCGCAACCGTCGACATCGAAGGTCGCTGGGACGTCAACGACACCTGGACCTGGGTCTTTGGTGCGAACAACCTCTTCGACAAGTTCCCGAATGAGGTGCAGTCTCGTCAGAGCAATGGCCTGGCGTATTCTCGCCGCACGCCGTTCGGATACGACGGTGGCATGTGGTACGTGAAGGGAATCATTAACTTCTGATCAAGTACTGTCACACGATGTAGTATCAGACGCGGGCTTCGGCCCGCGTCTCTTTTTGCGAAGCAGGTATGGCCGATACAGACAGGATCGCAGGCGTGCTGGGTGGCATGGGACCGGATGCCACGGTCGATTTCATGGCGAAGGTCATCGCCCTGACGCCTGCGGCCGGGGATCAGGACCACATTCGCATGCTTGTTGATCACAATCCGCGCGTGCCGGACCGGCAGGCGGCGATTCTTGCCGGCGGCGAGAGCCCGGGGCCAGTGCTTGCAGCAATGGCCACGCGTCTCGAAGCTGGCGGCGCGGACTTCCTTGTTATCCCGTGCAATACGGCCCATGTATTTCAGGACGACATACTTGCGGCCACGCGCATTCCGCTCGTCAGCATTATTGACGTGTCTATCGAGGCAACTGAAACAGAGGCTCCCGACGCCAGCGCTGTCGGGCTCCTCGCGACAAGTGGATGCCTGCAGGCCGGAATTTATCAGCAGGTGCTTGAGGCAGCAGGCAGGACATCGATTCTGCCGACGGCAGGCGAACTCGACGATCTCATGGCGCTGATCAAATCGATCAAGGCGGGCCGGACTGGGGCGCGCGTTGCGACGGCAATGGGCGAACTCGCAAAGGCACTCATTGTGCGCGGCGCCCAGGCGATTATTGCCGGATGCACGGAGATTCCGCTCGTGCTCGATGATGCCGCGCTCGACGTGTCCCTTATTTCGTCAACCGATGTGCTGGCAGCCAAGACCGTCGGGCTCGCATTGGGCGAGATTCCGCTGCCGAACCGACAACTATAAAGGCGAACATCATGTTGTTATCACGGTTTCCGCGGATCAGCCTGGCGCATCTGCCGACAGCACTGGAACACATGCCGCGACTCAGCAAGCACCTGGGTGGACCGGAGATCTATGTCAAGCGCGACGATTGCACCGGCCTCGCGACGGGCGGCAACAAGACGCGCAAGCTGGAATTCGTCATGGCCGAAGCGCTCGAGCAGAAATCCGACACGATTGTTACGGTCGGTGCGGTGCAGTCGAATCACGTGCGACAGACTGCGGCCGCGGCATGCAAACTTGGCCTTCGTTGCGAGGTGCTGCTGGAACATCGTGTCGAGAACCCGACTCAAACCTACTCCGAGTCGGGTAACGTGTTTCTCGACAAGCTCTTCGGCGCAAATATTCGCGAGTATCCTGCCGGCACCGACTTCGACAAGGCCATGCTGAAAGTCGCTGACGAGGTCAAAGCCGGTGGCGGAAGCCCATACATCGTACCCGGAGGCGCTTCGGATCGCGTCGGTGCTCTGGGCTATGTGAATTGCGCGATGGAACTGCTCGGTCAATGCAATGAACAGGGCCTGATCATGGATCACCTTGTGACAGCGACAGGCAGCGCTGGTACCCAGGCCGGGCTTATCGTCGGCCTCAAGGCCATGCGCAGCGACATGCCGTTGCTCGGCATCGGCGTGAACGCGCCAAAGGACACGCAAGAGCAGCGGGTCTACGACCTGGCGTGCGAAACGGCAGACTACATCGGTCAAAAAGGCGTTGTTTCACGCGATGACATCGTTGCGAACTGTGACTACATTGGGGATGGCTACGGGATTCCGACGAAGTCCATGAATGATGCCGTGCTTCTTCTTGCGCGCCTCGAAGGGCTGCTGTTCGATCCTGTTTACAGCGGCAAGGCGCTTGCAGGCATGATCGACCTTGTCACCAGCGGTTACTTCGAGGGCGCGAAGAATATTGTGTTTCTGCACACGGGCGGCTCTGTGGCATTGTTTGCCTATGCCGATCAACTGAACACGTAGGGGCGAACGATCATGTATCACTTCATGTACATCCTTCGATCAATACTGGCCGCCGCAACGGTACTGGTCCTCGGCTTGACAGCCTGCGGTAATGCGACGGCACAGGACGAGGGTGGTTCGAGCCCGCCACCGGCATTGAACGACAATCCAATGACGGCGGAACGCCTGGGTCAGCTGATACGCGGCATCGATGAGGAAGCGGAATCAAGTGGCCCGGTCTGGGCGTTTAGCGTCGCCGACCTCGAGGTCGCGGTCATTTACGATGTCAGTGCGGATCGCATGCGAATCATCATTCCAATCGGCCCGATCGAAGACGTCCCAAAAGAGGAACTCGTGCGCATATTGCAGGCGAATTTCGATTCCGCGCTCGACGCACGCTACGCGATCGCGGACGGCAAGCTGTGGGGTGCGTTCATTCACCCGCTCAGCGAATTGTCAGACGAAGAATTCCTGGTCGGGCTGGGCGAGACCGCAAATGTCGTGCTCACGTACGGTACGACTTATTCGTCGGGATTGTTCATCTTCGGCGGCGGCGACAGTGCAGAGATGCAGCGCAATCTGATCGAAGAGCTCAGAAACCAGCGCACCTGATGTCTGCATGCATTCGCGGCCGTAGGGGCAGCTTCAGCCGCGAATGAATCGGGCCTGGTCGCTCTCGCACATCCCTGTGCTCCGCGTCATAAGGTCGTCCTGACCTTAAAGGCCCTCCTACAAGTCGGATGAATTGATCGCCCAGTCGTATTCCCGAAACACGAGTTCGTAACCGTCAGTCCCGTCCAGCTCACTGCGCAGGTCATCCGGCGCCACGCTCGCCACATAGTCGATCAGGCCCCGGTTCGTCGATCGCCCGTGTAGTTGCAGATCGTTGATGAAGTCTTTGCGAAACCACTTGAAAATAGTGGACAGCGTTATCTTCTTTGCTTCGTGATCGATTGATACGTTGCGCGGATCGCTGACGAACTGCGTGGCGGCATCCTGCAAGAGAGTATCGAGCTCCGGTCCCGTGGGCAGCTCCGGGCGCAGCACGGGGCAGCTCTCGCTGGCGCAGTTCAATACGAAGTGAATGCGAGCGTCACGGTACTGCCCGCGGATCTTGTCATTCTCGACGCTGAAAAGACTGTACGCCACGCCACCGAATTTAAAGCGCAGGCGGTAGAAAAACCCAAGGCCCCTGACTGCTTCGATCGGCGCCTTGACGTCGGTCACACTGTCGATGGGCCAGTGATCGAGTACGCTCTTGATGACGTAGGCGTTGTAGCCCTGAATCCAGTAAACGAGTTCCTCATTTCTGCTGGTGAAACGCTCCGGCGTGCTGTCCGGACTGTACAAGCTGACGGCAGCCAGGTAGGCGTCCAGGCGGGCTACTGAGTCCGGCGTGGAATGCCACGTCTCATAATCGACATTCCCCTTGTCGTCGAGATACAGACCGAGCACGGATTCGAAGGCTTCATGGGAAAACGAATCCCGAGGGAAATCGGCCGGCGGCGGCGCGAGAATGCTTACGAGTTGCGGCCGGTTCACCCAGAAAAAACCCGCTGCAATCAGCGCGATAACAACGACAATGGATGCAGCTACGAGCACTCTCATTACACGACACCTGTCGGCTTCATTCGCCTGGGCCAGTCAACGCCAGAAGACTGTACGGGTAAAGACCACTGATCCGTTCCGATTATTACAGGGTCGGCCGAGGTTGGCACGCGCAACGTCGAAAATTAGCCGCTGCGGCCTCGAAAGACCGGCCAGTGCCCACGACGTTGTTGTGGCGGTTCGCGTAGTATTGTGTTGATGCAGCCGATTCTGACAATCAGTGACCTGACGAAAACCTACGCAGGTGGTCTTCAGGCACTGAAGAATGTCAGTCTGGAAATTGAGCGCGGAGAAATTTTCGCACTGCTTGGCCCGAATGGGGCCGGCAAGACCACGTTGATCAACGTCGTGTGCGGACTCGTCAACAGGACCAGTGGAACCGTGCTCGTGGACGGCCACGATATCGTCGACGACTATCGTGTCACCCGGGCGCTCATCGGTCTCGTGCCACAGGAGTTGCCGACCGAGACCTTTGAGACAGTGTGGAATACTGCGAACTTCAGTCGTGGCCTGTTTGGCAAGTCCGCTGACCCTGCGCACATAGAGAAAATACTGCGGTCACTGTCGCTTTGGGACAGGAAAGACGAGCGCATCATGAATTTGTCCGGCGGCATGAAACGGCGCGTGCTGATCGCAAAAGCGCTGTCGCACGAGCCACAATTGCTCTTCCTTGATGAGCCTACCGCCGGTGTAGACGTGAAATTGCGCCAGGACATGTGGAATGTCGTATCGGAGTTGCGTGAATCAGGTGTCACGGTGATTCTCACGACGCACTACATCGAAGAGGCAGAGAAAATGGCCGACCGCGTCGGCGTCATCAACCATGGCGAAATAATTCTCGTGCAGGAAAAGACGCGCCTGATGCGCGAACTCGGCAAGAAGCAGCTCGTGTTGCATATGCACGAACCACTGACTGAAGTGCCGCCCGAAGTCATGGATTACGGGCTCGACATCAGCGACGATGGCAGCGAACTGACTTATACGTACGATACGCAGCGTGAACACACGGGGATTACGGCGCTGCTCGGCGCGTTGCAAAGTGCCGGTATCAAGTTCTACGATCTCAACACATCGCAGACTTCACTCGAAGAAATATTCGTTGATCTTGTAAAGAGGCCGCAGTGAATTTCCACGCCGTCAGGTCAATTTACAAATTTGAAATGGCGCGCATGCGGCGCACGCTCGTGCAGAGCATTGTGGCGCCGGTGCTGTCTACGTCTTTGTATTTCGTTATTTTCGGCGCCGCGATCGGATCACGAATTCCGGAGATAGACGGTGTCAGTTACGGCTCGTTCATTGTGCCTGGCCTGATCATGCTGTCGATTCTGACCGAGAGTATCTCCAATGCCTCGTTTGGCATCTACTTTCCGAAATTCACGGGCACGATTTTTGAAGTCTTGTCGGCGCCGGTTTCGTTTGTCGAAATTTTGCTGGGCTATGTTGGTGCGGCGTCGACAAAGTCCGTCATTATCGGCACCATCATTCTCGGCACCGCCAGTTTCTTCGTGGACATCGAGATTGCGCACCCGTTCGTGATGGTGCTGTTTCTGGTTCTGACCTCGGTATCCTTCAGCCTGTTCGGTTTCGTCCTGGGCATCTGGGCGGACGGATGGGAGAAGCTGACGGTCGTGCCGATACTCGTCATCATGCCGTTGACGTTTCTGGGCGGCACTTTCTATTCGATCAGCATGTTACCGCCTGTTTGGCAGACCATTAGTCTCTTTAATCCGCTCGTTTACCTCATCAGCGGTTTTCGCTGGAGCTTTTACGAAAATGCGGACGTCAGCATCATCCTGAGCCTGGCGATGACCGTGACGTTCCTGCTCGTTTGCCTCGTCATCGTGCGCTGGATTTTCAAGACGGGCTACAAGCTGCGCACCTGACCCTGCGTCCGTTGCCGCGGGCATACATTTCACTGCCGGGATAACAGCGTGTATTCGTCGATAACATCCTCGATCGCGGCCTTACAGACCGAGCAAAAATAATCGGTACGCGTGAACATCAGGCAATTTTGCTCCGGGCGATAGTAGCCCCTTGCCTCGTAATTTGCGCCCTCGAACGCACCGACGGCACTGCGATATTCAGACGTCCTGAACAGATCCTCGGTGAATTCCTTCGTATACCGGAACAGTGCATTCATTTCGGCCTCGGGGGCATCTGCCGCACGCATCTGGGCGCGTCGTTCCTGCACGGCCGCGGAGTGTTTTTCAAATTCGTTTTTTGGCCAGGGCGTCGGTAGCGGAGTGTTCGGTGTTGCGTGGCGTCGCCACTTGAGCAGGGACGGATCTCGCAATGCCGTAACATTTGGCTCGTACGGTTCGACTATGACCTCGGGCGACTCGTAGACAGCGGCGCTCGTATAGTATTCGTCGGCGAGTCCCGCGAAGTGATGGCCGAACTCGTGGATGAACAGATAGGGGGCCCATTCACTGTTCGCGGCAGCGGTGCTATATAGACTGTAAATACCGCCACCGCCGTAAACGTCGGTATTGGTCAGTATTTCGATGAAATCGTAGGGTGCCGATGATGCGATGCGGCGCATGGCTTTGTTCTCGTATGTCAGGATATAGCGGACGGCACGGAACGCATCGTAGGTGGCGCCCAGCGGCGAGTCCCGGTAAGTATTCGTCGACGGTCGTGACACGCCGGATTCCGCAGACGGCGGCGCTAATGCCCAGACATTGAAATCGCTCTTGCGCTCTTTGAACGGCGACGTCGAGAACAGAATATCAGTCAGTTCTCTCGCTCTGGCCAGAAAGTCATCGTGCTCTTCGGCTGTGTATCCGTCGCCGAGCAATAGCAGGTCGACCTTGGTGGCGGGATCGCCGTTGTTGAGGATGGCAACGACATCGTTTGCATGCCGTGCCGATTCGCGATGAACGAGGTAATCACCCGGATCGATCGCGAAGCGCCAGATCTCCACGAAGTCGTGGCTCCGCGTGCGTTTTTTCAATACGATTTCGAACTCGCTCTCCTGGGCCGGAAAGCGTAGTGACTCGTGAAACGTTCTGTGCATACGCGTCGCTTCGCCAGTCATTTCCCATTCGCCGTAGATGCTGCTGAAGCTGCGTGACCAGGCGATAGCGCCACTGTCGATATCGACAATTTCGAACAAGTACTTGCCGCGCAGCGTAATGTCGATCGGTCGCTGCATATTGCCGGACCACGCGAGTGGCTCGATGACAACCTGATCGAGGCTGAACATCTCGCTTTCCTGATTGCCGGAGTGGTAAAAGTCGACGCGCATCGTCGCCGGAGAATCGGCGACAGCGTGCGCGCAAAGCGTCAATGCGGTCAGCGCGATTGTTACGTGCACGTGCAACATGATTTTTCCCTGAGACTCCAATATTTACATTGTACGGCATGACGTATACTGCGCGATGTCTCTTCGTCTCGACAGGATATGAGCATGCGCATGTCTCGTTACCTCGTGATGCTCACTCTCGTCATCGCGGGCGAGATGGTTTTCAGTCTGCCGTTTCATACAGCTCGGTTCTTCCGGCCGACCCTGCTCGACGTTTTCAACTTCAGCAACACCCAGCTTGGAGACTTGTTCGCAGTCTACGGCGTCACCGCAATGCTCGGATATTTTCCCGGCGGAGCACTGGCAGACCGCTTTTCGGCCCGGGCATTGCTGACCGCCTCGCTCGTGACAACGGGGGCAGGTGGCCTGTACATGGCGACTCTGCCAGGCCCGGCGGAAATGGCGTGGCTATACGGGTACTGGGGAGTCACGACGATTTTTCTTCTCTGGGGAGCACTGATCCGTGCGGCACGCGAATGGGGCGGGCCGGAGTCACAGGGAATTGCATTCGGCGTCCTCGAGGCAGGACGCGGCGCCGTTGCAGCGATCGTCGCCACGCTGGCCGTTAGTGTGTTGGCGTGGTATCTGCCGGAAGATGCGACGCTGGCAACGGACGCCGAACGTCGCGCCGCGTTCCGCATGGTCGTCATGATCTACTCGGCGGTAACGCTCGGAGCCGGCGCGCTGACCTGGCTGATGATTCCCGCATCAAGCGAAGATTCGACCAGACGAGGCAATCCCCTGTCCGGCATGAGCATCGTCCTGCGTCGTCCGATCATCTGGGCGCAAGCGGCCGTGATAGTTTGTGCGTACTGCGCTTACAAAGGTCTCGACAATTATTCTCTCTACGCAGTTCAGGTTCTGGGCATGGACGAAGTGGAGGGCGCCAGGCTGGCGACCTACGGTTCCTATGTCCGCATTGTCGCGCCAATCGGTGCCGGGCTGATAGCTGACCGCTTCGACGCCGCGCGATCAATCGGCGTGACTTTTTCGGTTCTGGCCGGAGTTTTCTTTTTGCTTCATGTGCTGGCACCCGAAGGAGCCGTACTCTACGTTGTTTATTTCAATTTCTTTGTCAGTTTCATCGCGGTCTTCGCATTGCGTGGCATCTACTTCGCCTTACTCGAGGAAAACCGGACACCGAAATTTCTGACGGGCGCTGCCGTCGGCATGATCTCGGTGGTTGGATTCACGCCGGAAATCTTTTTCGCATCGATCGCCGGTAGAATCCTGGATGCGAACCCGGGAATTGTGGGCCACCAGAACTATTTTCTGTTCCTGACTGTCATCGCGGCATCGGGCGTGGTCGTGATCGGCTGGTTGTTATGGCTGCGGCGAACTGGCGAGGCATCGCGCTGGCCTGGCGCCGCACGCTACTCGGGTGGCGAAATAAATTACGGCCACGAGGGGTCAATATTGGATGACTGAGGCGAAATTTATGCGGCGACGACAAGCATGAGCAACTCGACCAACTCCGGCTCTCGATTCATGGAGCAGGTGCGGCGCAATCTCGTGGCCCTGATTAGTGTATTCATTGCCGTCAGTAGTCTTAGTTACAATACCTGGCGCAATGAGGAGACCGAGCACAACCGCAATCAGCGCATGGCGTCGTTCGAGGTGCTGCGGAAAATCGGCGAACTGCAGGAACTCGTGTTTCACAGCCACTACGACAGGGATGTCGTCGAAAAGGGCACGCCGAGAACCGGCTGGGCGCTGGTATTGACGATTCGTGACCTTGCCCAGATTCTCGAGGCGCCGCTCCCCGACACATCGGAGCAGCTCGTCGCGACCTGGGGCGCGCACTGGCAGGGGCTTGGCGCGGATCAGGCCAGTGCGGACGCGATCCTCGCTGGCATCGAGGAAGTCCGTGAGGAAACGCTCGTCCTGCTGCGCGCGCTGGACTGACAGGCGAAATCGGCAGCGGCGCCTCTTGTGTCCTGACAACAGCGGAACGATAATCCGGGGCATTCCGACACAATGAGAAGCCCCATGAACAAGACGCTAGTTCTCTTATCTGCGGTATTCCTCGCGGCCTGCCAGCCGACGGAGAAGTCGGCCGAAACGGACGCGGTTGATGCTGCCGATAGCATGCAGGATCGTATTGCGGAAGCGCTCGATGCGCAGCCTGACGAGGTCAAGGCTCGCTATCGGTATCGGCACCCGCGTGAAACACTCGAGTTCTTCGGCATCGCGCCCGGCATGACGATTGTTGAAGGACTTCCGGGCAGGGGCTGGTATACGAAAGTATTGCTGCCGTACCTGGGTGGGAATGGGCACCTGATCGGTGCCAGTTATTCGCTGGAGATGTGGCCGCTGTTTTCGTTCGCGAACGAGGAGTTTCTTGCCGAGCGGAACGCGTGGCTTGGCAACTGGCCCGTCGAGGCAGAGGGCTGGTGGGGCGATGACGGTGCGACAGTCGCCGCATATCATTTAGGCTCGATGCCTGACGGCATCGCGGGCACGGCCGATGCCGTGTTTCTTGTCCGCGTGCTGCACAACCTGGCGCGGTTCGAGAATGCGGGGCAGGGCGATTTCCTCACGACTGCGCTCGCTGAGTCGTATGCGGTTCTGAAGCCCGGCGGTATTCTCGGTGTCGTCCAGCATCACGCCCGTGACGACATGCCCGATGACTGGGCGGATGGCAGTAAAGGCTATTTGAAAAGGCAGTTCGTGATCGAACAGATCGAGCAAGCCGGATTTGAATTCGTCGCAGAGAGCGACATGAACGCCAATGATAACGATCAGCCGGGCACAGACGACTTTGTTTGGAGGTTGCCACCGACTTTCGCGACAAGCCGTGACGACCCGGATCTGAAAGCTCAGTACGAGGCGGTCGGTGAATCCAACCGCATGACGCTGAAATTTCGCAAACCCCGGTAAGACGAGAGCGGAGGATAAGATGTCAATGTTCAAGAAGGCAGATGCCGATGATGAGCGGGACATCGCGTCACCGCCCAAAATCGGTCAGGCGCGGCCAGTGCGGTCCAAGAATGTATCGGTCATTGGGCCTACACTGGTGTTCAAGGGAGAACTGTCGGCCGACGAGGATCTCATCATCGAAGGTCGCATAGAAGGCACGATTGCCCATCACAGGAAAAATCTCACGGTGGGCAAGCAAGGCCGGGTAAAGGCGGACATTCACGCGAGTTCCGTCATCATTGAAGGCCACCTCGTTGGAGACATTCACAGTGAGGGCGTGGTTTCGCTGGCAAACGGCGCCGACGTGAAGGGCAATATATTCTGTGCCCGTATCATCATGGAAGACGGCGCGAGGTTTGCCGGAAGAATCGATATGGGCGAACCGCCGAAGGTTGTCGCACCAAAAAAACCCGCGCCCGTTGAAGCCGTCAAGACGGAAAAGGTTCCTGCCTAGCGCATCGATTGGGGCTGAAAATGAGGACCGGAGAGTCGTTGCCGTGTCGTCAAGCCATGTCGAATAGCAGCAGCTCGGAATCCTGCGTCGCTTGCAACGTCAGAGTGGCCTGATCCGAAATCGCCAGGGCGTCGCCGGCAGCCAGCCGTTCGCCGTCAGATTCGATAGCACCGGCAACGACGTGCAGGAAACCGAGTCGACGTCCTCCGAAGCGATGCTCGAGCGCCCGACCCTTTTCGAGGAGGCTCGCGTACAGGTCGACATCCTGATGAATGGTCAGTGAATTGCCGCGACCGTCACGCGACCCCACAAGCCGCCACCGATTGCGCTTCTCGTCAGGCGCGAAGAATTTCTGTTCATAGCCCGGCTGTATTCCGTTTTTCTCCGGCTGTATCCATATCTGCAGGAGATGCACGCGATCTTCGCTGGAGTGGTTGTACTCGCTGTGCGACACGCCGGTGCCGGCCGTCATGCGCTGAACATCGCCCGGCCGGATTACCGAGCCATTGCCCATATTGTCTTTATGCTCAAGCGCCCCGTCGATGACGTAAGTGATGATTTCCATGTCTCTGTGCGGGTGAGTACCAAATCCTTTTCCGGGTTCGATGTAGTCCTCGTTGATGACACGAAGACTACCGAACCCCATCCTCGCCGGGTTGTGATAGTCAGCGAATGAAAACGTGTGCTGGCTCTTGAGCCAACCATGATCGGCGCTACCGCGACTGTCGGATCGGATGATGTCCATCACTCTGGTCTCCTCTGAATTTGCTGCGTGTATCAGGCAGCCCGGGTGTCTGATGGCTGCGATGCAGGAACGAGTTCGGCAATACGCACGCGCGCCGCGTCGATCGATTCGTCGGCTTTGCTGTTGAGCTGGTCAGCGGCAATGATATCGACATCGGTGATGCCGATAAATCCGAGCACATGACGGATGTACGGTGTTGCAAAATCGGCCGGGCTGTCGACGGGCACGCCGCCGGAGCTTACGATGACATAGGCTTTTGTCCCTGCGAGCAGACCTTCAGGTCCGTTTTCGGTGTAGCGGAACGTCAGTCGAGCACGCGCGATCATGTCGATCCAGGCCTTGAACGCGGCCGGCACGCCGAAATTATAGATCGGTACGCCGATGACGAGGACATCCGCTTCGAGCAGCTCCGCCACGAGGCCGTCGGACCCGGCGAGCGCTGCCTGGTGTGCAACCGTGCGTTCGTCCGAGTCGGTAAAGTTGGCGCTGATCCAGGACTCGTTGACGAATGGGACTCCGTCGATGAGGTCACGGCGTGTCAGGTCGACAGAGCCGTAACGGTGCTCGAGTGCGTTGATCAGGTCTTGTGTCAGTACGCGGCTGACTGAATCGCCAACCCGGCCACTGGCACTGACTTCGAGTACCCGAAGTTTTTCCGTACCCCGGTTCGTTGGTGCTTGCATGCCCGTGTCTCCTGTCCTGCGGGGCGGTCGCCGCCCGTTGTCGTTGAGAAGGCAGTTTGACTATTGACGAATCGGAGATAAAGACTAAAATTCGAACAATATTGTTTCGAGAATCACAACAATATGGACCGATTCGAGGACTTGCAGGCATTTGTCGCCGTCGTGGAGGCTGGCAGCTTTACGGCCGCCGCCGGGCGGCTGGATGCTGATAAATCCGCTGTCAGCCGGCGCGTGTCCGCCCTGGAGGAACGCCTCGGGGTGCAACTGCTGCGGCGCACGACACGACGGTTGAACGTGACCGAAACCGGCCACAGCTTCTACGAACACAGTGCACGCATTCTGGCCGATCTGGAGGAGGCCGAGTCGGCCGTGGCACAGCAGCACGGCGAATTGCGTGGCACGCTGAGCGTCGCGTTGCCATTGTCATTCGGCACTCGCCACATGTACGTGCCGATTTCCGAGTTCAGCCAACTGCACCCGAAAGTGACGTTCGACCTGGATCTCAACGATCGTCGTATCGACCTGATCGAGGAGGGCGTCGATCTTGCGGTCCGCATCGGTCATCTTGCCGACTCCACGCTGATAGCGCGGCGCTTGTTCGAGTCAAGGACAGTCGTTTGCGGATCGAGCCGCTACTTCGAAGAGCACGGTGTACCGCGGACGCCGGGTGACCTGCGTGACCACCGCTGCCTGGTCTACGGCAATCTCGCGGATTCGGGGCGGTGGGTCTGTAGTGACAGGAACGGCGAGCGCCACCGCGTCGATATCAATGTGACGATGACGGCGAGCAGCGGGGATTTTCTTTGCCTGGCGGCTGTTCAGGGCCTCGGCATTGTCATGCAGCCGACATTTATCGCTGGCGACGCAATCCGGCGCGGCGAACTCGTGCCAATATTGACGGAATACGAATGGCCCGTGTTACCAGCCTATGCCGTTTACCCGCCCACGCGACATCTGTCTTACCGGGTGCGCGAATTCATCGACTTTCTGGCCGGCAAATTCGCTGGCGTACCGTATTGGGACGACGATTGTTGCCGCGACACCCGAAACGTCACGCCGGAGTGATCCCGGGATTGCGACTATGGTGGCCGCAGACTATATTTTCCGGATCGAAGCTACGAGGTAATCAAGTGCACAACCATCCACTGACGATCGTAGTCGTCATCACCAGCATCATCTTGACCGCCTGCTCACGCGATACCGGACGCGGCAGTTCCGCCACTGCCTCCGATTACCAGAAAGAGCTGCAGACGCTGCTGATCACCGCGAAGCCCGGTTCCTGCTAGAAAGTGGGGTCGAACCGGAATAAGTGGGGTCGAACCGAAGTTTTCCTGAGCGTGGTCAGAGTTAACTGGATGGACGCAAGAAAAGTTCGGTTCGACCCCACTTATTCCGCTCAGGAAAACTTCGGTTCGACCCCACTTTTTAAAACGATCGTCCTAAAAAGGGGTCAGAGTTAGGGTAACCTTCGGGAGGCGGGAAAGCTGGCAGGACATTCGATCATGAACGCAATAAACCGACTGGCATGCGCATCGTTGCTGGCCCTGATGAGCACATCAGTGAGCGGCGGCGAAATCGTCAAAGAGTTTCGTGGCACCAATAGCACGACCACGGCCGAATTCACGGTCGATGGGCCATGGTTGCTGGACTGGCACGTAAATAGCGACTATACGGAGCTGATCGCACTCGATATCAGCTTGATCGAAGCGAAGACGGGTCGCCACGTTGGCCGCGTTTTACGCACCAGGCACAGGGGCAATGGACTGAAGCTGTTCAACGATGGTGGCGTCTACCAGCTACGCATAAGCTCGACGTTCGCGCGTTGGACGATCAAGATCGAACAGATCACGGCCGAAGAGGCACCGCTGTATACTCCGAGGCGGAATAACTAGAATCTTGCGGCGCCACCGGCCTGGCGAGACTGATACGAGCCTTGAAAATACAATACCTGTCATACGCTTCGCGGCTTACTGGCTGCTGTTTGCTATCGCTGTCCGCGGCGTCCGCGATCGCCGGCGGCGGTGTCGTGCTCCAGGACGACGTCTGCAAGATCAAGATCGGTTTCTACGAGGCGCACTTCACCGCATTTCAGCCCGAGACCAGCGGCAACCGGCAATTTTGCGAGGATTTGCCTGATGTGGGCCCCACGATATTCGTGCTTGACTACCTGCATGACAGCATGAAGGAAGTGCCCATCGACTTTCGCATCATCCGGGACGTGACCGGATTGGGACAATTCGTGCGCCTGGAGGATGTGCAGGCAATTGCGGATATCGACGCGCACACGGTCTATTACCATCCTCCGACGATCGAGGCCGATGCATCTCTTGTCGTCGAACCGACACTGGCGGAAGAAGGCGCGTACATCGGCATTGTCACGGCCGGTCATCCGACGAGCGACGAAATCTACAGCGCTGTGTTTCCGTTCGAAGTTGGTCGCACGATCCTCGACTTTATCTGGCCGATCGTCGGTCTTCTCGCATTTCTTTTTCCGGCGGCCGCTATCTGGTACCTGCGGAATCATGTTCGCCGCGAGCCACGGCAGGCAGGCTGATGGAAAGGCGACACTGGTTAATCGTGATTGCGATCGTGCTTGCGCTCGTGAGCTATCCGCCGCAGTGGTATCCGTTGACCGTGCGGCTCAAGCTGACGCAGTGGTTCGGTGCAGAGTCCTTTCGGGCGTTGCCCGAGTCAGTTGCGCCTGCTGACTTACAGCCGGAGACATTCTGTCCGCCCGATCTGTCGGGTTGGCGCGAGGCACAAACAATTGAGGATGTCGATATCAGACGATCGCCGACATGCGTTGCCGATAATCCATTCGCTGTCGCCGCGTTCGTAAGGGGCACGAACAACGTGTCACAGGAAACCTTGCTGCGCAGCGGACTGACGGCCGATGCTGTAGTGAAGGGCCGCGACCTCGATGGCGATGGCGATCCCGATGAGATCCATATCCGCCTCGAAGTCGCCGAGCTCAACGGCGGCTCCGCAATTACTCAGGGCCCGGTTACGCGCTATGAGATCGCACCCGGAATTCGCCCCGGCCTCTGGGTGTTCGCGCCCAAGTTGGTCGGCATGGCCGTGGAGAACTTCAGTTCGAACAAGGCGCGCGATTCGTTGCGGCTGCCGTCGCCGGCGATTCGTGTGGAGCAGGGCGACCGCATTCGTATTACTCTTGAGAATACGCATTACATGCCACACACGTTGCATTTGCACGGCGCCGATCACGGCTTCGTGAACGCCGACGGCCAGGGCAATGAGGGCGTGCCGTTCACGAGCGAGTCGCCTGTGTTGCCCGGCACGGCGAGAACCTACGAGCTGACGCCCAGGTCATCAGGCACGATGTTTTATCATTGCCACGTGCAACCGCACGTGCACGTAATGATGGGCTTGCAGGGACTGTTCGTCATTGAAGAGAATCGGCCGAACAACTGGCTGCAGACAATGAATGTTGGCGCCGGCCACGTGCGTGCCCCGTCGGTGGCGTTGCGAGACAACTACGACCAGGAATACGACCTGCATTATCTCGATTTGGACAAGGAATTGTCCGAACGCATACAGATCAATAATGATCCGCGTCTCATAACGCGATCGATGCATCGCGAGTATGACGTCACCGATTCGACGAGCGATTACTTCATATTGAACGGGCGCTCGTTCCCTTACACGTTCCGGGAGTCGCTGTTGGTCGCGGATGCAGGCCAACGCATAAAATTGCGCGTTGTCAATGGTGGTGCGAAGGGCATCGCATTGCACACGCACGGACACAAGTTCACTGTCACGCATAGAGACGGTGTTGAACTTCCGCCTGCGGCGAGGGCTCCGCAGGATGTTGTCTGGCTCGCCACGGCGCAGCGCGCCGATCTCGAACTCGAGTTCACAAACGACGGCGTGCATGCCTACGGCCCCGGCATCTGGCCGTACCATGATCACCAGAATCGGGGCATCACGACTGACGGCATAGGCCCCGGTGGCAACATCAGCGCAATCGTGTACAGCGAGTATCTTGGACAGAACGGCTGGCCGAAAACCCGGGGTGTGTCATGGGATGCGTATTTCACCGAGGCGTATTACCGCAGAGAAGTTCCGGTGTGGGAGTCTTACGCACCCGGACTGTTCTCGGATGCAGGAACGGACTGGCGCCTGATGTTACGCATCGCGTGCCTGGCCATCGCGGCCGGAATGCTGATCGCGCTGGGTGCGTCCGGGTTCCGTCGGCGCCGGAGGTCCTGATGCGTGGCGCAATCATCGCGTTGATTTTTCTCATGCCGCCAGCCGCGGCGGCGCAGTCCGAGGAACATAGCAAACACAACATGGCAATTACGCCAGCCGGCGTCGTCATGAACGAAAACACCGACGTGCTGCCGCGTGACTGCGAGGCGATAAGCCGAGACCACGAAATCACCATCCGGGTTGGTCGGAAGTACGCAAACGAACCGGGAATGACGTACGGAATGAGCCAGCACGAAGTTCGTGTCGAACCATGCAGTCGCGTGAGCGTGACATTGATCAACGAAGATGACGTGCGCCATCAATGGATGGTGCATGGGCTGCCAAACTACCTGTACCCGGCCGCGATGTTCCACCTGGAAGCATCGGGCGGCCAGACACGAACCGGCACGTTCATTGTGCCAGCACAACATCGCAACTACCTGATCCATTGCGATATCGCGCAGCACATGGAAAAAGGCATGCGCGGCCAGTTAGTGGTCGGAAAAGGAAGCGGAGACCTGTGGGGCGTCGCCCACATCAGCAGCAATTTCCTTCGCGCAGGCTATCTGCCCGAGTCACGTTCATCGATCGTCGTATTCGCAACCCTGCTCGCGTTCGCACTGACGTATTTGTTTGTTTCTCGTCGATAAAGATGTCGGTTCGATATTCAAGAATACAGGAGCTGACTTGATCAACAACGGCACTCGGCATATCCAGAGCTTCAAGCGATGC
>Ga0209980_10000730_pt1 | contig 18167 bp, 16 predicted proteins | sample CR02metaG_FD_183611 | JGI IMG/M metagenome (GOLD analysis project Ga0209980, IMG submission 183611) | Deep subsurface microbial communities from Mariana Trench to uncover new lineages of life (NeLLi) - CR02 metaG (SPAdes) (version 2) | ecosystem: Environmental > Aquatic > Marine > Ocean trench...
CCTCCTGCTCCTCCGCAGTCGACGTAGCCCGGCCCCACACGCGATAGATGCCGATCTCCCTCGCCTTGCCCCGCAGTCTCGCGTCCTCCATGAACTCCAGCTCGTAGCCGTCGCCGAGGAGCTCCCGCGTGGCGTCGCCCACCAGGATCCGGCAGGGCTGCTGCAGATGGTCGGGGACGAAAATCTCCTTTCGATACCCCTCGATCCGAGCGGCGGTGTTTACGGTGTCGCCGTGCACGTTGTACTCGCGGCGATCGGCGCTACCGAGATCGCCCGCGACCATCGGGCCGGTGAGGATGCCGATGCGCATGCCGATGGTCGGCAGGCCTCTTTCTTTGAGATTGCGGTTGTGCTCGGCGAGGACCTGCTGCATGGCGAGCGCGCAGTCGACGGTGTTGATCGCATCCTCGCGGATCTGCTCGTCGCTCGTGCGGGGAATCGGGATACCGAAGACCGCCATGATCGCGTCGCCGATGAAGCGCAGGATCACGCCCCCGTGATCGTTCACGAGCGGGGTCATGATGCTCATGTACTCGTCCAGCCAGTCCATCAGGGCCGGTGGCGTGAGGCCCTCCGAGACCGTCGTGAATCCGACAATGTCGCTGAAGAAAACCGTCGCGGTCAGACGCTGCGGGCGAGGGTGGCCGCCGTCGGCGAATTCCTCGCGATGGGCCCAGATCTCGCCGGCGAGCGCGGGTGAGACGTGACTGGAGAACAAGTGCATGAGCTGCGTGCGCTCGCGCCGCTCGCGGCTCGAGATGTAGGCGGTCACGAGGCCGGCGCTCGCAATCCAGGCGATGGCCGGCGGGACCACGGGGATCCACCAGCCGTCGACGAACAGCTGGTGGCCGATGAAAGCGATCAGGGCCGCGCCGGCGGCCATCGCAAGCGCGAACCGCCAAGCCGAACGCACGAGAAGGCCGAGTGCTCCACCGAGCAGACTCCAAAGCAAGATCCAGAGAAGCTCGTGGGCCTCTTGCATGACGCGATATGGCGCCTCGCCTTCGAGCGCTGCGCGCAGCAGCTGATTGACGATGTGGCCGTGCAGCGCGACACCGAAGATCTGCTGCGGGTGGCGGGACGAGCCGCTGAAGGGAGTGAAGAATTCGTCCTTGACGCTTTCTGCCGTCACTCCGATCAGCACGACCTTGTTCTCGAACATCGACGGATCGTAGTTACCGTCGAGGAAGTCGGTTAACGTGATTTTCGGGAAGATCCCCGGCTGGTCCCGGTAGTCAAGCAGAAATTGATAGCCACCGGCGTCGGCTCCCGCGTAGCCGCCGTCATTGGACTCGAACGGAATAAAAGTGGTGTCTCCCAGCCGCATGAACGTCGGATGGTCAGGATCGGCTTGTGGCCCGACGCCTTCTTCCTGCAGATAGAGCAGCGCCAGGCGAAGGGCAAGCGAGAAATACACCGAGACCCCGTCGTCCATGAACAGAAACCCGCGACGCACGATACCGCCCGGGTCGGTGAGCATGTCGGTGAACCCCACTTGCTGGCTGTCTGCGAGCACCGGGGGCGGGGGAACGCCGGGCCGATCGCCTTGCGGAAACTTCATGGCCGTGATGATTCGTGGATGCGTGAGCAACACCTCGTCGAGCTTCTCGCGGCCGGGCGGTACCTCCACATCGAGATAGATGTCCACGCCGATGGCGCGGGGTGAATGTTCGTCGAGCTGCTCGAGCACCGCGGCAAGCGTAGCGTTTGAGATTGGCCAACGCCCCTGATTCAAGATGTCTTGCTCGGTGATGGTCAGCAACGCGATCGGAGGCGAGGACTCGGCGGGCCGCGGCTGAAGCCGGATATTCCAGTCATAAGCGCCAAGCTCCAGGGGTTGCAGCGCGCCGATCTCTCGCAGCGACCCCACGATCAGGAATACCAGCACGCTCGCCACGATGGCGGCGACAGTCCGGGAGCGGAGGACCTCGCGGGCCGAGATGGAGGGGAATCGCATGGCGGCTTCCGGTTTCACTGCTGCGACGCCGCAAAGGCACCGTCGATCAACATGATACTACGGGGCAATCGGGGACATTCCTCAATTGCTAGGTGATGCGTTTGCGCACCATTGCTGAGACGAACTCGCTCACCAGGACGACTCCGAAGATGGCCAGCAGCATCACCGCCACCTCGTGCCAGGCGAACAGATTGATGGAGGAGTAGAGCACGATGCCGATGCCGCCGGCGCCGACGAAGCCGAGCACCGTGGATTCCCGAATATTGATGTCCCAGCGATAGACGATCGTGCCGAACACCACGGGCATCACCTGGGGCAGCACGGCCACCACCAGCACTTGCAGCCGGGAGGCGCCGGTGGCCTCGATGGCCTCCACGGTACCCACGTCGATCTCTTCGATGGCCTCGGCGACCAGCTTGCCGACGAAGCCGATGGAACGCGCCGTGACGGACCAGATCCCTGCCATGGGGCCGGGGCCGAATATTGCGACGAACAGCAATCCCCACACGATGGTGTTCACCGATCGCGATGCCACCAGTATCAAGCGACCGATGAACCAGGTAACGGCATTGGGCGTGGTGTTCCTGGCCGCCAGAAACGCGATGGGCATGGCGATGAAAAACGTGGCGACGGTGCCGAGGGTGGCAATGTGCACCGTTTCCACCAGCGGATCGACGATATCGGGAAAGAACTCCCAGTCTGGCGGCACCATACGGACGATAAGATCCCACGCCTGCTCGTGGGCGTCGAGAAAGTACACCCAGGTAATGTCGAGCTTGCTGAGCGACCACACGGCGATGAACACGATCCCTGAGTACCAGGTGTAGCGGATCAGCGTTTCCCGCGGCGTGAATCGCTTCCACACCTCCGGGTATCTTCGCTTGTGTTCCTCCAGCGTCATCGTCGATTCGGCTTGTCCGTCAGCGCAGGCGCGCACGTACCCAGTTGCTGAAGAACTCACCGGCAAAAACCAGCGTGATGATGGTGAGGAGAATCGCCAGACTGAAGTCGTAGTCGTAGCGCGAGAACGAGGCCGCCAGAGTTTGACCGATACCGCCGGCGCCGACGATGCCGACCACGGTGGAATGGCGGACGTTGGCGTCCAGGCGGTAAATGGATACACCCACGTAGCGCGGCAACATCTGGGGCTGGACCGCGTAGAGGAGCATCTTGCCGAAGCTGGCCCCGGTGGCGCGGATCGCCTCCAGCTGACCCCCGCGCATGTTCTCGATGTCCTCGGCCAGCATCTTGCCGATGAAGCTCATGCTGGCCACCGTCAACGTCATCACCCCCGCCAGCGGTCCGAATCCGAATATCTTCACGAAGAAGATGGCGACGATGACCTCATGGAAGGTCCGCGAGACGACCAGTACGGCGCGCGCCGCGAGATAGACGGGCATCGGCACCAGATTACTGGCAGCGCAAACCCCCAACGGAATAGCCAGCAGCATACCGACGAAGCTCGCCGCGAGCGCCATCTGCACGCTTTCGATCAGGCCGCTCGCGAGCAACTGCCAGCGACTGAAATCCGGCGGCACCATACGCGCGAACATATTGGCGGCACGGGTCATTCCCTGGTCCACACGACGCCAATCGATGTCCAGCGCGCCCAGCGACCAGACGATGTAGACCACCGCCGCCAGCAGTAGCCCGTAGCGGAGATAGGGATTGGGGATGAACTTCGGCGGCTGCCAGCTCGTCGGGTACGCGTGGGAGGTCATCCTGCCGCCGATTCACCTTCCAGGCGGTGGGGGCTGCCCTGGTCCTCCTCCTCGTCGACCTTGCGTATGGTCGTGCTCCAGTCCTCTTCGCCGTAGATATCGGTGAGCACCTGATGGGTCACGGCCCGGGGTGGGCCATCGAAGACGACCACGCCGCCGCTCAAGCCAATGATACGATCGGCATGGGCTTGCGCGAGCGCCACGTCGTGGATGTTGACCAACGCCGGTGTACCGCGCTCGTGGGCGAGCTCCACCAGCAGGCGCATGATCTGGCGCGCCGTCTTCGGGTCGAGACTCGCTGTGGGCTCGTCCACCAGCAGCAGCTCGGGTCGCTGCATGAGGGCGCGGGCAATACCGACGCGCTGGCGCTGACCGCCGGAGAGCGCGTCGGCCCGCGTGTTCTCGTAGCCCTCGAGCCCGACCCGCTCGAGCAGCTCGAAGGCGGCCGAGATATCCGCAGGCGGGTATTTCCGCCGGTAGGCCTGCCAGAAGCTCACGTATCCCAGGCGTCCCGACAGCGCGTTCTCCATCACCGTGAGCCGCTCCACCAGATTGTATTCCTGGAAGATCATCCCCATGCGCCGCCGTGCCTTTCTCAATTCCCGGCGGCCCAGGGCCGTGATGTCGACGTCGTTGAGAACCACCCGGCCGGAGGTGGGATTCACCAGGCGATTGACACAGCGGATGAGCGTGCTCTTGCCGGCTCCGGAAGAGCCGATGATGGCGACCACCTGGGGTTCGTCAACGCGGAACGTGACGCTCTCGAGAGCGCGGGTGCCGGTGGCGTATTCCTTGGCGAGTTCGGTGATGGACAGCATATGGGCCGACGCACGTTAACAGAAAAGCCCCGCCCGCATGCGCGGACGGGGCGTTGCTGAGCTTTCGGATTCCAGCGTGACTCAGCTCTTCTTCTTTTTCTTCTTCTTCTTGAGCTTGAGTCCCTGCAGCGCCTCGTCGCTATAGACGACGCCGTTCTCCTTCTGGATCACCCGGATGGGCTTCCACTGCTCCTTGAACGTGATGGCGCAGAACTTGTCGGCCTGCTTGCCGAACTCCTCGGCGAGCGCCGTGCCCTTCCAGTCGAAGGTCAGGAAAGCCTCGCTAATACTCTTTTGCAGAGCGGGGGTCAGATTGTGCGCGTATCCGTAAGAGGTCGTCGGAAACGGCTGCGACTCCCAGATGATGCGCAGATCGTCCTTGTTGACCACCCCTTTGGCCGCCATGCGGTCGAGGACACTCGACGCGATGGGCGCTGCATCGTAGTCACCGTTGGCGACGCCCATGATGGAATTGTCGTGCTTGCCCGAGTAGATGACCTCGTAATCCACGTCCGGCACCACGCCCATATTCTTGAACAGCGCCCGCGGCGCTTGATTGCCGGAATTGGAGGACGGGGTCACGTGGGCCACTTTACGGCCTTTGAGATCGCTCACCTTCATGATGTCCGAATCACGCTGGGTGATGAGCTGCAGCCTGTAGCCGAAGGTACCGTCACCCTTGCACATGATGGACATGGGCACGTATCCAGCCAGGTTCACACCGAAGACCGTGGGTCCCGTGGAAATGCCGGCCACGTGCAAACGCCCGGAGCGCATGGCCTCCACCTGGGCGGCGTAGGACTCGGCGCCATACCACTTGACCTTCTTGCCGGTCTTCTTCGACAGATAATCCATGAACTCGGTAAATACGTTCGAATAGACCGACGGATCCTCCACCGGGGTGTACGAAAAGATCAACGTATCCGGATCGAGCTGTTTGCTGGTGTCCGCAGGCGTGTCCGCCACCAGATCACCGTTGTCATCACAATAGCGAGAATCGAGATCGCCGCGGTTCTTGCACTCCGCCGCCAGGGCGCTGGTACCGATGAGGCACGTGGCCGCCACAGCGAGGACCATCAAGCGTAGTAAAGAAATGAGATTATTCGGCATGGGACTCCTCCTTTATTATTGAGCGCCGGCGGCGGTCTCGCGAGCCGGAAACACCGGCTTCGGTAGCCACCGCCTGGCACTGACATATCAGGTTCAACGGTCAGCCCATTGGCCAGCCGCCGAGGTTGTCGCACCGCAAGGTGCAGATATGACAGTATTTTCACAATGTATGCGAAATCGCCGGGGGGCCGCAACCGCGATCCCCGGTCGAGTAACGGCGTTCCTTCGCGCCCGGCGCGCCCAGCGGTACCGTTTGCGTGATCCCCTCCTTCCCGGAGCGCTAAGGTAGCCGACACGGCCGTGGTGGCGCGACCTGCTCCCGCGGGCCGCGGGCATGGCGGCGCCAGGCAGCGGCATCGGTGGGTCCGTACGCGTCCTCGCGGCCCTTTGCGGCATTTCCCGCCTCAAGGGGAAAAGGGGAGGAAGGTACCGGAAACAGGTGCGATGGTCGAAAATGTTGCCGCTGCGGTCACACTAGCCCCGCCCGGGGGTTGTGGCCCGACCGGGGAACGGGCTATCGCCCCATGTCGACGTCTCCTCTTCGGCCTTCCGCGCCCGGCCGGTCGAGTCCCCCCAGTCGCCGCCGGAGCATCTCTTCGACCTCGCCCGGGAAGCCCTCCTCGCCGAGCAGACGGTTGTGCGCCGATCGGCACTAAAGACTTCTCACGATGTGCCGACTAAGGTATGTGAAGGCAGGAGAATATCGTTCCCACTTGCAGCCAGCTCCACGTGCTCCGACATCCGTTGCCAGCCCCAATCGTCACGGACGACGTGACGTGACTACCGATCCTGCCTCGAGTCAGTCGAAAACGATGGCGCACACGGCTTCACCGGACCGGGCCGAGACGGATGCACGGCGGGAAATCCGGCGGCGGCTCGTAGTGGTGGCGGCGGTGTTCGTCGTTGTGCTGCTCAGCCTCGATTTGCGCGTGCGGGCGGTGCGGGACACGGTCGTCGACACGCCCTTGCGCGCCGATGCCGGGCAGTACTTTGTCTACGCCTATAACCTTCGCCACCACGGCGTCTACTCGAGGGATCGGTCGGCCTACTTCGATCCGCGTGTGAGTCCCGAACCCGACGCCTTCCGCTCACCTGGCTATCCACTGTTTATTGCCGCCTTCGTCGACGGCAAGGATCCGGGGCCCATCGTGCATCGGATCAAGGCGGCGCAGGTCGTGCTGAGCGTCCTCGTCATTCTGCTGATCTATTCGACCGCACGCCGATTCCTGTCGACGGGAGCGGCGCTCCTGGTGGCGCTGCTGACCGGCCTCAGCCCACATCTCATCAACGCGAACGTCTACGTGCTCTCCGAGTCGCTGTTCGCATTCTGCCTGGCCCTGCTGGTCTGGGTATTCGCCAGGTACGTGGACTCCGGCCGCCTGTGGATTCTGTTTCTCGTCGGTATCCTGATCGGCGTCGGGGCGCTCGTGAGGCCGTCGCTTCAGTACTTCGTGGTGCCGATGATCCTCTTGATCGGTTATCACGCGGGTGACGGGCGCCGGTTGAAAGCGGCCGGACTTATCGTCCTCGGTTTCGTATTGGCCTTCTCGCCCTGGGTGATCCGAAACGTGCAAACGCTCGATATGGCGAGCGACCAGGCGCTCGCCATCGCGACCCTGCACCATGGCGCTTATCCGGGCTTCAAGTACCGGGACGACGACCGCAGCTTCGGATTCCCCTATCGGGCCGATCCGAACGGTGAGGCGATCGCCGAGAGCATGGACTCCGTGCTCGCCGAGATCAGGCGGCGCTTCACCGAGGAACCTGGTCGCCACCTGCGATGGTACCTGCTCGGAAAGCCGGTGATGCTCTGGTCGTGGGACATCGTGCAGGGCATGGGGAACGCATTCATCTATCCCGTCAAGGCATCGCCGTACTTTCTTGACGGATTCATGGGCCGCAGCCACTGGCTCATGCGCTTTCTACACTGGCCGTTGGTGGTGTTGGCGGCACTCGCCGCGATCGTCGTCTGGCTGCCGGCGTCGGTGCACCGCCTCGAGCACCGAGCACGCTTCGTCGCCCAGGGCATCAGCCTGTTGTGCGTGTACTTCACGGCACTGCACATGGTGGGTGCTCCATTTCCGCGATATACGGTCCCGTTGAGGCCGATGCTCTACGCTATGGCCGGCCTGGGACTCGTATTGCTATACCGGTACCTGGCCGCCCTTTACCGGGCGCGCGGTGCGACGGGCAGGGACCGCTCGCGTTCACTCGAAAATAGGCAGGGCCAGTCCTTCGAGTCCTCGTCTCCCTTGAACAGGTAGGAACCGTCGATGACAATCAGCGACACCAAGCACGTCTTGGTCACCGGAGGAGCCGGATTTCTCGGATCTCATCTGTGCGAGCGGCTGATCGCAGACGGCCACGAAGTCTTGTGTGTCGACAACTACTTCACGGGCAATCGCCACAACCTCGCCGCCTTGCGCGAGCATCCCAACTTCGAGCTCATGCGTCACGATGTGACGTTCCCCCTCTACGTGGAGGTCAATCAGATTTACAATCTGGCCTGTCCGGCATCGCCGATTCATTACCGGGTCGATCCGGTGCAGACTACGAAAACGAGCGTGCACGGCGCCATCAACATGCTCGGATTGGCCAAACGAACGAGGGCGAGGATCTTCCAGGCCTCGACCAGCGAAGTATACGGTGACCCGAAAGTGCATCCCCAGAACGAGAGTTACTGGGGCAACACCAATCCCATCGGGCCGCGCGCCTGCTACGACGAAGGCAAGCGGTGCGCGGAGACACTCTTTTTCGATTATCACCGCCAACACGGTTTGGAGATTAAAGTCGCCCGAATTTTCAACACCTACGGTCCACGCATGTCTCCGAACGACGGCCGCGTGGTCAGCAACTTTGTATTGCAGGCACTGCGCGACGAACCGATCACCCTGTATGGAGAGGGAGATCAGACGCGTTCCTTCTGCTACGTGAACGACATGATCGATGCCTTCGTGCGCTTCATAGAGAGTGCGCCCGACATCATCGGCCCGATAAATCTGGGTAATGCGTCAGAGTTGAGCATTCGAGAACTCGCCGAGCTCATCATCGAAATGACCGGCTCGCGCTCCAAACTCGTGCACGCGCCGTTACCGACCGACGATCCGACCCGGCGCCAGCCCGACATTTCGAAGGCCAGGGAGATCCTCGGCTGGGAGCCATCGACGCCCCTTCGCGAAGGTCTCGTCGAAACCATCGCGTACTTCGACCGAATGCTGGCCGACTGAACGCATGTCGGGTAGGATTTCCGCTTTCGAATCATGAAGCTTTCGATCATCATCCCCGCCTACAACGAGGCCGACACCATCGGCGTTGTGCTATCGCAGGTGGCCGAGGTGCTACCGGCGGTGGAAAAGGAGATCGTGATCATCGACGATTGCTCCACGGACGGTACCCGCCAGTGGCTTCGGGAAAACCTCGGCGTCCAAACGGGATCCTACCGAGCCTTGACCATCGATGATCAAGGCAATCTCGCGCTCCAGCCGGCGCGAAGGCCGGGCAAGGGCACCATTTCCTTCAACGTTCTGTTCCACGATGTCAACAAGGGCAAGGGCGCCGCGCTGCAAACTGGGCTGGCCGCCTGCACAGGCGATGTCATCGTCATTCAAGACGCGGATCTCGAGTACGATCCGTCCGACTGGGGAGAGATGTACGACCTCGTCGCCGAGCGCGGCGTAGCCGATGTCGTGTACGGATCCCGCTTCTACGGCCGTCCTCACCGGTCGCTCTATTTTCATCACTACATGGCGAATCGGCTCATCTCTTTCCTGTTCAATGTCATGTACAACCAGACGCTCACCGATATCGAAGTCTGCTACAAGATGTTCACGCGAGAAGTGCTGGAGAGCCTGTCGCTCAGCGCCAATGACTTCGGCATCGAGGTTCAGATTTCCTCGCAGATCGCGCGGGCGCGTCGCTGGCGTATCTACGAGGTGGGAATTCGCTACTACGGTCGCACTTACGCCGAAGGTAAAAAGATCAACTGGAAGGACGGCGTGAAGGCGCTCTGGTATCTCCTCAAGTACCGCGTCCTGGTCTGATGCCGCTCCCCTTGTCGGAAGGGGTCCGCAAGGGTCTGCTCGCTCTATTCGGTATCGCGCTCTACCTTCTCGCCAATCTGCGGGTCGCGGTGGGCGTGAAGGCCCCCGTGCTGGATCAGCCGGTGGCGTAAACGGGCGTGCCGTTCGCCGGGGTGGCGTCGGCTATCGCGGCGGCTGGCATTATGATATTTCTGACCGGTGATCGATTCCGAGCTCCCCTATCAGTCCATCGCCGCGCTGGGCCGCCGGCTGCGTGCTGGTGAGCTGTCACCGGTGACGCTCACCGAGACGCTGCTGGCCCGCATGGAGGAGTTGGACGGGGCACTGGGCGCCTTCCAGCTGGTCGCCCCGGATCGCGCCCTGGCGACTGCCCGGGCCGCAGAAGCGCAGCTCGCGGCCGGCCAGGATTTGGGCCCGCTGCACGGTATTCCCTATGCGGCCAAGGATCTCTTCGATGTGGGCGGCCTGCCCACTACCGCCGGGACCCACCTGCTGGCCGACAACATCGCCGCCGCCGATGCGGCCGTGGTGGCGCGGCTGGCCCGCGCCGGCATGATCCTGCTCGGCAAGACCAAGACCGTGCAGTTCGCCTACGGCGCCGCCGGCGTGAACGGCGATTTGGGCACGCCGCACAATCCCTGGCATCGCGACCACCATCTACCCGGGGGCTCGAGCAGCGGATCCGCCGTCTGCGTGGCCGCCGGTATGGCGCCGGCCGCGCTGGGCAGCGACACCGGTGGATCGGTACGCATCCCGGCGGCCCTTTGTGGCATTACCGGCCTCAAGACCACCGTCGGCCAGGTCAGCCGTGCCGGCGTCTATCCCTTGAGCTGGAGTCTCGACTCGGTGGGACCGCTAACCCGCAGCGCCGAGGACGCAGCGCTGATCTACCAGGCCATACAGGGACCCGAGGCGAGCGATGACACCACCCATGGCCGGGCGCTGCAGGACGTCATGACGGGCCTTGGCGACGGCGTCGATGGATTGCGTATCGGTATCGCCGAGACCGTTTTCTGGAACGATGCCCACCCGCAAGTCGCGGCAGCGGTACGTGCGGCGGCGGAAGTTTTCGACGGCCTCGGCGCGCAGGTGCGCAGCGTCGAATTTCCCGCCGCCGCCGATGCCGTGGCCCTCAATCCCGGCGGCCTGGTCATTGCCACCGAGGCCTACATCGTCAATCGCCGCTTCATCGACGCACACTACGACGAGTTGGACCCGATAGTGGCCTCACGCATGATCAAGGGCCGCGATGTCACGGCAGCGGACTATCTGCAGACGAAGCTTGCGTGGAAACGCCTGCGACTGGAAGCGGTTCGTCAGCTGGCGGATCTGGATGCGGTGCTGTGTCCCACCACACCCATACCGGCCTGCACCCTCGCCGAGGTGGACGGCGACATGGAAGCGTACTCCCACAGGAATCAGATGTACCTGCGCAACACCGCCATCGGCAACATCCTCGATCTGTGCGGCTTGAGCGTACCCTGCGGACGCACGGCAGACGGCTTGCCCATCGGACTCATGCTCTATGCCCGCCCGTTCCATGAAGACAAGGTGCTGCGCATCGGTCATGCTTATCAGCAGGCTACAGATTGGCATTTGCAGCGCCCGGAGCTGACGTGGGCCACGTCTGGATGAAGGGCGCCACCAGCAACCGGCCACGGATCGAAATCTCGACCCATGATATTCGGCTACCCTCCGCCCCAGCGTGACCGGCTGCGCGCCGAGATCGCCGACTGGCACCGGCGCGACGAAACGCAAGCTGTCGAGGCGTTGCTGGACGCGGCGCATCTGCAGCAGGCGTCGCTGGATCGCATCGCCGAGCATGCCCGTACATTGGTCGGCGAAGTGCGGCGTCATCGCTTGGGCAAGGGCGGCATCGACGCCTTCATGCAGGAGTACGAGCTTTCCAGTCAGGAAGGCGTGGTGCTCATGTGCCTTGCCGAAGCGCTGCTGCGCATTCCCGATCAGGAGACAGCGGACGCCCTCATCCGCGACAAGCTGGGGCCGGCGGACTGGGAGAAACACGTGGGCAACAGCGATTCGGTATTCGTCAACGCATCCACCTGGGCGTTGATGCTTACCGGAAGAGTCGTCTCGTTGCACGACTACCGGGAACAATCTTTGAAATCCGTGCTCGGGCGCCTGGTGAACCGGGTCGGCGAGCCCATGATCCGCCAATCCGTCACCCAGGGCATGCGAATCCTCGGGCGGCAGTTCGTCATGGGGCGCACCATCGAGGAGGCGCTGGCGCGCGCATCCGCCGACGAGAAACGCGGCTACCGGCACTCCTTCGACATGCTGGGCGAAGCGGCGCACACGGCAGCCGACGCGAAACGCTACCTCGATGCCTATCACGGCGCCATCGCCACCATCGGCAAGCACAGCGCGGGCCGCGGACCCATCGATTCTTCCGGCATATCGGTGAAGCTCTCCGCCCTGCACCCACGCTACGAATTCGCGCAACGCGGACGCGCCTTAGCAGAGCTGGTGCCGCGATTGATGGCCCTCGCCACCCATGCGCGAGAGGTGGACATCGGCTTTACCGTGGATGCCGAGGAGGCCGACCGTCTGGAGCTCTCGCTCGACGTTATCGCGCGCGTATTTTCCGATGACGCGCTGAAGGGCTGGGAAGGCTTCGGGCTGGCGCTGCAAGCCTATCAGAAGCGCGCCTACCCGGCCGTCGACTGGCTCGCGGAGCTGGCGCGAAGCAACGGCCGGCGCCTGATGTTGCGGCTCACCAAGGGCGCCTACTGGGACACGGAGATAAAGCGCGCACAGGAAGGCGGACACGACGGCTATACCGTGTTCACGCGCAAGGCAGCGACGGATGTGTCCTACATCGCCTGCGCGCGGCGCATTCTCTGCCACGCGGATGCATTCTTTCCCCAGTTCGCCACCCACAACGCCCACACCCTGGCAACCATCGTGGAGATGGCGGGCGAACGCCGGGATTACGAGTTCCAGCGTCTGCACGGCATGGGCGAAGCGCTCTACGGACAGGTCGTTGGAGCCGATGGTCAGGCGCTCGTCTGCCGCATCTACGCGCCGGTGGGCAGCCACGAAGATCTGCTGCCCTACCTGGTACGGCGATTACTCGAAAATGGCGCCAACACCTCCTTCGTCAATCGCATCGTCGACGAACGCGCGCCGGTAGACGACATCATCGCCGATCCGCTGGAGAAGATGCGCGGCCTGGCGGTCAAACCCCACCCTCACATCCCGACGCCGCCGGACATCTATCAACCGGAGCGACGCAATTCCCGCGGGATCGATGTCAGCGACCCCCGTGAGCTGATGGCGCTGGACGCGGACATGGGCCGGGCCCTGGAGCGCGAGTGGCGCGCCGCGCCCATGGTGGACGGCGAAACCCAGCAGGGTGTCGCGCAACCGGTGCTGGATCCCGCCAACCGCCAGCGCCAGGTGGGCTGCGTGGTCACGGCGGACGCAAGACTGGTGGAGACCGCCATGGCGGTTGCCGCCAGCGCCGCGCCCGCCTGGGACGCTGGCGGCGCGGAGGATCGTGCGCTGGCGCTGGAGCGTACGGCGGAGCTCATGGAACGGGACATGCCGGTGTTGATGGCACTGGCGGTGCGCGAAGCCGGCAAGACCGTGCCCGACGCCATCGCGGAGGTGCGCGAAGCGGTGGATTTCTGCCGCTACTATGCGGTCCGCTGCCGTCAGGATTTCGCGGCGCCGGCGAGCCTGCCGGGGCCCACCGGCGAGCGCAACGAGTTGTCCCTGCACGGACGCGGCGTATTCGTGTGCATCAGCCCCTGGAATTTCCCCCTGGCCATCTTCACCGGCCAGGTGACGGCGGCGCTTGCCGCGGGCAACGCGGTGGTCGCGAAACCGGCAGAACAAACACCGCTCATCGCCCATAAAGCCGTGACACTGATGCACGAAGCGGGCGTCCCCGGGCAAGCGCTGCAGCTGCTTCCCGGTGACGGCGAAACGGTGGGCGCACCACTGGTGAACCATCCGCTGGTCGGCGGCGTTGCATTCACGGGCTCAACGGAAACCGCGCACGCCATTCACAAAGCGCTGGCAAACAAAAGCGGCCCCATCGTACCCCTGATCGCCGAAACCGGTGGCCAGAACACCATGATCGTGGATTCCTCGGCGCTGCCTGAGCAAGTCGTGAGCGATGCGATCGCGTCCGCATTCCAGAGCGCCGGCCAGCGTTGCTCGGCCTTGCGCGTGCTCTACCTCCAGTCGGACATCGCGGACAAGACCATCGAGATGCTTATCGGCGCCATGGCCGAGCTCGTGATCGGCGATCCGGCGCGGCTCTGCACCGACGTGGGTCCGGTGATCGACGTCGCTGCGCTGGAGATGTTGGAAGCACACGCCGCGCGCATGGCCAAGGAGTCACGACTCATTTACGAATGCACGCTCGGCAGTGAATGCGCCGCCGGCACCTTCTTCGCACCCCGGGCATTCGAGATCGAATCCATCGCCCAGCTGGAGCGCGAAGTGTTCGGCCCCGTGCTGCACGTGCTGCGATACCGTGCCGATGAGCTGGACGCGGTCATCGACGACATTAATGCCACCGGTTACGGGCTGACGGTGGGTTTGCACAGTCGTATCGACACCACCATCGACCACATACACGCACGCCTGAAGGTCGGAAACACCTACGTGAACCGCAACCAGATCGGCGCCGTGGTCGGTGTCCAGCCCTTTGGCGGCGAAGGCCTTTCCGGCACCGGACCGAAGGCCGGCGGGCCGCGCTATCTGCACCGCTTTGCCACCGAGCACAGCCTCTCGGTCAATACGACCGCACAGGGCGGCAACGCAAGCTTGATGTCACTGGACGAGAGCTGAACCACTCCCCCAACCTACAGCTTCGGTTGCATTGCTTGAACGGCGTCTGCCGACGACATCACGGCAACGACCTCGAAATCCACGATGTCGCTCCAGCGCGCGGTCCACTGCGCCATGAGCTTCGGATCCGATGTCTCCATGATCTGGAAACAGCGTTCCAGCTTCGTGTCCACCCAACCCGACACGTACTCGAGCCCCTCCGGCGTCATGCGCCCCTGGTCGCGAAAACGACGGTATACCGGTATCGCATCCTGATTCTTGAACCGTTCGATCACCATGTAGAGCATCCTGCCTCTCCATCACTGGCCGGATGAACCCGAACGCTGCTATTTCCCTGCCGACTCTGCAGTCAGGGGATCAAACATGTTGCGCACCTCCGTAACGGTCGTTGCCGGGAAGCCGCTTCGCTCGGCATGCTCCTGTATCAAGCTTTCGCTCTCCGAGCGATATATGCAGAAGGTCTTGTCATTGGTCACGTAGCTGTGCTCCCAATAAATACCCTTCCCTTCCGCCTGCATGGCCTGCAGCACGCCGTTGGATTTCGCAGAAGCGGCGCGCAGTGCGTCACGGTCCGCCGATCCAATTTCCGGTATGGCTCGCTCGATAACGAATCTTGGCATGGTATTTCCTCCTCTCTGGTGGTCGGGAATTCTTCAATCACTGATGTTGAAGAACAGCTGTTTGTCTTTGTGGCGATGATCGATCTTTGCGCTGCCACATGCAACCAACACATAAAGTACGTTCAAGGCTTCGAGCGCCGAGCCGATGAGTTTTGGTTTCCGGGAACGCTTGTTGAGAGATTGGGCGGTAACACCCTGCTCCCCCCTCGTCAGGCGCTGCACATGGGTCACGGCGTCGGAGCTGACCATATTGAAGTATCCGGACTTCGGCTTGGCGCGCGAGAAAGAGAAGACGAAAAAGGAATCCTTTCCTTCGAATACGTAGTATTTCTGCTTTCGGCCAGTGACGTTCCCGCGAAAAGACAGACCCGCACTGAGACTCTTGATGTTCATAGCCCACCCTCAATCTCGGAATGCTTGTCGGTATCGAGTCAAGCACTCGGCAGTCAGTGCGTATCTTCGTCGAAATCAACAAGGAACACCACCATATCCAGTAGTATTCAATTACGGCGCGCGACAACGTCGAGGAAGCGCAAAGGCGCTTCCTCCTTCGTTTTCCGTCAGCCTGTCACGCGAGGTGGTTCCTACGGCATCTTGCTTACGATGCTGCTCATTTCCTCTGTAGAGAATGCGCGCAAGGTTTCGGTTCGTACGTTGCCTTGAGCACCTAGGCCCAATAGGACCGAAGTTATGGTTTCATCATCTGGTCCTTCGATGATCGCCACAGCGTCGTAGTGGCCGACGGTCCAGTAGATGTCTTTCACTTTCACGCCGAGTTTTTCCGCGCTCGCTGCGAATGCCGCCGCACGATTGGGCGACTCTTTCGCGTTTCGGATACCCTGTTCCGTAAAGTTAATGAGAGTGATGAAGGTAGCCATGAGTCTCCTCCCGCAGAAGAACGATACTCCTGCCAGTGTTGTTGCACTCAGTTACGACCGTCTCTGAATGGCTGGTGGACAGCTCGTCGCGACGAGCTTGTCCAGCGCGACCCGAAACGATCGGCCATTGGCGGCCGCCACAAGAACGTGGCTACTGCGAGGGAGACCGCCGTCCCTATCCCGCATATTGCACCGGAACGGTGAAATACGACTTCCGCCCTTCCAACCATTTCAGGTACGCGTACCAATCATCATCCGTTTCGATCGACGCGTCCTCGCGGGCCTGGACTGCAGCATCCAACCCGATCTGCTTAAGCAGCTTCTTGGTGCAACGCAGATATGCCACTGCCGAAACCTAGTATGCCGCCGACCGAGGCAAAGAATGCTGAGTATCCAGCAATCCGACCATGGGCGACTCCAGCACCATGACGATACCACCCGGTCGAACGGACCTTGCGGCCTGCACCAGGGTATCGGCGGGAGACGGCTGGTGCATCAGCAAGAAGCGGGCAACGAGGGCATCGAAGCACTCGGGCTGCGCAAATGATGCCGCTTCGCCTACGTCGAAGGCGACATTCGTAACCCCCACTTGCGCCGCTCTCTCCCTGGCAGAGCCAACGGAGTCTGCGTCGGTATCGATTCCGAGGACCGAGCCCGAAGGACCCACGAGCACGCCCGCCAGCCACGTGACGTCTCCGGAGCCGCAGCCGATATCGAGCACACGCATGCCCTTCTCGATGCCACAGCTCATCAACGCCCGGCGTGTGGTGCCCCCGGTAGATGATCCCCGGCAGATCGAGCCGATCGCGCTCACGGGCGGAACGCCCGAGCACGTAGGCGCCCTTCGCAACCGGTCCGCGAGCCGCACGTTCAACCGTCATACGGGAGCCTCCGGCTATCCCTCCTCCATCGGCAGATCGAGGCCTTTCTCACGGGCGCACTGCTTTGCGCTCTCGTAGCCCGCGTCCGCGTGGCGCATGACGCCGGTGGCAGGGTCGTTGGTGAGCACACGCTCGATACGCCGGGCGGCGTCTTCGCTGCCGTCGCAGACGACGACCATGCCGGCGTGCTGAGAGAATCCCATGCCGACACCACCACCGTGGTGCAAGCTCACCCAGGTGGCGCCGCTGGCGGTATTCAACAGAGCGTTCAAGAGTGGCCAGTCGGAGACGGCGTCGCTACCGTCGAGCATGCCCTCGGTCTCGCGATTGGGGCTGGCGACGGAGCCCGAGTCCAGATGATCGCGGCCGATGACCAGGGGCGCTTCCAGCTCGCCGCTGGCCACCATCTCGTTGAAGGCGAGCCCGAGCCGCGCCCGCTCACCGAGACCCAGCCAGCAGATGCGCGCCGGCAGGCCTTGAAATGGGATGCGCTGGCGGGCCATGTCGAGCCAGTTGTGCAGGTGCGGGTCGTCGGGGATCAGCTCCTTGACCTTGGCGTCGGTGCGGAAGATGTCGTCGGGATCCCCGGACAGCGCCACCCAGCGAAACGGGCCCACCCCGCGGCAGAACAGCGGCCGGATGTAGGCGGGCACGAAGCCCGGGAAGTCGAAGGCATTGTCGACCCCCTCCTCCAGCGCCACCTGGCGGATGTTGTTGCCGTAATCGAAGGTCGCAACTCCCATGGCATGAAAATCGAGCATGGCACGCACGTGCACGGCCATGGATGCTCTGGCCGCCGCCACCACCCGCTCGGGCTCCCGGGCACGCAGCTCGACCGCCTGCTCCAGGCTCCAGCCGGCGGGCAGGTAGCCGTTCAGTGGATCGTGGGCGCTGGTTTGATCGGTAACGGCATCCGGGCGTACCCCACGGCGCACCAACTCCGGAAGAATCTCGGCGGCATTGCCAAGAAGCCCCACGGAAACGGGCTCGCCGTCCTTTTTTGCCTGCTCCATTCGCGCCAGCGCGGCGTCCAGATCGCTCTCCATCACATCCACGTAGCCACTGTCCAGGCGCTTGCGGATTCGTGACGGATCGCATTCCACCGCCAGCATTGCGGCGCCCGCCATGGTCGACGCCAGGGGCTGGGCGCCGCCCATGCCGCCGAGGCCCGCGGTCAGTATCCAGCGGCCCCGCAGATCGTCGTCGAAGTGCTGCCGGCCCATGGCCACGAAGGTCTCGTAGGTGCCCTGAACGATGCCCTGGCTGCCGATGTAGATCCACGAGCCGGCGGTCATCTGGCCGTACATCATCAGGCCTT
>Ga0209980_10000731_pt1 | contig 18142 bp, 18 predicted proteins | sample CR02metaG_FD_183611 | JGI IMG/M metagenome (GOLD analysis project Ga0209980, IMG submission 183611) | Deep subsurface microbial communities from Mariana Trench to uncover new lineages of life (NeLLi) - CR02 metaG (SPAdes) (version 2) | ecosystem: Environmental > Aquatic > Marine > Ocean trench...
TCGGCGGATTGACGACCGATATCGTTTCCAGGTTGCTATCGGTAAAGCGCATCGTGCGCGACAACGGCAAGACCAGCGCATCGACCGAAGCGATCTCGGTGGCCTGCACGGCCAGCTTGTGATCGCCCTTGAGACCAACCGCCCAGACCGGGTCTCCCGCAGCCGCCTCCCGCTTGCTGAAACGCGCCGCTTTGACCGGTGTGTCGCCGATCAACGCAGGGTCGTAGGAAACCACGGTGAAGTTGTGTAGCGGATGGATAAAGAGGACGCGACCCGGTATTTCCAGGCTACTGGCGAATGTCAGGCTGACATCGCCCATCGCTACCGGGACGGTATTGCGATCGACGACCACCAGCCCGCGTTCGGTGTCGACGATCAGGCCGGTGCCGTGATAAAAGCGGTCGGCGACGCCGGAAACCGTGTATGGCATATCGAAATTGACCATGACCAGCGATGGCGCCAGCCGCCGTGAGCGTGGATCGCCGTTACCGGTGATCCGGGTACTCGCCGGCTGCAGCGGCTTGGCCGGCGGGCCGCTTGCCAGGTCGCGGCAGGGCCACACCCCCAGTTTGTCATCGCGAATGCAGTACTGCGCGGGAAACCAGCGCCGGTCCATGCGCATCATGCGCAAAGTGGAATTGGTCGGGTCTTCGAAAGTAATAAAGCGGATGCTGGCCCGCTCGCCATCCGCCAGCCCATTCAGCACCGCCTCGAATTCGTCGATATTGCTGACCGGCGTGCCGCCCAGTTCAGTAATCACGGACGCCCGGGGTATCGCCTGCGTACCGAATACATAACCGGGATTCGCGATATACACGCCACGCGGGGGCATATTGAAATGACGCGCCTGCTGGTAGGAAAGATTGTGGATCACCGCGTCGCCAAATTCGATGTATCGATCCGGGCTGATGTCGTGAAGATTCTGAATCTCGAGCTTCGATGTCAGCACCTTGCTGCCGCGACTGATCGATAACCTGACCAGCTCGCCGACGCCGGAATCGAGAACCTCCTCCAGGGTCACGAAATCCGTAACCATCGCATCGTTCACGCGGACCAGGATGTCGCCGGGTTGCAGGACTCCCTCCGCGCCTGCGCCTGGCACGACTTGCTGGACGACCAGCATTCCGGTCCGGCCGGGGAACTCTTTGCGGGCCTCGGCCTCGATCTCCGGGCTCAGACCGAGGCGGCGTAGCTCATCGTAAGGCTTGCTCGAGAAAATCGTTTGCAGCGTGCCGCGGCTAACCTCAGTATCGGCGCGGACCAGATCGAGCGCTCGCTGCACGCGATCCAGCGGCAGATAAAAGCTCGACGCAGTGGAACTGGTACCACCGGCATTGAGCGCAACCACCCGTCCATCGATATCGATCACCGGCGAACCCGACGAGCCACCGGAGGTGTTGGATGCGGCCTGAATATAAAAGGTATTGAAGTCGTTGTAGTTGCCGCGGCCATAATCGGGCGCGGCACGATCCAGCCGCGCGATAGTGCCGGCAAGTATTGCAAGCTGCTCCCCCGCATCGTTGCCGACGACCCGGATTTCCCGCCCGATTTGCGCCCGCTCGGGCGCCAGCGAAAACTGGTACGGCTGGATATAAGAGAGCTGATCCGGGTCGTAGCGATAAAACCCGAAGTCATGGACCGGGTCGCGGTATACCGGCTTTAGCTCGACCTCTTCGTTGTTGACAAAGACCGCTTCGGCGGTCACCGGCCCGGCGGTCACCACGTGGCGGTTGGTCAGAATCAGGCCAAGTTCCGCATCCACGACGAAACCGGTGGCCTGGCTGGACATGTTCCATTCGGTGTCGAACGCCCGGGTTCCGTCAATGCGGATCGCTACGATGCCGCTACTGACTTTGCCCAGCGTATTTTTCCACTGATCGCTGTCCTGGGCGTTCGCGGCGCCGGCCAGCATGATTACTGCCAGCATCAGGGCCAGCACACCTATAGGCCTGTGTCTCATGAAACTCCTGTATGTCCGCATCCGCCCCGCAGACGCCTGCGCCGGCTTCAGTTCTGTGCGCCTGGCTGCCAGCGCAAATCGAGATGGCGGGCCGCCCGCACATCATCGAGACGCCGGACCGGCATGGTATAGGGCGCGCCCTTCACTTTTTCCGGGTCGGCTTTCGCCTGCTCGCGGATCGCAATCATGGCGGCAACGAAGCCATCCAGGTCTTCTTTTGCCTCGCTCTCGGTCGGCTCGATCAACAGACACTCAGGCACCAGCAACGGAAAATAAGTGGTCGGTGCATGGTAACCGTGATCGAGCAGGCATTTCGCAAAATCCATCGCGGTCACGCCCAGTTCATTCTTTTCTTTCTTCAAGGTCACGATAAACTCATGGCTCGCGCGTCTTTCCGGGTAGGCCAGTTCAAAACCTGCATCCTGCAGTTTTTTCATCAGGTAGTTGGCGCCAAGCGCGGCATTTTCCGACACTCGTTGCATCCCGTCGCGACCCAGCAAACGCATGTAGATGTAAGCGCGCAACAGCACGCCGGCATTCCCCATAAAGGCTGACAGCCGACCGATACTTTTTGGAAAATCCGCCTCCGTGAGCCAGCGGTAGCGGTCACCATCCTTTCCGACTACGGGTAACGGCAGAAATTCCTTCAGGCGGTCCCCAACGCCAACCGCGCCCGAGCCTGGCCCGCCACCGCCGTGCGGCGTGGAAAAGGTCTTGTGCAGGTTCATGTGGATCACGTCGAACCCCATATCGCCCGGGGCTACCTTGCCGAGGATGGCGTTCAGGTTGGCACCGTCGTAATACAGCAGGCCGCCCGCTGAGTGTACGATGCGCGACATTTCCTGAATACTTCGATCGAACACGCCGACTGTTGACGGGTTGGTCAGCATGATGCCGGCCGTCTGCGGTCCAACCACCGCTTTCAATGCCTCTATGTCGACGTCACCGTTCTTGCCGGTGGGTATTTCGCGCACGCCGTAACCACACATCGTGGCAGTCGCCGGGTTGGTTCCGTGCGCCGCGTCAGGAACCAGGATCTCGCTGCGATCTTTATCGTTGCGCGAGCGATGGTACGCGCGGATCATCGCGACCCCCGCGAACTCGCCCTGGGCACCAGCCATCGGCGTCAGCGATACCTCTTTCATCCCGGTAACCGCTTTCAGCATTTCCTGAAGTTCGTACATGCACGACATGAAACCCTGGCCGTGGGATTCCGGGCCGAGCGGGTGACGCGACAAAAAGCCCGGCAGCATCGCAAGCTGGTTACAGGCACGCGGGTTGTACTTCATCGTGCACGAGCCCAGCGGGTAAAAGTGAGTATCGATGGAAAAGTTTTTCTGCGACAGCCGCGTGTAATGACGCACGGTCTGCAATTCAGACACCTCGGGCAACAGCGGCGGCGACCGGCGAAGAAACTTCTCCGGCAAATCATTGGCCGCTGAGGTCAGGGGCGCCTGGGCGCTCGCCCGCCTGCCGCGTCGTGAGTGTTCGAAAATCAGCTTGTCGCTCATGCCCCGGGTCGCCTCTGCTCAGCCAAGCGCTTTCAACGCCGTTTCGTAATCGGGTTCCTGGGCAATCTCCGCAACCAGCTCTGCATGCACCACCGTGTTGTTCTCATCGAGTACCACGACAGCGCGCGCCGTGAGTCCGCGGAGCGGCCCGTCGATCAGTTCGACGCCATAGCTCTTGGCAAAATCCGGTGAGCGCATCGTCGATAGAACCACGACATTTTCCAGGCCCTCATCGCCGCAAAATCTTTTCTGCGCGAACGGCAGGTCCGCCGAAATCATCAGCATGACGGTGTCCTCGTGCTCGCGCGCATAGTCATTGAATTTCTTTGTCGATATTGCGCAGACCGGCGTATCGACGCTCGGGAAAATATTGAGTAACTTCTTGGAACCCGAAAAATCCGCGACCGATACTTCCTGCAAGTCACCGTTGGTCAGGTGGAAGTCCGGGGCTTTGCCGCCAACGACCGGGAAATCGCCAGCCGTGTGAATCTCGTTGCCGTTCAATGTAATCGTCGCCATCTTTCTCTCCTTAAGTATCCAATGCCTGTCAGGCTTGCGTGCTTTTTCGTTATCAAGCGGCACGTTCCTGGCCGATGATTTCCGCGAGTAAATCACGGTAGCGAACTATGTCCGCTTCGCTTTTCGTTTCGGTCGCGCACAATAACAAGGCATTGCCCAGCTGCGGGTGCGACGCGGTCAAATCCAGGCCGCCGAAAACTCCTTGGTCCGCCAGCATATCCAGCAGCGGAGCAATCGGGCGGTCCAGGCGAATGACCACTTCATGAAAAAACGGCCGGTTGAACACTCGCTCCACGCCTGGCAGCTCACACAACACAGTACAGAGCTCGGTGGTTCTCCGGTGCGCCATGCCGGCGACCCTGGCCAGGCCTTCCGCGCCCAGCAGGCTCATGTATATGGTCGCGGCAGTGACCATCAGCCCCTGGTTGGTGCAGATGTTCGAGGTAGCCTTGGAACGCCGTATATGCTGTTCCCTGGCCTGCAAGGTCAGCGTAAATCCTCGCTTGCCGTCGAGATCGACGGTGCGTCCGACCAGGCGGCCGGGCATCTGCCGAACCAGCGCCTGGCGGGTGGTCAGGAATCCGAAATATGGGCCGCCCGAGGACAGCGGAATGCCCAGCGGCTGGCCTTCGCCGCAGACTATGTCGGCACCCTGTGCGCCCCACTCACCGGGCGGCGTCAGCAAGGCCAGCGATGTCGGGTTGACGACCGCGATGGTCAGCGCCTTTTGCGCCCGGGCCCAGTCGGAGATCGCGTCGACCTCCTCCAGCACGCCAAAGAAATTCGGTTGTTGCACGATCACGGCGGTCAAGTCTTCGCCGCCGTATTCGTCCAGCGCTTGCAAGGCGCTGTGGCCCCCTTCGGGGCAAAACGGCAGATCGATGAATTCGATTTCCTGGGCGGCACAGATCACTTCGGCGACTTGCCGATACATCGGGTGCAAGGCGCCGGCGACCAGGATCCGACGGGATTTTGCCGCCCGGTTGGCGCGCACCGCCATCAGGCAGGCTTCCGCCAGCGCTGAGGCGCCGTCATACAACGAAGCGTTGGAGACTTCCATACCGGTCAGACCGGTCATCATGGTCTGGTATTCGTAAATAAGCTGCAGCGTCCCCTGGCTGGCTTCGGCCTGATACGGCGTATACGCGGTGTAAAACTCGCCGCGGGTGGCAATCTCCCAGACCGCAGCCGGCACATGGTGTTCGTAAGCGCCCGCGCCGATGAAATTCAGCGCGCCGCTATCCATGCGCGACCGATCCTGCATCAGGCGCGCAATTTCCATTTCGCTGACGGCCTCGGGCACGCGATCCAGCGACTTTATCCGCAGCTCGCCGGGAATCTCGTCAAACAGATCTTCGATCGACTCGGCGCCGATTTCAGCAAGCATTTTGCCGACGTCATCGTCGGTGTGCGGTATGAATGGCATCTTTGCTCCGGCCGCCCGTTACGCTTCTTTTTCCAGGAACTGCTCATAGGCAGCCGCGTCCATCAGCCCGTCCAGCTCGGCCACGTCGCCAGGCTGCATGCGGATCAGCCAGCCATCGCCGTAAGGATCCGTATTCACCAATTCCGGCGTATCGTCCAGCGCGGAATTGACTCCCAGCACCTCGCCGCCGAACGGGCAGAGCACATCGGACGCAGCCTTCACCGATTCGACGACGCCGAAGGCGTCACCGCTGGCAAAGACGCTGCCGGCCTCCGGCGCTTCGATAAAAACCAGGTCGCCGAGCGCACCCTGGGCATGATCGGTGATGCCGATCACGGCAGAACCATCGTCTTGCATGCGCACCCATTCGTGGTCGCTGCTGTATTTGAGATCCGCAGGTACATCGCTCATCTTGTGCTCCTTTATACCACTGCCTTGCCATTACGCACGAAGGCGGTTTTGCCGGCTTTCGCAGGCAAGACTCTGCCGCGAATTTCGACCTCGCATTCGCCGCCGCACCCGGCCGGCACTCTTGCCATGCCGATCGAACGACCAAGGGTCGGTGAGAAACTGCCGCTGGTGGTCTCGCCATCGCCAGCGGCGCAAATGACTTTCTGGTGCGCCCGGAGTACCCCCCTGCCTTCCAGCAGCAGGCCGACCAGCTTCCGGTCCACGCCTTCGGCTTGCTGTTTTTCCAACGCGGCGCGACCGATAAAATCACGGTCTTGCGGCTCGAACGCGACCGTCCAGGACAACGCAGATTCCAGTGGTGTCGTGCTCTCGTCCATGTCGTTTCCATAAAGGTTCATGCCGGCCTCCAGGCGCAATGTGTCCCTGGCGCCCAGACCACAAGGATTGATGCCCGCCTGCTTCAGCCTGCCCCAGAAAGCGGTCGCGGCAGCCGCCGGCAGCATGATCTCCCAGCCGTCCTCGCCGGTATAACCGGTCCGTGCGATAAACAACTCACCGATCCCGGCCGCACTGAAGGGCTTCAGCGCCAGCGCTGCCGCCGCCTGTTCCGGCGGCAGAACCCCCGCCGCTTTTTGCCGCGCGTTTGGCCCCTGGACCGCGATCATGGCCAGGTCGTCGCGCTCGCTGAGTGTCGGCCCGTCAGCGGACGCCTGTGCCCTAATCCAGGCCAGGTCTTTTTCGCGGGTGGCGGCGTTGACCACCATCCGGAACCAGTTCTCGGCCAGGTAATACACGATCAGGTCATCGATCACGCCACCATCGTGATTCAGCATGCACGAATACAGGGCCTTTCCCGGCTCCCGTAATTTTCCGACGTCATTGGCCAGCAGCCGGGAAAGGAAAGGACGCACCGCCGCGCCTCGCAGATCGACGACCGTCATGTGCGACACATCGAACATCCCCGCGTCGTTGCGCACCGCGTGGTGTTCTTCGATCTGCGAGCCATAATTGACCGGCATGTTCCAGCCGCCAAAATCGACGATACGGGCGCCGAGAGCGACATGCGCGTCGTATAACGGAGTCTGTTCTGGCATGTCACTCCTTTCAAGTCGTACCGGCAATAAAAAAGGCGGCAGACCATAAATCTGCCGCCCCTCTGTCCTGAGACCTGAGAGATCGGGCCAGGACAAATCCTGACCGCACCCCTTCGGTGGACCGCATCGCGGCCGCTCTCCAGAGCCGATGTGTACCCACTGTCCGTGTGCCTGAGCGTTTCCGGGCAAGTTGCGCCTTCGGCGACCCTGTCGGGTTCTCTCCAGCGGATACTTTGAATCGGGCTGAGATAATAGCCTATCGTCCCGTCGATTGTAATCGTGGGGGGTCGTCCGGACTTGCCGATCGCATCCGCTAACGGCGAGAATAGCCATCCGCGCAGCAGAGCAGGAGATTTCCGTGATCGCAGGCAAAATTTTCATGATCGCCGCGGCTGCCGTCCTGCTGGCCGGGCAACCGGGCCGGGTCGAAGCCGATGCAACATCCGATCTGCATCAATTGTTTGCAGAATCCTGGGAACGGACGTTGCGCGAAAACCCCACCTTCGCATCCAGTCTTGGCGATCTGCGTTATAACCGGCGATGGCCCGATCGCAGCCTCGGCGCCATCGCCGTTTCTCACGCCGAGGACCGGCGCGAGCTGGCCAGGCTCATGCGGATCGACCGTTCGGCCCTTGCGGATACCGACCAGATTAACTATGAGCTGTTCATGCGCCAGAAGCAGGACCAGGTCAAAGCCTACCGGTTCAGGCAATTCCTGCTGCCGCTAAATCAGCGTGGCGGTATCCAGACCGCGGATCAGCTCGCCGACCGGCTGCGTTTCGATGATGCAAAGGCTTATGAAGACTGGATAGCCCGCCTGCAATCCTTTGATGTATACATGGACCAGACCATCAAGCTGATGCGGCGGGGCATCAAGGAGGGCAGGGTCCACCCGACCATCATCATGCAGCGGGTGCCGGCGCAGATCGCGGCCCAGTTCGTTGACGATCCGTCCGCCAGCTCGTTTTTCGCGCCCTTCAACGATATGCCCGAGAGCATATCCGTGCGCCGCCGGGGCAAGTTGAAAGCCCGGGCGCGCATGGCGATCGCGCGCGCAGTCCTGCCGAGTTTCAGGCGCCTGGCCAGGTTCATCGACAAAAGTTACCTGCCCATGACCCGAGACCAGATCGGCGCATATGCACAGCCCGATGGCGAGGCCTTCTATCAATTCCGGGTCGAGCACTACACGACCACGTCCCTGAGCGCCGATGAAATCCATAAAATCGGCCTGCGGGAAGTCGCCAGGATACGCGCGAAGATGATGGAAATCATCGAGAACCTGGATTTTAGCGGCAGTTTCGACGATTTTCTTGAATTTTTGCGTACAGATCCGCAATTTTACTATGACGACCCGGACCAACTGCTGGCGGGTTATATCGCGATCACCAAGCGTATCGACCCACAGTTGCCGAAACTGTTCGACCGCTTGCCAAAGGCGCGCTACGTGGTCAAGCCGATTCCGGCGGCAATTGCGCCCGACACCACTACCGCTTATTACTCGCAGCCGGCCGCCGATGGCAGCCGGCCGGGCACTTATTTCGTCAACCTTTACCGCCCGGAAGTCCGGCCGAAGTACGAAATGGAAGTATTGAGCGTGCATGAAACCGTACCCGGCCATCACTTCCAGATCGCACTCGCGCAAGAGCTGGGCGAGCTGCCCGCGTTCAGGCGCTATGGTGGATTTACCGCTTTCGTCGAGGGCTGGGGCCTGTACAGCGAGAGTCTGGGCGGAGACCTTGGACTGTACGCGGACCCTTATTCCGAGTTCGGCCGGCTCACCTATGAAATGTGGCGTGCGGTGCGCCTGGTCGTCGATACCGGCATGCACGCGAAGCTGTGGAGCCGGCAGAAAGCGATCGCTTTCTTCAAGGCCAATGCGGCGAAAACCGAGTTCGACATCGTCAACGAGATTGATCGGTATATCGTCATGCCCGGCCAGGCCCTGGCTTACAAGATCGGCGAGCTGAAAATCAAACAGCTGCGCCGGCAAAGCCAGGATGCGCTGGGTGAAGGTTTTGACATCAAACGCTTCCACGACGCGGTGCTCAACAAGGGCGCAGTACCGCTCGATATACTGGAAAACCAGATCAACGCCTGGATAGCCGCGGAAAAAAACCGTCTTGGCAATACTAACTAAAGCGATATTGGCCAACGCATGAGTATCGATCGCAGAAAATCCACTACCTGCCGGGTCGGCGGGATTAGCATCGGCGGTGACGCGCCGATCGTGGTGCAGTCCATGACCAATACCGATACCGCCGATATCGAGGCGACGGTCAGCCAGGTCCTCGAACTGGCCGAGGCCGGCTCCGAGCTGGTACGGATCACGGTCAACAATATCGAGGCGGCCAAAGCCGTACCGGAGATCCGCGAGCGCCTGGACCGACTCGATTGCGATACGCCGCTGATCGGCGACTTTCACTTCAACGGCCACAAGCTGTTGCGCGAAGTCGGTGCCTGCGGCGATGCGCTCGCCAAGTTCCGCATCAACCCCGGCAACGTGGGCCGCGGCAAAAAGCGCGACCCGCAGTTCACCGAGATGATCGAGGTCGCCTGCGAGAAAAACAAAGCGGTGCGCATCGGCGTCAACTGGGGCAGCCTCGACCAGGATCTGCTGACCTTGCTGATGGACGAAAACTCAGCCCGTCGTGAGCCGCTGGATGCGCGCCTGGTCGTGCTGGAGACCATGCAGCAATCGGCCCTGCGCAGCGCCAGCCGTGCCGAGGAAATCGGCCTCGGACACGATCAGATTATCCTTTCCTGCAAGATGTCCGGCGTCCAGGACCTGATCGCCGTTTACCGGGACCTGGCGGGGCGTTGCGACTACCCGTTGCACCTGGGCCTGACCGAGGCAGGCATGGGCAGCAAGGGCATCGTTGCCTCGACCGCCGCGATGGGCGTGCTGCTGCAACAAGGCATCGGCGACACCATACGTATTTCTCTGACGCCGGAACCGGGCGCTTCGCGGGCCCGGGAAGTCCAGGTAGCGCAAGAGATATTGCAAAGTATGGGCCTGCGCGCGTTCTCGCCGGTAGTCATCGCCTGCCCGGGTTGCGGACGCACCACCAGCACGATTTTCCAGCAACTCGCCCAGGAAATCCAGGCCGATATCCGCCAGCGCATGCCCGAATGGCGGGAACGCTACCCTGGCGTAGAAAACATGAGCGTCGCAGTGATGGGTTGCGTCGTTAACGGACCGGGCGAAAGCAAACACGCCAACATCGGCATCAGCTTGCCGGGCAGCGGTGAAAAATCGGTCGCGCCGGTATACGAAGACGGCAAGAAAACGGTTACCCTTAAAGGCGATAACATCGCCGGAGAATTCAAGGGACTGGTAGCCGACTATATTCGCAGTCACTACTCGGAAAAACATGGACAATGAGTTACAAGACAGGCACTGCAAGCCCTGTGAAGGCGGGGTGGAAGCCCTGTCGCATGAGGCCGCAACCGCAATGGTCGGGCAACTTGAGGAAGGCTGGGCGTTGTCGGCCGATGGCAAGGAAATCCGCCGCGATTATTCCTTTGGCGGCTTTTACCAGACCATGAGCTTCGCCAATGCCGTGGCCTGGATCGCCAATGCCGAAAACCACCACCCGGATCTCGAGCTCGGCTACGGCCACTGCCTGGTGCGCTACACGACCCACGCGATCGACGGCCTTTCTGAAAATGATTTTATATGCGCGGCAAAAATAGACGCACTAGGAGCCTGATCAGATACCGAGCTTGTTGAGAATATCGGCGATCCGACCGAGCACCATCGTCAGCGCCGGATGGCTGGTTTCAAAGCGATCGATATTCCCGCTAACCGTCTCGACCAGGTTGGCCGGCGTTTCGTTCTCGCCATCGGCCAATAAATGACCAATGTTGGCATGCAACTCCGCCAGCTGAGCCCTGGCATCGTCATCCAGGCTGCTCCCCTCAGCCAGCTCCCCCTGCAACTCATCGAGTAATTTTTCCAGTTCGGCGTGCGGCATGCTGTAGCTCCTTTATCCATCTTGCCCGCTTTTCGCCAGCCTTTGCAAGGCGTCTCCGCTAAGCCTGTAGGGCATGAACTCATCGACCCGCCGTGCGCCGATGGAGTGATAAAAATCAATGGCGGGTTCGTTCCAGTCAAGCACCATCCAGTCCAGGCGCCCACAATTTCTTTCGACGGTTTTTTTCGCCAGCTCGCGCAACAGGCCGACGCCGATCCCGAGGCCGCGAAACGCCGGGCGAACAAAAAGGTCCTCGAGGAAGATTCCGGGCTGGCCGAGAAAGGTCGAGTAATTGTGGAAATACAAAGCGAAGCCAGCCGCTTCCATAGCGCCATTATCCGCAACCGCCTCGGCAATCAGAACTTCGGCAAAAGCCGGCTCCGTAAAAAGGCTGGCCAACAGTTTTTCCTCGGTGGCGCTCACCTGGTCGCCCAGTTTCTCGTAATCGGCCAGTTCCCTGATAAAAGCGAGGATCAACGAAGCATCCTTCCGCTCGGCCGCGCGCACCCGGAAACGACCCGCACTCATCGAACCTCCTCGCGTAATCCGTACCCAGGATGTGCCGGCCCGGTGAGCAACTCCGGCAAATCTCCGCTCATCCCCATCGCCCGCCTGACGAAGGCCTTGCGGGCCGGTGGCAAGGCGTTGACCAGGCTTAACCCCAGACCGCGAATCCGCGCCAGCGACGGCAGATCGTTGCTAAACAGCCGCTTGATACCATCCATCGCCGCCAGCATGGCCAGGTTGTCGCCCTTTCGCCAGCGCTCGTAGCGTCGCAAGACCGAACGGTCCCCGGGATCCTCCCCGGCCTGCAACGCCTTGACCAATGTTTCGTGGAGCGCCGCCGCATCGAGGAATCCCAGGTTGACGCCCTGCCCGGCCAGCGGATGAATCGCATGCGCCGCGTCGCCGATCAATACCAGCCGCTGCCGGCAATAGTTTCGTGCATGCAGCAACCGCAGCGGGAACGCGGCCCGCTGACCACATGCCAGCATCCGGCCCAAGGTCCCGTCGCTGGCGGCCTCGAGTTCGCCGAGAAATTCCGTGTCGCTCAACCCGAGCAAGCGGTCGGCGCCGTCGACCGTGTTCGACCAAACCACGGAGCTGCGCCCATCAGCCAGCGGCAAAAAGGCCAGCGGACCGGATGGCAGGAATCGTTGCCAGGCCGTTTCCCGATGCGGGAGCTGGCTTTGAACATGGGTAACGACCGCCTTTTGCCGGTATGACCAGCCGGTGGTTTCGATTTCCGCCATTTCGCGGATCGGCGATGAGGCGCCGTCAGCGGCCACCACCAATGTACAATCCATCACTTCCCCATCGGCCAACGACAACCGGGCTGTCTCATCGCCCAGCCGCAGATCGTCGACCCGGCAGTTCGACCGGACGCTGACCCGCTCCATGCCAGCCAGCGATCGCCATAAGGCGTGCCGAACCAACTGATTCTCGACGATGTGGCCAAGCGCGGCCGCGCCCACTTCGGCGGCTGAAAAATGCACCGAACCCGGGAAACCCGGTTTGGAGGCGGCATCCCAGACTTGCATCTCGCGATAGGGCGAGATGCGCGTCGCGGCGATCTCCCGCCAGGCCCCGGCGGCTTCCAGTACGCGCTGAGAAGTGGTGGCAAGCGCGACCACACGAAGATCGTAGTCATCCTTTAGCGCCGGCGGGTCGCCGGCTTCCAGCAACACCACGGTGCCTGGGTAGCGCTGGTCGCGGCCGAGCAACGCCGCCAGCGCGCAACCGACCATGCCACCGCCGACAATGCAGATCGTGGGCGCGTTCATTGCAACGGCACACCCCGCGCCAACCTGGGCAGATCGCCGCCGCGGCCCATGGTATGCCTGGCCAAAAGGCTTTTGGCACCGGGCAACAAATCGAACATAAGCAGCGCGATGTTGCGTACGACCTGGACAGAGGTCAGCGGGTTACCGAATACCCTGACCAGCGCATCGGTGAAACTCATGACCCTGGCCTGGTCGCCCGCGCGCCAGCGGCGATATTTTTCGAGCGCCTGCGGGTCGCCGGGGTCGTCCGCACCTGCGATCACCTCGGCCAGACCCGCGACATCCCGCAAGCTGAGATTGAATCCCTGCCCGGCGATCGGGTGCAGGCCATGGGCCGCGTTGCCGATAATCGCTACCCGGTGCCGGGTCTGCTCCGTCGCCCTGGTCATACTCAGCGGGTAGGACACCCGCGCGCCGATTTTCCGCCAGTGCCCGAGACGATAGCCAAACAGTTCCTGCAGGCGATCGAGAATCTGCCGGTCGCTCAGTTGCAGGATTTCCTCAGCCTGCTCGCTCGGCACGGTCCACACCAGCGCGCTGCGGCCTTCGCTCATCGGCAACACCGCCATCGGACCGTGCGCGGTAAACCGCTCGTAGGCGACATTTCGATGCGGCTTTTCCGTGGTCACGTTACTGATGATCGCAGTCTGGCCATAGTCCCAGACAGTGGCATCGATGCCGAGTAATTTTCTAACGACCGACTGCGCGCCATCGGCGGCGGCGACCAGCCGCCCCTGCAATTTGACGGTGTCGCCATTTTCGTCGGTGAGCGCAACCCGAACCGAATCATCTTCGTCAAGCAGCGACTCCAGGCGCGCCGGGCAGAACATCCGGATGTTATCGAACGACTCGAGCGCCGCCCACAACGACCGGCCTATTACACGATTGGGAACGACATATCCCAAAGCCGGGACCTTTTCTTCCGCGGCGCTGATGCGGCCGATACCAAAATGACCGCGATCGGAAATGTGTATGTCGCTAATGGCGGTCGCATCCTGTCTCATGCCCGCCCAGACACCGATGGTCTCGAGTATCTGCTGCGAACCATTCGCTATTGCCGTTGAGCGATCGTCATAGCTGGGCTGGGGTACACCGTGTTGTCGCGGATCGAACGCTTCGATCACTGCAATCCGCAACGGCAACGGCGCCAGCGCGACCGCCAACGATGCACCGACCATGCCGCCGCCGACTATAATGACATCAAATTCTGTCTGCTCCATTTGCATGACCCGTGCTCAGATTTCGCCGTTCATCAAGGCCTCGATGTCGGCAATTTCCCTGGGCACATCGCGGCTCAGAACCTCGCAGCCGTCCTTGGTTACCAGGACATCGTCTTCGATACGCACGCCGATCCCCCACCACTTCCTGGCGACTCCCTTGATCCCGGGCGGGATATAAATCCCGGGCTCCACGGTCATGACCATCCCGGGCTCCAGGTGACGCCACTCATCACCCACACGATAATCGCCAACATCGTGAACATCCATACCCAGCCAATGGCCGGTGCGATGCATAAAAAATTTCTTGTAGGCAGTGGCTTTGATCAGCGCGGGCACCCGCCCCTTCAACAGGCCCAGCTTCACCAGGCCGCGGGTGATGGTTCTGACTGCTGCGTCATGCGGCTCGTTCCAGTGACATCGCGGTGAGACTTTTTCGATCGCGGCCTTCTGCGCGTCCAGGACTATCTGGTAGATCGCCTTCTGCTCGCTCGAAAACCGGCCGTTGACCGGCATGCTGCGAGTAACGTCCGACGCATAACCGCGATACTCGCAGCCGGCGTCCACCAGCAGCATTTCCCCGTCCTCCATGCGGCGGTCGTTTTTCACGTAATGAAGAACACAGCTGTTTGGCCCGGATCCGACGATCGGCTGATAAGCCGTTTCGCATCCGTTTCGTTTGAACTCGTGGAGCAGCTCTGCCTCGAGTTCGTATTCCATGATCCCGGGCCTGCACGCAGCCATCAGTTTTTTGTGGGCAGCGGCAGCGATGCGCGCGGCCTTGCGCATTGCGCCGATTTCGCCGCGGCTCTTGTAAAGGCGCATATCGTGCAACAGATGATCGAGCGCGATGAATTCCTGCGGCATCAGCCCGTCGCCTTGCCCGCGATTGCGCAAGCCGTCAAACCAGCCCATTACCTGCGTGTCGAAATCCGGGTGTGCGCCCATCGTGTAATAAACACGGTCGCAGTGTTCCATCAGACCGGGAAGAATCTCATCGATATCCGATATCGGAAACGCGTCATCGGCGCCGTGGTCGGCCTGCGCGCCCTCAGGACCTGCTCTTGGTCCGTCCCAGGTTTCCCGCGACGGGTCCCGCTCACGGCAAAACAGGATGTACTCGGCGTGCGCGCGACCGGGTATCAGTACCGCAACCGCGTCCGGCTCGTCAAAGCCGCTCAGGTAAATAAAATCGCTATCCTGGCGAAACGGATAAATGGTGTCGCGGTTGCGAATCTTCTCCGGCGCCGCCGGCAGGATCGCAATCCCGCCGCTGCCGATCATCCGCATCAACTGGCGGCGGCGGCGTGCAAATTCTGTTGGCGTCATCCCCTGGAACCTTCCACCCTTTCTTAATGCGTCACGGGCCGTTCACCCACGGGGCCACGCAGGCCGGCGAGCTCTTCGTAGATGAGCTGGATGCTTACCCGAAGATACTCGAGTACTTCGGTAAACGCAGCCTCCTCCTCTTCCGCATCGCCCCCGCCGTTGATCGCCTGCGCGATCTGCGCGAGATCCGCCATCACTTCGCTGACGTTTTCAGGCAACCGGTCCTGGGTATCGCCCAGACCACCCAGACCAAGCCCGCTCAAGAACCCCTGACACCACTTGCCCAGGCTGTCTGTGCGCTGATCCAGCGCTGCACCATCCCCCGGCAACAGCGGCATGAATTCCATTTGCCCTTCTTCGAGCCCGCGATAGGTCTGCGCGAACAACTCGCCCAGGGGCCCGCGGCAATGTCCGGGCCGCGCCTGTTGCCGGTTATCCGGGAAAATCTCGGCAAGCCAGCGCGTTCCCGATTGTTGCGCCTCGGCGCACAAGATCCCGCACAGCATTCCGTGCGCTGCGGCTGCTCCACAGCTCGCACCGGCGTTTTCCAGGGCACCGTTCAGCGTGTGAAAGTCAGGCATGTTCATGATCCCGTCAGATATACCGATTATCAGGCATCTGCGGTCCAATACCAAAATTTGCCGGCAATTCGGGGCCTGTTTTGGCGCCATCGGCAAGCTTTTGGCGAGCATTCGGATTGACCGCGCCTATCAGGCGGTTCTATATTTGCACCATGTCAAAAAACGACCCGTCGAAACTATTCGAAACCGAGCTTCGCAAGCTGGAAAAACGCCTTGACGAGCTGGTGGTCATTACCAGCCAGCTAAAGGACGACAACCGCTCCCTGCGCGAACGCCAGGACAACCTGATCAACGAACGGGCCAGCCTCGTACAGAAGAACGAGCAGGTACGATCGCGTGTTGAATCCATGATCACGCGCCTTAAGGCGATGGAGCAAAGCTGATGAGCGACACATTTGCCAAGGTAAACGTGCGCATACTGGAAAAGGAATACCAGGTTTCCTGCCCGATCGACGAGCGCGCTGCGTTACTCGATGCCGCGGAATTGCTAAACAACAAGATGCGTGAAATCAGGGACAGCGGCAAAGTCATGGGTCTGGACCGTATCGCCGTCATGGCTGCGTTGAATATCACCAACGACTTTCTGATGGCGCGAAGCGAAGGCACAACCATTGACGAAACCGTTAGCATCAGGCTGCGAAACCTGACAGAGCGCGTCGAAACGGCCCTGCAAAAGGGCCAGCAAATGGATTTGTGATCCCGGCGCTTTTCAAGCGGGCCCTACTATGTATACTGATGTTCATGGCGCACCCTGCGGGGTTCGACACGGACCGGGATACCTCTCGACCCTAATTACTTAATCCTGGGACCAGGTACTGTCGGTGTTTTTGAGCATGGCCGCCTATTGCGGAAAGCCTGTGACACCACGGCCAGTCCCACTTTTTGCTCTGGTTCGAGAGCAATGGTTTGTGACGGCTCAGGCGGGGTGCGTTTTTTTATGGCGAATCCTATGGTGACTGAGACCCGGCGATCTGAACTCCGCAAGAAAATGCGCGGCCTGCGCAGAACACTCCCGCCTGCGGAACAATCCGCCGCGGCAAAAGCCATCACTGCTCGTCTGAGCAGCCTGGATTCGTTTCACAAAGCGCTGAAAATAGCGGTTTATCTCCCAATTGATGGCGAAGTGGACACCGGGTCGTTGATTTCCATGGCAATTGACGCGGGCAAGACCGTGTGCGTGCCGGTATTGGTCGATCGCGGGAAAAACATGAGATTTACGGCCTACATGCCCGGGCAACGCCTGTCGGTCAACCACTACGGCATTTCGGAGCCTGTTCCTGAAGACCGACGTTACGTAGCCGCCGATCAACTGGACCTGGTGCTTACACCGCTGGTGGCCTTCGACCACTCGTTGCACCGGATCGGGATGGGCGCCGGTCATTACGATCGTTGTTTTTCGTTTTTGCGGCAACGCAAAAACTCGACGAAACCACGCCTGATTGGCCTCGCGTACGAGTTTCAGCGTGTCGCCGCGATAGAAACATGCGAATGGGACGTCCCGCTGAGCGCCGTGGCAACCGAAACCGCTTTTTACCGTTCAACCGCGGCAGACGAACGCAAGAAAAAATAAAGGGAGTTTGATGAATTACTGGCTGTTCAAATCGGAACCCGGAGAATTCGGGATCGATGACCTGGCGAACTCTCCCGGGAAAACAAATCACTGGGACGGCGTGCGCAATTACCAGGCGCGAAACATGATGCGCGATCAAATGAAAAAAGGTGACCTCGGTTTTTTTTACCATTCAAACTGCGAGCAACCCGGTATCGTTGGAACCATAATCATTGTCCGGGAGGGTTATTCCGATCACACGGCGTTCGATCCAAAGGACAAACACTTCGATTCGAAATCCGATCCTGACAATCCGCGCTGGTTTATGGTCGACGTAAAACTAAAGCGGAAATTCCCCAGGGAGCTGCAACTAAAATTTTTAAAACAGTTCGCAGACAAGGAATTGCAAGGGTTTCAGCTACTAATGAGGGGCAATCGACTTTCGGTAATGCCCGTCAAAAAAGAGCACTGGGACTTTATTGACAGTCTGGTTTAGCAAGGGTTTTTGCTCGCTATTTCATACAGGATTGATTTGCAAAAGTGTGACGCGTGTCGTTTTTTTCATGCACAATATTTTTTTCGTCACGTAATAAGAAGAAGAAGAAAACGAAAAAACTTTTTTCGCAAAAAACCGGTTCAAAAAAAACCTTTGACAAACTGGAATTTTCCAAATTTATCATTATACTCAGCATCGGACACCCGACACGGAGATAACTAGTCATGGCGAAAAAGAAAGCGAGAAAGAAAACTTCTGTAAAAAAGAAGATTTCTAGAGCTAAGAAACGTA
>Ga0209980_10000732_pt1 | contig 18123 bp, 9 predicted proteins | sample CR02metaG_FD_183611 | JGI IMG/M metagenome (GOLD analysis project Ga0209980, IMG submission 183611) | Deep subsurface microbial communities from Mariana Trench to uncover new lineages of life (NeLLi) - CR02 metaG (SPAdes) (version 2) | ecosystem: Environmental > Aquatic > Marine > Ocean trench >...
ACCGACGACCTGGCCGGGCAGGTAGAGCAGGCCTTGAAGAATGTGGTGGCGATCCTGCACGAGGGCGGCGCGCGCCCCGAGCACCTCGTCCGCCTGACGTGGTACGTGACGGACAAGGAGGCCTACCTCGATGCCCGAAAGGCGCTTGGGGACGTTTATCGAAAAATCATCGGCGCTCACTACCCGGCCATGACACTCGTCGAAGTGTCTGGTTTATTAGAAGATAGGGCAAAGGTTGAGATCGAGGCGACGGCGGTAATTCCTTTCGTGGAGAAGGCAGAATAGCTTGAAAACACAGCATGAAACTGTTTAATTGGATCTGACGTGTCGGATGCGCATCCGGCGCCCGCTCGGCATTCATTCCATCGAAAAAGTCCTACCCGTTTGGTCAGGAAAATTAGAAAATTTTCTAAATCCTATTTTCTATTTCCCTTAGGACTGACGATCTCGAACGTACGACATCAAACAGACCCATGATGGACGCGACGCTCAAGCAGGACCCCTTTGCGCGCGATCATCTGCCGCCGGAGTCCCTGTGGCCGCAGATGACTTATCCGGAAGGCTCCGTCTTCGACTATCGCGCCCGGCTCAACTGTGCCGTCGAACTGCTCGACAAGATGGTGGAGGCCGGTCACGCCGAGCGCCCGCTCATTCACACCGCCGACGGGCCGTGGACCTACGCCGACTTCCTCCGCAAGGTCAACCAGATCGCCCACGTGCTCGTCGAGGACTACGGGCTCATCCCCGGCAACCGGGTGCTGCTGCGCGGGCCGAACACGCCGATGCTGGCCGCCTGCTGGTTCGCCGTCGTCAAGGCCGGCGGGATCTGCGTGGCGACGATGCCGCTCTTGCGGGTGCACGAGTTGAGCTACATCGTCGAGAAGGCGCAGATTCCCCTGGCTCTGTGCGATGTGCGCTGGGATGAAGAGATCCTCAACACCCAACAGACCACGCCCTGGCTGACCACCATCGTCTACTTCAACAGCGACGCCGCCGACGGCCTGGAACGCCTGATGACCGACCGGCCCGAGACATTCGAGGCCGTCGATACCGCCGCCGCCGACGTGGTGCTCATCGCTTTTACCTCCGGCACCACGGGCAAGTCCAAGGCCACGATGCACTTGCACCGCGACGTGATGGCGATCTGCGACGCCTTCCCGCGTTCGACGCTCAAGCCGGAAGCCTCGGACATCTTTTGCGGGTCGCCACCGCTGGCCTTTACGTTCGGCCTCGGCGGGCTTTTGCTCTTCCCGATGCGCTTCGGTGCCTCGACCGTTTTCATCGAGAAGCCGTCGGCGGAAGGGTTGATGCGTCTCATTCAGGACTACGGCGTCACGATCTGCTTCACCTCGCCGACGGCCTACCGGGCCATGCTCGACCACGTCGGAGCCTACCAGATCCACAGCCTGCGCAAGTGCGTCTCGGCTGGCGAACCGTTGCCCGCCGAGACGTTTCACGCCTGGCGCAAGGCCACCGGCATCCGCCTCATTGACGGCATCGGAGCCACCGAGATGCTGCACATTTTCATCTCGGCCACCGAAGACGAAATGCGTCCCGGCGCTACGGGCAAGCCTATTGCCGGCTACGAGGCCAGGGTGGTTGACAACGACGGTAAGCCGGTGCCTCCCGGCACCGTGGGCCTGCTCGCCGTGCGCGGCCCCACCGGCTGCCGCTACCTCGACGACGAAGCCCGCCAGCAACGCTATGTGCGCCACGGCTGGAACTACACGGGCGATGCCTACCTCGTCGATGACGACGGCTACTTCCACTTCCAGGCCCGCGCCGACGACATGATCATCTCGTCGGGCTACAACATCTCGGGCATCGAGGTCGAGAGCGCCTTGCTCAAGCATCCGAAGGTCAAAGCGTGCGGTGTCGTCGGTGCGCCCGACCCGGCCCGAGGGCACCTCGTCAAGGCCTACGTGGTGCTGCGCAACCCCGACGACGCCTCCGAGGCGCTGGTCAAAGAACTCCAGGATTTCGTCAAGGCCGAGATCGCGCCCTACAAATACCCGCGCGCCATCGCGTTCTGGGACGACCTCCCGCGCACGCAGACGGGCAAGGTCCAGCGCTTCAAGCTGCGCGAAGACGCGGTTCGTGAAACGTGAGGGTGCTTCGCTGAACCGTTTCTACTGAGGCATGCACGACTGATGAGTAGCCTGGAAGGCCAACGACTGGCCGCCTTTGCCCACGCCGTTCGAGAATCGACGTTGAAGCGGCTGCGCCGGGTGCCGCCGGGGCGGGAGAACTGGCGGATCGCGCCCGGCGCCATGAGCTTCGCTGACCTGGCGCAGCACCTCGTCGACACAGACGAGTGGCTCTTCAAAAAAACAGAGGGGAAGACGCTCGAGCCCATCGTCGGGTACACCGGCGCCATCGAGATAGCCGACCGCGCCGCCTACCTGGCGTTGCTCGACGCCCTGGCTCGCACCGGCGAACGGCGATGCGCCTTGCTCGAAAGCTTGACTGAAAAGCAATTGGCCGAAAAGATCTTCGACGCGCGATTCGGGGGCGAGGTGAGCCTCTGGTGGATCATGGTGCGCGGCAATCTCGATCACGAAATTCACCATCGCGGGCAAATGGCAGCCTATTTGCGCGCGCTCGATGTTTAACCGTACGCAGAGAAGGCGCAGAGATTGCAAGGGATAAACCCGAAACGCGTAACGGCCAGGATGTCGCACAACGTTTCCTGGCCTGCCCCTACCGTGCATAATTATTTCTCAAAACCGGTATTACACAGTCTGCTGTGATTAAAAGATGCTCGCTTCGGGCGATAATAGGGGGGCCGACATCCGCCGCTTCATCACGGGTGGATGTTTCGACCTTGCTACCTATCCAGTTTCTTGATTCCGATCGTAAAAGGACGTGCAGAGGACAGAGGCGCTATGAGCAGACACACAACCGATCATTTTCATCCCCGCGAGCAGGACCGCCAGCCCAAAGAACATACAGATGAGTTTTTTTTCGACAGCGTGCCCTCTGCCGACGTTGGGGTTCGGAAGGCGTTGATCACGGCTGAGCAAAGCGATGAACCCCAAGCGTCCGAAGCTACGTCCGAGGTTCAGCAGGCGTTGATCACGGCTGAGCAAAGAGACGAACCCCAAGCGTCCGAAGCTACGTCCGTGGTTCGGAAGGCGTTGATCACGGCTGAGCAAAGAGATGAACCCCAAGCGTCCGAAGCTACGTCCGTGGTTCAGCTAGGGTATGTCGATTTCGACGGCAGCGTGCGCTCGAATGTGTCTTGTGGCGTGATGGTGCCTGCTGACTGCGCGAAACACTTTCGCCGGGACATCTACGTGGGCATCCGCGACCGAGAGCAGGGCCTTGAGTTTCTTGGCCGCATCGTCGCCGGGCCCTTTCACACGCCGCAAGAGCAGCATCCGAAATCTGCCACCGTGCAGGAGACGGTCCTGGACCCTGACCGGCGGCAGGGCTATCACGTGCGTGGAAAAATTGAGATCCTCGGCCAGCTTACCGACGGCGAAAGGGTGGTAAGCACGCCTACGCGCCCCCGGCCCTATTCCGAGATATACCTCTTCCCCGATCATCGACTTCAGCAATTTCTGGGGATCAAGGGCGATTTCTACCTGGGCCATTTGTACGGGCATCCCTGCGTGAAAGTCCATGCTCAGAGTACCAATAAAGACTTCCTTCCCCGAAACGTGGGCGTCTTTGGCACCGTCGGTTCAGGGAAATCGAACACCGCTCAGGTGCTTGCCGAGGAAGCCATCGAGGCCGGTTGGGCCGTGGTGCTGATCGATGTCGAGGGCGAGTACGTTCGGATGAACGAACCCCTCGGCGACCCGGAGCTCGCCAAGCTCTTGGAGCGCGCGCATCAGCTCCAGCCGAAAGGGATCGAGGACTTCCGGGTCTACGTCCCCAGTTCAGGCAGCTCGGCGGCTACGTCACCGCTTCCCTTTAAGGTTCCGATTTCTGCGTTCTATCCCGAGGTCGTGGCAGACATCCTCGAGTTTACGGAAGCCCAGGCGAGGGTATTCGCCATGGTTACGGCACAAGCGGAGCGTCTCTATTCCACCGAGGCCTCCTCGCCCGATGAACTACAGCGACCGTACAATCTGCAACAACTCCTCGATGGGTTGATGGTCAGCCCAACGGCGAACGGCCCCTCCGTTCGTTTGCTTCCCATGGCCAATGAGCAAGACGTCTCGACCGCCGGTGTGCTCCGATCCAAGCTGCTCCACCTGGGACGCTCCGGTATGCTCGATTGGAAGCCAACGGCCCCGGTTCCGGAATTACCTATCGACGAGTTGCTTGTGGGAGGCCGCCTTTCCGTACTCGACATCTCTGAGACGGACGACCGCAGTCGAAATCTTGCTATTGCCTACGTGCTCCAGGAGTTATTCAAACAAGTGATACAGACCCCCATGGGAAGCCTGTTGCCGTCCGGAGAGCCCCGCCCCCCGCTGCTTGTTATGATCGAAGAGGTCCATACGTTTGTATCGCGCGCGGCAGCGCCCAAGATGAGAGCCGTACTCGACAGCCTTCAGATTATCAGCCGCCGTGGACGTAAGCGGTGGATGTCGTTGGCCCTGGTGTCTCAGCAGCCCAACCACGTTCCCGATGAGATCTTTGAATTAGCCAATACCCGCTTTATCCATCAGGTGAAGTCCCCGAAGAATCTCGATCCGATTAAGCGGACGACGGCGGGGATCGATGAGGCGCTTTGGGCGAATGTCCCGGCGATGGGGCCGGGGCAGAGTTTGTTAACCGGTGCAGCGTTTAAGAAGTCCTTGTTTGTCAAAATAAGGCCCGCTCGTTCTCGCCGCCTGCTCGCTTCTTGAGCTCGTGAATTGGGCAATCGGAGCGTCGGGGATTGAATCGGGTAATACCAAATCCGGATGATTACTTGTGGAATACGCAGACTGAAATCTGCGGCTACACATCTAAAAATAAAGGATGTAGCCGCAAGCTTCAGCTTGCGTTTTTCAACAACAGATCAAATGGAGAGTAACATTTTTGATGAGGCAACGACCTGGTCTTCGGTAACATTCTTAATGAGTCAATGCGGCCAGAAAAATGCTTGACGTCAATCACAAGTCGCCCTTCGAAGGAGGCATTCAAGCTTCAATCGCCACTACGATGATTTTCCCCTCGTGAACTCGATAGCGCGTTCGATTTGCTGGCCCGTCGTCTCATCGGTGACGCGAACCGTGATGGTCAGGGATCCTTCCCCCTCCCAATCCTCTGAATCCAACAAAATGTACTCCCTGGTGGTTCGGGCATGCCCTGTATAGTGCGTCCTGGCAGAGGTAACCGCATTTTTACTTTTCCCTAGGAGCCCCGCAATCCCCCCTCTTTTTTCGCGGCGAGTCACTTCGTATTCGACCATGAAATGTGTTTGGTCATCGGCGCCGAACGTGAGATGATATACTTCAAAATACAACGCCAAGGAAGAAGTGTCCGCCATCATGGCCGAGAAGGGGTACGGGGCTACGCGAACCCCTTCTTCATCCCGAATGGGTCCGCCCCGCGCTAATGCCTCTGGGTCGACCCCCCGCGAGGGAACCAAGTCGCTCATTTCGAGGACGGCCGGATCGGCTCTTAAGGGCTGCAAGGAATCCAGCTGATGAGCGCCTGTCTTTATGTAGGCGTAGGTCGGCGTCGCCTCCGGGGAATCCGTCCTGTCTACGATCATGTATTGATCCCACTGCACGGCCAGATGGTAAGTGGTGGTGTCTCCCCGGACCACGGTCGTATACACCGGCACGGCCGTGGGATCGTCGATGTAAGGCTCTCGAACAGTGTACCGCTGTCGCGTAATCGTTCGCGCTTGATAATCCCGGTCTCTTTGCACGGCGGTGAGGCGGATCAGATACTGGTCGGATACCTTGTGCCTTTTAGCGAGCAGTTCCGCCTGTACGCCGAGCGAAGGCATGAGGGCGCGTGGCGGGAAGGCCCAGTAGATCTCCGTACGGGTCGTGCCCTCCTCGTCGAGGAAGCGGGCAAGGCGAGTGACGACAGGAAGCCGGAGGGCCTCTTTCAAAACGTCAGAGTTCACTGGAGGAACGGACGCTTCGCGCTGCCTGGCGAGATAACGATCCTGCACCCAGGCCTCCATGAAGAAGTCTGCTCCTAGCGCTCCTAGATCCCTGCTCCTAGATGCGGTAAGAGCATCCCCGAGACTGGTTATGCTTGTGTGTTCTCTCAGGGCCACAGCTCTCATATCCTCTTTTAGTTCATCAGCCTCGAAGAAAAGCGTCATGTACTCCAAGTTGAACCAGGCTAACTGGTCGTAGACTTCATGCACGGCCAGGGTACTTAACGCATTCCGCTTTCGTTGCAACGACAGTGGAAGCGTGTCAATAGGGCGCGAGATCTGGTAGCGACCTCCCCGATCTACAAACAGGTACTGCGCATAGCGGCCCAGATGATCGTAGATCCAGTACTCGTTCTTTGGAATGATGCCGGCATGCGGCGACACGCTCCGCATTAAGTTATTGTGACGCAGGCGCTCCGTTCGTGAGGGTTCTCCCAGGCGCACGTAGATCGTCCCTCGGTCATCAAACCCAGCAAGATCTCCCTCATACGCATAGCGCGCTTCGGCCACGGCGACGCGCTCCAGGTGCTCGACCATGCGCTCGTTCCACAAGGTCGCCGGAAGCGGATCCTGGCTGCGCCACCACCGCGTAAGCAGCTTCCCAGCCCTTTCCTCTACCCTCGCGCCGCCTCGTCTGAGCACCCCCACCTTGCCCACGATGTGCTCCCTCAAATCCTCCGGCAGCACGAACACCAACTGAGCTATGTGTTTATGCACAATGTCCTGTTCGAGGGGACGCAAGGCGGCAGCAGCGTTTTCGAGCAGACGCTGGTAGATCTCTGTGGCCTTCACATATTCCGTCTTTCGTTGCTGCCGAAACACACTGCGAATATAGACATCGGCCAACTGCACATCGAACGTCTCCTCAGCCATCAGGGCCTCTATGCCCGCGCGCCAGGCCTCGTGGGCGTCCTCAGGTGCACCTAACGCTTCATAGCCTTTGCCCAGCCAGTAGGCAGCCGCCTCCCCAAGGCGGAAGCCTGGCTGCCCCCGAACCACTTGGCTCAAATGCGCTACGGCCTCCTCGTAGCGGTCGGCATCATAGGCAACTCGTCCGGCCTGATAATGGGCTTCCGGCGTGAGTTGCTCTCCTTGGGCATAGGCAAACATGTTGGCGCTGCAAACGACCCATAGATAGAGTAATGAATAGCATCCTCGAAAGATAAATCGACAAAGTGAGAGTGGGTCTACCATCGGTCCAGCACAGGGTTTTAAGGCACGCCGAACGTTCACAGTGGGCGTGTCTGAATTAAGCAATAGAACGGGCACGGCTTTAGATTCAAGAAAATAAGGCATGGAAGGTTCCTCCGCGGTAAAGCCCATGCATCCACGCATTAGTACCATAGGCCTTGCTTCGTCTATATGATGAGCGACATTCCTATAACCTGACCGGCGACCCTTAACATTCCCGGCCCCGCTCGTTAGGAATCTTACCCATCGCCGTTGAGCTTCGGGTTCTCCGTTAGTTTGGGAACGACTCGAGCACCTCAAAGCAACCCAACATACGGCCGACGGGGGACCTGCAATTTTGCCTTGACGGTCTCAGACGTCCGGGTACTTTGGCCTCACATCGTGAAGGACCTCACATCGTGAAGGCCCGGTGAATAATGTATATATTCTGGGGATCCGCAACCGTTTAATGCACTTTGTTATGCACCCCTTGCTTTTTCGGTGAGTCTATCCGACATTGGTAGTGGAGAAGTCCGCGGGGATTTCGAGCCGTATTTCTGCTGCGTTAGTCGTTCTATCCGAGCGATGTCGGCAGATGGTCATTTCTTGCACCAATCAAAGGCATCGAGGATTATGAAGGAGATCGCTTCACGCCTATCGTTCGTCGCGCTTGTTGCCTTGCTCTTGTGGCCGAATAGCGCGTTCGGTCAGCAGCAGGTATCCGGAACGGTCCGAGACGCGACCGCCCTTCCGCTTCCGGGCGTCAACGTAGTCATCAAGGGAACCGCGCAAGGCACGGCGACCGACCTCAATGGCGCGTACGAGTTGACCGTTCCATCGCTGTCGGACACGCTGGTATTCTCCTTCATCGGTTTCGAGCAACAGGAGGTGCCCATAAGCGGCAGGACGCAGATCGACGTGGAGCTGGTGGAGGCGACGTTCGACGTTGGCGGAGAGATTGTGGTGATAGGGTATGGTTCGCAGGAAAGAAGATCGATTACTGGTGCAGTCGCGAGTCTTGATGCATCGGATTTCGTCGCCGGCAACGTAAATTCCGCGTCCGAATTGATCCAGGGAAAAGTAGCCGGTCTGCAAGTATCTACCAGAAATGGTAATCCCAACGATGATCCAGAGATCCGATTGAGAGGGATCTCATCATTCGGTGCCAATCAGGAGCCGCTAGTCGTTGTGGATGGGGTCGTCGGTGCCACCATGGATAATGTGGACCCTAATGATATCGCTTCCATTGATGTGTTGAAAGACGCGTCGGCCTCTGCAATATATGGGACTCGGGGCTCTGCCGGAGTTATTCTGATAACAACAAAATCCGGTGAAGCCAGGGAAGGGGTGTCCGTTAATTATAATGCCTACTTTACGTATGAAGGTATTGAGAATAAGCTAGACGTTCTCAATGCGACCGAATACAGGGAACTGGCCCAAAGAACGGGATTCAATGCTCCGGATTTCGGCGCCGATACAGAATGGTTCAAAGAAGTAACGCGGTCCGGTTCGAACATCGTTCACAATTTAGCGCTTTCTGGTGGTACGGAGAACACGGTATATAGAGTATCGGGCAGTTTCCGCGACCGCAACGGTATTCAGAATTTCACGGGTTTTCAGCAAATTGGCGGACGCCTGAATTTTACACAATGGGCACTCGATCGTGACCTGAAAATCACCGTCCATTTAGCTGCCACGAATAAGGAGCAGAATTTCGGATTCGCGGATGCATTCAAGTTTGCCGGGCTTATGAATCCTACGGCCCCTGTACTCGGCGCTGACTTGCCTACAGGAGACCCCTCGTTTAGGGCGGACGGGTATGAAAATACGGGTGGTTTCTTTGAGCAGCCTCTATTTAATTACTTCAACCCCGTAGCTATCATTGAGAACGGTGAGAAGACAGGAGAAACTAAATTCTTTAACGGCGTTATGAGGGCCGAATATGACCTGGGTAAACTGATTCCCAATCTATCTATTGCCGCTCAATATTCTCTCCAGTCGGAGGATGAAATAGTAAGAAACTTCTTTTCAAGGCAGCACAAGGTGGCAGGCGGTGCTACCGCAGGGGGTCTCGGACCGGGCCGCGCTGAACAGTTCTACGTAGACCGCAAAAATGAGCTGTTTGAAACGACGCTCCATTATTTAGCGGATGTAAGCCGAGGTTTGGCTCTGGAGGCGTTAGCAGGATATTCTTATAACGACTTTATCGATGAAGGCTTCAGTGCCTCTGGTGGAGATTTCATTGCCGATGATGTATCGTTCAATAACTTCACCTTCGCCCAGGATTTTAATCAGGGAGAAGGGACGGTTGAAAGCTTTAGAAGTACGCATCGGCTTGTCGGATTCTTTGGTCGAGCCAATTTTAACTATCGGGGTACTTACTTCCTTAATGGAAGCTTTCGTCGCGAAGGTTCTTCCCGGTTTGGTATAGACAATAAGTGGGGGAACTTCTGGTCTGCCGGGCTTGGCATGGAGGTTTCGAACGTGGTTGATATATCCTTCCTCAACTCGTTAAGAGTTAGAGCAAGTATAGGTAAGACCGGACAGGATGCACCTTTGAGCGGACTGTCGATTCAGCGCTTCGCGCCGGCGGGTAACTTCTTCGTGAACGGTTCGTTCATTCAAAGCTTTGGTCCGGTAAGTAATGCCAATCCGGATCTCAAATGGGAGGAAAAAACCGAAATCAACATAGGCATTGACTTCGAAGCGCTGCAAAACCGCCTCAGCGGCAGGGTCGATTGGTACACCAACACAACGTCCGATCTTCTTTTCGAAGTTGAAGTTCCCGTACCACCCAACCTGTTCCGTACCACCTGGAAGAATGTCGCAGAGCTCGAGACCAGCGGACTTGAGTTATCCCTGGATTTCGCGGCCCTCCGGGGAGGACCCGGTGGCGGGCTTAGCTGGAATACAGGATTGATTATGTCCCTGTATGGGGAAACCAAGCTCAATAAGTTCATCACCGACGATGTGCAGCTTATTGCAAGGCCGGGGTCCCCTGGCCTGAATACTCCTACACTGATCAGAATCAAGGAAGGCGAACCCATCGGGCAGTTGTTTGGGCCTAAATTCTCCGGGATCGGTGCGAACGGTGAATGGCTGTTCACGAAGGCGGACGGAAGCGAAGTCGTTTACGGTGATCTGACTTTTGGGGCTAGTCCGGATTCCGATGAACAAATCCTTGGCAACGGCCTGCCCGATTATCAGATTGGTTGGACAAACACGCTGACCTACAAGAATTTTGATTTAGGTTTCTTCATCGAAGGGGTCTTCGGCCACCAGCTGGCCAATATGTACAGTTTGTTCTATTCAGTGCCCAAACAGATCTCTGCGTACAATGTACTCAAAGAGGCTTTTGAACTTGACCAACTGAAAGACGATCCTCGCTGGTCCAGCAGATATGTAGAGAATGCCGATTTTGTCCGCATTAACAATGCCACGCTGGGCTATACCTTCCCGATGTCTGGCGCAGGCTCTATCAGACGATTGAGACTCTATGTGTCCGGGAACAATCTCCTTACCCTCACCGGCTACAGCGGACTCAACCCACAGGTAAGATATGTGGATCAAAATCTAGGCCAGTCGGAGCAAGGTGCGAGCGGTGGCTCGTTAGCTCCGGGTATCGAGCGGAGGCTCGAATGGTTTACGGCTCGCTCCATTAGCGTGGGCCTCAACCTGACCCTCTAGAGCAAACTCAACGAACATCAAACCAGGGCTTAACCATGTCTACACCGAGAACCACCTCAAAACGTTCGTTAGTCCTCGCCATGGGCATGGCCATGTGCATGGTTGCCCTCATGGCGGCATGTACGGACCTGACGGAACCGGTCGACAGTCAGGTGACTGCCGAAAATTTCTTCCAAACAGACGAGCAGTTCGTGTCAGCGTTAGGCGATGCGTACAGCACGTTGATTCAGTTGGGTGGAGCAGGTGGCCCCCCCCAGCTTAATGAAGCAACGACGGACGAAGTAATCGTCCCGGCTCGAGGACAAGACTGGTCCGAAGGCGGTTTCTGGTTTCGCGTCAACAGTCATACGTGGACGCCCGGAGATGGTGTTTTTAATGACTTTTGGACGACCTACTTTTCTGGCATTAACGCTGCTAACCGGTTAATTTTCCAGTTTGAGTCAGCCGTAGCATCAGGAGCTGCTGATCCGGACGCGGCCGCCACCTTTATCTCGGAGCTCCAGGCTATGCGGGCCTTTTATTATTACTTTCTGCTCGATGCATTTGGAAATGTTCCCATCGTGACCAGCTTTGCCGATGCTGAGGAAACTCCTTCTCAACCTTCCAGTGGCTTCGAGGAAGGGCGAAGAGCCGTTTTTGAGTTTGTCGAGCAAGAGTTGTTAGGTAATATCGATAATTTGAGTATGGATAAGGGTGCAACGTATGGACGCATGAACAGATACGTAGCGCACATGACCCTGGCTAAACTGTATATGAATGCCGAGGTCTATACCGGAACAGCGCGATGGAATGAGGCTTTGACGCAACTCGATGCCATCATTAATTCAGGTCAATATAACTTGTCCGCCACGTATCATGATAATTTTGCGGTGGCAAATGAAGGCTCGCCTGAAAACATTTTCGTTGTTCCCTATGATAAGGTCTTCCTTCAGGGATTCAACATCCATCAGGCGACCTTGCACTATGGAAGTCAAAATACATTCAATTTCCAGTTCCAGCCGTGGAATGGATGGTCCGCAACGCAGAAAATCTATGAATCGGTTATAGATCCGGTGCAGAATCCAGGACCGCAGGGCGAAGTTTGGGGCACGGAGCCGACGGCAACGGACGATGGACTGCCGCGCATACAGGGCACGCTTGACGACCGGCTCGGTAACTTTATCGTCGGCCCACAATTCACATCCGGCGGGGCAAGAGTTTTGGATAGCGGTGTGTTTTCGGACTTTGATAAGAACGGTCCTCCGCTGACCTTTACACCTGCCTTCAACGATCTGGAAGCCGTTGCCTGTCGGCAGTGTGGCGCGCGCATCGGCAAATATCAATTCGAGTTGGGTATAGGAAGCTCTATGGATAACGACTTCGTCGTCTACCGATATGCCGATGTGCTGTTATTGAAGGCAGAGGCACTCTGGCGTCAAAGCCCCGGTGACGGTGAGGCGCTGGCGCTGGTTAATCAAATAAGGACGCGTTCGGGCGTCGATCCTTTTGACGCCCTCAACGCAGACAGGCTCCTGGCCGAACGCGGACGTGAACTGTTCTGGGAACAGGTTCGCCGGCAGGACTTGATCCGGTTTGCGGGTACAAACGGGGGAGAAACCCAGTACAACGATCCCTGGAAGTTTAAGGACGTATCAGGATCATTCAGAAACGTTGCGCCGATTCCCACAGCTCAGCTGCAAGCGAATCCGAATCTGGTTCAGAATCCGGGATATTAGGGCTATGGCGGAAGTCGACCGTTCAAGAACCCATGCTGACGTGTGGTATTCACTAGTGCGTCACGTAGCGTGGTCGTGCATGGCGCTCCTTGTTGGAGTGCTCAGCACCGAGGCGTACGCCCAAGATGACGGCGGAGACAAGGTGCTCATGGCCATATTCGCTCACCCGGATGATGAAGGCCTGGTGGGTCCGGTCCTGGTCAGGTACGCGCGGGAGGGCGTCAAGGTGATTCTGGTCACCGCCACGGACGGGCGTCTGGGAACGAACGACTTCTCCGGACTGCCTGCCGGAGACAGCCTCGCGGCCATACGGCGAGAGGAGTTGAAATGCGCGGCATCCAAGTTGGGCGTCGAACTCATCCACCTTCACTATTACGATCAATTCAATGCAGCCGAAGGATACGACGGCTTCATGCCCCAGCTTCGGGGACTGATCAAAGAGTTGCAGCAGATAATACGCGAGCGACAGCCTGACGCCATTGTTACTTTCGGTCCGGACGGCGTATCGAACCACATGGACCACCGCCTGGTTGGATCATCGGTTACTCAAGTGTTCGTAAGTCAGGAATGGGACAAAACACCCGCCCTGTATTATTTCGGTCTGCCGGCGTCGACCGTGGCGGAGGAAGATAGAGTGTTGAGAGGCGTTCAAGAGAAGTATCTGACCGTTCGAGTTCCGTATTCCGACGAGGACGGTGAGACGGCGCTTGAGGCGTGGCAGTGTCATGAATCGCAGATTTCTCCGCAAGCTATCGAGCGGAGGCGGAGCCAGCTGGCGGAGCGCGAAAACATTATCTATTTCCGTCCATTCGTGGCGCCGGCCGGCCATTCTAACGACCTGTTCCACTAGATTGCGCACTATGGGACGCCTTGGGGCAGTACGCTGGAAAGGCGCAGCGGCACGCTATTGAACAGGCACGGATGAGAAAAGGCGGTATCCATAAGGCGTTCGTATCACTGTTGTTTGTGATATTCGTATGGGGATGCGGTCGACAAGTGACCGAGGGCGATGCCTTGTTTGAGAGATTAAAGGCCGACCGAACAGGAATACATTTCGCCAATACCCTTTTGCCCACAGAGCAGCTAAACACGTATCTGTTCAGAAACTTCTATAACGGCGGTGGCGTGGCGATTGGCGATATTAATAATGATGGAAGACCGGATATTTTCTTTACAGGAAATCAAGTCTCAAATCGACTCTATCTAAACAAGGGAAATCTCACGTTCGACGATATTACGGAGGAGGCGGGTGTGGCGTCGGAGGGCGTATGGACGACCGGCGTGAGCATGGCAGATGTAAATGGGGATGGCTGGCTGGATCTCTATATCTGCAAGTCCGGGCCACCAGGCGGCGAGAGAAGACACAACGAATTATACATCAACAACGGCGACCGTACCTTTACCGAGCGAGCCAGGGAGTATGGGGTCGCCGTGTCGGGGCTATCCATCCAGGCCTCGTTCTTCGATTACGACGGCGATGGCGACCTCGACATGTACCTGCTCAGTAACCCCATCCGCTCTCTCGACGAGCTCCGACGTAAGCCGGGCCTGCGCTCGATTCGTGATCCAGACGGAGGAAACAAGCTTTTTCGAAATGAGTTGGTCCCGCATGACTCCGTTGCACGCGGGGCCGCTGACCGAGATCGCGGAGCACGCGTGGCGACCCGGTTCACGGACGTAACGGAGGAGGTCGGCATTTACAGCAGCAGCATCGGCTTTGGCCTGGGCGTCTCTGTGGGGGACGTAAATCGGGACGGGTGGCCGGATATCTACGTGTCGAATGACTTTTTCGAGCGGGACTACCTCTACATCAATCGGAGGGACGGAACCTTCGATGAGGCCCTGCCCCGTCTGATCAGGGAAATCAGCCTCAGTTCTATGGGCGGAGATATCGCCGATGTGAACAACGACGGGTATCCGGAAATCTTCGTGTCGGACATGCTGCCGCATGCGCTCGAGCGTAGACAGTCCAAGATATCGTTCACAACGTGGGACGAATACGCCGCCGCCGTTGAAGACGGATACCATCACCAGTTCTCCCGAAACACGCTCCAGCTCAACCGTGGGCCGGTAGCAGCCGGCTCCGACAGGATCGGATCGAGCCCAACGGTGTATTTTAGCGAGGTCGGTCGGCTGGCAGGCGTCGAGGCCACGGACTGGAGCTGGGGTGGATTGTTCGCCGACTTTGACCTGGACGGCCATCGTGATCTCTTCGTTCCAAATGGGATCTACAAAGATCTGCTCGATCAGGACTTTATTGCCCGGGTATCGGACGCTGAAACGCTGCGCTCGATCATGCGGAGTGATGACGAGCCGATCATGAAGATACTCGAGCAGATCCCCTCAAATCCGCTCGCCAACTTCATGTTTGCCGGTAGCTCGGACCTTCACTTTAGCAACGTGAGCGCCGCCTGGGGGCTGTCGGAGCCGAGTTTCTCGAACGGCTCCGCGTACGGCGATCTGGACAACGACGGTGATCTGGATCTGGTGATAAACAACGTGAATATGGAGGCCTTTGTGTATCTGAACCGCGCCACGGAGCGATACCCCGATCGAACCTGGCTGCAGGTCGATTTGGAAGGCCGCTTCCCGAACACGTTCGGGATAGGCACTCAGCTTACGGCCTGGTCCGGCGGCCATCAGTGGTACGTCGAGCAGCAGCCGGTGCGCGGATTTCAGTCGACCGTAGACCACACGTTGAACATGGGATTTGGATCGCAAATTTCTTCGGGACGACTGGACTCGTTGATCGTGCGGTGGCCGGACGGAAACAGGGTCAAGCTGAAGGAGGTAGCTGTTAACCAGAGGCTACGGCTCCGACAGCTCGATGCACAAACCGCATCCACCGATGTCTCTTCGAATGACTAGATCATCCATAGGCGTCTTCCTGGTCTGCGTCCTCTTGCTCGCAGGAGGATGCGACGACCGATCTGAATACGACAAACTGGTCGAGAAAGAGATGGCGAGGGGGGTCACTTACAACAGGCTGTTCCTGGGCTACGAGTTGGGTATGGCCAAGGAGGCGTTCTACGATCACAGTTGGGCTTTGAACAGGCAGGGCCTGGTCATGCAAGGTCCCCAGAATCAAACCGTCCAGTACGAACTGGACGACGATCTGCCTCACCCTGCGAAAATGTACTTTTACCCGGAATTCTATGAGGACAAAGTCTTCCAGATGCGTGTGCAATTCATCTACGACGGCTGGGCTCCCTGGAACAAGGAGCTGTGGTCGGACAGCCTTCAGCTAGACGTTGTTGACTTGTTTCGAGCATGGTATGGAGAGGGCTTTATCGAGCACGGCGCCACGAGAGATTTTTTCGGTGAGCACGTCGAGTATGTGAAGGTGGACGGCAACCGGCGCATCGTTGTTGCTAAGCATACCGATCAAGAGGTCGTGGCTGTGTTCACGGACCTGGTAGCGGAGAAAGCCATTGAGGATGAGCAGGATGACGAGGTTTAGCCGCAAGATGCACCGCGGGCATCACGCTACCCGGCGTGCAGCCGTTCTTATCAGTATAGGTTGTGCCTGCTCATGCCTTGTGCTGGGGGGATGCCGGAACAAGTCTGTGAGACACGACGAGCCATTGTTCGAGTTGCTAAACGCCTTGCATACAAATATTGACTTCTCGAATGATCTCGGATATGAGTACGACTTCAATATATACAGGTATAGAAACTTCTATAACGGAGGAGGTGTCGCCCTGGGAGATGTTAACAATGATGGGCTACTAGACATTTACCTTGTAGGCAATCAGATCGCTAACAGGCTTTACCTGAACGACGGCGAGTTTACGTTTACAGACATTACTGAGCATGCAGGCGTTGCCGGTGAACGCGCGTGGTCGACGGGAGTCAGTATGGTGGACATCAATGGAGATGGCTGGTTGGATATCTATGTGTGCAACTCGGGTATCGTAGAGGGCGATGATAGGAAAAACGAGCTGTACATAAACAATGGCGATTCTACTTTCACCGAGATGGCCGAGGAGTACGGCATAGCGGATGCGGGCCTCTCGATTCATGGTTCGTTCTTGGATTACGACCGGGACGGTGATCTGGATCTGTATTTGGTGAACAATTCCTATCGGAATATCGTCAGCTTTGATCTGCAAGATAATACGCGTCACATCCGACACCGGGCCGGTGGAGATCGGCTATTCCGAAACACGCTGATTTCCGGCACTGCCGGGGGGGTCCCGTTCGCAGGCATGCGCACTCCGCGCTTCACCGACGTGAGTGAGGAGGCCGGGATTTACGGCAGTGAGATAGGGTTTGGCCTGGGTGTCTCGGTTGGAGATGTGAACCGGGACGGCTGGCCGGATATGTATGTGTCCAATGACTTTTTCGAGCATGACTATCTCTATCTCAACAATCAGGACGGCACGTTTGATGAGACGCTGGAGGAGAGCATCAAGAGTGTGAGTGCCGCCGCCATGGGCGCGGACATGGCGGATCTTAACGGTGACGGCTACCCCGAGATTTTTGTCACCGACATGCTGCCGAAGGAGGAATATCGGCTGAAGACGGTGACCTCGTTCGACAGTTGGGAACGGTATCAGAATTATATCAAGGACGACTATTACCACCAGTTCACTCGAAATACGCTGCACCTCAATCGGGGTCCTGTCGCCGGCGGTCGCAAGCCGAGTGCCGCTGCTGCAGAGGCGCCGCCCGTGTACTTCAGTGAAATTGGCCGCATGTCGGGTGTAGAGGCCAGCGACTGGAGCTGGGGAGCTATCATCGCAGACTTCGACCTTGACGGATATCGAGATCTGTTTGTAGCAAACGGTATCTATCAAGATCTAACGAACGCAGATTATTTGGTTGAGATCAGGAAAGAGAAAACCATGAATGAATTGATTAGAGAGAATTATGTCGATTTCAAAACATTGATCGACATGATTCCCTCCCATCCGATCTCCAATTACCTGTTCGCGGGGAGCCCGGATCTTCGATTCAAGGACGTCACCACCACGTGGGGGCTGTCTGAGCCGGGCTTTTCCAACGGGTCCGCCTATGGTGATCTCGACAACGACGGAGATCTGGACCTGGTCGTCAATAATGTAAATATGGAAGCCTTCGTCTACCGGAACCGGGCCACGGACCTGTACCCCGAACGAGCCTGGCTGCGGGTCGACCTGCAAGGCCCCTCTCCCAATACGTTTGCCGTCGGTGCTCAGGTCACCGCCTGGTCCGGCGAGCGTCAGTGGTACGTTGAGCAGCAGCCGGTGCGGGGATTTCAGTCGACGGTTGATCACACCCTGCACCTGGGTCTCGGATCGCGTCTCCCGTCGGGAAGGCTGGACTCGCTGGTCGTGCGCTGGCCGGATGGAAGCTTGAGCGCTCTGAACGACGTTGAGGTAAACCAGAGGCTGGCCATCCGCTACTCGGACAGAGCCAACGCCCAGGGTAATTCGGCAAGGCGACGCGCATTCGCTGCCACCCATTCCGTCGGAAACGTATTTCACGTAAGAGAGGCCTATCAACGGATAG
>Ga0209980_10000734_pt1 | contig 18112 bp, 16 predicted proteins | sample CR02metaG_FD_183611 | JGI IMG/M metagenome (GOLD analysis project Ga0209980, IMG submission 183611) | Deep subsurface microbial communities from Mariana Trench to uncover new lineages of life (NeLLi) - CR02 metaG (SPAdes) (version 2) | ecosystem: Environmental > Aquatic > Marine > Ocean trench...
CAGCGTACGGGCCTCTCAACGTCCGAGCTGATTGACGCTACCCGTAATGCCAGACAGCGTGGGTTGATTGAGCGCGATAACAATGAAATCTGGAAGCCGACGGAGCTCGGCGGGCGGTTCCTGAACGATCTGCAGTCCGAATTCATCGTCCAGCGGGCCTGAGAAGGCGCACTTTCGACACCTCAGAACGCGAAATTGACCATTCCTGCCGAAAGGCGGCAGTTATTCATTTATGCACAAGACTGCACGTATGCCTTAATTTTCAGCGTTAGAGGGCCCTGATCTCACTTGGCGCGTTGCAAAACACCTATAAGTCATTGTTTTCTATTATTTATCAAAAATGGACACAAAATAGTCATTCTGACAACGATGCTTGAAAAACCGCAGCTTAGGGCATTCACTCAATTTTCTTCCACAGTCTTATCCACAGGTTCTGTGGATAAAAAATGGGGGCTTGCGACAATCGGCACTTCCCTATATCCTACGCGCCCTTTTTTGCACAGTAGCCGCTCGGGAGAGCCAGATCATGAAAGCCGACATTCATCCCAATTACGACGACATCAAGGTCACATGTAGTTGTGGCAATGAGTTCGTTACACGCTCGACGCTCGGCGAGGATCTCCGCATTGAAGTGTGCTCCGCATGTCACCCATTTTATACGGGCAAGCAGAAGATCATCGATACCGGCGGACGTGTAGACAAGTTCCGTAAAAAATACGGTTTGGGCTAGGATCAGCGCCGCTGCGGCGGCCGGCTCGTTTCTAACAAAGCGATTTTCCACGATCCCGGCACGCCGGGCGCTCTGCTATGCTCGTCTGATCAGTTATACGGATTTTGAGAATAGAAATGAGCGAGGACGCGTATCGTCTGACGAGCCCCGATGGCTTAGAAATGGAATTGCCCATAAGGAAGGGTACAGTTGGTCCGGATGTGATCGAGATTGCTCGCCTGTACCGGGAGCATAAGGTATTCACCTACGATCCAGGGTTTGTCTCGACGGGTAGCTGCGAGTCGGACATCACGTACATCGATGGTGAGAAAGGCATCCTGATGTACCGGGGTTATCCGGTGGAGCAGCTTGCCGAACACTCCAGCTTTATCGAGGTTGCTTATCTTCTGATACACGGTGACCTGCCGACGGTCGATCAGCTCGCCGCCTTCGACAATACGATCCGCAGGCACACAATGCTCAACGAGGGCATGTTGAGTTTCTTTAAAGGCTTTCGATACGACGCCCATCCCATGGCAATGTTATCTGCCGTCGTCGGATCCATGTCGGCGTATTACCATGATGAAATGGACGCCGCGAATCCCGAGCATCGCGATATCTTCGCGCATCGGATACTGGCTAAACTGCCGACGATCGCGGCAGCAGCATTCAAGCTGAACATCGGCCAGCCGTTCATGTATCCACGTAACGATCTCAACTACACTGAGAATCTGCTGCACATGCTGTTTGCAGTGCCAGCAGAACCTTACGAGATTGATCCGGTAGCGGCAGACGCGCTCGATCTGCTGTTCATTTTGCATGCCGATCATGAGCAAAATTGTTCGACGTCGACAGTGCGCATGGCGGGTAGTTCAGGCGCCAATCCGTACTCGGCCATTGCGGCGGGCATCTCTGCGCTTTGGGGTCCGGCGCACGGCGGGGCGAACGAAGCTGTTCTCAACATGCTTGAGGATATCGGGGATGTCAGTCAGATCGGCAAGTACATCGACAAAGCTAAAGACAGGAATGATCCGTTCCGTCTGATGGGCTTTGGTCATCGCGTTTACAAGAACTTCGATCCGCGTGCGACGATAATTCGAGGGATGTGCTACAAAGTCTTGGATAGACTCGGTAGCCAAGACACACCGTTGTTCGATCTTGCGCTCGAGCTTGAGCAAATCGCGCTGAAAGATGACTACTTTATTGAGAAAAACCTGTACCCGAACGTCGACTTCTATTCCGGCATAATTTATCGAGCGTTGGGTATTCCGACCTCAATGTTCACAGTGATGTTTGCGTTGGGCCGCTCTGTCGGCTGGACCGCGCACTGGTGTGAGATGATTGTCGATCCGACGGGCAGGATCTCCCGGCCGCGGCAGCTCTATACCGGACCACTGGCAAGGGACTACACGCAAATTGAAAAACGTTAGTCGTGCTTGAGTAGTTGTTGTACCGCGTCGGTGTCGACACGCTTCATCGGTTTACCGTCAATCGGACTCATCGGTGCCTGGCGGATACCGTCAACAGGAAATACCGTCGCTTCGATCGGGCTGTTGCTGTGATGAAAATGGAAGCCGGCATAGTTTTCTGCCTGGCCACGGCGACTTTTTAGCCTGTTTTCGTATGGACGATAGTTAACACCCAACTCGCTGAGTTCCATGGCGACATCCTCGGAACTGTCCGCGAACAGGTGCAGGTTCACTGCCGAGTTTTCATTAGCCGTACCGACAAGTACCGGACCGACCAGTCGTGGCGTGAAAGAAGACAACAGAACCATCGCGGATAGTGCGGCGACCCGCATTAATCGCAAATGGTCTTGGTGAGAATCGCCGCCGAAAATTTGCAGGTGCTCAGCAACGGCCGTTTCAATTTCAGCATTTCCCGGCAGCGATCCGCGATCCAGGAACCCAAGACGTACAATGGCTTTTTGCTTGGCGATTTGATAATCGCGCACACCGTGATTAACGATAATTCGAGCCGTTTCCTGCGCGACAATCTGTCGCGCTCGTTCAGATTCGCTCGTCCGTTTTCTTCTCATGTATTTAAAAAAGCAATCTAGAAAATTGGTTCAGATTCTTCGTCTGCTTCCTGATCCGGGTCAGGATCGATACCGGCCGCATTGTTGAATGGATCCGGCATCTCCTCGAGACGCTCACAATCGGGCACATGTCCGTCGCGAAATACTTCAAAAGTGACATTCGGCTGGCCGGAGCGTGCGGGACAGCCCGTCGCTCTATCGATTCTAACGTTCACGATGCCTTCAGGCATCGGCATTTGATGTTCGGGCACATTATGTAGCGCGATACGCGTAAATTCGATCCATATCGGGAGCGCCGTGCGTGACCCTTCCTCGCGTGGACCCAGTGGCAGGGAGTCGTCATAACCCACCCAGACGACGGCCACCAGGTCAGCATTAAAGCCAGCGAACCAGGCGTCGCGACGATCGTTTGAAGTACCCGTTTTGCCCGACAAGTCGGTACGGCCCAACTCCCGTCGTGCGCGAACGCCGGTGCCGCGGCGGATGACGTCGCGCATCATGTCCTGGATCAGAAACGCGTTCTGCGGGGTGATCGCCTGCGGTGCCAGGTTGAGATCCACAAATAACTCCGGAGCGATGGTCGCGTCGGGTCGATACGACATTACGACATCAGCCATCTCCTCAAGCAGTAATTCCGGGTCAATCGGGTCGTCGTCTGGAAGAGCAGACTCATCGGCCACGCATTTATCACAAACGACGGCGGGCGCCGCCCGGTAAAGTGGTTCGCCTGCAGGACCAAAAATGGAGTCGATAATATACGGCTTCACGGCATGGCCGCCGTTGGCGAGCATCGCGTAGCCCTGCGCCATGTCCAGCGGTGTTGCATCACCGCCACCCAAAGCCAGAGAGCCGTTGCGAATAAGAGTTGCGTCGCTGAAGCCGAATTTCGCAATGTGTCGCACGGCATTGCCGATGCCAGTTTCAAAAAGCAGCAGGCGGACGGAAACAAGGTTCATGGATCGGACCAGCGCTTCTCGCATGCGCGTGGGCCCGTAGAACCGGCCGCTGTAGTTAATGGGCCGCCAGACAGCTTCGAGTTCCGACGAACTGATTACGACCGGTGCGTCCAGCACTACGGTGGCAGGTGTATTGCCATGTGCCAGCGCTGCGGAGTAGATAAACGGCTTGAAGGCCGACCCCGGTTGCCGGTATGCCTGGCGAACCCGGTTGAATTTACTCACGGTGTAGTCAAAACCGCCCGTGAGTGCAGTGATGGCACCGTCGTACGGGTCGATCGAAACGACAGCAGACTGCGCCTCGGGCATTTGCGCAAGCGCCCAATGGTCGTTCACCGTCGGCATCACATAGATAATGTCACCGAGCGCGAGGACCTCGGCCGCCGATTCGGGTGCCGGTCCAGTGGTTTCTCGATCGATAAAAGGATTGGCCCAGCTGATGCCGGCCCAGGGTAAGGTCGTTTCGCTGCCATCTCGGAACAGCAGGGTCGCCTCGTTGTTTTCGGCGACCGCCGTCACCAGCGCGAGAGACAGTCCGCCCGGCGCATATTGATTTAGTGGCTCGAGAATATCAGGCGGCCATTTGTCATGTTCCAGCAGCAACATCTCCTCGGTGAGTGCTACCTGGGCGTGTGGTCCCCGATAGCCACGACGCCGTGTGAACTCAAGCAGCCCGTTACGTAGTGAATAGTTCGCCGCCTTCTGCAAGCGAGAGTCGAGCGACGTTACAACCTGATAGCCAGCTGTATACGTCTCTTCGCCGTAGCGTTTGAGCATTTCGCTGCGGACCATCTCGGCGACATACGGCGCGTTGAGCTGGATGGCGGCCCCGTGCAATGTGGATTCCATCGGGATGTCCACGGACGCCTGAAACGATTCCTCATCGATATAACCCAGGTCGAGCATCCGACCCAATACATAACGCCGTCGTATTTCCGCATTCTTCACGTTTGAAACAGGGTTGTAACGAGAAGGCGCAGGTAATATGCCTGCGAGCGTAGCGGCCTCAGCCTGGCTCAGGTCCTGCAAGTCCTTGTTGAAATAAACCCGCGCTGCAGCCGCAACGCCATATGCTCGTTGGCCAAAAAACATCTTGTTCAGGAACAGCGCCATGATCTGTTCCTTCGTGAACTCCTGCTCGATCTTATAGGCAAGAAATGCCTCGCGCAGTTTGCGTGAAAACACGCGTTCGCGACTCAGAAAATAGTCTCGCGCCAATTGTTGGGTCAACGTGCTGCCGCCACTGGAGATGTCGCCCGTCAGAGCTAATTGGGCGAAAGCCCGCAATATGCCCCGGTAGTCAATGCCAGGATGAACGAAAAAGCGCTGATCCTCGGCGGCGACGAACGCGTCGATGACATGCTGCGGCACATCATCAAAAGTTACGGGAATTCGCCGTCTTTCACCGATTTCGCTGATCAAATAGCCGTCGCGGCTGAAAATCCTCAGGGGCACCTGTAGCGGAATATCACGGATAGTTTCCGCGGCGGGCAGGCTGGGCTGCACGTAGTAATAAGCCCCGATAACGCCCGCGACTGCGCTGATGGCCGCTACAGACCCAAGGCCGATCAGCAGAATTACCGTTCTCGTGATTCGTCGGCGTCTTATGTGACGTGGTGTCACGTTTATTTCCGTTGGATTATGCATAGTTATAGGCGTTTTCAGCCGAATTCCCCTGTTTTTCGGGGCGTTTGTCTCCCTTATTAGAGGTTACGGTGATGTCCGGCTGATGCAAGAAATGTGGTTTTTTAGGGGCAAAGGCTCGTGATGAAGTGGATGGCGGCTGATGATAGACGGCAAGACATCAACGCCGCAATAACAAGTCTCACACGCCGCCGACGACTGGTTCACGGAAAGCATCCACCAAGCAGCATTATTATGAGGATTGTCGGATCGTGAACAAAGTCACGTTTTATTTAACATTTTATTGATATATAGTTAAATCGCTTTGCTAATGTCTGACCTAGTTTTGACTCGCAACTTACCGACTTAGAAGGAAAAACACGTGCTTTTCGGCAACAAAATACAGCCATTGCTGGGCCTCGATATCACGACGTCGTCGGTCAAGCTGATAGAGCTCTCCCAGAGCGGAAAGCGCTATCGCGTCGAGTCCTATTCAGCGGAGCCAACGCCCCCTAGTTCAGTGAATGAAAAGGCTATTGTTGATGCGAATGCGGTCGGTGAAGCTATTCGCCGCGCTGTGAAGCGCGCCGGGGCCAAGGCCACGGACGTAGCTGTAGCCATTAGCGGCGATGCTGCGATTACCAAGGTCATTCAGATGCCATCGCACCTTTCTGAGAAAGATCTCGAAGGCCAGGTGGAAATTCAGGCGGACCAGTACATACCCTTCCCGATGGAAGAGGTGAGCTTCGATTACGAAGTGATCGGCCCCAACGAAAAAGACCCGGAACTCATGGATGTTCTGTTGGTTGCAACGCGTACGGAAAACGTTGAGCAGCGCCAGGCTGCAGTCACTGCCGCCGGACTTGAGACGAAGATTGTTGATGTTGAGGCATTCGCACTTGAAAATGCTTGTCGTCTTCTGAGTCACCAGATTCCGGATGGTGGGATTGGACAGTCGGTTGCTGTCGTCGACATCGGCGCGAGTAGCACCACGTTCAGTGTGCTGCAGGATCTGAAAGTCATCTACACACGAGATTTTAACTTCGGCGGCCAGCAGTTGACCGAAGAAATAATGCGTACCTATGGGCTGTCGATGGAGGACGCCGGTCGCGCCAAGAAACAAGGTGGCCTGCCGAGCAACTACCAGCCCGAAGTACTCGAACCCTTTATCGATGACATGACACAGCAGGTTAGTCGTTCTTTGCAATTCTACCTGGCATCGGGCGGTGGCCGCGAGCAACCCGACATGATCCTGGTCTGCGGCGGCTGCGCCAACATCCCGGGTATCTCGGATGTCATCTCAAGCCGTGTCGGTATCCCAACCGAGGTTGGTGATCCGCTAGGGCAGATGAAGATTTCATCAAAGGCTAAATCACAGGGCGTGAACAAAGACGCGACAGCACTTCTTACTGCTTGCGGTCTCGCACTGAGGAGTTTTGACTGATGCCAAGTATTAATCTACTCCCGTGGCGCGAGGAAGAACGCAAGAGGCGTCAAAAAGAATTCGGGATTGCCATGGGCGGCGCCGTCATAGCGGGTATTGCTGTAATAATGCTCACGCTGCTTGCCTACACGCAGATGATTTCACTGCAGGAAAATCGCAATCAGAGACTGACCGACGAAATTGAGGAACTGAACAAGAGTATCGAGGAGATCGATGGTCTGGAAAGGCAAAAAGAACGTCTGCTCGCGCGCATGGAAATTATCGAGCAGTTGCAGAAAAGCCGGCCGGAGATTGTTCATCTGTTTGATGAATTGGTCCGGCAGCTTCCAGAGGGCGTTTACCTGACTGGAATGAAGCAAACCGGATCGCGCGTTGAAATTCGCGGTGTAGCACAATCAAGTACACGGGTGTCGGCGCTAATGCGCCAGATCGACGCGTCAAAATGGTTAACCGATCCCGAAGTAGAAAGGGTAGAAACAAAGCAGTCGGGCGCCTCGAGACAGTCCGAATTTGTTGTCTACCTCAAGCAGGTGCGCCTGGACTCTGACTCGGAGGACGGGGTATGAGTTTTATTGATGAGCTACAAAGCCTTGATGTCAACGACGTAGGACGCTGGCCATTCGCTTTTCGCTCGGCAGTTATTGCTATCGTGTTTGCCGGCGTCATCGGTCTGGGAATTTACTTCACAATTATCAAGGACAAGCGCCCGCAACTGCAGCGCGCGGTGGCTGACGAGATAGAACTGAAGACTACGTTTGAGAACAAGCAAACTAAAGCTGCGAATTACGATAAATACAAGGAGCAACTTTCTCAGATTGAACAGTCATTCGGCACTATGCTCAGACAATTGCCTGGTGAGACGGAGATACCCAGCCTTATCGTCGATATTTCTCAGACTGGCCTCGCGGCCGGCTTGCAGGAGAAATTGTTCATTCCACAGGCGGAAATCCCGAAAGATTTCTACGCCGAGAAACCAATCAAAATTCGCCTGACTGGCAGTTACCATGAGATTGGTAATTTTGTCAGTGGCATTGCGGCGCTGCCACGAATTGTGACATTGCACGACATTAATATCACGCTTGAGAACGCTGAGTCCTTTGACAACCTGAGCATGGAAGTCACTGCTCAGACCTACCGCTATTTAGACGAGGATTTAGACTAAATGCGTACTTCTCTTACTTTCAGACACCGTGTCGTACTCGTGCTGCTGGCGCTTGGCCTATCGGCTTGTGGTGGCAGCTCGGATGATCTCGATAAGTACATCAACAAAATCAAAGCGCGCCCTGGGGGCCGGATCGAGGAGCTTCCCGAGATTACGCCTTACGAAGTATTCACTTACATTGCGGACGCACAGGGTTGGCGATCGCCATTCCGACCGGATACACCGCAAGCTACGGGTCGCGGTGTCGGTCCGCGACCGGATGTCGAGCGCAGCCGCGAGTACCTTGAAGGCTTTCCTCTGGATACGCTGCGTATGGTTGGAACGCTGTATGTCAGTGAAACGAAGTATGGCCTGGTACAGACTGCTGACGGCCTGATTCATCGCGTCATTCCCGGAAACTACCTGGGACAGAATGATGGACGAATTACGGAAATCACTGAATCAGAAATCGATGTGGTAGAAATTATATCTGATGGTATTGGCGGCTACATTGAGAGAGATGCCGCAGTTGGTCTTTCAGACTGACGCCGGCATGGAACTGGGAGTTATGGGAATGATGTTCAAATTCAAACCGACAGCCGCGGGCCGTATTTTGGCGTTGAAGTTGGCTGTATTGGCACCAGCGGCGCTGCTGCTTTTCTGGAGCGTGTCAGCTAGCGCACAGGCAGGCAATCGGCTGCAGGATATTCAGGTGCAGAGCCTGCCCGGCCAGCGTGTGGAGCTAAAACTCATTATGAGTGACACGGCCCCTGAACCGCTTGCCTTTACTATCGAGAATCCGGCGCGTATCGCGCTTGATCTGCCTAATACGTCGTTGGGACTGACGTCTCGCCGTCGTGATGTAAATCTTGGACCACTGGATACAATACTGACAGCCGAAGCCAACGGCCGTACGCGCGTTGTGCTCAATCTTGCTTCTATGGTCGAGTATACGACTGTCCGCAGCGGCAATACGTTAACCATCATTTTGGGTGATGGAGGTGAATACAGCGCAGGCTCTACCCGGTTCGCCAGCGCATCGTCATCGGGCGACCGTTCTTACGCAGCACCAGGCAGTCGTGCGATCTCGAGCGTTGATTTCCGTCGCACCCGTGATGGCGGCGGTCGAGTTGTTATTCGATTGACGGACCCTTCCACGCCGGTCGACATTCGCCAGGAAGGTGGTCGCGTAGTCGCAGTCTTCAAGGATACAAGTCTTCCTGCGGAACTAATGCGCCGTCTCGACGTAACGGATTTTGCGACGCCGGTAACGACGGTTGATACATTACGGACGAATCTGGATACACGCATCATTATTTCTGCTGTTGGTAAATATGAACAGCTTGCGTATCAGTCGGACAACGAATTCACAATTGAAATTAATCCTGCGCCCGAAACGACGGACACCGAGTCAAGCTTGTTCTCGGAGACCAAGGAATATGATGGTCAACGCTTGACGCTGAATTTTCAAGATATTGAAACGCGCGCGGTTTTGCAGCTCTTGGCTGAAACCTCTGGCAAGAACATCGTTGTTTCTGACACGGTTCAGGGCAATGTCACGTTGCGCTTGCGCAACGTCCCGTGGGACCAGGCACTCGATATCGTAATGACGACGAAAGGTCTGGACATGCGCCAGAACGGCAACGTCATCATGGTGGCACCGGCAGAAGAAATTGCCGCACGCGAAACTGCGGATCTCGCAGCGAAGCTTGCAATAAACGAACTTGAGCCTTTGTATTCGGAGTTCCTGCAGGTCAACTATGCGAAAGCGGCTGATCTTTCGGCCCTGATCACCGGTGAGACTGGGGGTAACACGATGTTATCCGCTCGCGGCAGCCTCGGCGTTGATGAACGCACCAACACACTGCTTGTTCAGGACACAGCGGAGCGCTTGCAGGATGTTCGCCGCATGGTTCGGACGCTGGACGTTCCGATCAAACAGGTACTCATCGAGTCTCGCATCGTTGTTGTGAACGATGACTTCAGTCGTGATCTTGGCATACGTCTGGGTGTCTCGGCATTCAATGTGAGCAATACGGGCATTACAACGATCTCGGGTACAGGTTCGGGCACGGACACGATGGTCCGCTCATATCTTGATAATTTGGCCGACCCATTGAGTACTACATTGCTCACCTATCCGTTCCTGGGCAATCGCTACAACGTCAATCTTCCGATCGCTGACGCGGCAGGACGATTCTCGCTGGCGATACTCGAAAACGATTACCTCATCGACCTGGAATTGACCGCTTTGCAGGCGGAAGGTCGTGGCGAAATTATTTCGACACCGCGCGTTATCACTGCGAATCAAAAACAGGCGACGATTAAGCAGGGTGTGGAAATACCATACCAACAGTCTGCGTCATCGGGCGCCACGACTATCCAGTTTAAGGAGGCTGTGCTGGAGCTCGTTGTAACGCCGCAAATCACACCTGACAACAACATCATCATGGATCTGCTAGTGAGAAAGGACAGCGTCGGTCAGATTATTTCTACCGGTGGTTCGGGTGGAACGGTGCCGAGTATAGACACTCGCTCCGTCGAGACCCAGGTGCTTGTCTCGGACGGCCAGACGGTAGTGCTTGGCGGTATCTACGAAACTGAGCGTCGCGAGACGATCAAAAAGGTTCCGCTCTTTGGCGATATTCCGATCTTTGGCGTCTTATTCAGGAGCAAACAGCTGGTAGAAAACAAGGCTGAGCTGTTGATTTTTGTAACACCACGCATCCTTGAGGAAGGTTCTAACATCTATTGAGCTGCCCGATCTCAATTGAACGGAAAGGCCAACCTTCGGGTTGGCTTTCTTTTATCGGTCAACGTCGTATATGAAGCATCCGCGCAACATCTTTCTGATCGGCCCCATGGGCGCAGGCAAATCTGCTGTCGGGCGTCACCTCTCGCGCGCACTGCATCTGTCATTTGTCGACAGTGATGATGAGCTTGAGTCCCGCACTGGCGTTGACATTCCATTTATTTTCGAAAAAGAAGGCGAGTCGGGATTTCGTAGGCGCGAAGCGGTTGTCATCGACGACTTGAGCAAAATGGACGGCGTCGTACTTGCGACAGGCGGTGGCGCAGTTGTCGACCCGGAAAATCGCAGTCACTTGGGAGGGCGTGGATTCGTTGTTTACCTGTACACAACAGTCGACCAACAAGTAGCGCGCACGCAAAAAGGCCGCGAGCGTCCGTTACTTGAAAACAAGGATCCTCGTATAACGCTGCAGAAGCTACTGGACTTGCGCGATCCGCTGTACCGGGAGATCGCGGACCTTGTCGTCGAGACCGACGGGCGCAAGGTAAAGTCTGTGGCGAACGAGATTATCGACCAGGTTAGCTAGATTGCGGGGGAGCCAGAGGGCATGAACCCGCGCAACGATGCGGCGACAGTCAGGTCGCTTTGGATGTCATCGGGATGGCGGCGTCTCACAAGCTTGGTTTCATTCCTGTAATCTACGGCGATGACAGCAGCGCACACAATTACAGTCAATCTCGGTGATCGCAGCTACCCGATCGTCATCGGTGCGGGCCTGCTGAATGGCGGATTTGATCTTTCCAAGTTCGTAAACGGTCCGGATTGTTTGATTGTTAGCAACGAAATCGTTGCTCCCCTGTACCGGGATCGCATTCTGCCGAATCTCGCGGGCAAAGCAGTCACGACCATCGATCTGCCGGACGGCGAATCGTACAAGTCCGTCGCGTCGTTGCAGGCAGTAATCGACCGGCTGGTCGAAAGCGGTGCCAATCGCGACACTACCGTTATCGCTCTCGGCGGTGGCGTAGTGGGCGATATCGCGGGTTTCGCAGCAGCATGCTATATGCGGGGCGTAGCGTTTATTCAGGTACCGACGACGTTACTGGCCCAGGTTGATGCATCGGTAGGCGGCAAAACTGGCGTCAATCATCCAGAGGGCAAGAATCTGATCGGTGCGTTTCATCAACCGCAAGTGGTGATGATCGACACCGACACGTTGAAAAGTTTGCCGGACCGGGAGCTAAAGGCGGGGCTTGCAGAAGTCATAAAATATGGTGTTATCTGTGACATTGAATTCTTTGCGTGGCTCGAAGACAACATGCAGGCGTTGCTGGAAAAAGAACCGCCTGCCCTGGCTCGTGCTATTCAACGATCGTGCGAACTTAAGGCGACAGTCGTTGCCGAAGACGAGCACGAGTCCGGGCATCGCGTTATTTTGAATTTCGGCCATACCTTCGGTCATGCTATCGAAAATTGTCAGGGCTATGGCGAGTGGTTGCACGGCGAGGCCGTTGCGACCGGCATGATCATGGCAGCCGAACTGAGCGGAATTGGCGATGGTGACGTTGAGCGGCTGCGAGTCCTGTTGCAAAAAGCTGGCTTGCCAGTTTCGCCACCGGCCATCGACGGGCAGGACTGGCTGCGCACGATGGGAATGGACAAGAAGGTCAAGCAAAAGCAGTTGCGATTTGTCCTGCTTCGCGCACTGGGCGACGCGTACCTTGCAACGTCGTACGATAAGGATAAGTTACAGCAAATAATTGGTGCGAGTGACTGATGGGCACGTCGCTGGCACCTTATGCGGCTCATGAATTACACAGTCGCGGCAGACGATACGCTGAACCGCCGTCGACCTACCGTGGTGAATATCAACGCGACCGCGACCGGATAATTCACTCGACGGCGTTTCGCCGCCTGGTCTACAAAACGCAGGTATTCGTCAATCACGAAGGCGATCTGTATCGCACGCGACTAACCCACTCGCTTGAGGTTTCTCAGATTGGGCGCACCGTCGCTGTTGCTTTGCACCTGAATGAGCCACTTGCCGAGGCGATCTGCCTGGCGCACGATCTCGGCCACACTCCGTTCGGACATGCCGGGCAGGACAAGCTCAACGCCTGCATGCGTGACTACGGAGGATTCGAACACAACCTGCAGTCATTACGGGTTGTAGACGAACTCGAAACGAGGTACGCGGATTTCGCCGGTCTTAATCTCATGTTCGAGACCCGGGAGGGAATACTGAAGCACTGCTCAGTACGCAATGCTCGCAAGCTCGGGGACGTTGGCGAGCGATTCCTGGAGCGCAAACAGCCTGGTCTCGAGGCACAGATAGCAAATGTCGCTGATGCGATCGCCTACAACAACCATGACATCGATGATGGCTTTCGTGCCGGCCTTCTGAGTCTTGAACAACTCGGACAGCAGCCACTGTTCGCGAGTCGTCACGACGAAGTCCGCGGCCTCTATCCGGATCTGGACGACCGGCGACTTATTTACGAGATCATTCGACGCATGATCGGCACCGTTGTCAGTGACCTGATCGAAGAAACACGCCGCAATCTCGATGCTGCGTCTCCGGGCTCGATTGACGATGTACGAGACGCTGGTAAACCCCTGGTCTCGATGTCGGAGGCAACTTACGAGCAGCATGCCTCGTTAAAGAAGTTTCTGTATAAGAACCTGTATCAGCACGAGCAAAAACTCGAGATGACGCGCAAGGTGCAAGCGATCGTCGAAGATCTGTTTACAGCGTATATGGAAGATGCGAATCGCATGCCAGCTGAATTTGCCACTATGGCAGATAGTGTCGAAGGCGCTGACCGTGCCCGCGTCATTGCTGATTACATTGCCGGTATGACCGATCGCTATGCGATCGCGGCACACGAGAGCATCACGGGCTGATAGAATCTGCGTCCCTCGCGATGCCCGCCTGGCCGGCGCCGCGCCTGAAGGCCGCCGCGCACAAAAATACCAAAGGAGTCCCCGTGCAACACAAGGACATACCCAACAAAGATCGATTGATATTCGCTATGGATGTTCCCAGTTGTGAGCGGGCGCGCGCGTTGACAGAGGAGCTGGGAGACGCAATCACGTTCTACAAAATTGGCCTCGAGCTGATGATGAGCGGTGAGTATTTCGAGTTATTGGACTGGATGCTCGCTCGTGACAAGAAAGTATTTTGTGACCTCAAGTTTTTTGATATTCCGGCGACTGTAGGTTCCGCGGTGCGGCAGCTCAAAGACAGAGGCGCGTCCTTTATAACGGTGCATGGTAACCGATCGATGATGGAGGCCGCAGCTGAGAACAAGGGAGACAGCCTGAAAGTTCTCGGCGTGACGGCCCTGACAAGCCTGGATCGCGGCGACCTCGATGACCTTGGTTTCGCCTGCGATCTTGAGGCGCTCGTGCTGTCACGTGCGCGACAGGCGCTGGCCGCAGGCTGCGACGGTGTTATCTCGTCCGGTCTTGAAGTACCGAAGCTTCGCGAGTATGTCGATAACAAGCTGCTGGTCATATCGCCTGGTATTCGCCCGGTTGACAATATGCCGACGGAAGACCAGAAACGCGTCGTAACGGTCGCAACGGCATTCTCAAACGGGGCCGACTACATAGTGGTCGGCCGTCCGATTCGGGACGCTGCGAATCCACGCGTTGCGGCCGAGGCTATTCAGGCATCGATCGAAACACAGGTGGGTGCATGATGTCCGAGCTCAAGAACGACGTGATGTTACGCGCACTGATGCGTCAACCGGTGTCGCGCACACCTGTCTGGATCATGCGCCAGGCAGGTCGTTACCTGCCCGAATATCGTGATGTTCGTGCTGAGGCCGGTAACTTCATGAATCTGTGTCGGAATCCTGAGCTTGCCTGTGAAGTCACAATGCAACCACTCAGGCGTTTCAAACTCGACGCAGCAATTTTGTTCTCCGACATTCTGACGATTCCAGATGCTATGGGCCTGGGTCTGTATTTCGAATCCGGCGAAGGACCGAAGTTCAAAAATCCGGTCCAGTCTGCGAACGCCATTCGGAGCCTCAGGGTACCGGACGTTGAGAAAAAACTCAGCTATGTTTTCGACGCAGTGCGCACGGTACGCCGCGAGCTAAACGGTGAGGTGCCACTAATCGGCTTTGCTGGCAGTCCGTTTACGGTTGGCACTTACATGGTTGAAGGGGGCTCGAGTCGTGAGTTTTCGAAGATCAAAGGTCTGGCAGCCGAGGCACCCGATGTACTCGATCATTTGATGGACATCGTCGCCGAAACGACGACCGAATATTTGAATGCCCAAATTGAAGCGGGCGCGCAGGCGATACAAATCTTCGATACCTGGGGAGCCACCCTCGAACCGGACGACTTTCGTCGCTTCTCGATGGCGAGCATGCAAAAGATCATCGACGGTTTGACGCGTGAGAAGGACGGGCGGCGAATACCCGTAATATTGTTTACGAAGGGTGCAGGTCCGCTGCTTTCTGATTTGGCCGATACCGGATGCGATGCGCTCGGCGTTGACTGGACGACAGATTTGTCCACGGCGCGCGAATACGTTGGAGATAAGGTCGCGCTACAAGGCAATCTCGACCCGGCGATGTTGCGCGAGAGTCCCGAGGCGATCCGCCAGGGTGTTGCCGATACATTAGCGAGTTATGGAGAGGGTCCCGGGCATGTATTCAACCTCGGACACGGCATCACGCCGGACATTGATCCTGATCGCCTGGGTGTGCTGGTTGATGCGGTACATGAATTGAGCCCGGACTTTCACCAGTAGGAGGCCGCCCTGCGACCGACGTCCTTAAGCGGCCTGACGGCCGCCGCTGCGCATCGCGCGCAGGGCGCGCTCCTACCGTAGTTCTATTTCAAGAATCTTGCACTCCTGAACAACCGTGGCGGTTTCACCGCCATGGGTTTCGGCCTCTGCCCATACGACCTCACCGTACTTGAACGATTGCATGCGCTCGCCGCCCTGGCCGTCATTTTCAAGCCAGGCGCAGGTCTGCAGATAGACGACAACCCGGTCCGGATGGGCGTGCAGCGGCTGCGTTTCACCATTGCGAATCGTCTGTCTAATGACGCGTACCCGGTCATTCTCGAATTCCAGCTCAAAAATATGCGGCGCGACCTTTATGGGATCGAGCGGAGTAGGTACGGTGGCGCTGACAATGGCGGCGAGCAGCAGTAGCGGCACAACCGACACAAATTTCTGTCCGATATTAGTCACGTAAAGCCCTTCTCAAAATTTTGCCGACGTTGGTTTTTGGTAGCTCGTCCCGGAACTCGACAATCCGCGGACGCTTGTAGTTGGTCAGGTTCTCGCGGCAATGATCCATGATGTCCTGCTCAGTGACGCTGTCGTCTTTGCGGACGACGAATATCTTGACGATTTCCCCTGAACGTTCGTCCGGCAGACCGATCGCAGCGGCCTCAAGTATACCGTCGAGTTCAACGATCACGTTTTCGATTTCATTCGGGTAAACGTTGAATCCGGAGACCAGGATCATGTCCTTCTTGCGGTCTTCAATGAACGTATATCCCTCTTCGTCCATACGTCCGATATCGCCTGTTCGCAACCACCCGCCGGGCAGCATTGCCTCTGCAGTCTCAGCCGGGCGCTGCCAGTAGCCTTCCATTACCTGCGGGCCGCGAATACAAATTTCGCCAAGCTCGCCTATGGGAAGCGGATTGCCGTCATCACCCGCAATGATAATTTCGGTGGACGGCAGTGGTAGTCCGATCGAGCCTGTAAACGCAGAATCAATGCGACAAACGACAGCCGCCGGTGAGGTCTCGGTGAGGCCGTATCCCTGCAAGATCCAGTTATCCGTTCTCTCCTTCCACTCTTTGGCGATAGCGGGCTGTACGGCCATTCCTCCGCCGATGCATACACGCAGATGGCTGAAATCGATGCTGGAAAAACTCGGTGTATCCATCAGGGCAGCGAACATGGTATTCACGCCCGTGATCATATTGAAGTCGTACTTCGCAATCTCTTTGGCGAAGCCTTCGAAGTCACGAGGGTTGGTTATGAGTATGTTTTCACCGCCCTGCGCCATGACCGTTAGGCAATTGCCCTGCAGCGAAAATATGTGGTACAGCGGCAACGCGGTAATCGCGACAAGCGGCTCCACACCCACATAGGCATCTGCCTGCCAGGTGATCGACTGCTGCACGTTGTAGACCATGTTGCGATGGCTCAGCATTGCACCCTTCGAAACACCGGTCGTACCGCCCGTGTATTGCAGATAAGCAATATCGGCATAACCGATGTCAACTTCGTCGAGCGCCTTGTCCGCGCCAGCCCGCAATGCCTGCCCGATAGTAATGCTTTCAGGAATATTGTAGCCAGGCACCGATCTCTTGATGTAGCGCATCGCGAAATTGGTCAGCGCGCTCTTGGGCCAGCCGAGCAAGTCGCCGATGCCGGTCGTGACAACGCTGCTAATTTCCGTTTTCTTGATTACGTCTTGAAGCGTGTGGGCGAAGTTCTCAAGAATGATGATGCACTTTGCACCCGAGTCCTTCAGCTGGTGTTCAAGTTCTCTGGCTGTGTACAGAGGATTTACATTGACGACAACCAGGCCGGCCCGAAAGATGCCGCACATGACGACCGGGTACTGCAGTATGTTCGGAAGCATTATTGCGACACGCTCGCCGCGGGTCAGTCCAAGCGTGTCCTGCAGATAGCATGCGAAGCGCATCGACAGTCGATCGAGGTCCGCATAACTAAGCGTTGTGCCCATGTTCGTATAGGCCGCGTTGCCAGGGTACATTTCGAAAGCCTGCTCGAAGAGATCACGAACGGACCGGAACGGTGGTGTCGGAACCTCTTCTGGCATGCCTGGCGGATAGGACTCAAGCCACACTTTTTCCAAAACGACTACCTCGTTGTTTTTCTATGCGCTTGGGCTAGTCGCCCAGTGTAGCGCTAATTATCGGCCAAGCGTTATCCAGCAGCATCGGCTGGGCAACAGCGTTCGGGTGAATCCGGTCATCCTGCAACAGCTCGTTGTCTAGTGCGATGCCTTCCATGAAAAACTCGATCCATTGCACATCGAAATCCTTTGCTACCTGGCGAAAGACGCCCTCGAACTCCGCGGAATAGCGCGGCCCGTAATTGGTCGGAATACGGATGCCGAGCAATATGACAGCCGCGCCCGAAGCCTTGGCTCGCCGCACAATTGTTTCCAGATTTGCTTTGATCCGCGTGGCCGGGAAGCCTCGCAGCCCATCGTTGGCGCCCAGCTCCAGGATAATCAGGTCCGGCGAAAAGTCGTTGAGCGCCGTATCGATGCGGGTTGCTCCACCTGCGGTGGTTTCGCCGCTGATACTGGCGTTAACGACCCGATGTTCGTACCCTTGCTCTTCGAGTCTGGCCTGCAACAAAGTGGCCCAGGATTGGTCAACTTCAATACCGTATCCCGCACTCAGGCTATCGCCGAAAATGAGAACAGT
>Ga0209980_10000735_pt1 | contig 18110 bp, 20 predicted proteins | sample CR02metaG_FD_183611 | JGI IMG/M metagenome (GOLD analysis project Ga0209980, IMG submission 183611) | Deep subsurface microbial communities from Mariana Trench to uncover new lineages of life (NeLLi) - CR02 metaG (SPAdes) (version 2) | ecosystem: Environmental > Aquatic > Marine > Ocean trench...
GCAGGTCTGCCATTTTTCAGCTTAACTTCCTTTGGATCTTTTATCTCTCTTTTTTCTCTGCATTTCATGCAATATGCTGTTGTCATTTCAATTCATCAAGAGTTTTATACTATTTAGAAAGTAGCGATAAATTTTGTTTAACTAATTGCAAAATGAAATTCCAGTCTTGACATTTAAACGATGTTTATTTATGAGAATTACTACAAAGTATATCGCTGCGTAATAGTGATGGTTGAAAAGATTTCAGTTAATGCGAGATGCCCACGTTGTGGCAAGAATGCACTAGTTACAGATGTAGAGACAACTGAGATATTTTGTGGCATGTGTGGTTTTGTTATATCTGAACGGTTGGAGGATTCTGGTCCAGAGTGGAGGTCCTTTATAGGTGACAAAACCAACAAAGTCAGAACTGGTGATGGAACTTCTCTCACTAGACATGACCGGGGTTTAGCTACGATAATTGATCCTGTTAATCGAGACTCTACAGGAAAACTACTCTCAAATTCAATGAAGACTACCATTAAGCGTCTTAGAGTATGGGACAGTAGAAGTCAAGTCAGTACGTCTACACAAAGAAATTTTAGACAAGCATTTTCTGAGCTTGGAATAATCAAAGACAAGCTGGCTCTCCCTGATGCTGTGGTTGAAAAAGCAGCATACATCTACAGAAAGGCAACTGAAAAAAAACTAGTTAGAGGAAGATCAATCTCAACGTTAATAGCTGCAACGTTATACACAGCATGCCGCGATATGGGGATACCTAGAACTCTCAAAGACTTTGCTGATACCGCTAATATCAGAAGAAGAAATTTGGCAGTATGCTACAGAATGTTAGTTAAGGAATTAGACTTGAAGATGCCAGTTGTGAACTCTATACAGTGCATTGCACGAATTGCAAGTGTAGTTGGGATCTCTGAAAAGTCAAAAAGATACGCAATCAGGATCCTCAAAAAGGCCCAACAAAATGAAATATTATCTGGAAAAGATCCAATGGGCTTGGCTGCCTCTTCATTGTATATTGCAGGGGTTAGGATGAGAGAGTCCTACACACAGAAGGAGATTGCAATGGCAGCTAGTGTAACAGAAGTGACCGTCCGAAACAGATGCAAAGCACTAAAATCATTGGATGTCTAAAATCTATTCTCAAGACTAAGAATCTTCAACGAATTGTATTGTGTCAAAAGGATAGAACTGCTAGTGGCTCAATCAGAGTTTTGGTGAAGAAGAAAAAATTCCTCAAATTACAGAGATCAGATGTATGTGTAGGAAGTGTAACTGTAAGAGAGTAGTGCCAATAGCATATCAATTTGTGACTTGTGCTTAAAAGACAGACATTAAGTTCATCCTAAAGTCAAAATAGGGGTTCTTATTAAAAATTACAATAATCGATTCACATGAAAGACGATAAAAAAATTTGCAAGTTAGAATATTTAGATACTACTCATCTAGAGACAAACGATTCAGAAGAATTCAGCGAGGAACAAGCTTAATACTATACAAGTGAACAAGATGTCATCAGAAATTCACAATGTATTAAATGAATGGATTAAAAAAACAGTCTCAATTAAACTAACAAATGGTAATATTGTGAGAGGAACCCTAAAAGGCTTTGATCAACAAATGAATCTAATCTTAGAAAATTCCGAATATAGTGTTGATAATAAAACACAAAGTCTTGGAAATGTAATCTTGCGTGCTGCTAACATAATAACTGTCTATCAATCTTTAACATAAGTGAAATTAGTAGATTTTACTGATGAAAAACCTCTACAAAATAATTCGATTTTAAGTAAGGTTTTTTGATTTATTGTGAAAGGAACAAGTTTTGACCTCGAACAAGAAAAATAGTCAAATAGCAAGAAGAAAGTTCGTTGTGTGAAATGTGATTCTAGTGATACATTTGTAATTTTTGAACATAGTTTTAATGGTCTAAGGGGACATTGTAGAGCTGGGGGAAAGCTGGCTAGAATCATAAAAAATTAAAATTTATTGATTTTCATAAATTATTTAAATACAGCACCCTACAAATTGCTGGTTCATTTAAACCAATTAATAGCATTAGGAGAAAATTCTATTGTTGAAAACAAAAAAGGCCAAACTAAAATTGATTATTCTACTTGCATCAATTTGGTTTGTTATAACATTACCTCTACCTTGGTTAATCAATAACCCTGATGTCTCAGAAGAATCATTTTACAATATATTGCCTATTATCATAGTAATGTCAATTCCATTTGTTATGCTTGGAATAATATGGACATTAAAACCCGAACTCACAACTTGAAAGCATGAAATTCTACTCAATTAAGAAAGTGCCAATCTTCTTTTGAAACATCTTTTTGAATTACAAGTTTGTATGTATAATGATTTAATTTGTATCTATTCTAAACAAATTTTATCGTAAAAAGTGTCACTTTCTTTGGATCGTATTCAATAATTCCAAATTGGGGTGTTGTTATACCATTTTTGTTGTATCCTTCAGGACCGCTTATTCCTATTCGTATAAGATAGTTTGCAGATTGATTTATTGTGAATTCTTTCTTTTCAAGAGTAAAGTTTGCTATTTTTTCTCTTTGGGGTACGGTTTTAGTGAGAATTTCATCAATACCGGTTCTTGTTTGAACTATTACTGCTTCTTCATGTTGATGACCACATAAAATAAGAAAATTATCAAGGCGTTTTCCTACTTCTGAAAATGCTGATGAAGGCTTGTAGTGATATCCTGCATAGCTGAAAAATTCAAAATTTTCTTCTGAAATTCTTTGCCAGCTTTTCTGATATAACCAGGCTTTTTCTCCTGCATCATTTGGAGTTATTTTGTCTGGATTTAAAGGTCCTCCATGTACGCATAATAATCTATTTTTTTTATCAACATATTCTTGTTTTCCATATGTTCCATCTTTGTTTATTTTAAAAAATTCAATGTCCTTTTCGTCTAATGAGAGATGTACGTCTATGCTTTCAAGTGAGCTTCCACTCACTTGTTTTCCATAAAGAAAAGCTTCATCATGATTTCCAATGACAGATTCTATTGGATAAGTTTCAGAAAGAATTTTTAATTTTTTAATAACTTCCTTTGGATGTGTCCCTCGTTCAAGAATATCTCCAAGATTAATTATCTTAGAAAATTTGCCATATTTTTCCCTAAACCTATCTTGATGAACTACATCAAGAATTATTTCAAGTGATTGAATATCTGCGTGAATGTCAGAAAAAATTAGATCCATGGAGTCCTTTGTTCCCAGTTTCATTTCAAATTTTCATATAAGAATAACATCGCTGACTCAATCAAGCTTGACTGATTTGCCTTTTAAATGGACTAGAAAAAGTTGGGGTGAGTCAATGAATTTAATATTTTTTAGCATAATAGATCTAATGAAGGATTTTTTCAATGAAAATTTTTCTAGTTTGGAAAATGAAATTAATGCTAATTTTCTCATAGATGGATGGATGGTTTTTCAAAAATCAATTGAAGGGTTTTCTGGTACGGAAGGAGATATTCCATCAGCTCCGTGATTCTTTTAGCTGCGGGAGTAATTATTTTCCTTGGAGTCGCAGGTGAGACGAAGAATATACCACCTCCTGAAAATGTTGAAGGGGGTTATATGAAAAATGCTCCTCATGAAGGAGATCAAACCAGTAAAAACAGTTCACAAACTGTAACTAAATATGATTGATGTGATTTAGAGTGTAAAATTATATATCAAGAGATTCTTTTAGCCCTTTGTAACGGTTTCTTATGGTAACTTCAGTTACATTTGCAGATTCTGCAATGTCTCTTTGTGTATTATTTTCACCGTGTTTTACACATGATAAATAAAGCGCTGCGGCGGCAAGACCCATAGGATCCTTACCAGCTGAAACTTCACTTTTTTGTGCTGCTTTAAGAACTTTGATTGCATAGCGTTTTGTTTTTTCTGCAATGTTAAGTCTGCTTGCGATTCTTGCAACACACTGAATCGAATCGGTGACTGGCATTTTTAGATCCAATTCTTTTACAAGTAATCTGTAACATCTTGCAATATCTTTACGTTTGATGTTTCCGGCTTGTTCAACATCTTTTAAGTTTCTTGGAGTGGATGTATCACGACATGCTGCATATAATGCCGAAGCCATCAATGCTGAGATTGATCGTCCTCTGACAAGACCTTTTTCTAATGCCTTTCTGTAGATGTATGCTGCTTTTTCAATGACAGCATCAGAAATTGCCAGTTTATCTTTTAGTCTATTTAATTCGCTAAATGCTTGTCTAAAGTTTCTATCAACTGGTTCATGAACCTGGCTTCTACTATCCCATGTTCTAAGGCGTTCGATCGTACTTTTCATTGATGCCGTGAGTGGTTTGCCAGATGCATCTTTGTTCACTGGGTTAATGATTGTTGCAAGACCCATATCATGCATGGTTAGCGATGTTGGAGCCCCGGCCCTAGCCCTGTCACCATGTTCATCTTGGGTAAATGATCTCCATTCAGGACCAGATTCTTGCAATTTTTCTGAAAGTACAAAACCACATTTTGAGCAGAACATCTCACCAGACTCGTTATCTGTAACTAGTTTTCCTTTCGCACATCGAGGGCATTGTTCTTGATTGGTTGCTGGTCTTACCATAATATCACGAATTTACATAATTCTTTGTAGATGGGATTTATTAATCATCAACTTTTGGAACAGGACAACCACGACTAATTTATGAAAAGAGGTATTTTTTGGCAACATAGAAAAGTGCTCAGAACTTAGGAAGAAATGGGTTCAGAAGATGAGATTTTTGAATATATTGCCCATTTTTTTGATGTTAATGATAGCGATCATTCCTTCAGTTGATGCTGCCATTATAAAACTGACCATGGAAGGGAGTATGGACATTCAGATAACTCATCCAGATTCCGCAATAATTGATAGAACGATTTTAATCTCTTTTCTAGTTGAAAATAATGGATGGGAAGACAAGCAGGATGTTATTTTTGTCTTTAGTCCAGATGATGTTATCATTCCAATTGAAGATAACGAAATTCAAATTGATAAAATTTCGGCGGGAGGGTCTTATGGAGAAACTATTGATTTTAGAATATTATCAGATGCTTCACCAGGATCTCACTTTGTAAATTTGGAATATTCACAAGTATTGCTTGCAAATAATGAAGAACCTCAACCGCCAACACATGCAAATATTGCAATTCCTATTTTACTAAAAAAACAGCCTAAAGTTACAATTCATACTATGACACCAGAATCATTGTTTACAAACGCAGAATTTCCATTTACGGTTGAGATAATTTCTGAAGATATTGATATCAATGATGTAAAACTAGAGATTATACCTCCTAAGGATATTGACTTTAGGGGAGAAACTGTGCATACCTTTTCTTCAATTCAACAAAATGTTCCAATATCTGTAACTTCTAGAATTATCACTCCTTCTCAGGAGATCAGCACGCAATACAAAGTTCCATTTCAAGTTATAGTTACTTATACGGATGATGTTGGTCAGGAAAAAATTGATTCCAAAACAGTTTCCTTAGTAATGCGTCCTCGAACTTTCATGGAGCTAACAATGGATGGTGGAATTTGGATAGGAGATTTTTTTATTGCTCCTTATGTTAGTCTAGGAACAATAATTGGGATTCCAGCAGGAGCAATTATCTCTCTTGCTATAAGAAGGAAGTATTATGACAAAAAACCAAGAAGAGGAAAAAAATAAGTCCAAATAATTGATATGTGAACAAGAAAATGCAATATCTTTTTCTAAGAGAGGCTTTGCCCTCGGAATTAGTGCTGTGTAGATAAGATGCAAGTGTATTTGGATATATACGATTTAAAAATTTTAGGCATCAGCATACATGGAAATTTCCCATGCTGTGGGAGTTTGTGCAAAAGCACTATATTCTTTGTATTTTAATTCTGAATACTTGTCAAGAAAATCTTTTGTAAAAACTTCTTCCAAAAATTTACTATCACTTTGAAGAGAATCTAATGCTCCTTTAAGTGAGGTAGGAAGAGCGCCAATTTTGTATTCACGTTTTTTTTCTGCAGAAAGTTTGTAGACATTCTCATCAACTGGGTCACCAGGATCTAGTTTTCGTTTTATTCCATCCAAACCAGCTAACAACAAGGCCGCCTCAAGAAGATAGATGTTTGTAGTGGGATCAGGTACTCTGTATTCAATTCGTTTGCTCTTTTCTTGATATTTATAATACATTGGGACACGTATTGCAGCAGATCTGTTACCTATTCCCCAACACATGTTAACCGGTGCTTCAAAGCCTGGAATTAATCTCTTATAGGAATTTGTTGTTGGGTTAGAGATCGCACAGAGCGCAGGTGCGTGTTCAAGAATTCCACCAATATAATAGCGGCCTATCTGACTTAACTGAGCTACATCATCGTTTGGATCATACATGGCATTTGTTTTGCCATTCCACAAGCTTTGGTGAGTATGCATAGCAGAAGCATTATCCCCAAAAATTGGTTTTGGCATAAAAGTTGCGACTTTATTTACTTTTTTTGCTTTGACCTTGATCATGTTTTTGATCGTAATCACATTATCTGCCATCGTAATCATTTCATCATAAGCTAGGTTAATCTCACATTGGCCAGATGTTGCAACTTCGTGATGTTCTGCTTCGATTCGGATCTTAAAAAATTCATAAAGATCATCGCATACATCCTTTCGAAAACTTTCTAGAGTGTCTTTTGGTTGAGATGGATAATAGCCTTCTTTGACATCTATTGCAGTACTAATGTTGCCTTTAGACCATGGAGATTCTTTTGATTCAATAGAATAACCAGCACCAACGCCTGAGTGAGTTGCGCCATATAGAGAAGGATAAACGTTAATTGCATCAAAGACAAAAAATTCGATTTCAGGGCCCCAGTTGGTATGAGTTAGGTTAACTGATTGTAATTGTTTAGATGCTTTTTGTGCAATGTTCCTAGAATCTCTATTGTAACGTGATTCTTCTACAACGTTTCCTTCGTATAGATCACAAAACATTCTAGCATTTTTTCTATTTGATGAATCATAATCGGGGGGAAGAACTCTAAATGTTGTAGGATCTGGTTTTAAAATCATGTCAGATTTATTTACAGATTTAAAACCTATAATCGAGCTGGCATCTAATTTTTCAAGTCCATTTTGGAAAGTTTTTTCATCAATTGCATAGCTGGGCATTCCCATTCTATGTAATTCACCAAATATGTCAACGAACCAAAAATCAATAAAAGTAATATTTTCATCCTGAATTTGTTTTAGGACCGTACTCCCATCCATTTGAAATATAATTTATTATTTGATTTACTAATATGAGTTTGTAAGATTGTTTAAGCTTAATTGTGAAGAGTCAAAATTTTGGTGTTAGGATTTGTCTAATTTTCTAGCTCCTGAATATTTTTGGCTTAATTCATCCTCAAAGAAGAATTTTTCCTCAAAGGCAGGCTTTAGATCATCAAGCCAAATGGCGTTTTCATCGTATTCAGCAAAGAATGGTGTTGAAACCCATTCTGGGTTTCTTCCTTGCAAAAATTTCAAAACAATTACTTTTTTGTTATTTATTGTGACAATTCCATCAACCATTACTTTACCTGGAGTTGCAGACATGCTTGGTCCTCTAACAGTTCTGCCAAGACCACTTACTTGCTTGTAGGCATTTCTGAAAATTTCATAGGCTTTTACCAATGGAACGCCAAAGTAGTGCTGAGCTCCCGTATCTCTAACTACAAACATGTAGTATGGAATACAGCCTAGCTTGACTTGTTGTCTCCACATTTCGGCCCAAACGTCAGCATCTTCATTTATGTGAGCTAATAGAGGTGATTGTGTTCTAATTTGAGCACCAGTTTCTCTTACTCGTTTAATTGCAGCTTTAACGGATCCAGTTGAAAGCTCTTTGTGATGATTAAAATGAGCCATAAATGCTAGGTGTAATCCTTTGTTTGTTGTTTTTTCAAAAGCTCCTAGAGTTTGATCAGCATCGTTATCTGTCAAAAATTTGTAAGGCCAAAATGCTAATGCTTTTGTTCCAATTCTGATAGTTTTAAGATTTGGAAGGTCTGCCTCTAATAATGTATCAATATATTTTTCAAAAATTGATGCTTTCATTATCATTGGATCACCGCCAGTAAACAAAACATCTGAAATTTCAGGATGTTCTGTAAGATATTGAACCAGCTGTTCGCCTTCTTTCATTGCAAATTTCATTTCATCCATTGCAACAAATTGAGGCCATCTAAAACAAAAACTACAATATGCATGACATGTTTGGCTTTGACTTGGGAAGAAAAGACAGGTTTCTTTGTACTTGTGTTGCATTCCATAAAGTTTTGTGCCATCTTTGAGTGTTGGAACATTTAGTTCTAGCTGGCCTGCAGGATGAGGGTTTAGTTGGAGGCGAATTTCATTTGCAATGTTATTGATCTCTTTTTTATCAGCTCCATTTTTTAGAACATTAGCCATTTTTTCAAAATGTTTTTGTTGTAACATTTCTTTTTGAGGGAAAGTTAACACAAACATTGGGTCGTTTGGAATGTTGTTCCAATCAATTAATTGTTCTACTACATAGTTATTAGCCTTAAATGGAAGAACATTACCAACTACCTCCATCTCAAATTGTTGCTGTTCAGAAAGTTTCTGAATTTGTGGAAGATCATGAAAATTAATTAAAGTATAAGATTTAATGCGTGGAGATTCTGTTTCACTCCAAACAGATTCTTGTAAAGTCATTTAACAATATGGTTTCTTTTCCTTGTTAAAGGTTAGCAGGTCTGTTTCTACTATACTTCTAGCCTATCCAATTTTCTCATATGCCTACAAACAAGTAAAACCACTGATAGAATACCCTAACCTTGGTATTCTGGATTTTGAATTGATTCACAATGGTGAATAAGCATAGCTGAAGAAGACTAATCTATACTCCTCAAAAACTTAAGAGTGCCTATTTTCTCGTTGGTTTATTGATAAAGTTTACTGTAATAGGTGGAAACGCTTCTCAAGATTTAGCAAAACGATTAGCAAAAAAACTCAAAGCAGCTTACATCAGAACTGAACTAAAGACTTTTCCAGATGGAGAAAATAAAATCACATTTAGTTCAAAACCTAAAAAAAGTAAAATCATAGTCGTTCAGTCAATTTATCCACCAGTTGATTCAAATTTAATTCAATGTCTATCGATTATTTCAAAGGCCAAACAATTCTCATCTAATGTAATCGCTGTTATTCCATACATGGGATATGCACGTCAAGATAAGGAATTTCTTCTTGGCGAAGTAGTAACAATTCAAGTAATTGCTAAGCTGTTTAAGGCGATAGGTGCCACAAAGATAATTGTCGTTGATATTCACAGTCCAACAGGCTTGAAATATTTCAAAATTTCAGCAAAAAATGTATCAGCGGTAAGTGAATTGGTGAAATATTTTAAAAAATTAAAACTTAGAAAACCGCTTGTTGTTTCTCCTGATTCTGGTGGGAAAAATCGTGCAAAAGAATTTGCTAGACTTTTAAAAACAAACTACATTACATTGAAAAAACAAAGAAACAGAAAAACAGGAAAAGTTAGGATAGTTTCATCAAATCTTAAGGAGGTAATTGGAAAAGATCTGATTTTGGTTGATGATATGATTAACACTGGAGGTAGCATTATTAAGGCAACAGAATTTTTGAAAAAACAAAAATGCCAAAGAGTTTTTGTTGCTTGCACTCATGCATTATTAGTTGGTAATGCTGAAAGGAAGATCAAAAAGTCTGGTGTTTCGCAGATCGTAAGCACGAATACTATACCCGGAAACACATCCATTGTTGATGTTTCAAATATAGTAGCTAATACACTGATGTAATGCCGGAAAGCTTTTTTGATTTTTCAACTAAATTTTCCAAATCTAAACCCCGAAAAAAAGTGAAAAAACATTCTCATGAGTTAGATTGAAAACTTTGTTTCACTGTTACCTCATAAAAAGCGAATAGCTATAATGTGTAAAAAGGGGACTGAAAAAGGACTCACCCAAGCCTAACAAAAAAATATGAAATCTATAGGCATAAAAGTTTGACAGGGAGGAACTTGGTGAAATGAAACTTGTATTTTTGGGAACAGCGGGAGCACAGCCTACAGAAAATCGTGGTTTATCGTGTATGTGTTTGGAAAAAGAAGGAGAGGTTTTGATGTTTGATGCAGGAGAAGGCGCTCAAGTTTCTTACTTAGAGTCTGGATTGGGATGGAATAAAAAAATGAAAATTTTTGTTACGCATCTCCATGGAGATCATTGCATTGGAATTCTTGGATTGTTACAAACCATGACACTGCAACATAGAATAGAATCTATAGAAATCTATGGTCCTAATGGAATTGAAGAATTTATTGCTGAAAACATCAAAATATTGAAATTTGGATTATCATTTCCCGTTGTTATTACCTCAGTTACAGAAGAAAAAATTGTGGATGAGAAATCCTATTCTATATTTGCATGCAAAGCTGAGCATTCTGTACCTACATTTTCATATTTGTTTATAGAGAAGGACAAACCTGGAAGATTTTATCCTGAGAAGGCAAAGCAATTAGGAATTCCTGAAGGAAAATTATGGAGCCAGCTACAAAAGGGACAAGAGATCAGGGTAGGAGAAAAAACATTCAAGCCTTCTGAAGTATTAGGCGAAAAAAGAAGCGGAAAAAAAATTGGGATTTCGGGCGATACAAGACCAACAAAACAACTTGAAGAGTTTTTTCAAAATTGTGATTATCTTAGTTTTGATTGTACCTACTTGGATGAATTAAAAGACAAAGCCGTCGAAACGTACCATTCCACGGCAAAAGAAGCTGCAACTTTGGCAAAAAATGCAAATGTTAAAAATCTTATTTTAACTCATTTTTCTGCAAGATATAAAGACGAATCTGTTTTGGTTGAAGAGGCAAAAACTATTCATGATTCTGTGATTGGTGCAAAAGACCTTCTTGAAATTGAAATAAAATAAAATCATGTTTGGCGCTATAGAAGAAAAACTAAAGAATAGTGAGAAAATAGTTTTTGTTACTGGAGCCGGAATTTCTCAAGAAAGTGGAATTCCAACTTTTAGAGGCAAGGAAGGATTATGGCGAAAGTATGATCCAATGAAATTAGCAACAATTGATGCATTTTATGATGATCCAAAGTTGGTTTGGGAATGGTATGAGGATAGAAGAAGAAACATGCTTGCAGCAGAACCAAATCCTGGTCACAAAGCAATTGCAGAACTAGAAGAATATACCAAAGTTGTTGTTCTTACCCAGAACATTGATGGGTTTCACCAGAAGGCAGGCAGTACAAATGTTTTAGAATTGCATGGAAGTATAATTAGAATAAAATGTACTGTATGTGATTTCAAAGATGAAATTCACTCTAGATTTGAAAAATTTCCACCCAGGTGTAAATGTGGAGAGATCTTAAGACCCGATGTGGTTTGGTTTGGTGAAGCACTACCCCAAGATGTTTGGAGTGAGGCGATTACTCATGCAAATTCTTGTGATGTCATGATTATTGTTGGAACTTCACTTGCGGTTTCTCCTGCAAATACTCTACCGATTTATGCAAAACAAAACAATGCTTTACTAATCGAAGTCAATCCAGAGAGTACTATAATGTCTGCAGATATGGATCTGTCACTAAAAATAACCTCTGCAAATGCTCTACCACACTTAGTTTCGATTTTTAAAATTACTAAATAGGCAATTTTTGTACCTACAACTCGACAATAAGTGTCCAATAGGGTGTCGAATAAGCAAAAATGACATTACACAGAGGAGATCAATGCTCCATTTGTGACTGCGAACTTGGGAAATTTGGGTGCAACTTCGACACTTTTTGGAGCAAGCTCCGACTAGATTTGTAACATAACTATGCAGAACTATGCAGATTTTTGATCATCATTTCACACAAAAAATACAATTGACAGTTCGTATCAAATAAAAAAAGAAAAGAAAGTAAGCATCGTTTTGTTGCAGGAGATCACTTTCTTACTTTCTTCGGATGTGTACTAGCTGCTGTACTGCTATACCCCACGACAGTAGGGTAAATGCAATGGGAAAGATCCCGCTCGTTAAAGTGGGTGAAATTCCCATGATGTCTACACCGTTTGCGTACAATGCCAGTACTACTGGTAGGATGGTCAGTGCTATGACAGTCTTGTATTTTGAGAGGCTTGACTGGCCATATAGTTTTTCGATTTGTTTCATTTCTATTCAAAATGGTAGATGATATGCAAGTATTTCAAATGGGCCTAACTTTTAGACTCGTTCTAGTTCAAAACCTAAACTTTTTCACAAAAATTGTTCATGTTTTGAACCTTGCCGCATTTTGTCTTATATCAGATTATACTGCATGATTGATGAGCTTGACCGCAAGATCCTCAACATGCTCATTGCAGACGGAAGGCAATCAAATAGAATCATGGTAAAAAGGCTTGCAGAGACAGGAATTCGTATTTCTGAGAGAGGTTTGGGAAAGCGAATTGCAAGGCTTGAAAGGCAAAAAATCATCACCGGCTATACCGCAATTGTCGATATGAAAAAGGTCAACTTGGGTGTTTCAAGACTCATCACCGTCAAACTGTCATCTCCTAAAAACTTTGTACAAAGACTTGGGGATATGAAACAATATCTCAAAGAAGCACCGTTTTGCGACTTTTCTGCAAGATCGGATGGTGAATTTGACTGGATTGAGTTGAAAATTTTCAATAATACGCATCAAGCTAACATGGAAGCGGACCTTTATCGTACATGGTTTGGCGATATCATCGATGACTATCGATCATACGACCTAGAAGTTTACAAGTTTGGGTGGCAGATATATGAAGAAAAGGATTTTAATTCCTTCATTCATGCAATGCAAAAAAGATCAGAAGAAGTACCTGTAATAAAGCTCAAATAACAAAAAAACAAACTGCCTTACCTAGAAAAAATCCTATTTGATATTTGTTACTCAGTTAGAGGAACAAAAATTGTCTATGTAATAATTTTAAAAATAGATGATCTAAGATTGTATGAATACACCGTTGATTATGGTTTTGGAGTTTCTGTATTACCAGTTTTAGTAGAATCAGAACCATGTCTTTCTATAGATTCGTCATTTTTATTTTGATCATTTCCAATTTTCGCAAAGAAGACTGCTGCCTGAGTTGATTCACTTATTTCATTGAAATTTTCAGATAAAATATCAGTTGAGCTATCCTGAAAATCCTTTACTTCGGCACTTACAGTTTCTACAACTCCACCAAATCTCGCTTCAACTGTTTGTACAGTTTTATCTGAAATTTTCCCAAAGTCGTTTTTTACTGAATCAAGAATTTCTAAGGAGGATTCTGAGAAAATCTGATTAATTTCATTTGAGAATATGATTCCTCCTGCTAGTAAAATAACCCCTAATATGGCTAATTTAATCTGCATGTTGGCACCTCAAAAAATCATTATTTTATTATAAAACTAAAATTGTTTAATCCAACTCGAAAATTCTTTACACAATAAAAGTGAGTTATTTGTATTCTGAGACAAGCCAATCAATTATCTGTTCTATTGACTTAGAGGTCAAAATGATCTTAATTGGGCCTAGAGGAGATTCCTCTGCCTCATCACATAACACAACAGTATTTGCATATGCTGCTTGTTTATTTAGATAAAGCCAGGTTGAATCATCACGGCGATTTTTGGTTAAACATCGTCTATAAACACGATGAGTTTTTCGTGAATGAATTACATCAAAAATGTTTGACAGTACTTCAAGGTTTTGAGAAGTGGCTTTCAAGGAATTATTACTTATATGAATTTCTATTCTTGGCAATACATTAGAAATTGCTTCTTTAACTTTTGGTGGATCCTCTGATGGATTAATTGTACAAAATGCATCTATTTTACATTCAAAATCTGGAATTTGCATCTACTGATTCCAGCTCTGAACAATCTCGTGGGCGGTTTCGATTAACTCCTCTTTAGTTAAATTATTGTTTGAAATGCTTTCATCTGCCAATGCAATAGAGGTGCTTATTCCTACACTAATCTCCCTAGTATCTCTTTTATCAAAAATATCTCTAGTTTTTGGATCATCTGATCTACCACGGTATTGCAGAAATTTAAAACGTGTGTCAGTTGATCCGTGAGTTGAAAGAATTTTTACAGTTCCAATTTTTCTAAAAACATCTATTTCGGAATTTGATCTCACTCCGTCAATTATTATCACATCAGAATGTGAATTAGTTATCTGTGATTGGATTAATTCGGCTATCGCACCGGCTCCATTTTTTTCTCTAAGTTCAAGCATTAACTTTCCAAGATTTTGACTGGTTGGTTCAAGATTTCTTTTTTGTGCTTCGGTTCTTACAGCGTCCCCCATATTGATAACCTCAAATCCTTTTGATTTCAAACCAGTTGCGATTATGGTTTTCCCAGAACCTGGCATTCCAGTTAGACATACAATTAGCTTTAACAAGTTCGTTGAGGGTTCTATGAACTGTTCTATGAAGTTACCGGAAATCATTAAAAAGATACTGTAACACTTTTTGTTATGCGTACTTTTGTAGCAGTTGAAATCAATAATGACGAGGTTTTAGAATCTATCAAGAAAATCCAGTCAGACTTGGATCTGAGAGCAAAACCTGTTGCGCTAGAAAACATACATTTTACTTTGTTGTTTTTAGGTGAGATTTCTGAACAAATTTCATTTAAAGTTCAAGAGGCACTAAGTTCAATTAAATTTGTAGAATTTGATGTTGAATTTCAAGGAATTGGGGCGTTTCCAAAAGTGAGCCAACCACGAGTAATTTGGGTAGGTACTGATGAAAAAGGAGGGAAACAACTTTGCAATCTAGCCTCACAGATAGAAAGTGCCCTATCTCCCTTAGGATTTCAGAGTGATAAGCCGTTCCGATCGCATGTTACAATCTTTAGAATTAAAAACAAGGTTAGGAACATTTCTGATAAGTTGGCAAAATTTAGTTCTGAAAAATTTGGAATTCAACGGGTTTCTGAAATAAAATTTAAACAAAGTGTTCTAACTCCAGAAGGACCAAACTATTCTGATTTACAAGTGATAAAGGCAAAATGAAACAGGTTATAGAAAAAGCAAAAAGAGGTGTAATACCATCAAAAAAACTACAGCATGAGAAATCAAAAATAGCAAAACTTGCTTTTGATTCAATTAGAAAACAAGTACCAAAGTTTCCACAAATTTTAGAAGTAGAGTTTGGTGGTTCATATGCTAAAGGAACTTGGCTTCCAGATATAGGCGATCTAGATATATTTTTAAAATTCAAAGAATCAACTCCAAAAAAAAAATTTGTAGAGATTGCAAAAAAAGTTGGTTTTGATGCAATGAAAAAATTCAAACCGTATGTAAGGTATGCGGAGCATCCCTATGTTGAAGCACATATCAAAGGGACAAGAGTAAATGTAGTTCCTTGTTATGATGTTCAAAAAGGAAAATGGCAAAGTGCCGCCGATCGATCACCATTTCATACTGCGTTCATGCTAGAATCACTTACTGGTACAATGAAGAATGATGTAAGATTACTCAAGAGCTTTCTAAAAAATAATGATGTTTATGGTGCAGAGATTGCAAAACAGGGATTCAGTGGCTATGTAGCTGAAGTTTTGATTTGGAGTTTTAGTAGTTTTGAGAATGTAATTAAAAAAATTGCAAAAATTAAACAAAATCAAGTTATAGGTCAGGCCTCAAAAAAATTCGAAACTCCAATAGTAATTATGGATCCAATTGATGATAACCGAAACCTAGCTGCTGCCATTTCAACAGAGAATATTGGAAAATTTGTACTGGTTTGCAGAGAATTTTTGAAAAAACCATCTAGTTTATTTTTTAAACCAAAAGTAAAGGTGGATTCTAAGAAAAATTTGGAAAATTTGTTGGTGGTGAAATTCAATTACAAGCCTAGAAGCCCAGATACAATTTGGGGTCAAATTAAACGAGCGGCTAGTACTTTGGCAGTTCAGATGAAAATTGAGGGGTTCAAAGTCCTACGAAATGGAGCAGCTGCAGATGATCAAAAGGAGGCATGTTTGTTTTTTGTTTTACAGTCATTAGAAATTGAAAAAGATATGATCAAAGAAGGTCCTGAATTTTTCAGCGAGTCAGATTCTGAAAAATTCATTAGAAAAAATTCCAAAAAAAGTAAAATCATGTGGATTAATAACAATGGAAAAATTTTAGCCTTACAAAAAAGACAAAACAATGATGCAAGAGTATTTCTTCATGATCTTCTAAAAAATAATATTAACAGTTCAGGAATTCCAAAAGGATTAAAAAATGATCTAAGGAAAAATTTTAAAATCATTCCTGGAAATAGGGTTTTAAACAAATCAATTAAAAAGGCACTATTGGATCTTGTCTCAACTGATGCAACAATCTTTTCTTCCAATTAGAAAACTATCCCAAAAACCATATTCTTACATCCTTGGTTTTCCAAAAGCTACCAAAAAACAATTGCAATCAAGAATTAATGAATTAAGAAAATTAAAGATTAACGGTATAGCTTTTGAAGGAACCTCATTGATTGGAACGCTTTATGTTCTTGGCAAGGGTTATGTTGGAATTGTTGTCCTAGGAAAATGGAAAAACAAAAAAGTTGCAGTAAAAATTCGCCGTACAGATTCACAAAGAGAAAGAATGAAAAACGAAGCTAAATTACTAAAGATTGCTAACAAAAAACATGTTGGTCCAAAAGTTATAGAAAGCAGTAAAAATTTTTTGGTTATGGAATATTTAGATGGAAAGAAAATTTTTGACTGGATTAAAGAGTTAAACGGAAAAGGTCGTACCTCAAAATTAAAATCAACAGTTAAAAAAGTTCTAGAAGATTGTTATAATCTAGATGAGATGGGACTTGATCACGGTGAGTTAAGTAGAATCACAAAACATGTCATAGTAGGGAGAAAGACTACCTTGATAGATTTTGAAAGTTCAAGCACAAAGCGAAGAGTTTCGAATGTCACTTCAGCTACTCAAGGAATTTTCATTGGTTCTGGCATAGTAAATGAAATAAAAAAAATCTACAAAATTCCATCAAAAGAAAAGATCATTAAGGCATTACGTATTTATAAAAAGGAACAAACACGGGAAAGTTTTGAGAACGTGTTAACTGTGTTAAAGCTGTGAAATGTCCCTTAACATAGCAATTAGAGTCCTGAAAAAGGATCCAAAACTAGCCAGAGTTATCAATTCTGTTGGAAAATATCAACTAAAAACATCTAGGAATCATTACAAATTACTAGTTGAGACAATAATAACACAACAATTGGGAGAGTCAGCTGCAAAATCAATTTCTAAAAGATTTCGAGGTTTGTATGATAAACGATTTCCAAGACCTAGTGATGTTATAAAAACCCCAGAATCCAAGATCCGAACAGCTGGTCTTTCAAGAATGAAGATAAAGTACATCAAGGAGCTTTCAAAAAATATTGAAGCAAAAAAACTGAAAATACATTCTCTTTCAAAGCTGTCTGATGAAGAGGTAATAACTCAGCTAACGCAAGTCAAAGGGATAGGCCGTTGGACTGCTGAGATGTTTTTGATTTTTTCGTTAGGAAGAATGGATGTTTTACCAGTGGGGGATCTTGGATTACAAAAGGCTGTACAGCTTTTGAGTTCTTCCTCAAAGCTTCCCACTGCTAATGAGATTGAAAAAATGGCTGAGAAATGGAGGCCCTATAGAACTATAGCTACATGGTACCTTTGGAAAAGTCTGAAAAAATTTGATGCAATTGGTTAGAGTGAGTAAAGAGTATGAAAAATTTTGAGGCTTAAATTATAATATCAAATATGCAATTCAAAATTTAGCTGATTTTTGAATAAGTAAAAAATCAACTTTTTTTATCTAACCCTTTTTTCCCATTTTTTCAAGAAGTGTAAAAACTATGAATCTTAAAAATAGCATACAAAAGCGAGTCATAGAATACCAAATCAAGCAACTAAAACAAGAACTCAGTCGAATGAAGGAATAATTTTTCCTCATTTTTTTATTTAGTCCAAATCCTAATTGTCCTCAATCTAATTCATACTCTTTTTGTCAATCAATTCATGTGAAAATATGGTGGGACCGGCAGGATTTGAACCTGCGACCTCTAGCACCCCAGGCTAGCATCATAACCAAT